>Ga0315289_10004998_pt1 | contig 19687 bp, 17 predicted proteins | sample YL17G11_40_MG_FD_203452 | JGI IMG/M metagenome (GOLD analysis project Ga0315289, IMG submission 203452) | Sediment microbial communities from Yellowstone Lake, YNP, Wyoming, USA - YL17G11_40 | ecosystem: Environmental > Aquatic > Freshwater > Lake > Sediment | place: USA: Wyoming | collected...
TCATCTCCACGGGCACCAAGAACCTTCAGGAACAGCTCTTCTTCAAGGACGTGCCCTTCCTGGCGCAGCACCTGGCGGGCGACCTCAAGGTGTGCTACATGAAAGGGCGCAACAACTACGCCTGCCGCCAGAAGATCTACGACGCCGAGAAGGAGCCGGTCCTGGAGGGCCTCGCGGAGGTGGCGGACTTCGAGGTCATCCGCGCCTGGGAGCAGACCACGCAGACGGGCGACCGCGCCGAGATCACCAAGCTGCCCGAGGGCGCCAGCGTATGGGCCAAGCTCGACGCCCGCCGCGACCTCTGCTCCGGCCAGCACTGCCCGCAGTTCGAGCGCTGCTTCATCACCCTGATGCGCCAGCGGGCCATGGAAAGCGACATCATCATCGTCAACCACCACCTGTTTTTCGCCGACCTGGCCGTCCGGGAGGAGGAATACGCCGGCATCATCCCGGAATACGGGGCGGTGATCTTCGACGAAGCGCACGAACTCGAGGAGGTGGCGGGCCAGTACTTCGGCATCTGGATCAGCAACTACCAGTTTCAGGAGATGGAGCGGGACATCCGCGCCCTGGCGCGCCGCAAAGGTTTCGGCTCGCACGACCTGGACCGCGCGCTCACCGCGCTGGACGACGCCGCGCTGCGGTTCTTCCTGCTGTTCGGAGAGTCCGAGGGCCGGGCGGCCTTCCGCGAGCACGCCGCGTTTCTGGGGCAGCACGAGCGCACGTACCGCGACCTGCTGCGCGGCCTCGAGCTGGTGGGCGCCCACCTGGAGACCGCCAAGGAAGCACCCGAGGAGATCCTGCCCCTGTTGCGGCGGACCGGCGAGCTGGCCCAGGCGCTGGAATTCTGGGTCTCCGGCGCCGAGCGCGGCTTCGTCTACTGGGTCGAGCGGCGCGGCCGAGGGTGTTTCTTGCAAGCCACGCCCATCGACGTTTCCGCCATCCTCAAGGAGAAGCTGTTCGAGGTGGTGGACACGGTGACGCTGACCTCGGCCACCCTGGCGGTGGCCGGCAGCTTCGACTACCTGAAGCGCCGCCTGGGCCTGGCGCACGCACGCACGCTGATGGTGCCGGGGTACTTCGACTTCTCGAAGCAAGCCCTGCTCTACGTGCCGCAGCACCTTCCCGACCCGCGCGACCGGGACTTTGCGCGCCAGGCCGCCGAGGAAGTGGTGGGCATCCTGCGGGCCAGCCGCGGCCGGGCCTTCGTGCTGTTCACCAGCTACCAGCAGATGCGCGTCATCCACGACCTGGTCTCGCTCCGCCTCGAGTTTCCAATCCTGCTACAGGGCACCGGGCCGCGCACCGCGCTGCTCGAGGAGTTCCGCCGCACGCCCCATGGCGTGCTGTTCGCCACGGCCTCCTTCTGGCAGGGCGTGGACGTGCCGGGCGAGCAGTTGAGCTGCGTGATCATCGACAAGCTCCCCTTCGCGGTCCCCAACGATCCCGTGGTCGAGGCGCGCATCCGGGCCATCCGCGAGGAGGGCGGCAATCCCTTTTACGACTACCAGGTCCCGCAGGCGGCCCTGGCCCTCAAGCAAGGCTTTGGCAGGCTGATCCGCAGCCGCGCGGACCGCGGCGTGCTCGTGCTGCTCGACAGCCGCATCACCCGCCAGCGGTACGGCCAGGTGTTCTTCGACAGCCTGCCGGACTACACCTTCACTACCGAGCTGAAGGACGTGGAGGCTTTCTTCAATGTTTGAGATCACCGTGGAGGACAGCTTCTCGGCGGCGCACGCGCTGCGCGGCTATCGGGGCAAATGCGGGCACGTGCACGGCCACAACTACCGCGTGCGTGTGAGCCTGGAAGGCGAGCAACTGGATGAGGCCGGCCTGCTCCTGGATTTCGTGGACCTCCGCCGTCTGCTCGCCGGCTTGCTGGAGCCCTTCGACCACCGGTTCCTGAACGACGTGCCGCCCTTCGAGGCCTTGAACCCGACCGCCGAGAACATGGCCCGCTGCTTCTATGAGGAGCTCAGCCGGCAACTGGCCGCTCGGCCGGGCGTGCGCGTGGCCGAGGTGCGCATCTGGGAAACCGAGTCCGCCACGGCAGCCTACCGCCGGTAGATTACTTGCAGTAGTATGCGGCGTTGTCCTCGGCGTACTCCGCCCACTTCCCGGGCAGATCGTCCAGCGGGAAAATGGCCGCCACCGGGCACACCGGCACGCAGGCCCCGCAGTCGATGCAGACGTCCGGGTCGATGTAGAGCATCTTCACCGCGGGGTACTGCGCCTCGTCCTTCCTGGGGTGGATGCAATCCACCGGGCAGGCCTCCACGCAGGCGGAGTCCTTTACGCCGATGCATGGTTCCGCAATCACGTAGGCCATACACTGCCTCCTGGCCGCCCCTGCGACCAGGATAGCGTAGCGGCGCGGCCTGGTGAAACCTTCCTATACAATGGGGGCATGATCGCACAGGTGCGCAAGGCGGTCTTCCCCGCGGCCGGCCTGGGCACGCGTTTCCTGCCCGCCACCAAGGCCCAGCCCAAGGAGATGCTCCCCCTGGTGGACAAGCCCCTCATCCAGTACGGCGTCGAGGAGGCGGTGCGCTCCGGCATCCAGAGCATCCTGATCGTCACCGGGCGGGGCAAGAGCGCCATCGAGGACCACTTCGACGTGAGCGCCGAGCTGGAGCACGCCCTGGAGGCGCGCGGCAAGCAGGAGCTGGTGGCAGCGGTGCGCAGCATCTCCGACATGGTGGACTTCGCCTACGTCCGCCAGAAGGAAGCTCTCGGGCTGGGGCACGCCGTGCTGCGGGCCCGCGACCTGGTCGGCGGCGAGCCCTTCGCCGTGGTGCTCTCCGACGACGTGATCGAATCGGAGGTCCCCTGCCTGCGCCAGTTGCTGGACGTCTACGAGTTCTTCGGCGCTTCGGTGCTGGCCTTGATGGAGGTGCCGCCGGAGCAGGTCTCGGCGTACGGCATCGTGGCCGCGGACCCGGTCGAGCACCACGGCCGGCGCGACCGCCTCTACCGCATCCACAACCTGGTGGAGAAACCCACGCCCGCGGAGGCGCCCTCCCAGCTGGCCATCATCGGGCGGTACGTGCTCACGCCCGAGATCTTTGCCTGCCTGGAGGCCACCGAGCCCGACTCCCTCGGCGAGATCCAGCTTACCGACGGGTTGCGGCGCCTGCTGGCCAGCCGGCCCATCCACGGCTACCGCTTCGAGGGCACGCGCTACGATGCCGGCGACAAGCTGGGCTTCCTGAAGGCTACCGTCGAGTTCGCCTTGCGTCGCGAGGATCTGGGCGGGGCTTTCCGGGAGTATCTGAAGAGTCTGGAACTATAGGGCACAGCCCGCGGAGGTCCACTGTGAGCAGCATACCCATCGAGTTGCCGCTGAAGGCGGCGGATGCCATCCAACTGGCGGAGCTGATCATCGACCACGCCGAGGGCCGCCCGCTGAGCGACGAGCTGCGCAGCCGGCTCGCCGGCCGCCTCGAGGCGGCGCCCCTGGCCAGCCTCGCCGTGTTCGCCGGCTCGCTCGAGCGGGACCCCATCCACCCCTCGGCCTACTACGTGGCCGTGGACGCGCTGAGCGGCGCTGCCCCGCAGCCCCTGCTGCTCCGCGTCGCGCCGGCCACCTCGCCCGCCAGCGGTCTCTTTCCGGGCCCGCTACTGATCTGCCGCACGCGCACCGGCAGCGGCGCCGAGGTGGTCCTCAACGCCATCCCCTTCGCCTCGACCGACCACGCCCACATCCGCACCTTCGCCCAGCAGGTGAACCCCGCCTTCCTGCCCCGCCCGCAGGGCGCGCTGCCGGCCATCGCCGCCGGCAACCGCCACCCGGAGATCTCGCTGCCAGCCATCTTCGAGGCCTACCGGACCATCCTCCGGAACACCGGCGTCAACTGGGCCTCGACCCCGCAGCTTTCGGCCACGCGTGAATCCACTACGGACGAAGCCCTGAGCCGGCGCGACGGCGAGAATCCCGTGGCCACCGGGCACACTCGGGTCTCGATCCGCCATCTCTATCACGCCGGGCTGTGGGCGGCCATCCGGGCCGGCTGGCGCGAAGGGTACAACGCCGAAGCCGACCACATCATCATCTCCGGCAGCTCGCACGCGGAAATCGGCCGCTCGGTCGAGGCCGCCCAAGAGGCCATCCGCCACGCGGCCGGCTTCACCAAGTTCACCACCGACACCTCGCGCCTGTTCGAGCTGCGGGCCGACGCGCGTCACCCGGAGGCCTGGAGCGACGCCGAAGTGGCCCAGCGCTACGGTACGCTGCTTACACCCGGCGAGCGCCGCTGGGTGGAGGCCGAGTTCTCGGAGCCTTTCCGCGTCGGCGACACGGCGTACGAGTTCACCGCCGCGGAGATCGCCCGGAACGCGGTCAAGTTCGTGCCCAGCCTGCGGCTGAACGAGGAGCTCTACGACTTCATCCGGGAGTCCAAGGCCGCCGCCGGAATGGGGCGCACCTTCGACTTTGAGCCGTCCCTGGACGAGGCCGAGACGCTGACCACGCCCAAGGACGTCATCTTCTACCTCCACTGGCTGAGGGCGCGCGGGCGCCCCGCCCAACTGATGCCGCCCAACCTGGGCTTCAAGAAACGCCAGTCCTATCCGGTGGCCATGGAGAGCTCCCCGGCGAGCGGCAGCGGCCTCCGGGATTACGCCCGCGGGAAGATGTGGCCGGAACTTCTCGCCCGCGTGATGCGCGACTTCGGCGGGCGTCCGCTCGAGGAATTGCGCGCCCGGGTGGGCGAGCTGGCCGGCGTGGCGCGGCACTTCAACGCGACGCTCAGCGTCCACTCGGGCAGCGGCAAGCAGGCCGAGGTGCTCGAGCAGATCGGCGACGCGACCGCCGGGCGGGTGAACTACAAGATCTCCGGGGAGTTGCAGCTCGAGCTCTTCGACGTGCTCTGGGAGCAGCCGGAGGGCTCCTGCTGGCGCGAGCTTTACGAGCGCATGGTCGAGCGGTGCAACCGGTTCGCGGCAGCGGGCGCTTTCGGGGAGGAGAGCGCCTTGGCCCGGAAGTACCTGGAGCTGGGACGCGGCTCCTACCTGGGCGATGCGGCCCGCGGCCGCGTGGACGGCAATCTCTTCCTGGTCTTCTGGCTGGGCAACCTGGTGGGCAGCCGCGACACGGAAGCCCCGGACGGCGACCGCCGCTTCTTCAAGGAGAAGATCGCCGAGCTGCCGCGGGAGTTGATCGAGGAGGCGCGCCGGCGCAACACCCGCTATGTGGTGTGGCTGGCCGAGCACTTGCGCGGATAATACATAAGATGCGCCGCAGAGACTTACTGGCCAGCGCGACGGCGGCGCTGGCGCCGCTTCCAGCAGGGAAGGCCGCCGTGAAGCTCGGAGTCGATCTGTTCAGCCTGCGCTCGCAAGGATGGACCCCGTTCCAGCTTCTGGACTACTGCGCCCAGCGGAAAGTGAGGGTGGTCCACTTCAGCGAGATCCGCTTCCTGGGCGGTCTCGAGGCGAGCCATCTTAAACAAGTGCGCGAGCACGCCGACCGCCTGGGCCTCGAGATCGAAGTCGGGATGCGCTCCATCTGCCCTACCTCGAAGATGTTCGACGCCTCGCAGGGCGCCGCCGAGGAGCAGCTTGCGCGCATGATCCAGGCCGCACGCACGCTGGGCTCGGGGCTAGTGCGGGCCGTGCTCGGCAGCATGGCCGACCGCACCGGGCCGCCCGGCATCGAAGGCCACATCGAGAACATGGTGCGGGTGCTCAAGGCCGTCCGCTCGCGGGTGGTGGATGCCGGTCTCAAGATCGCCCTCGAGAATCACGCCGGCGACATGCAGGCGCGCGAGCTCAGAACGCTCATCGAGGAAGCGGGCCATGATTTTGTGGGCGCCTGCCTCGATTCCGGCAACCCCGTGTGGACGCTCGAGGACCCGCACCTGACTCTGGAGGTGCTGGCCCCCTACGCGGTCACCAGCCATGTCCGCGACAGCGCCGTCTGGCGCACCCCGGACGGGGCGGCCGTGGCCTGGGTGCGTATGGGCGAGGGCAACGTGGGCATCGCAGACTGGATCGGCAAGTTCGCCGAGCGCTGTCCGGGCCGCGCGCTTTCGCTCGAAGTCATCGTCACCGGACCCCGGCAGTTCCCTTACCTGGATCCCAAGTTCTGGGAGGCGTATCGCCAGACGCCGGCCTGGGAGTTCGCGCGCTTCCTGGCGCTGGCCGAGAAGGGCACGCCGCGGCAGGCCCCGCCGCAGGTTCCCAAAGACGCCGCGGCCGCGCGCGAGCGTGAGGACCTCGAGGCCAGCCTCCGCTGGACCCAAGGAGTACTCGCAGGGCGGTGAGGGGCATGACTGGGAAGATCGGGCTGCTCATGTTGCTGGGCGGAATGGCCTGGGCGGACATCGTGGCCGATGTCAGAGGGGCGATCGCGCGGGGCGACTTTGCGGGCGCGGAGAAGCGCCTCGAGGCGTACCGCGCGGAGAAGGGCGTGGCGCCCGAGATGCTCGAGGCGCTCTCCTGGCTGGGGCGGGGCGCGCTGGGCGCCAAACGGGCGGAGAAGGCCGAGGCATACGCGATCGAGACCTTCAGGCTGGCGGTCGAGCTGCTCAAGACGCGCAAGCTGGACGCTGAGCGCCGGCTGCCCATCGCTCTGGGGGCGGCCATCGAGGTGCGCGCCCAGGTGATGGCCGCACGCGGCGAGCGCGCCGAGGCGGTCGCGTTTCTGAACCGGGAGATCAAGGCGTACTGGGACACCTCGATTCGCACGCGCCTCCAGAAGAACCTCAACCTGCTGACGCTGGAAGGCGAGCTGGCGCCGCCGCTCGAAACCGGTCAGTGCCTGGGCGAGCGGGCCGTGCCGCTGGCGCAGTTGAAAGGCCGCGCGGTGCTCCTGTTCTTCTGGGCGCACTGGTGCGGGGACTGCATGCGGGAGGCCCCGGCGCTGGCCAAGCTGGCCGCGGAGTACGGCGGACGCGGCCTGGTGATCGTTGGCCCCACCCAGTTTTACGGCTACCGGGCGCGCGGCGAGGAAGCCACGCCCGAAGACGAGCTACGCTACATCGACGAGGTCCGGCAGAAGTTCTACGGCCAGATTCGCGGCCTGGCCGTGCCGGTCTCGAGCGAGAACTTCCGCGTCTGGGGCGCCTCGACCACGCCCACGCTGGTGCTCATCGACCGGGGCGGCCTCGTGCGCCTGTACCACCCCGGCGAGATGAGTTACGAAGAACTGGCCAAGAAGGTGGAGGCGGTGGTGCGCTGAGGGCGCGAGGGCGAAGCGCTCAGGCCGGAAGAGGTACACTGATTGTCGATCCTTGCGGGAGGTGGAGATGCCTGGCAAACCGCGAGCCAAGCCTGACGGCAGCCGCATAGCGGCAGTCAGTGTCTGCGGCTACAAGTCGGTCGTCGAGAAGCGCCGCATCGAGCTGCGCCCGCTTACGCTCCTCGCCGGAGCGAACAGCTCGGGCAAGTCGAGTATGATGCAGCCGCTGCTTCTGCTCAAGCAAACGTTGGAAGCATCATACGACCCGGGAGCCCTCCTCCTGAACGGGCCGAATGTCCGCTTTACATCCGTCGACCAACTGCTTTCCAAGGTCAAAGGGAAGTCATGTTCATCGGAGTTCTCCGTAGGCCTGGAAGCCGCGGATGGTTCGTCGGTTGAGTTGAGCTTCTCACGGTCGGCAGAGAGGGGCTTAGATCTCAAGAGCATGGCATACTCGGATGGGCCGGGGCACGCCGGCACGCTCCTACCCGACATGAGTGAGGAGCAGATCAGGCAACTCCTGCCACCCGGGCTCCACGAGTTCTACAAGGCCGTCGGCAAGAGACGTGAGGCCAGCATGGAGTGGGAGGTGGTGCGAGACCGGTGCTTTCTGTACGTATACCTGCGCGTTGCCGAGGCCGGTGGGCAGGTGGGTGGGTTTCGGCCCTCGCCGTCACCTCTGCTTGACATCGCAATCAGGGGCGTCATCCACCTGCCGGGACTCCGGGGGAATCCAGAGCGGACGTATAAGACGACTGCGGTGGCGGGTGACTTCCCTGGGGAGTTCCAGGACTACGTCGCCAGCATTCTAGCCAGGTGGCAAGCTGGCGACAAGATATCACTCGGTGGCCTTGGAACCGCCCTGGAGAATCTGGGGCTCACGTGGAGAGTCCGGGCAAGACCGGTTAATGATACCCAAGTCGAATTGGAGGTCGGCCGCCTGCGACACGCCCAACGGGGCGGCGCCAGCGACTTGGTCAGTATCGCCGATGTCGGGTTTGGTGTCTCGCAGACGCTTCCGGTGCTGGTCGCGCTGCTGGTCGCCAGGCCCGGACAGGTCGTCTACCTGGAACAGCCTGAACTTCACTTGCACCCGAAGGCTCAGACGCGCCTGGCTTCGGAGTTGGCTAAGGCGGCAGGGCGCGGGGTCACGGTGGTAGCCGAAACCCACAGCTCTTTGCTCCTGCGAAGCGTGCAGACCCTGGTGGCGAAGGGCGAGTTATCCCCGGACTTGGTCAAGCTGCACTGGTTCCGTCGGCGAGAGAGCGACGGGGCGACGGAGGTGGACAGCACGGACCTGGACGAGCGCGGGCGGTTTACGGAAAAATGGCCGGAGGACTTCGGCGACGTTGCCCTGGCTGCCGAGTCCGAGTACCTGGACGCCGTGGAGGCGCACCGATAGAGCGGAATGCGGACAAGGAGACTGGTGATCGATGCTTCGGTAGCCTGTGCTGCCGGTGAGTCCGACCATCCGGTTTCGAAGGCCAGCCGAGACTTCCTCCTGCGAGTTCGGCAGGTCTGTCACACCCTGGTCATGACGAATGAGACGCGGCTTGAGTGGGGACAGCACAGATCGAGGTTCTCTTCGACCTGGTACGCCTCTATGCTCGCACGACGCAAAGTAGTCGAGCCTTCTGGGTGCGAGGACAGGGCGCTCCGCGCGAGAATCTCTCGATCCGGCCTGCCAGAGAACCAGCGCAGCGCGATGGAACAGGATGTTCACTTGGTTGAGGCGGCCCTGGTCACAGATCGCATCGTCGTCTCGACGGACAATTCAGCCCGGCGGCTGTTTTCTGTGTTGGCAGAGCGCCACGGGCTCCTGAGAACCGTCGTCTGGGTCAACCCCGCTGAGAATCCGGACCGTCTTGTGCAATGGCTTGAAAAGGGAGCGAAGCCGGTTCCGAAGTGGCGGCTCGGGGGGTGATCCCACCCTCGCCCTCCTCGATCGCCGGGGCATGGTCCGCCTCTACCACCCCGGCGAGATGAGTTACGACGAGCTGGCCAAGAAGGTCGAGGCGGTAAGCCGCTGAGCACCGCCCACGGGCGGGCGCGTCAGCGGGCCGAGGGCCGTCGCCGCCGCATCGCTACGGGCAGCACCAGCAACGCGAGGCCCACCAGACCGAGAGTAGCGGGTTCCGGCGTATGCGAACCCGGGGAGCGGATGGTGTCCGGCACCAGTACGTGGCTGTCGATCGAGCCGTTTTGCGGCGGATCAGCCGGATCGGCGGCGGTAAAGCCCAGGTTCCAGGCCGAGTTCAACTGCCCCCCGGTCCTGCCGTCACGCGCATAGAAGTCGCCCCACACGGGCTGCCGCCAACTGTCGAACTCGATGTTCCAGCTTGTCGTGCCCTCCGACGGGCTGTTGAACTTCACCCCGTAAAAGCCGGCCGGGATGTCTGGGTTGCCGTTGGCGGACGTGTGCGTCTGCACCTCGGTCAGATCCCTCGGCCAATTCAGGTTCAGAATGTCCGCCTCTGTGAAGGTCAGCGAGGTCTCGAAAATGATGTGGCTGATGTCCTTTTCCGGGACGCTGAAGTCATAGTCGTAGTGCCACGAGCCATCCTGGTTCTGAGACACGGTCCAGCTGAGGGTGCTGGATGGGCTGGCCCACGATGCGTTGGCGAAAAGGCCCGTGGGGTGGGTCAGGTTACCTGTGTAAACCGGAGCGGCGAAAGAAGTGGAAGCCGCACCGAAAGCGAGCAGTGCGCCGGTGAGCAGCGCCAACTTGCTGAAAAAGACACACTTAACACTTGAGTTGTACATGCAGATCTCCGTTGGCGGGCAGAACGCAGGCTGGTGGACTTTGAGCCCAGGCCCTCTGAGTGCGAATACCCGCTACCTATTTCGATGCTCCAGCCGGGCGCGAGGTTACCGAACTACGATCTTCGCCACCGCCTGGTTGCCGAATTCGCCGGTGACGCGGACGGCGATGGTGCGCTCGCCGCTAACCTGTTCCAACACAAGGAGATACTCGTGCGCGCGGGAGTCGGAGAGGCGCGTAGTGGGCTCGATGAGGGTCCACTCGCCCCCGTTGATCGAGTACGCGGCCTTCTCGATGACCCCCAGCGCGTCGGCAGCCTTCCAGCGGACCTCGAGCTTGCCGGCCACCGGCGCGGCGACGACGCCTACCCTGGTGCTCATCGACCGGGGCGGCCTCGTGCGCCTGTACCACCCGGGGCAGATGACCTACGAGGAGCTGGCGGCGAAGGTGGCGGCGGCCGTGCGCTGAGGGGCGAGTCCTCGACCTATGGGCGGGGAGAACCCCACCGTCTCACCACCAGCGGCAGGGCCAGTAGCGCCAGGCCCACCAGCACCAGGGTGTTCCCTTCCGGGACGTGCGCAGCGGGCGTCTCCGGCGGCAATATGTGCTTCCGAATAAAACCGCCCCGCGGGCGACCCACTGCGCGGGGGCTGCGGTGGGCTAAGCCCACGTCCCAGGGGGACTCCCGGGGTGGCCCAGGCTTGCCCTGAGGGGCCCAAGGGTCACCCCACCAACGGTTTGCAAACCACCCCGAACTAACCGCCAGGCTCTCGGGAGAGATGGGCGTAGCGAAAGAAACCGTTGCCACCACGAGAGCCAGCAGGGCGCCGGTCAGCAGCCTCGGCGTGGCGAGACACCGAAGTCCTCCCAGTTTGCCAGGCATGTGAACTCCCCGGTCAAAGAACGTCTCGGCGCAGGCGATACACTGGCTGACGCGGGTAGCTGCCCATCCCTCGGAGTGTGTCCACCCGTCCTATATAGTAGGTGCCCCGGCGGGGCGGAAAATCACCGCAAAATAATCTTGGCCACGGCCTGGTTGTCGAATTCGTCGGTGACGCGGACGGCGATGGTGCGCTCGCCGCTAATCTGTTCCAACACAAGGAGATACTCGTGCGCGCGGGAGTCGGAGAGGCGCGTAGTGGGCTCGATGAGGGTCCACTCGCCGCCGTTGATCGAGTACTCGGCTTTCTCGATCACGCTCAGGGCGTCGGCGGCCTTCCAGCGGACTTCGAGCTTGCCGCCCACCGGCGCGGCGGCCAGGCCGGTGATCTCCGGCGGCGTGTTGTCGATGGTGAACGGATCGCTGATCAGCTCGGTCGAGAGCGCCTGCGCGGGCGGGTTCGACGGCGCATCCGAAGCAAGGACGCGCAGCCGGTACTCGCCGTCCGGGAAAGCGGTCGCGTCCCAGCTCAGGTACTTCTCCCGGAGCTTGTCCTTGAGCAGCTTCCACTGGGTCTCCTTCTCCCCGCGGATCTGCACGGTGAACAGGAGGCTGTCCTGGTTGTCGTCGGTGGCGCCCCAGCGCGCGCCCAGGTGGCCCTGGGCGTACTGCATCGAGCTGGCGCCGCTGTCGGCGACCAGGGAAGGTGTTGTCGAGCGCGCCGGCCGGCCCAGCGGCGGCAGGCTGAGCGTGCTCGACGGCGTTATGGTGAGCGTCTGCGGCGGGAAACGGTAATTGGCGGGGGTGATCTCGACCTGGGCGATGACCGGAGCAACGTTCTTGGGCAGGTAGGCCACGTCCACCGCCTCGAGTTCCGGCGAACGGCTGTCTGCGGAGGCCTTGAGCGTCGCCCGCCACTGAAGGAAGCGCGCCGCGGGAGAACCGACGCGGCCGCCTTCGGGAAGGCTGGCCGCGGTCAACCAGGGGCTCCAATCCTTCTGCGGGCGCTCGAGATTCCCGCTGCGGGTCTCGAGCACGATCCGCCCGCCGGCGGCGTGGCCGCGGAAGGTGAGCCGGCCCCAGTAGGAGAACAGGCCGGCGTCGAGGACGTCGCTCTCGAAGCTGCCTTCGGCTTCCAGCTCCGGGCCCGCCCGGTATAGCTTCCCCACATTGCCGGTGGCCGCGTACAGCTTCCCGCCGCGCCCGGCCAGCAGGCAGGTGACCTGGGTGGGCGAAGCGTTCAGCAGCTCCGTGTGCACCAGGTCGGAGTCCAGGCGGTAGAGGAGGCCCTTGTTGCCGGTGCCGAGGAGCGGGCGGCCCTGCGCGTCGAACGCGATGCTGTAAGCGATGTGCTGCGCGTGGCTCCAGACCTTGCGCGGGAAGCCCTCGGGGCTGATGCGGTAAACTTCGGAGCCGCCGGAAGGGGTCGGCGCGAGGATGCTCGGGATGGGCGCCGGGACGGGCTGCACCTGGCGCTGCTGCGCCGTCTCCGCGGCAGGCAGCGGGCTGGGCTGCGGAACCGGGGCCGCGGGAACGGGCGGCGCCGGAGGACCTGCCAGAGCCGGGCCCTTGGCGCCGACTCCGGCGGCGTAGATCGAGCCGTCGCGGGCCACGGCAATCGCCGTGATCTCGCGCCGCGCCGCCTGATACAGCACGAACCCCTCGCCCTTCGCGTTCACCCTCACCACCAACCCGCCCGGCTCGGTGCCCACCAGCAGGTTGTCCTGGGCATCGACGGCCAGCGCCCGGGCGTGCGTCTCGTCGGTCTTGTAGAAGACTTCGCCTTTGCCGTTGGGCGTGACCCGGTGAATCTCGCCGCGGTCGCCGGTGGCAATGAACAGGTTACCCCGGCTGTCGCAGGCCATGCCCCAGATGTACTTGGCGCGCGGCTCGTAGAAGACCTCCGTCTTGCCGCCCGGCAGGACCTTGTACACCTTGCCGTCCGGAGAGGTAGCGGCGTAGACCTGGTCGCCCGGACCGACGACCACGGCGTGGACCTCGAGATCGTCCCAAGAGGCCAGCGTCTTGCCCTGGCCGCCCGGCGGGATCACGTACAGGCGCGCGCCCGGGCCGCCCGGGCCGCCCCCGCCGGCATACAGGTTGCCCTTGGAGTCCTCGGCCAGCGCCCACAGGTACAGGGAAGCGGAATCGAAGATCTCCTCGAAGCGCGGGGCCAGCCGCAGCCGCCCGTCGCTCGAGAGCGAGAGCTTCTTCAGGTGGCCTTTCTCGAAATCCGAGTAGTCGCCCTGGGACCAGTACTTGGTCTCCACGGCCCAGCCCAGCGAAACCAGGGCAAAGAGGAAGTGCGGTCGGAATCTCATGGGTAATGTGCTATCTGACGGCGAGCTTCAAGGCGTAGCTGCCGCTGATCACGTAGTCGAAGGGAACGGCCATCTGCTCGAGCGCGCTCTCGGCCGAGGTGGCGAAGCTGCGGCTGGCCGCCCGCCCGGTCTGCATCACGTTGAGCACCGAGGCGGGCAGGCTGGGCAGCGTCTTGTCGTCGTAGTACAGCGTGGGCCGGGCCTCGACCAGCGAGAGGTACAGCTTGTGGTTGCTGCGCTCCTGGTTGATCAGCGAGACCGTCTGCGCCAGGTCGATGAAGCGGTTCATGAAGCCCGCGGTGCTCTCGAGGCGGTTGAGCGTGTCGGCGTCGCTGAGCAGGATGCGGTGCTCGCCCTTGGCCAGCCCCGGCGGGAGGCGCAGCTTGAAATCCCGCGTGATGCGCTCGCCCCGATACGGACGCAGGAAGACTTTCACCGGCACTTCCTGGCCCGGCTCGGCCTCGCTCACCCCCAGCCAGGCGCTCTCGATGGCGGCCACGCGCCGCTCGGGCAGCAGGTCGATGGTGGCGTCCACCCGCTTGAGCCGCGGCGTCTTGACCGCGTTCAGGAACAGGCGATTGAACTTGTCGCCCCACCAGCCGGCCAGGAGCATCGGCGCCGGAACGGGCAGCTCGCTCGTGGCCCGCATGGTAGTGAGCGTCAGGCTCGGCTGGCCGTCCAGCTCCACCTTCCCGCTCAGCCGGTAGGTGGACTCCTCGCGGAAATCGTTCAGCCCCGAGATGGAGTTAAACAGCGTCACCATCATCAGGTAGGGCGTCCACTTCTGTTGCACGAAGACGTGAAAGCGGAAGCTCTTCTGTTTGCGGAGGGCGTTGTCCTCGCCGAACGAGCGCACGCTGAGGCTCACCGGCACCATGGCGGCGGCCTGGCCCAGCACGCCCAGCATGGCGCTGTGGCGGTCCTGCTTGAAGGCGCCCACCATCTCGGTGGCGTTGGCGAACTTGGCCGGCTGGAAGCTGGAAGGATTGGTGAACAGCACCTCGGCGCGGCTCATCGGCAGGTCCAAAGGACCGAGGTTGAATAGCGGATGGCCGAACGCCAGGACGCGCCGCCCGTCGTTGTAGGTGACGGTGCCCAGGCCCGCGATGCTCATGTCGCCGGAGACCAGCACGCCGGCCACCGCATCGCCCGGCTGGAGCGCTTGCTGCCACCCAGGCGCCGGCTTCGAGCCGGCCAGCGAACCGGCGGCGCCGCCTTGCACCGCCGTCAAACCCAGTAGGCGGAAGGTCCCCGCGAACTGCTCGAGCACGCCGGGGTCGAAGCCCGAGAAGGTGAGCGGCACCTCGAGGGGCGCCAGCGCAGCCACCTTCGCCGGGGCCGCCTCCGCTTTGTCCGGCGTGCGCGCGTCCACGGGCTGGGAGGTGTCGAACTCGCCCACCTCGAGCATCAGCTCGATGGGCGTGATCCCGCAGGTAGCCTCGGGCGAGAACACGCTCAGGCGCGTCGAGATGGCGCCGATCAGCTTGCCCTGGATGTAGACCGGGCTGCCGCTCATGCCGGCGGCGACATTGGTGTGAACGGCCTGGCCGCCCAGCCTGGCCAGGATCACGTCCTGCTTGGGCCCCCAGGCGTTCTTCCACAGCCCGATGATCTCGACCGGCACCGCCTCGGGCTCGACGCCTGCAAACACCGTCCAGGCTTGCCCCTTCATGCCGCGCTTGAGCTCGGCGCTCCTCATGATCTCGACTTTCCCGGCGCGGGGACGCGCGTCGGGCGCCTGGGCCGCACACACCGCCGCCAGCGTCACCACCGCCGCAGCCAGCCGCCTTCGCATGGGGGTAAGTTGCCTCAAAAGGGTAGTTGAAACCATTATCTCGCAGGATGTTCCCGCAGTGGGGTTACCCTACCGTCCCCGCGGCGGGGCGAAGAACTCCACGGGCTCGAGCGCGGTGATCCGCCAGGACTTGCCGCGGCGCTCGAGCGTGGCCTTCACCGTTTCCCGGCGGCGTTCCATCGATCCGGCCGGCGCCTGGCTGCGGATCTCCAGCATCCAGTCCAGCTCGAGGGCGCGGCGCTGGCCGTCGCCCTGCTCCTCGACCAGCTCCACCGAGGAAGCCACTTCGAACTGGTTGAGCAGCGCGAAAATGCTCGCTTCCAGCCGCGGGTAGCCGGGCATCTGGCGGTCGAACGGCCGCAGGAAGCCCGCGGGACTGCCGGTGCTCAGGGCCTCCGCCATCCGGGCGAACAACTCGCGCACCGCAGCGTCGCCGGCGCGCGCAAGGGCCGCCGGCAGCAGGCAGAGCAGGCGCCGGCGGGTCAGCATTCAGGTGCGGTAGCTGGCGTTGATGTGGATGTACTGCTCGGTCAGGTCGCAGGTCCAGAAGCGCGCCTGCCCCGGGCCCGCGCCGCGGAGGGCGAAGCGGATGATGCACTCGTGCGTATCCAGGCGGTGCTTCAGATCGTGCTCGGAGAACCGGGCGGCCACGCCCGCGCGGCACACCGGCACGCCCTGGACGACGATGTCCACTTTCGAGGGGTCCAGGTCCACGCCCGCGTTCCCGGCCGCCGAAAGAATCCGCCCCCAGTTGGGATCCGATCCCGCGATGGCGGTCTTGACCAGGGGCGAGTTGGCGATGGCGCGAGCGATGCGGGCGGCCTGGTCGTCGCTGCGCGCCCCGGTCACGCGGATGATGATCAGCTTGCACGCGCCTTCGCCGTCGCGGGCGATCTTCTCGGCCAGGTCTTCCATCACCCAGGCCAGCACCTCGTCGAAGACCAGGCACTCCTTGGCGTTGGGCCGCACCCCGGAGGCGCCGTTGGCCAGCAGCAGCATGGTGTCGTTGGTCGAGGTATCGCCGTCCACCGAAAGCCGGTGGTAGCTGCGCTCGACCGCGGCGGCCAGCGACTTGCGCAGCCGGGCCGGCGGGATGGCGGCGTCGGTCAGCACGAACGCCAGCGTGGTAGCCATCTGCGGATGGATCATGCCGGCGCCCTTGGTCATGCCGGCCACGTGGACGGCGCCGCCGCGCAAGGGCACCTCGCCGAAGGCCACCTTGGGCCCGCGGTCGGTGGTGAGCATGGCGCGCGAGACGTCCTTGAAGCGGTCTGCCGAGAGCCCCTGGATGAGGCCCGGCAGGGCGCGCACGATCAAGCGGTGATCGAGCTCCACGCCGATGACGCCGGTCGAGGCGGGCAGCACCTGCTCGACCGGCAGCTTCAGCGTCCGAGCCAGCGCCCGGCAGCAGGCGCGCGCCACGCGGTCCTCGGTGCGCGTGGCGCAGTTGGCGTTGCCGGCGTTCACCAGGATGGCGCGCGCCACGCCGCCCGTCGCCCGCAGGTGCTCGCGCGACAGGCGCACCGGCGCGGCCTGCACCCGGTTGCGCGTGAACATCGCGGCCGCCGCCGCCGGCGCCTCCGAGACGATCAGGCCCAGGTCATCCCGCTTCTCTTTTCGGATGCCGGCGTAGGTCGCCGAGTAACGGTAGCCCAGCGGAAGTTTCACTCGCCGCTCTCCCCTAGCACTTCATTGTCCGACAAATGCTGCCCGGCGAGGAAAGCGGAGGCCGGCATCCGCTTCCGGCCTTCCAACTGCACCTCGAGCACTTCCAGGGACGAGTTCCCGCCGCAGGCCACCCACAGGCGTCCTTTCGCCGCGCGGAGCGTGCCCGGCGCTCCGGCGGCGCCCGCGCCCGGACGCGTCTTCCAGAGGTGCAGCCGTTGGCCGTGAAACCCCGCGTAGCTGCCCGGCCACGGCAGCAAGCCGCGCACGCGGTTGTGAATCTCCGCGGCCGGCCGCCGCCAGTCGATCCGCCCGTCCTCCTTCTTGAGCAGCGGCGCGTAAGTGGCCTGAGTCGAGTCCTGGGGGACAGGCACGAGGGAGCCCTTCTCGAGAGCTGCCAGCGTCGCCACCAGCAGCTCGGCGCCCATCGCCGCCAGCCGGGCCCCGAGTTCGAGGGCGGTCTCCTCCGCGTCGATCTCGGTGGCGCGTTGCAGCAGGATGTCGCCGGTGTCCAGCCCGGCGTCGATGCGCATGGTGGTCACCCCCGTGCGCATCTCGCCCCGGGCGATGGCCCACTGGATGGGCGCGGCGCCACGGTACTTCGGCAGCAGCGAGGCATGCACGTTGAGGATGCCGAGCGGCGGAATGTCAATCACGCTCTGCGGGATGATCTGCCCGTAGCCCACCACCACCATGGCGTCGGGACCGAGCTCCGCCAGATGCGCCCCCGCCTCCAGGTGCTTGATCCGCTCCGGCTGGTAGACGGGCAGTCCCAGGCGCAGCGCCGCTTGCTTGACCGGCGAAGCCGCCAGTGGCTGGCCGCGCCCGCTGGGCCGGTCCGGCTGCGTCACCACCTCAAGTAGGCGGTGCCCCGCCGCGGCCACGGCCTCCAGCGTGGGGGCCGCGAATTCCGGAGTGCCGAGAAACACCAGGCGCATGGAACGCCTCTAGGTCCACTCCCCCGCTTTGATCAGCTTGCGTACCTTGCGCCGGATCAAGTCGCGCTTGAGCGGGCTGACGTGATTCCAGAACAGCCGGCCGCGCAAGTGATCGGTCTCGTGCAGGAGCGCGCGCGCCAGCAGGTCCTCGGCCGTGATCTCGAGGGTCTCGCCGTGGGCGTTCTGCGCCCGCACCGTGACCCGCTTGCCGCGCTTGATCGGCTCGCGGAAACCCGGCACGCTCAGGCAGCCTTCCTCCTCGGTCTGCGCCCCCTCGACCTGGACGACCTCCGGGTTGATGAGCACCAGCCGCTGCGTGGGGTCCTCGCCCGCCGAGGGGTCGATCACCGCGATGCGCCGCCCGATGCCGATCTGCGGCGCCGCCAGCCCCACGCCCCGCGCCACGTACATGGACTGGAACATGTCCTCGAGCAGCTTGTGCAGCTCCGGCGTGTCGAACTCGGTCACCGTCTCGGCGGGCTTCTCCAGCACCGGGTTGCCGTATTTCACGATGGGGTAGATCATCAGAACTGCCTTACCTGCTCGAGATAGGCGTCGAAGTTGCGCCGGGTCTCGACCAGGGAATCGCCGCCGAACTTCTCCAGGAACGCGTGCGCCAGCACCAGGGCCACCATGGCCTCGCCGACCACGCCTGCGGCGGGCACCACGCAGACGTCGCTGCGCTCGTAGGCGGCCGAAGCGGGTTCGCGGGTCACCAGATCGACCGACTCGAGTGGCTTCCGCAGCGTCGAGATCGGCTTCACGAACCCGCGCACCACCACGTCCTGGCCGTTGGTGATGCCGCCTTCCAGCCCCCCGGCGCGGTTCGAGCCGCGCGTGAACGCGGCCCGCGCGCGGTCGTACTGGATGAGGTCCTGAACCTGGGAGCCGAGCGTGGCGGCGGCCTCCTGGGCCTGGCCGATCTCGACCCCCTTCACCGCCTGGATACACATCACCGCCTGCGCCAGCCTCCCGTCCAGGCGCGTGTGCCAGGCGATGTGGGAACCCAGGCCCGGCGGCACGCCGTGCGCCACCACTTCAAAGACGCCGCCCACCGTGTCGCCGGCGCGCGCCGCCGCGTCCACGGCCTCCTTCATGCGGCCCTCCACCTCGGGATCCACCGCGGTCAGCACCACCTCGGTTTTCTGGCTCAGCGCCGCGATCTCCTCCCAGGCGGCCAGACGTCCCAGCCGCACGCCCTCGAGGGCGATCACGTGGCTCAGGATCTGAATGTCGAACTGGCCCAGGAAGGTTTTGGCCAGGGCCCCGATGGCTACGCGCGCCGCGGTCTCGCGGGCGCTGGCCCGCTCCAGAACGTAGCGGGCGTCGTGGAAGTTGAATTTTATGGCCCCGGCCAGGTCGGCGTGGCCGGGCCGCGGGCGGGTCAGCGGACGCTTCTTCTCCTCGGCGCCCGGCTCGCTTTCCACCGGCAGCGCCTCGCTCCAGTGCTGCCACTCCCGGTTACGGACCAGCACGGTGATGGGCGAGCCGATGGTCTGGGCGTGCCGCACGCCCGAGACGATCACCGCCCGGTCCGTCTCGATCTTCATGCGGCCGCCGCGCCCGTACCCCTGCTGGCGCCGCCACAGTTCGAGGTTGATGGCCTCGACCGAAATGGGGATGCCCGCCGGCAGCCCGGTCAGGATGGCCACCAGGCACTCCCCGTGCGATTCTCCCGCCGTCTCGAAGCGCAACATGGTTTGTGGGTAAATCCTAGTGTGCTTTCCCGAACCAGCGCGGGTCAAGTACCCCAGGCCGGCCTGGAGTACGGTTTATTCTGATGACCCGCCGCGAGCCTGCCGCACTGCCGCTGGGAGCCACCAGCCGGCGGGCGGGCCAAGCCCTTCAGGCGGCCACTGGCCAGGCCCCTCCCAACGTCATCTGGGTGTTCGGCGATCAGCACCGCGCGCAGGCCCTGGGCGCGAGCGGCGACCCCAACGTCCGCACGCCCAACCTCGACAACTTCTCGACCCTCGGCGTGAACTTCACGGCCGCCCTCTCGGGCTTCCCGCTGTGCTGCCCCTTTCGCGGCTCGCTGGTCACCGGCCGCTACCCGCACCAGTGCGTCCCCGGCCACGAGTACGCGCTGCCCGCCGGCCACGAGACCATTACCACGCCTTTCCACGACGCCGGCTACCACACCGCCT
>Ga0315289_10005000_pt1 | contig 19680 bp, 16 predicted proteins | sample YL17G11_40_MG_FD_203452 | JGI IMG/M metagenome (GOLD analysis project Ga0315289, IMG submission 203452) | Sediment microbial communities from Yellowstone Lake, YNP, Wyoming, USA - YL17G11_40 | ecosystem: Environmental > Aquatic > Freshwater > Lake > Sediment | place: USA: Wyoming | collected...
GTGTCGAAGTGGTAGATCTTGGCGACCTCGACTTTCAGCGCGAGGGCGTTGCAGACGAGGATTGCCAGGAGCGTGCCGATCACCGGACCGACCCAGTAGATCCACCAGCCGTGCCACTGTCCGGAGATGAGCGCCGGCCCGAAGCTGCGGGCCGGGTTGCAGCTCGTGCCCGATATCGGCGCCTCCCAGTAGGACATGACCGCGAAGAGAACCGGGATCATCAACGGCGTGAACCTCCGGAGCTGCCGGAACCCGATGAACACGCACAGCAACGTGATCAGGCAGAACGTCGTGACGATCTCGCCCAAAAGGACGGTTCGCAAGGGATAGGTCTGGCCCGGCAGGGTGGCGCCGAACGCGACGCTCCGGCCCATCGCACCCCAGGCGAGGAGCGGCACGCAGGCGAGGACCGCGCCGCTCATCTGGCCGAGCACGTAGACCACGGCGGTTCTCGCGTCGAGCTTGCCCACCAGGTAGAACCCGAGGGTCACGCACGGGTTGATATGGGCTCCGCTTTCCTTGCCGACGGCGGAGAGAGAGATTAGCGCCCCGAACATGCCAAACACGAAGCCGGTGATGCGCCGTCGCGTCCCCTCATTCAAAATGACCCACGCGATGGGACTGTGCGCGCCGAACATGAAGATGACCAGCGAGAGGCCGCTCAGGAGGAGCAGGCCCGTGCCTATCAGCTCGGACAGGAAGAGGCGCCACGGAAAGCGCCATTGGTCATGCTCTTTCCCAGAATCGGGCATGCGAACCCCCTGAGCGGGTGTCATTGTTTCACCAGTGCGGAGACCGGTCAATTAGCCTTTGGTCCAATACGGGGACCGCGCGCGGACCGGAAGGCCCGGCCCGATTCGGGGTGGACGCGTATCCCGGCAGGGGTGGTGGTTTCGCGCCGTCGGCGCCGGGAGATGACCAGGTACACTGCTCGGGTGCACCTCGAGTTGGCTGCAACCTTTCGGCGTCCCTGCGTTGGCAAAGGACGGACGTCGTGAGCGGAGGTTCCCGATGACCCGTGCCCGTGTGCCTTTGGTGGTCGCCCTGACCCTTGCGTGCGTCGCTCAGGCCCTGGCGGCTGCCGGAGGCGATGCCCCGGCCCAATCGGTGCCTGTGTACGTGGGCACCTACGCCGGCGGCGGCAGCCGTGGGATCTACCGCTTCGAGTTCGATCCCTCCTCGGGCGCCGCGACTGCGCCGGTCCTCGCGGCCGAGTCGGAGAACCCGTCGTTCCTGGCCGTGCACCCGAACGGGCGTGTGCTGTACGCCGTCAACGAGGTCGTGAGCTTTGGCGGCGCGCCGACCGGCGCCGTGAGCGCCTTCGTGATCGACCCGGCGAGCGGAAAGCTCACGCGGCTCGACCAGCAACCATCGGGCGGAGCCGACCCGTGCTACCTCGCCGTGGACAGGGCGGGGCGGAACGTCCTGGTGGCGAACTACACCGCGGGTACCGTGGCCGTCCTGCCGCTCGCCGCCGACGGCCGCTTGCGGCCCCCGTCCACCGTTCGCCAGCAGGCGGGGACGGGACCGAACAGGGCACGCCAGGAAGGGCCGCACGCCCACGAGATCGTTCTCGACGCGGCGGAGGCCTTCGCGTTCGCGGCCGATCTTGGGGCCGACCGGATCTTCGTCTACCGGTATGGTGCCGCGTCGGGTACCCTCGAACCGAACGACCCCAAGGCGGCCGTTCTCGAACCCGGCTCGGGGCCGCGACACCTGGCGTGGAACCCGTCGGGGAGAATCGCGTACGTGATCAACGAGCTCGGCTCCACGGTGACGGCGTTCCGCTACGACGCCGGCCGCGGCACTCTCGATGCGTTCCAGACGGTCACGACGCTGCCTGCCGGCTTCTCGGGTCCGAACAAGGCGGCGGAGGTCGCGGTCTCGGCGGACGGCCGATTCCTGTACGCCTCAAATCGCGGGGATGACAGCCTCGCCGTCTTCTCGATCGATGCCGCCTCGGGCACGCTTGCCGTCTCAGGCCGCGTCCCCGCCGGAGGCCGGGCGCCCCGGCACTTCGCGATCGATGCCTCGGGCCGCTTCCTCCTGGTCGCGAACCAGGAGTCCGACTCGATCACGTTCTTCCGCCTCGATCCCGCGACCGGCCGCCCGAGCCCCATCGGCCGGCCGCTGGCGGTCTCCAAGCCGGTGTGCGTCCTGCTTGCCGCCTCTCCCCGTTGAGGGGTACCGCGAGATCACACCTCGGCGAACTGGACCACGATCTTGATGTCCTCCGGGTCCCGTTGCAGGGCGCGCGCTGGCCGCAGACGGAGCACAAGAAGAGGCGGGCCGCACCCGGTTGGAACGGGTGCGGCCCGGTGGGTCGAATCAGCGTTTCATTCAGCGCGGTGGCAGCACTACCCTGCGGCCGACCGCATCCTGCGGCCGGCCGCAGATTGATATCGGGTTGATAGACGTTACTTCGACCCGCCGCTCTCCTTCAGCTTCGCGAAGACTTCATCCATGTTGAAGCTGCCCGCCTTCTGCCGCTGCGGGTAGTCCTTGAAGGTCATCAAGAACTGGCCCACGTAGCCCTGCGCGGGGACCAACAGGAAGGCGTGATCCAGCAGCCAGTCGTAGTAGGTGTTCGAGGTGATATCTGCCCGCTCGTACGGGTCCGTGCGGAGGTTGAAGATCTTCGGAATCCGCAAGGTGGTGAACGGGTTCGACCAGATAAGCATCGTTCCGGGGGCCCGCTGCTCCATGAACACAAGCTTCCAGTTGTCATAGCGCAGGCCGGTCAGTTGCTGGTCGTCGTTGATGTACAGGAACGATTCCCGCGGGCTCTTCTCGACTTGGCCGGTCAGGTAGGGGACGAGGTTGTAGCCGTCGAGGTGGACCTTGTAGGTCATGCCACCAACCGCGTAGCCCTTGAGCAGCTTGTCCTTCACCTGCGTGTCGCCGGCGATGGCCAGAAGGGTCGGCAGCCAGTCGAGGTGAGCGACGATCTCGTTGGACACCTGGCCCGGCTTGATATGACCCGGCCAGCGGACCATGGCCGGCACCCGGTAGGCCCCCTCCCAGTTCGAGTTTTTCTCGCTGCGGAACGGCGTCATCGCTCCGTCCGGCCAGCTGTTCATGTGCGGACCGTTGTCGGTCGAGTACATGACGAAGGTGTTGTCCACGATGCCCAGGTCATCCAGCACCTTGAGGACCTGGCCGACGTTCTTGTCGTGGTCGATCATGGTGTCGTGGTACGGGCTCTGCCCGCGCCCCGCCTGGCCGATGCTCTCCGCCTTGGTGTGGGTGCGGAAGTGCATGTGGGAGAAGTTCACCCAGACAAAGGCTGGCTTGCCGGCCTTGTTTTGCCGCTGGATGAAGTCCACGGCCCGGTTGGCGACGTCATCGTCGATCGTCTCCATCCGCTTCTTGGTCAGGGGACCGGTGTCCGTGCACACCTGCTTGCCGACCTTGCCGAAGCGCGGATCCACAGTCGGGTCGTCCGTGGCCGAGGCCTTGCAGTCCAGCACCCCGCGCGGTCCGAACTTCGCGCGGAAGGCGGGGTCCTTCGGATAGTCCGGCAGTTCCGGCTCTTCCTCGGCGTTCAGGTGGTACAGGTTGCCGTAGAACTCGTCGAAGCCGTGTGCGGTGGGCAGGTACTCGTTACGGTCGCCCAGATGGTTCTTGCCGAACTGGCCGGTAGCATAGCCTTGCGCTTTCAACAGCTCGGCAATCGTCGGGTCTTCCTTTTGCAACCCTACCGTGGCGCCCGGCATACCGACCTTGGTCAGGCCGGTGCGCAAGCCGGACTGGCCGGTGATGAACGAGGCCCGGCCGGCGGTGCAGCTCTGCTCGGCATAGTAGTCGGTGAAGATCATGCCTTCCTTCGCGACGCGGTCGATGTTGGGCGTGCGAAAGCCCATCAGCCCAAAGGTATAGGCACTGATATCGGACTGGCCTATATCATCGCCCCAGATGATGACGATGTTGGGTTTTTTCTGCTGTGCGGATGCCGGCCCTGCGACCAGTCCCAGCGCAACAACCAAAACGAACAACATGAAACAGAATCTCGTGGTGTGCTTCATTCTGCGCCTCCTTTGTCCTTCCGTCTTTCCAACTGAACCAGAGTCCCTCTGAGCTCATCCCAGACCTCGCGGAATGCGTATCGGTTTGCTCCTTGACCCCCTTTCGCTGAATGCTGATCACTGGTGGCTTTCCCCGCGACACCGGTGGTTCTTGGTCGCTTCCATCACCGTTTCGTTGAGCCGCCTTTGCCTTCACACGTCTTCGGGATCTTCTACCTCGATCCAATACGCGCGTCCGAACAGCACGAACGTGTCATTCGGCGCCTCAGGGGAGGAAAAGTGCCTTTGGCGTGAGCTTCAACGCGCTGAGTTTTGCCCGGCACGTCCCGAAGTTGCCGAGGTTATGCACCGGCGCGCCAGCGAGCGCGGCGGCGAGGAGGTTCAGTTTGTATTTGGTTTTCATGGCTGCATCCTCCTTGCGAGTCATTTCATTTCGGGAACAGCAGCGTGACGACGAGCCTGAGGCCCAAGCCGTGCGGGCTGCTGTCCGGCCCGTCGGCCCAAGAGCGCACGCCGCCACCCACACTGATCAACTGGTTGGAGATCTTTATGACCTTCGACACGAACAGGTTGATTGGCACGGTCCACTGCTTGTTCTCCCAGTCGTAGGTGCTCTCGGTGTTAGCAGCATAGGTCCAGGCCGTGGGCGTGGTGTACGAAACAAAGGGCTGCAGGAAGGTCGTGCTGATATCCGCCCGCGCGCTGTCGCCGGCAAACGACCAGATGTGGTTTGCCAACGCGCCGTAGGTCCAGCCATGTTCCTGCTTGAGCAGGACCGCGGTCGGCCCCGCGCCCCACTTTTGGGCGCTCAGCAGGTCGTCGGTGCCGGTGGGCAACAGGAACACCGGTCCCGCGCCCCAGATCCAGCCGCCGGCCGTTGGCGCCTTGGGTGAGAAGAAAACGCTCTGCACGATGTCCCCGATGCCGGACTGACTACCGGCGCCGAGATAGATATCCTGCTGAGACATCACCGGCAGGATGGTCCGCGAGATCAGGTTCCAGTTGGAGTTCAAGGTGATCGGCACCACCGGCTGGATGTTGAGAAGCCACCGCTCGCCGCCTTTGGTGGGTCCGATCTTCTCGTCGTAATTGAGCTGGAGCGGCACGCTGATGAGCGCCGCAACGGGGTTGGAGAGTTTCTTGGCGAGATCAGCGGCGCTGTCCTCGGCGTGCGCCTGCGTGGCGAGTACGCCCATGGCCACCGCGCCAACGAGCGCGGCGGCGATGAGGGTCCTTGTTTTCATGATTGTTTTCCTTTCATCTATTTACTTGCGGTTCACTGTTTCAAATCCAATTCCTTGAGTTTCTTCGCCGCCGTGCCGAACGGGCCCAGCTGAAACACAGCCGCGCCTGCGGGCGAGAAGGTGAACGGCGCAAACGGCTCGGTCAGCATCTGGTCGAGGTATGCTGTGGGCGCGACGCCGGTGCTGACGTGCGGGTTGAAGTGCTCACCCGCATACTTCGGAACGTACGTCGCGACGTAGTCGATCATGATCGCGTCGAGAGCGGGATCGTCGTGCGGGGCGGTGAACGCGCCGATGGGGCCGCGTTTCACCATGAACGGTTCCACAGCGGCAATGATGTCCGCTTGCAGCTTGACCAGTTCCGGCGTCGGCCTCGCGCAAATGCCGGCGACGCCCGCCGCGCCGCCCGGGGCGTAGTAGTACTTGAAGGCCTCCAGCCTCATCGCGTTGACGTTGGCGGCAGCGAGCACCTTGCCGGCGGCGGTATAGACTTGGTCGAGGTCCGCCGTGCGAACGAAACACTGGAGCATCGTGATGTGCGGACGGTGCGCGGCATCCAGGGCGAAGCCTTTCGGGAAGACCGCAAGCAGTCGGGCGTTGTTGGCTTGGCAATGCTTGAGCATCGTGGCGTCCGGCTCCAGCAGGATGTCAATGGCCGTGACCGGGGTCTGCTCGAAAGGGAAGACCTGCTTCCAGTCGCTCTTCATGCTGACGACGGTCCAGCCATCCTTCTTCGTTTGCTCGTAGAGCGCCTGCGTGAAGGCACCGAGCTTGGGGGTGGGCAATTCCAGGGCCGGTCCGTAGGCGTATTCGCGCGCGGCATCATCGTGCAGCACCAGCATCGCGAAACGCGCGCCGCTCCCGCCCTGCGTGTACTCCAACATCTCCTTGTCGCCATCAGAATTGCCGAAGGCGGCGATGGGGCGGCGGCCAATGTGCTGGTTGATGGCGACCGGCTTGCCGCCTTTGTCGTCATTGAAGTTCAGCTCCGGCAGACGCACGAGGACGGGCTTGCCGTCACGCATCTCGAACTTCGTCTGGATGCTGCTGCCGATGACCTGTTCCGGCGGGATGCCGTAGACCTGTTCCGTCCACGGGCGCATGAACTCGATGCCGCCGCCGGAGACGATGAAGGTCTTGAATCCGTTCGCGCGCAGGTAGGCGAGCACCTCGAGCATCGGCTGATAGACCATTTCGGTGTAGAGCTTGCCGGTCTTCGGGTGTCTCGCGATGGCGATCCAGTCCTTGACGATCTGCTCGAATTCCGCCGTCGTCATGCCCGTGTGCGTGGCCATGAAGAGATCCAGGATCGCTTGGTCGCCGCCGGCGAGCGCGGCATTCAAGTCACCCTTGAGGATTGAAGCGAACGGTTCCTTGGTTTTCCACTCGGGATGCTGCGGAGCGAGCGCCTTGACGCGGTCGAACGCGAAAACCGCCTGCACGGGCACCGGCTGTTCGCACCAGAGCGTGCCGTCGTTGTCGAAGACCGCGATGCGCTCGGCGGGCGGGACGAAGTCGGAAGAGCCTTGCTTCGTCACCTTCGCGACGAATTCGAAGATTGCCTTCTTCGCCGATCCGTCATTCCACGAGGACAAGGGGCCGGTCTGGGCCATGGCCGGCGAAACCGCCACCAAGACCGCTGTAACCGCGACCAACAGTGCGGGGACCCACGCGTCTCTTTTCATCGTCTTCCTCTCTTAACTTGTTCCAACGGAATCGAAAATGCGCCTACCCCCTATTCCCAATATCTGGCGTGCAGGTGGGTTCACAGAGCACCGTTCAGAGGACTCCCTCGGCTCGGAGAGCAAAAGGCAAAGGATACCCGCAAAGTTGTGCGGGTTTCACGCATTGAGCGTACGCCGTTGCGCAACGCCTGGCTATTGGCCTTTGGTCCATTGCAGGGTGCTGGGGGTGGGAGGCAGTACCGGCGCGGCACGCGCTGGCCGCAGACGGCGCGCAGAGCACGAGTAGACTGCTTGACGCGAGAAGAGGACGACTGGCGCTGGAACGCAGGTCCGCCGAATCCTCTCACGATCACTGCATTCTTTCCCGCAACTCGACCAGCACCTGGTCGTACTTGTCCAGACGGATGAAGCCCATGCGCGGGTACTCGAGATCGAGGATGACGAACACGCTGATGCCCATGATGACGGCGAACCCCAAGATGTGGATCCAGCTCCGGTACTTGCCCTCGGCCATGCCGTACCCTGCCAGCAGCGAACACCCGATACCCAGGACGAACAGAAGGGCATAAAGGATCAGGGGAGGATGGGTGCGGGCGGCCATGGTCCGCGTGGTCGTGATGTCGATCATGGCGTTGAGCGACGGCGGCAGCAGCTTGGCGGCGTCCACGTGAGCGCCGGGGTCACGTGTGGCGGCCACCGCCCGGGTCCAAATCTCGCGCTGAAGCGCTTCGGACCTGACAAATTCCGCTTTGGCCGCGTCCCAGTCGGGCAACTTGCGATAGGTCGCCAGCCGCGAGTCAAGGTAGTCACGGAACAGCGCTCGCAGAGCAGGCTGGGCGCCGGCCGGCAGCAGATCAAGGCGCAGGTAGGCGGTGCCGATGTCATTGGCTTCTTCGGCGATGAGCTGCCGCTTTGAGTCAAACCGCGAGGCGCCTCCGGAAAACGTGAATGCGATCAACAACCCGAACAGGGCAAGCACCGCGCCTTGGAGAGGGCCCAGGCCGGCCATTCCCTTCACCGGGTCTCTGGCCAGGCGGTGGAGTCCCGCCCGCCGCCCGATCTCTATCATCACCAGCATGCCGACCAGCCAACAAGCCGCGAAGAGCGCAGCGGACATCATAGAATCCATGTGGTCTGAACCTCCTTTGCCATCATAGCCCGCGCGAATGGTTCTCCCCGCCCGTTTGCCTGAAATGCCGGGCCGCACCCGATTGGGACGGGTGCGGCCCGATGAGTTGAGTTAGTGTTTCACAATCGAAACGCGAGGCTTACTTGTCGCCGCCGCTTTCCTGGAGTTTCTCCAACACTTGGTCTAGGCCGAAGGTGCCAGCCTTTTGGCGGGGCGGGAATTCCTTATAGGTGGCCAGATGCTGACTCACGTAGCCCACGGCCGGAAGGATCGCGTAGGCATGTTCCGCACGCCATTTGGCATACCCGATGGCCTCGTGGTCGGCTCGTTCAAACGGATCGGCTCGGAGGTCGAACAGCTTCGGCATGCGCAAGGTGACCGTGGGCTCCTGCCACACGTCAAATCCATGGGCGCGTTGCTCCTGGAAGACGATCTTCCAGCGGTCATAGCGGAGGCCCACGAGGCTGCCCTCGTCGTTCCAGTAGAAGAACTCGTGACGCGGCCATTCAGCCTGGCCTTGCAGCGCAGGCATGAGGTTGTAACCGTCGAGATGCACCTTGTAGGTCTGGCCACCGGCCGTGTAGCCGGTCAGCAGCTTCGTCTTGATGTCCGGCTCGCCAGCGGCCGCCAGCAATGTCGGCACAAAGTCCTCCAGCGAGGTGATGTCGTTGATCTGCGTGCCGGGCTTGATGACGCCGGGCCAGCGGATGAGCGCAGGGACGCGATAGCCGCCCTCCCAGTTGGAGTTTTTCTCGTTGCGGAACGGGGTCATGCCGCCGTCGGGCCACGAGAAGACTTCGGCTCCGTTGTCGGTGGTATAAACGACGATGGTGTTCTCTTCGAGGCCCAGTTCCTTGAGCTTATTCAGCACCTGCCCGACCATGCCGTCGTGTTCGGTCATGGCATCGGCAATGATGCCGAAGCCGGTCTTGCCATCCGACGCTGCTTTCAAGTGCGTCCAGATGTGGATCCGGGTGGAGTTATACCAGCAGAAGAAGGGCTTGTCGGCCTTCTTGGCGCGCTCCAGGAAACTGAGCGTCTTGGCGGTAACTTCCTCGTCAATCGTCTCCATGCGCTTCTTGGTCAGCGGGCCGGTGTCCTTGATGGTCTGTTTGCCAATCCGGCCATTGCGCCCGTCTTCGGTCGGATCATCCTTGTCCGATGCGAAGCTCTCGATGACGCCGCGCGGGGCGAACGTCTTCCTGAACTTCTCCCCCTTCGGGTAGTCCGCGTTCTCCGGCTCCTCTTCCGCATTCAAGTGGTAGAGGTTGCCGAAGAATTCATCGAACCCGTGAACCGTGGGCAGGAACTCATTGCGGTCGCCGAGATGGTTCTTGCCGAATTGGCCGGTCATGTAGCCGAGTGGCTTGAGCAATTCGGCCAGGGTCGGATCCTTCGGTGACAGACCTTCCTTGCCACCGGGCATGCCGATTTTCAACAAGCCGGTGCGGAAGCCGCTCTGGCCCGTAATGAACGCCGCCCGTCCAGCGGTGCAGCTCTGCTGAGCATAGAAGTCCGTGAATAGCGCGCCTTGCTTGGCAAGGCTGTCAATGTTGGGCGTCCGGAAGCCCATCATGCCTTGGTTGTAGGCGCTGACGTCCCACTGGCCGATGTCGTCACCCATGATGATAAGGATGTTGGGTTTCTTCTGCTGCGCCGCCGCCGGCCCTGCGACCAGCCCCAGCACAACAACCAGAGCAAACAACATGAAACAGAATCTCGTGGTGTGCCTCATTATCCGGCTCCTTTGCTTTTCCTTCGTGCTAACAGAGTCAAACTTCCGTTGATCTATTCCCAAGCCTCAGGTGATGCTCATCGTCTTGCCCTCACACCTCCCTTCACTGATTACCGATCACTGAGTGCGTTCCCTCCGCACTCGTCGCTTTCTCCTGCCGCTCCTACAGGAAGATCGCTTCCAGCCGTACTTCGTGCTGATGGCGGACCCCTCTCCTCGCCCTAAACCAGTGGAGGCTCAATCACCCTCCAGACGGACTGTTTCGCCTCCGGTGGTCCGCCGACACGCGTGCGGGTGGCATGCGCAGAGTTTCACGGGCCATTTATATCGCGGCCCTTAGGCCGACGCTATTGGCCTTTGGTCCAATGCCGGGCTGCTGGGGGCGGGAGGCAGCACGAGCGCGGCGCGCGGATTGGCGACCAACTCCTCTTTCAATCTACGCGCACACTTGCTTCCACCGGTTCAGGGTGTTTCCAGCTGTCCCGCAGCGTCGCGGTCGGCAAGGACCAGGGCATGTGCCCGACTGACCCGTCCGGCCGGAATGGACCGGTCTCCATCGCGAAGGCGCACGAGCATGCCGGCCTTCTCGCTGCCCGTCACGACCCACAGGATGCGTCGTGCGCGGTTGAGCACCGGGTACGTCAGGGTCATCCGGCACCTCCCCTGGTAAACCCCGGTGAGAGCCACCTCCGCGTCGCTCACCTCGAGAACCGGATCACTCGGGACCAGGGAGGCCGTGTGACCGTCCGACCCGAGGCCGAGGTGGACGAGATCGAGCACCGGCGGGGAGCCGGCGACGGCCCGAAGCTCCAGGCTGTAGCGCCCCGCGGCCTCCACGAGATCGTGCCCCTCCACCGGCATCGCGTGGACCTGCTCGGCGCGCAGCGGTGCGTGATCGAGCAGGGTCTCGCGCAGGTGGGTGAGGTTCCGGTCGGGGTGCCCCGCGGGGGCCACCCGCTCGTCCACCTGGACGACATGAACGGCCTGCCAGGGCACCTTCTCGCCTGCCAGGACGCGCAGCATCACCCGCGGCGTGCGGCCGCCGCTGACGGCCACGACAAAACGACCGCGCGCGGCAACCGCCGCACGAGCCTCCGCCGCGATGACTTTCGCTGCCTCATTTGCGACCGCGCCGGCATCCGCAAGTACCCTGATCTCCATCGCGGCTCTCAGCCTGTCACGCGTCGCGTGGTTGTTCAAGATGCCCGGCGAACCCGAAGCGCATGGCCGCCGGGATCGGTGGGCCGCCTAGACGCTTCTAGTTCCTTGTCCTTCTACCCTCCCGTCGTCCCCTTGAGCTTCCGGTAGCGCCGGATCAGGTTGTTCGTGGAGCTGTCGTGGGCGAGCGTGGGCTCCGTCTCGCTCTCGAGCTCCGGGATGATGCGCTGCGCCAGCACCTTGCCGAGCTCCACGCCCCACTGGTCGAACGAGTCGATGTTCCAGACCGCGCCCTGGGTGAAGACCGAGTGCTCGTAGAGCGCGATGAGCGCGCCGAGAGCCTCCGGGGTGAGACGCTGGGCGAGAATCACGTTGGACGGCCGGTTGCCCTCGAAGACCCGGTGCGGCACGAGCCAGTCCGGCGTGCCTTCGGACTCGACCTGCTCGGGCGTCTTGCCGAACGCCAGCGCCTCGGCCTGCGCGAAAACGTTGGCCAGGAGCACGTCGTGGTGCCGGCCAAGGGGGTTGAGCGGCTCCACGAACGCGATGAAGTCGCACGGGATGAGCTTCGTCCCCTGGTGGATCAGCTGGTAGAAGGAGTGCTGGCCGTTGGTTCCAGGCTCGCCCCAGTAGATGGGGCCGGTGTCGTAGTCCACCGCAGTCCCGTCGAGCGTGACGCGTTTGCCGTTGCTCTCCATCGTCAGCTGCTGCAGATAGGCGGGGAAGCGCTTCAGGTACTGCTCGTAGGGGAGAACCGCGACCGTCTGCGCGCCGAAGAAGTCGGTGTACCACACGCCCAGCAGGCCCATCAGCACTGGCAGGTTGCGTTCGAACGGCGCGGTGCGGAAGTGCTCGTCCATCCGGTGGAAGCCGTCGAGCAGTGCGCGGAAGTTCGCCGAACCGATCGCGAGCATCGTGGAGAGACCGATCGCCGAGTCCATGGAGTAGCGCCCGCCGACCCAGTCCCAGAAAGGGAACATGTTGGCCGTGTCGATGCCGAACTTCGACACCTCCGCGGCGTTGGTCGAGACCGCGACGAAGTGCCTGGCGACCGACCTCTCGTCGCCCCCGAGACCCGCGAACAACCAGGCACGTGCCGTGCGGGCGTTCATCATCGTCTCCAGCGTCGTGAACGTCTTCGAGGAGACGATGAAGAGGGTCTCCGCCGGGTCGAGGTCCAGGACGGCTTCCGCGAAATCGGTGCCGTCGACGTTGGAGACGAAGCGGAACGTCATGGCGCGGTCGCTGTAGTGCTTGAGCGCCTCGTACGCCATCACCGGCCCGAGGTCGGAGCCCCCGATGCCGATGTTGATGACGTTGCGAATACGCTTGCCGGTGTGGCCCTTCCACGCGCCGCTCCGGACGCGGTCGGAGAACTCGGCCATCCTGTCCAGCACGGCGTGGACCTGCGGCACCACGTTCTCTCCGTCCACGACGACGGATACCCCCCTGGGGGTGCGCAGCGCCACGTGCAGAACGGCCCGCTTCTCGGTGATGTTGATCTTCTCGCCGCGGAACATGGCGTCGATCCGCGCCCGAAGGCCGGATTCCTCGGCCAACTGGAGCAGCAGCTTGATGGTCTCGTCGTTGACGCGGTTCTTCGAGTAGTCCAGGAAGAGGCCGACCGCCTCGGCCGTCATGCGCTCGCCGCGCTTCGGGTCCCCGGCGAAGAGGTCTCGAAGGTGCAACTCCTTCACCTTCTTGTGATGGGCCGTGAGCGCCTTCCATGCCCGCCGCTCGGTGAGTGGTTTCATCTTCGTCGCCATATCCGTGACCCTCGCCCAACCGAGACCGCCACCCTCGTCACGTCGGAGGGAGGGCGCACACGCCCTCACTTCGCGCCTAGGGTCGCGCCTACTTGTAGCGCTCTGCGCAGCCCAAGTCTACCGGACCTGGGCCGGCGGACGCCGGGAGGTCTCCCGGCCGGTCTGGCACTTGAGACGACGTGCGGACGCCCGCTGGGCAGTGCGTTCGGCGGGTCTCGCTGCTGACAGGGAGGAGCACGCGTTTTCGTGTTGGTTCGTTGCAGTGGTCTCGAGCTGCGACGAGCCGGACAGAGGCCCCACGACGCTCACCGACGCTGCCCGGGCCCATGTCCAGGATCTCGCTGTGTCGTCTCAGTTTCCTGCCTCGTGTGGGGCGGGCGTGCGTGCCGAGGACCGGGGAGCGGCGCTCCTGCTAAGATGCGCGGACCGACCGGCGCGTGCCGGCAGAAAGAGTGAGGAGACGAGAATGAGGAAGCTCAACGCAGTGATCCTGGTGGCATTCCTGGCGGTTGCTGTAACGGGGACACTCGCGGCCCAGACGCAGGCGGACCTCGACGCCCAGAGGGCCCAGATCCAGTCGGACCGCAACGCGATCGTCGCGACCGAACTGCCGCTCACGACCGAACAGACCACCACATTCTGGCCGCTGTACAAACAGTACCGGGCGGATGTGCAGAAAGTCGGGGACCGGATGGTGAAGCTGATCACGGACTACGCGAACAGCTACAACACCACACTCACCGACGAGCAGGCTGCGGTACTTCTGAAGGAATTCCTCGCAATCCAAGGGGAAACGCTCAAGGTGAAGGAGCAGTACGCGCCGCGTTTCGGCGCGATCCTTCCGGCGAAGAGCGTCCTGCGCTTCTACCAGATCGAGAACAAGCTCGATGCCTTCCTGATGAAGAACGTCGTGGCGCAGATCCCGCTGGCCAAGTAGCGCGGCGCGCAGCGCAAGGTTCAGACGTTTTCGAATTCGATCGTTGGGGCGCCCCGTCGGGGGCGCCCCTTCACTTCCATGGGGCCACAACTGCGTGCGTGCCTCACTGGTTGCGGCACGCCCTCGTCAGAAGCGGATGCCTACGCTGAGGCAGGGCCCGCCCATCGCCACGTCGTAGAGGAAACCCCTCGTCTCGTAGTCGATGCTGAGGTACCGGTAGCCGAGATTCCCGGAGACGGTCTTGGAGACCTGGTAGCTCACGCCGGCCAGCGCCTGCTAGGAGAGGTTGGACCCGCCCGCTCCGACGTCCGCGTACCCCGCAACGAACCAACGCTTCGAGAGCTGGGCCCGCACGCGCGCACCTACGTAGCCGTCCACCCAGCTCCTGCTGCCGCTTGTGCTGACGGCGTCATTCGGGCCCGTCAACTTAAGGCCGTCACTGAGGAAGTAGCCGCGGGCCCCGAGGAGAAGGTCAACGGGTACCTTGCCCTCGCTCACGCGGTACGCCCCGGCGAACTCGTAGGTCTGCTGCGTCATATCGAACTTCACCTCGACCTCGTCATTCTCCGACGACGTGGTCGAGGTGGCCTTCCCGAGGTTGACGTACATCCCGTCGAAGACAAAACCCCAGCGGTCCTTGTGGCCCTCGAACTCGACCATTGCGGCCATCTGCACGTCCAGGCCCATGTCCGAGAGGGTCACTTCTACGGGAACGCCCGACTTGAGATCCAGCCCGATCCTGCCGGAGAGCCCGGCGGCCCACAGGTAAGGCATCACCTGGAACTGCCAGGTGCCAGGCGGTGGAGCCCATTCATCTCCACGTCTGTGCGCCGGGCGAGCGCGGCCCAGTGCTCTGCGCCGACCGCGCGTCTACGGCTTCGCCGTCGTCGGTGCCTGGGCGGACGAAGCCGGCGGGAAGACCTTTCCCCACTCCTCCCGGCTGAGCGTGTCTTTCAACTGGAAGCGCAGCGCGATTTCCTTCTCCACGGCGGCTGTTTGTTGGGGCTCCAACGTTTTGTAGGCTGCCTTGAACTCCTGCGTCGTCGCATCGCGACGCGCCGCGAGCGTGTCCACGGCCTTCTCGAACTCTTTCAGATTCTTCCCGTCCTGCTTGGCCACTTCCTCCATCTGCTTGAGGATGGCAAGCGCGTGCTCACGCTGAATGCCGTCGGGCACGACCTTCTTCACCTGCTTCGTGGTTACCTCCAGGGTGTGGGTGAAAGGCAGTATTGAGCCACCGAACACCAGGAACAGCGCGGCTAGAGTCGCTATGATCATGGCAAGTCCCCTTTCCGACCTCAGTTGGTGGTGATACCCAGCGTGCGGATGTCGGCACGAAGGTCGTTCAGTTTCTTCCACTCCTCGTCCGTGAGGAGACCGGTCATGCGCTCGCGGATCTCGATGGACTGCTTTAGGAGGGCCTTGTACGTTGTCATGTGACCGGCATACAGCTCGTTGAATTGCTGCGGCGTGGCGTCGTAGTTGGCGTTGAGGGCATTCAGTCGCGCTCGGTACGCCGAATTCTCCTGCTCCATCTGCCGCAGGAGATCGACGACTTGCTGTGCGAGAGCCTCAACCTGCGCTGCTGTGTTGGGGTCCTTGACGACCGCGCGGACCTCCTCGTTGACCTTGCCTTGCAGCACGGTGACCGGATCCTCCGCCTTCTTGGATGACCTGCAGCCGGCGATGGCCGCGAGCGCGAGTATCCCCGCGACTGCGGTGCAACTTATCCTTCGTGGCATGGCGTTTCCCTCCCTTTCCGGGCCAGTGGGCACGGCCCGACGTGCTGATCCGTTTGAGCGCCTCGAGGCCGACCCGTCCAAAGAGCATAAGCGAAGTGCAAGCAGCGGGCCACGAGACACCGGGAACCGTTTAGAGCCTCCTCACGGTTTTGTTCTCTTCCTGAAGTCAGAACAGGTTCTTGTAAAGCCCATAGAACCACTCCTTGGTCTTCTCACTCCCTCCGCGTTGTTTCCACTTCTCGAGCAAAATTTGCTCGCTCCGGGCGATGTCCGCCTCGATGACAGCTCTGACCTGGCCGGCGAAGGCCGCGTCGTAGATCGCGACGTTCGCCTCAGCATTGGCCTTCATCGAGCGGGAGGTGAAATTCATAGAGCCAATCGAACTCCACAGCCGGTCCACGACCATGACTTTGCAGTGGATCATGGTTGACTGATACTCGTAGATCTTGATGCCGGCTTCCAACATTTCCTCGTATTGGCCGCGGGCGGCGTAGCGCACCGCCTTGAGGTCGATGAACTTTCCCGGGACCACGACCCGCACATCGACGCCGCGCCGGGCGGCGGCACACAACGCGACCCTAATATCCTTATCGGGCAGGAAGTAGGCGTTCTCGATCCAGATGTGGTCGCGTGCGGCCTGCATCGGTATGTAGTAGTGGAGCTTGGCCCCTGAGAGCTGGCTGGTGCGGGAACTGGCGACCGCCTGCGCCTTCACGTCGCCCACCTCCTGCGGGACCGGGAACTGTCGCGGGCCGTCGAGCACCTCACCGGTCGTGTAGAGCCAGTCCTCGAGGAAGACCCGCTGCAACAGGAGCACCGCCGGGCCTTCGACCCGCACCACCGTATCGCGCCATTCGTCGGGGTTCCGAGCGTCGCCGGCCCAGCGGTCGTCGATGGCGAGCCCGCCCGTGAAACCGATGCGCCCGTCCACGGTGATGATCTTGCGGTGGGTGCGGTCGCCCGTCTTCGCGATTGAAAACAGCTTATGGGGCTTGTAGATCTGGAAGTTCACGCCACATTCCTTCAATTTGTCGCCGAGCTTCCCCAACCGTTCGCCCACGGAATCCACCAGCACGCGGACTTCGACCCCCTCGCGCGCCTTGGCACAGAGGGCTTCGACGAACTGCTGCGCCATTTTTCCGTTTGCGAAGATGTAGAGCTCGATGTTCACGCTCGCCTTTGCGGCGCGGATAGCCTCGAGAATGGCGGGGAAGAACCCGTCGCCGTTGTTGAGCAGCGTGGCCTGGTTGCCACCCCGCAGTCCGACGGTCTGCACTTCCAGGAGGTGCTCGAATTGCGGGCTGGCGACGCCATACGACGGCTCGTAGGAGTAGACCGTTCGCTTCCCATAAGAAGTCGCGCACCCGTAGAGTAAGGTCAGCGCCAGGAGCGCCAGCAGAGCAGCCGTCTGGGTCCTACCGTGGAGGTGGGCCCCGGACCGCATCGGCACTCTCGGAGTCGGGTCGCTCTGGCTTGGGCCAATCGTCATTGCTCCACCTCGGTCCAGCTCGCTTTCCCGCCTGCTTCCCGGTTACTCGGTCAGCTCAATCTCGCCCAGCCGCCAGGTCCTGTCAAACCAGGGCTGGAGCGGGCCGTAAAGGCGCAGGATGGGCATCCGATTCTTGCCGGGCACAGTTCGTATTGCCTTCCTCGCTTCCTTCCCTTCTGTTATTTGAGTTCTATGGTCTTACTTCACCTTCTCGATGTCCGGCAGCGGCCAGGTCTTGTCGAGGTAGCCTTCCAGCGGTGCCAGAGGCGGGACCGGGAACGTCCGCGACAGTCCTGGGCAGCGGCACTTGCTGGGCCAGCGGCCGCGCCGGGGCGAGCAGAGCCACCGCGAGGACTGCGCCCCAGAGAAGTCGTGTACCGGTCGTTCTCATGGTTTTCTCCTTCTCACGGGCAGCCCGGGGGGCCGCCGAACCGGGTTCACGGCAAACGGCGGTTGGACGGCCATCGGCGAGCACGGGTTGTCCAGTTCCGGGAGCTTCCCCTTGTCCTTGGGGCCGCCGCCGCAAGCCAACGCGGCAACCACTGGCGTTGAAGTGAGGCTGACGGCAGGTCGCCTCCGCGGACGGGGCCGATCCGCGCACTGGTTCCACAGCGCTTGGCCGATCCGCTCGCCCGCAGGAGCCCCCCGAACCGGCAGGTGGGCACGCTGACAACACCGGCCGTCCTGGGCGGTTGCAGGCATGGTCACGAACAACGACCCGGCGACCAGGCTCCACGTTCTGGACGTTCAGGCGAATTGGGCATGCGCCTGGCGCCTCAGAAGTGGAAGGTCACCCCGAGCACCGGCCCCTCCTGCCTCACGTCGTAGACGAAACGGCTGTCCCCACTCCCGGTCTCGTAGTCGGTGGACAGCACGCCGTACGCCGCCTTGAGGGAGATTAGCTTGCTGACGCGCCAGTCGATCGCCGCGATTACGTCCCAGGTGAGCTTCGAGCCGACGCCGAACCCGCCGATGTCGCCGCGCAGCTCGAGGAGCCACGCGCTGCCCAGCCTGTAACGTGCTTCGAAGCCGACCAGGGGGTCGAGCCACGTGTACTCCGCGTGGTACGGCGGGTATCCCGACCCCGGCGCGTTGATGTCGTCCACCATATCGTTGTACCGCGCGCCGAACAGCACCTCCAGGCGCACGTCCTTGTTTTCGTACGCCTGGTAGAGGCCCTGCGCCCCCACCATGATGGTCTTCGCGCTGACATCCACGTTGAAGCCGTACGGAGTGGGTTCGCTGTCCTTGAGAAGAACGTAGTAGGGGAACAGCACGAATCCCCACTTTCCGTCACGTCCCTCGAAGTCCGCCGCGAAATGTGACGCGACCTTCTTGGAGATGTCGCTGAAACTTGTCGAGACATGCTGCGACGACTCGCCCACGCCGATCGTCCCCGTCAGGCCGGAGAACCACGCAAACCCCGTCAGCTCGAACTCCCACCCTTGCGCCGGCGCGCTGGTCTGGGCCGCGCCGGGCACAGCGAGACCAAGAAACAGCGTCCCGACGGCGACCAGGCACAAGAAAACCCCCCCGCTCCGTTGTCTTCTCATGATTGGGGCACCTCCCAAGACCTGAATTGTATCCTGATATCACAAGCACAAGATGTTTCACGGCACCCGGCCGCCGTGGGCGTCGCGAGGCCACCACACACCACCGCCACGACAGCGGCAACCGAAAGTGCCGCTGAGAATCGGTGTCTCATCCTTGTCCTCCTTCCCTCCTCGTACGACGGTTGCCCGTACCGATCACTCCTTCTCGAAGGCGAACACCCGTTTCCAGTCGGTCTTCATGTCCACGACCGTCCAGCCCCGCGCCTTGGCCTCGTCGAGACCCTTCTCGAGGCCGCCGATGCTGGCGCGGTCATAAACCCACTCGCGCTCGGCATCGGTGTGATGGACGTAGAGGCAGAAGCACGGGCCGGAACCGGCGGCGGTCCACTGCAGCATCTGGAGATCGCCGTCGGAGTTGCCGAACGCCGCGATCGGGCGGCGGCCAATCTGCATGTGGATGCCCACGGGCTTGCCCGGGCCGTCGTCCACGAAGTTGATCTCGGGCAGCCGCACCAGCACCGGTTTACCGTCGCGCATCTCGAACTTGGTCTTGATGCTGCTGCCTATGACTTGCTCGGGCGGGATCCCGTAGACCCTCTCCGTCCACGGGCGCATGAACTCGATCCCGCCGCCGGAAACGATGTACGTCTTGAAGCCGTTCGCCCGCAGGAAGGCGAGCAACTCGAGCATCGGCTGGTACACCATCTCGGTGAACAGGCGCCCGGTCTTCGGGTGCTTGGCGGTCGCGATCCAGTCGCTGACAATCTTCTCGAACTCACCGGTCGTCATGCCGGCGTGGGTCGCCATCATCAGCTGGACGACGACGCGCTCGCCGCCGGCAAGGGCCGCCTTGACGTCGCCTTTGAGCAGCGAAGCGAACGGCTCCTGCGTCTGCCACTCGGGATGCTGCGGCGCCAGCGCCTTCACCCGGTCGAGCGTGAAGAACGCCTGGAAGGGCATCGGCTTCTCCGCCCACAGCGTGCCGTCGTTGTCGAAAACAGCGATGCGTTCGGCCGCCGGCACGAAGTCCGGCGAGCCTTTCTTCGTCGCCTTCGCGACAAACTCAACGATGCCTTTCTTCGCCGCGCCATCGTTCCACGACGCCAGCGGATCGGCCTTGGCCGCCTTTGCCGGGTCGGCTGCCCGTGCGACGCTCGCGAGCGCCGCCGTCATGAGGAGCGCGAGAGTCCACACCTTCACTATGGTCGGCTTCATTG
>Ga0315289_10005001_pt1 | contig 19679 bp, 18 predicted proteins | sample YL17G11_40_MG_FD_203452 | JGI IMG/M metagenome (GOLD analysis project Ga0315289, IMG submission 203452) | Sediment microbial communities from Yellowstone Lake, YNP, Wyoming, USA - YL17G11_40 | ecosystem: Environmental > Aquatic > Freshwater > Lake > Sediment | place: USA: Wyoming | collected...
GGTCTGGTCATGGGGGAAAGGGGGTGTTCTGCGATCTCCTCCCTCCCATGTCATTTCCAACTCCGCAAAAGCGCCGCGCGCCGCCAGCCCAAGCCACCTCGGCAGGTCTGATGAATAATTCGGGTTAATCCGGCCGCGTTGCAAGACCGCCTTGACCGGATAAGTCGATTAACCGGCGACCCCCAATTTCGTGGTACAACGGGGATTGATTATGGGTTGATAAGCGCGGTCGAAATGCTGCGAAGGGATTACCCGGTCGAGTTTCTGGTCGAGGGGGTGCTGGCGAAGGGCCAGCATGCCTTGTGGGGTGGCCCGTTGAAAGCCTGCAAGACGCTGACAGCCCTAGATTTGGCAGTATCGCTTGCCGTTGGTGGGCGATTTCTCGGGTATTTTCGCGTGCCCCGGCCGGTCAAAACCATCTATTTGTCGGGGGAGTCCGGCTGGCCATCGTTCCAAGATAACCTTCGGCGAATCAGCCGAGCCGCACGGATAAAGGAGGAAGAGTTAGGAAACCTGATTGTCGCAATTCGCCTGCCCAAATTCGGTCGGTTCGATTACATGGAGGTTCTGAAAAAAGAGATTACACACCGTGAGGCCGAAGTGGTTTTCGTCGATTGCGCTTATCGGGCGATGGGCAACAGTGGGGACAAGGCACCCAACGTGATTAGCATGGGTGATTTGCTGGACGGCGTGGGAAGCCTCTTTGAGGAGTTGAATGCGACCGCTGGTCTTGTTGCACCATGCAACTAAGCACGTCCCGCCCGGTGAGCCCCTACAGCTCGACAACTTGGCTTTCGCAGGGTTTGCCGAATTCGCCGCACAGTGAGGACTGTTGAATCGCAGAGCGGCATATGAGCCCGGCAGTGGGCATCACAAGCTCTGGTTAACCATCGGTGGCCGGTTGGGACACGGTGGGCTCTATGGCCTGGACCTGGACGAAGGCGAGTTCCAACAGGGGGTTGACCGGCGATGGGAGGTTTCGGTCTTGCACCCCGACGAAGTGAAGCAACAGCGTGAAGACCGCAAGGTCCTGGACTTGGAACGGCGGGAAAACGAGCACGTCGAAAAGCTCATTGCGGCCCTGCACAAGCATCCGGCGGGACAGACCGCCCGACAACTGAAGGCCGAATCCCGGCTAAACCAGGACAACTTTTTGCGGGCATTGGCGGTGTTGAAGCAAGTGGGTCGGGTCGAGGAGATCCTGATTCCAACCAAGCGGGGGAGTTTCGATGGTTTTCGACTTGCAAAGTGAACGTGGGGCAACATGGGGCAAAGCGGGGCAAGGCGAGTTTGCCCCACGTGGGGCTTGCCCCACGTCGCACATTGGCAAGTTTGCCCCGCGTTGCCCCGCTTAAAGTCCAGCACGGGAACAGCCAACTATGAGGAGGCGTTTTCCCAATATGCGAACTGATTCACCCAAATTGACGGGGGCCAAACCATGAGTGTCATCGCAATTCAGGATGTTTCGGCCGCGGGCGGACTGACGTTGCCCGAACTCGCCGCAAAAATCAACATTGCCCACCAGCAATGTGAAACCGCAGTCAACGCTGGTTTGCAGCACGCGCTGGAAGCCGGCCGACTTTTGGTGAAAGCCAAGGAAACATGCGGGCATGGTGCCTTTTCCGCCTGGCTGGTCGATAACTTCCACGGTTCGCTGAGGACGGCCAGAGCATACATGCTGGTCGCAAATCGTTGGCCCACGCTTGACTCAAAATGGCAGCGCGCTGCCACTTTAAGTTGCCGTCAAGCCATCCGGCTGCTAACGGTTTCTGACGATGCGCCCAAGCGGGAAGAGGGCATCAGCGAACAAACGGACGAATCTCCTCCTTTGTCCATCGACGAGATATTTAGTCTGGCGCAAGCCTACGGTGAGGATCTGCTTCGGCGATGGGACGCGTTCCGCGAGCACGCTGTCCGCGTCTACAGGCGGAGGCTTGCCGCGTGCAAAAACGTCGAGGATCTTCTCGCGGCCGACGCACACCCCGAAACCAAATCGATTAGGCGTCATCGGCAGCGGCTGGAAAGGAAAATAGATCGTTTCGGTCGACGGCGCGAAACAATGTTAAAGGCCCTGAGAAATCGACTTTCCGAACTCCAGGCCGCAGAGGTGCCCGCATGATGCAGCGATTCGTGATCACGCTGACTGCCAGCGACCAGGGCGATGTGCCGGCCGTGATCCGGTTGCGGAGGTTCCTGAAGATGGCTTTGCGTTCCTTCCGGCTGCGCTGCGTGCGAGTCGAGCCCGGGATAGGCGACACCAGCTACGACAGGGTGGTAGGGGGTACGGCCGGCCGCAAGGCCGCCAGCCACCCGCAGGCAGGTAGGGGGGCAGACTTCTAGGGGGTTCACACCTATAGACCGTTGCTGCCCTCCGCTGATTTATTGCCGAAATTGGAGTAGGGGGGGGTTTGCCGGAGGATCGCCGACCCCACGTGGTTGGATGGATTCGGTTTTCGTGGAGCGAGCAAAATGAGTCGAGGTAGACTGCCAAAGCCTACGGCACTGAAGAAACTGATTGGCACCTATCGGCACGATCGTTTCGCTGGCGACGAGCCGACGCCCCCGGCGGGAATTCCCAAACCGCCGAAGGACCTCGATAGACGGGCCCGGGCCGCATGGCGGTACTACGCCAGGATACTCGCCGGTATGCGGGTGCTAACCGTCGCGGACCGCGAGGCCCTGGCCTGCTTCTGCACCGCGGCCGGCAGACGAGCCCAGGCGGAAGAAGAGCTTGGCAGGGATGGGCCGGTGGTGAAATCGCCGTCAGGTTATCCGATCCAGAATCCTTGGCTTCCAATCGCCAACAAGGCGATGGAGCAACTACAGAAATGGGGTCAGGAACTCGGCTTATCGCCAGCGGCTCGAAGTCGGCTGCACGCGACGCCGGCCCCGGTAGAGGCCGCTAAAACAAGATTTTTCAGGGTGGCATAACGTGGCACGGAAAAGGAAATCCCCGGACTGTTTGGCTTACCTTCGGATCTTTACCGCACACTTTGACGAGCGGATAGTGAGTAACGCCGAGGTGCGAAAATGGGCTGCAAAGATGGATGCCGCAGGGGGCCGTGACCGCAGAAGCGAAATCGTCAACGAGCAATTTCTCCCTTGGCTGTGCGATCGGGTGCAAGCGGCAACGGGAAAAAAGTTAGCGATCCACCAAGGGCGAACCCCAAACCCCAATTGAGAATCAAGTCGCGGCCACGTCGGCCCGCGGCGACACTTACCTTTTTTTGGGAGCGATGATGATGTTGAAAACGAAATCCGAACCGACGAAGACCACCGGCCCGCGAAGTCTCGGTCTCGCCGACATCCCCGAGATTGTCGAAGTGCAAAAGCGTCTCGGGGACTGCGAATTTACGCTCAGGGCCGCGGAAGAGGTTTTAGCTGCTGCTGAGAAGTCTGGCAATCTTGATGCCTCTCAACTCTCAGCAATCGACCTTCGGGCACGACGGATGGCATCCGGCAAGCCGGCAGAAGAGCCCGTTACGCGACAGAAATTGCTGGAGGGTGTTGCCGTTGCGAAAGGTGCTGTCGAGCTTCTCCGTCAGCAGTCCCGAGAGCTGGCTTGTCGATACTCGCCGCTCGTTTGCGACACCTGGCGTGCCGAGCACACTGCGGCCGTGCGGCGGCTGGCGGCCGCGTTGAATGAAGCAAAGGAGGCATTGGCCGCAGAGGAGGCGATCGTCGATGGGCTTCGTCGGCAAGGGGTGGCCGTCGACTTCGTTCGCCCGTTCGGCGCGCAAAACCAAGTTGCGGAAGCAGTTACTGTGGTTCCAGCCGGCCGAGTTTTCGGCCCGGCTTGCCACACATGGTGTACGAGTTTAAACCCTAACTAAGGATCCCAAAATGATCGAAACAATGACCCACGGCCGCGGCTGCGGCCGGCCGTCGCTGGAAAAAATCCTGCGAAACTCGCTTTTTCTTCTGCAAGAAACAAGCGAAAAGGCGCTGGACGATCTTGGTGTAGAAGAACAAAAGCCGCACCGCACCGCGTTGGAAAAATTGCGACACGAAACGGCTGCCTTGAAGGCGGAATGGGCGATCCGAAATCAGGAGCAGCAAAGCAACGGCATTTGCTGCTTGCTGGTCAAATGCGGCGGTCTTCGCACGGTTCCGGACTGGCTATGGGAAGAAGCGCGAAAGAGGCCGAAACTTCGCAAACAACTGGCGGCCGCTGTTGAGTTTCGCCTGGCCCACCCGCTTGCATAAACCGTCGGCGGTTGTGGTGCCCGGGTGCGGTGGCCGTCGGCGAAGGTCGGCGGCCGCCCCCGGGCGGATTGCCGAAGCCGTAGCGTGCCCGCTATCGCGTTCCAAGGGGCCTGGACGAACCCCCCCCTTAACACCTTTTCACGTCGGAACGCACGTACAGGCTTGCTAGGCGACGCAGCGGGGTTTTGCTATCGATGGGTGGCAGGAGAATTGAGGCGAAGGCCCTCGGCGGCCGCTTCAAGGCCGTGGCACGGAAGCTGGCAAAGGAGGCGCTCGCGGAGGGGCAAAAAAAGGGGGCCGCCCAAGGTGGCAAGACAGCCGGGCGAGGGCGTCCAATAGCCTCTGGGGAAACTTTCCCCAAAGCGAAACGGGACGAATCCAAGCGTACCCGATCCAACTTGCCAAGCTGAAGATCATCGATCGGCTGGCGGAGCTGCTGCCACGAGAAAAGGGCGGGCGCGGAAAGAAAACTCCTGCACCCACTGCAGGAGTTTTTGCGTCGCACACTCTCGCCCATTACCGCAAGATCGGGGATCACGGGGATAAGATCAACGACTACTGGGGCAAGGGTGGCCGGCGCAACCAACTGGTGGATCGGCGACCTCAGAAACCTGGCGCAGAAATGGGGCGACGAGTATGTCGAGTTGGTGGAAAGATCCCTTCTTGTCGAAGACCGCTCGTTGCGACAAATGGCACAGGTGGCTAGGAATGTCGAAAGTGGAAATCGATTTCCGGCCCTCTCATGGACGCATCACTTTGTAATATCGGAACTTGCGCCTGCGGACCAAAAGCGTTGGCTCAAGAGGGCACAGCCAAAGGAAGGGGAAACAACGCCACGACTATCCGTGGCCAAGTTTCCAGAGACGTAGCATTTGGGATTCGAATCCCAACTTTGTCATGGACGTATCATCGTTTCGTCTCTGGACTTGCGCCCGCCGACCAGCGGCGTTGGCTTCGCAAGGCACAGCCAAAAGAAGGGGAAACAACGCCACGGTTGACAAACGGGCAAGCAAGTCTAAGCCCAGCCGAAAGACAGCCGGAAAACGGTAGCGGCCGTGGGGGGGGGCTTGACTATCAGGCCACCGGAAGCCGATAATAAACCACGTTGAAAGTCCGAAATGGATACGATTAGGTTCTCGCCCATGCTGATTTTCAACAGCATACTGCAAAGCCCCCTTGGTTCGGCCGAAGTGGTAACACCGGCCGCGTGGTCTAATCGCCGCGTCAACAGGACCAAGGGGGTCTTGTGGTTTTCTGGGAGGCATTTTCTATGTCTGAGGAAATCAAGGTAACGGTCTGTCGATACCCCGACCGAGAAAACTTGGTCTTGCGGTTCATCGACCCCGTGACCGGCCGGCAGAAGACAAAGTCCGCCGGCACGGCCGACGAAGCCAAGGCGATCGGGGCTGCGGCTGTCTGGCAGGATGAACTGCGGACCGGGCGGTATCAGGCTGCAAGCAAGCTGTCATGGGCAGACTTTCGCAAACGATTTGAGAGCGAGAAGCTGCCCGCCTTGTCGCCCAAGACGCAAGGCACGTTCAAGACGGCGGCAAATAACATGGAACGGGTTTTGAACCCCGACCGACTTTGCAAGCTGACAGCGGCGACCCTATCGCGTTATCAGGCCCTACTGCGGCAAGAGGGCATGAGCGAAGTAACCATCGGCTCGAATCTCCGTCACTTGCGGGCGGCCCTGTCGTGGGGCGTTTCGGTGGGACTTCTGCCCGCGGTGCCCAAGATGGTCATTCCGCGGGTGGGTGGTGCCCGAGCAAGGGCGGTCAGCGGGGAGGAATTCGAGCGGATGCTTGCCGTAGTGCCCAAGGTTCGGCCCCAGGATTCGGCCGCGTGGATTCGCTATCTGCGGGGGTTACACCTTGGCGGGCTTCGGCTCGAAGAATCCCTTGCCCTGTCATGGGACGAAGACGCACCGTTTGCCATCGACCTGTCAGGCCGGCGGCCCGCATTCCGCATTGCAGCGGCGGCACAGAAGGCCCGGCGGGATGAACGGCTGCCTATGACGGAGGATTTCTACCACCTCGTCATGGAAACCCCGGAAGCCGAGCGCGTCGGCCGGGTGTTCAAGCTGGACGGGCTGAAAACCAAAACGCCGATTACTGCCAAGCGGGTCTGTCGGCTTGTGTCGAAGATAGGCCGCAAGGCTGGTGTGGTGGTGGCCACCGTCGAAAAGCGAAAGCGAGTAGGCGGGAAGCTTGTTACCGTCACCGTCAAGAAGTTTGCTTCGGCCCATGACTTGCGCCGATCCTTCGGTACGCGATGGGCCCGGCGGGTTATGCCGGCAGTGTTGCAACGGCTGATGCGTCACGCCGAGATTGCCACCACCATGAAGTATTACGTCACGATGGACGCCGACGCCGTTGCTGACCAGTTATGGGGCCGAGACTGGGAATCTGGCGAACACCGGGCACAAGGTAACATTCTTGGTAACATCAGGCCGGAAGCGGCCCTCGAAACGAAAAAGGCCCCTGTCGATGAATCAACAGAAGCCTTGTCAGAGTAAAGGTTTACGCAGGCGGAGGGCACGGGACTCGAACCCGCAACCCCTTTCGGGGCACCACATTTCCAGTGTGGCCGCTAGCCATTCGCTTACCCTCCGTAAACATCTATCCTGCATTAGTTTGCGTTCTTCCCTGCCTTCCGTCAAGGGCTCTTGCGCGCAAGGAGCGCGCAAAACTGGGTGCAGTTGGATTGGAGCCATCGGCCTTCCGCCGTATGGTCGCTGTGGCCCCGAGTGTGGCCGCCAGCCGCCTTTCAACCGCCCTCTTGGCGATCGTCGTGGCCTCCAGTTTCTCATAGTGCTTACGGATGACTTCCGGGGTTTCTCGTCACCGCCAAGAAGCCGCTGACGAATCGGATGCCAACGGCGTCCGCGGTGGCTGTTGAGCGGTCCCGTGAAAGCAAGTGGCCCAAAAGCCGACTTGAACAAGCCGAGCCGGCCTGCTATAGTATACGTGCGTTCATATCCAGCAAGATTGCGCGGTGCAAGACGGGATCAGCCTGATGTTCGTGGCCGATGAACCCGTGGAAGACTATCTGCCACGGCCTGCGCCGCCGTTTCGGCCAACCCTGATCGTGTCGGCGGAGGTCTAACAGCGTCATGCGTACGGATCGCCATCTTCCCACCGCGTCAGGTTGAGCGCCATGACTCAAGTGACCCCTGTAGAGAGAAAGTCGGCGGTGCTCACGCCCTCCAGTCTGGCGTGCCTGGCACACGTTCCGACGGTCAACCTGACGGCCGGCTGCGCCCACGAGTGCCGCTACTGTTACGCCCGCGGCTACCTCACGCACCCTGGCGAAGGCAAGGTCAGGTTCTACACAAATACGCTCACGAAGCTGCGGGAGGAGTTGCGCCGCAAGCGCACGAAGCCCGCCACCGTGTATTTCAGTCCGTCGAGCGATCCCTTCCAGCCGGTTCCCGAGGTCCTGAACATGGCTTATGACGTGTTTAGGTTTCTCTTGGAGTCGGCTATTGGCGTGGCCTTCGTTACCAAGGGGCAGATTCCCGAGCGGCACCGCAACCTGCTGGCCACCCATGCACCACTGGTCCGAGGGCGGATAGGGCTGATTACTCTTGATCCAGGCACCGCCGCCACATTTGAACCCGGCGCGGCGACACCGGAGGTGCGGCTCGCGCAAGCGGCCGAATTGATCGGCACACACGTCCCCGTCGAGGCGAGGCTCGACCCAATTCTGCCCGGCGTGACCGACGGCGCGGCCTGCCTGGAGCCGCTCTGCGAGGCATTGGCCCGCGTCGGCGTGCGCAAGATTGCCGCCAGCGTCCTCTTTCTCCGACCAGCGGTGATCGGGTCGCTGCGGCGGCACGTCAAGGACAAGCTGATGCTCAATAGGCTGTTGGACCGCTTCGCCAGCGCCGAGCCTCTAGCGATCCATGCAGGCAACAGCCGGGTGCGGGCGCTTCCGACTTCGGCGCGTCTTGAGATCATCGAGCGTCTGAAATCCATCGCACATCGTTACGGCCTAGAGGTCCTCGTCTGTGCCTGCAAGAACCCAGACATCTCCCGTGGCTCTTGCCACATTTCGGGCCGCTGGCCGCCTGCGATCCGCGAGGGCAGCCAATTGGGACTGTTCCAACCGTAGCAGTCGTGTCGAAAGGTCGCCCTGTGGATCGTTTGCAAAGGTACAACCAGCGCCTGGTGCGAAGTGCATTGAGGGAAACGCGCCTTCTGACGGCTCTCGACGTGACCGCGGGCCGCCGAATTCGCGTCACCAGCGTGACGTGGGACGAGTATTGGGGGCACTGCGGTCCCTTGGCAGGAGAAATCGCACAACTGAAGGCAGCTTGGACTGCTCTGATCGCCGGGAACTTTGCAAGCAGCCTGCGGCGCGAATTTGTCCGCACATATTTCCTGTTGCTCCGCACATGTCTGGATCGCCATGCTGGTGGCCAGAACGCGCTCTCCGTACTGAGAAAGGTTGTCGGCTTTGAGACACTTCGTGTGTCTGGGGAGTGCGGTGGTTCGGCTGCGGCCATAGTCAGCGCGAGGCACCCCGTATATCTGCTCAGCAAACTGGCAAGCCCCCACGCACCAGAGAACCCCAAGTACCTGCCGCTAATATGCCCATGTGGAACTTCGCCTGAAGCGACCTCCCTCTATTGGCACTATAGGCGCATTCCGCTGATGCGGACCGACGGCATCCAGCTATTCGTCTATCCGCCGGCAGAGGTCTGCAATCGCCCATTGAGTCATGCGCTCATTGGCCAGCTATTCGCGTGCCTCACACCAAGAAGCGATCCGTGGATTCGGGAGCGGAGCCAATCTCTCTTTGATGGTGTCTTTGCCTCGTTGGTGGCTCGCTCCGCCTCACGCCGGCTTCACTTGCTGGACATGGCGTGCGGTTCCGCCAGGATAACAATGACGTTGTGCCGAAAAGCATTTGCCGCACACCAGAAATCGTTCGACTTGACGTTGGTTGACGTAGTTCGAGGGAACAAAGCGATCGCCAATGCCTTCTACCGGAATCCCAGGGTCTTTGGCAACGTGGTGTTCCGCCGGGAAAGCTTGTTCGACTGGGTGGACAAGAACTCCGACAAGCCGCAAATGCGTTTCGATGTTGCGCTACTGCTACGGGCGTGTAACCTTTTCAGTCGCTTTTCAATCGAGGAAATGTCCCATCGTGAGGCGAACTCGCTGATCGGTCAAGACGCAGCGTGCGATCCCCTCGATTCGCAGGTGCTACGTCCGGCGGAGCTGATTGAGAACAACAGGTTTGGCAAAATACAGCATGGGATCGGACGGTTCATCTTCAAGAATGGCTGGGTCTTTCGACAGTTCTCTTCGTCGGACTACTTCAAGGCAATTCACGTGGTCATGGGCGGCAGGTTGTCTGCCGGTGAGAACACCCTTTACGCGCCGCGTCGCACATTCGATGATGATGTCCTCGTGCTGCCGAGCGGTCGTTCGCTCATCGCTCGGTTGTTGACAATGGCGAACCAACTTGTAATTGAGGACGCGGATTTGTTGCCATGCCACCTCGAACGTCACTTCAGGCAATTCGCCTTGGGCGATCTGTTTGTCACCGATTTGACCGACCAAGCGAGAAGGCGCGGGGCTGCTGTCTACCTCATTGAGAGAAAACAGCACGACGACAGTACCAAACCTATCGTGGCACTGTCGGGGTCTGACCAGTGAAATACCCACACGCGGCGTCAAGGCGGATTCGGGTTGGCTGACAAGCGGCAGCATTCCCAGGACCACGGTGTTGCGGTGGTCGTAATTCTGGCGGGCCTCACGTCGTTTTGTAGCCGCGGGGACTGCGACGCTGCTGTCGGCGGTTGTCGGCAATGGCAGGCGACAACTGCCAGGATACCGCGAACTTCCCAGATTCACTGCCAGCGGCCCGAGACGGCTGCGGAAGCGGAACCTTGTTCCGCTGCCCTACAGGTGAGGGAGCCCCTCGTGCGACCGTCAGAGTGTAACGGGTGAAGTCCTCACTCGCGGCGGCATCAAAGTAATTCGCATTCGGTAGCACTGCGAGGGACAGGACTGTTGCGCGGTAGCGGCTGGAAACCAAGAGGCGCATTCCGCTGGCGAGCCGCATGGTGGTAAGGACCGGCGGTCTCGGTCGTGTCGCTGGTAGGCGTCGATGTTGGCAAGGAGGATGCGAGTATCCGACCTGCGTTGCCGCTTGTACTGGTGGCTCCGTGCTCCGGCCTACTACGGCCGCCAAGATCGAAGGCCGACGTGCTCGGCAATGGTTGCGCCTGCGGGTGCGGCACCGCGAGACCGCAGGTTTCGTGCGTCGGGTTGCACGCACGGCCTCATGGCTAAAGAGCGAAGTCGTGCGCGTCTGCCGCATTCAGCCTTGCGCGCATTTTGCGCGCAGCCACGAGCCGTATTCCGCGCGCAACAGGCGCGCAAGACCACCCACGAAATGCAACGACTTGCGACCGGGTACACCGAAATGTCCCGAATCGCAAGTCGTTGTGATGTCCGCAAGTGCGTTAAACTAAGAAGGTTAGGTAAGCCAGGCAAAACCGATTTCCAGTGTGGCCGCTAGCCATTCGCTTACCCTCCGGATCTCTCTCGCACTAATCAACCGCCTTCGCACCGCTAATCAAATTGATGAACTCTTGGTTCGACTTGAACTTGCTCAATTTCGCGGTGAGTTGCTCCATGGCGTCGACATGGTGCATTGTCGAGAGCGTGCGCCGCAGCATGGTTACGGCGCGGAGGGTCTCCGGCGGGAGGAGTTTCTCTTCACGGCGGGTGCCCGACTGCGTAATATCGATGGCCGGCCAGATGCGGCGGTCGGCCAGTTTGCGGTCGAGCACCAGTTCCATATTGCCGGTCCCTTTGAATTCCTGGAAAATCAGCTCATCCATGCGGCTGCCGGTGTCGATCAAGGCGGTGCCGGCGATGGTCAAAGAGCCCCCTTCCTCGAACAGGCGGGCGGTGGCGAAGAGCTTTTTGGGGATATCCATAGCCTTGATATCCACGCCGCCGGTCATGGTGCGGCCGGTATTGCCGACCCATTTGTTGAACGCCCTGGCCAAGCGCGTGATCGAGTCCAGCAGCAGCACCACGTCTTTGCCCATCTCGGCCAGCCGCTTGCAGCGTTCCACCACCAGTTGCGAGAGCCGCACGTGGCTTTCGATGTCGCGGTCGAGGCTGCTGGCGACCACCTCGCCGTTGACGGCGCGAATCATGTCGGTGACTTCTTCGGGCCGTTCGTCGATCAACAGCACGATCAACTTGACGTCGGGATAGTTGGTGGAGATCCCCAAGCTGATGTGTTGCAGGAGGATGGTTTTGCCGGTCCGCGGCGGGGCGACGATCAGTGCCCGCTGCCCTTTGCCCAGCGGCGTCAGCAGGTCCATCACCCGCGTGGTCAGCGGTTCCGGTCCGACCTCCAGTTTGAGCCAGTATTCGGGGTTGATAGGAGTTTGGGCTTCGAAGGGTTTGACGTTCTTGTAATCCTCGGGCGGCATGCCCTCGACATCCAGGATTTCCCTCAGGCGGGGTCCCTGCTGACGCCGTCCCGGCTGAACCATACCGTGGATGAAGAGTCCTTCGCGCAGCCCGAACTTGTCGATCATGCTGCCCGGCACAAAGGGGTCGGTCAGTTCACGAGGGTAATTGGATTTTGGATCGCGGAGGAACCCGTATCCATTGGGGTGCATTTCGAGCACACCCCCGCCGGGTTCGACTGGTCCGACTTCGCCGTTATCGATCGGCTCGACAGCGCGATTGCCGTTGGTCGGGCCCCGGTACGTTCGATTGTGACCGTGGCGACTGTTTCCACCGCGCTGGACGCGTCCCATGGAACTGCGTCCATGGGGGCGCCCTTTTTTCCTCTTTGCCATAAACTGCACCTGCAGATTATTCCGCGGCGCCACCGCATACGCGAAGCGCGACGCCTGGGAACCATACCCAGGCTCTAGAGCGGGTGTTCGCTATAAGAGCCGAACACCGTTTATCAAGAAGTCAATTCCCGCCGGGCGACGAAAATCGCTGTGCCCTCACTAGACCGCTCACAGGCGACGCATGGAGCCTAGCCGCCGACCGACCACACCGGAAGTCACTCGCCTCTGCGGCTTTTCAACCAATCCTGGTCCGTCTCGTAGCACTGACCCACTAAAGGGATCAACCGCAGGAAACACGGGTCGAGAAGCGTCTTTTTTCCACGGCGAGGCACGTCGACCTATCCGCGGAAGGGCCCTGAGATTCGAGATCGTGGGCCGAAAGCGCCTACCTGCCAGGCAGAACTCAAACTACTGTCATGATAACCGACTGTGGATTTAAGTCAAGCTGCAACCAGGTGCTTCGCTGCAAAAACCGAAACCTGTTCGCACCGCAGCCCGGGCCGCGCCCCCAACAGCAACCGCTGAGATGCGCCCTTCCCTCCCAGAAAGCTGACAACGGGCGGCTTGGCTTGCCGCGTGCCACGCTACCCATCTAATGGTCAATGTAATACCAGTCTAAAGCATGGAGAAAAAGGCCCTTCTGCTGCCGATCGTGGCATGCCACCTTGTTTCCCCTGACCTGTGCAAAGACCTCAACCACCTTGGCTACCTTTTCCACCTCGAGGCAGAACAGACGGCCGCAATCCGCTCGGCCACTGGGAACCCCAGCCTTCTCCCGACCAGTGCAAGCTCAAGCAAGCATCGCCGGGGCATCAGAAAGCAGTAATCGTCTCGCTTGTTGTTTATACACCATCTTTCCTGGTTTTTCAAGTCCGAGAAGGTGAGAGGCCGGACCCCACTTGGGAAAATCGGCAAATTCGGTATAAGCCGTTAGTTTTCACAGCACTTTAGCCATTCTCCCTTCCGATAACTAACATCGGCGGGCGCAGATCCTTTCTCGCCGGGAGACTGATAGAGAAAATGCGCGTCAGGGGTGGGGTTCTTTGGGCGGCAGTGGCGGTCACGCTCCTTCCGTCGCAGGCAGGGGCCCAGCAGGCTCATTTTTGGCAGCCGACGCTGGAGTCTGCCCGGCGGACGGCCACCCAAACCAACCGATTCCTGCTGATTTACTTCTGCGCCGACTGGTGTCCGGGATGCCGTGCGATGGAGCAGGAGGTCTTCAGCCAGCCCGGCGTGATGGCAGACCTGCAAGGCAACTTCGTGCCTGTCAAAGTCAACGCCGATTACTTTCCGTCCACCGCCAAGCAATACGGCATCACCGGCCTGCCTACTACCGTGGTGGCCACGCCGGACGGCCAAGCGATCGAGAAACTGCGAGGACGGGTCGAAGCCTCTCAGTACGTGGCGCGTCTGGGCCAAGTGGCGGCCGAGGCAAGGCGCCAAAGCGCTGCGGCGTATGCACAGATTCCGGGAGGCACGCCCGCTGCTGCTGTGGCTCAGGCAGTGCAGCCGCCACTTTCGGCCGGAAACAACGATCCGCCGCCACCGGCTGCCGGCCAGCAGCCGGTGGTTCCGCCAGGCTACGTTCCGCCGTCGAATACCGCTCGAGCAGACTCGCCGCCAGCGGCTCCGCGCGGCAGGCCCTCGCCCGCGCAACAGGCCGCTGAGTTACCCCCGGGCAATCCGCCCTTAGGTCTGGACGGTTACTGCCCCGTCCGGCTTGTGGAGCGACAGCAATGGGCCCTGGGCGACCGACGGTGGGGAGTCGTTCACCGCGGGCGGACTTATCTTTTTAGCGGGCCGGATGAACGGAACCGTTTCTTTGCCGACCCGGATCGCTATGCCCCGATCCTCTCCGGCAACGACGTGGTGGCGATGGCCGACCTTAGGCAGCCTGTGCCGGGCTATCGGGAGCACGGGGTATTTTTTAGCAACCGGATTTACCTGTTCGCTGATGAAGCCTCGCTGCAAAAGTTCAGCCAGAACACCAACTATTACGCCAACCTGGCCCTGCCGGCGGTAGAATCCGGCGCCCAGCCCGGGCAACGCCTCCGCTAAGCGCCATCCCTTTGCGCGTCGTCGCGAGCCGATTCCCGGTAAGGTCGGCCGGCCCGATAGAGTTCCAGCCGGGATTGAATGTTCTTGGCCAGCGACGTCTGTCCACTTGACTCGGCCAGTTGCACCGCCCGCTCGGCATTGAGGACGGCGTCATCGAAGCGGCCGGCCGCGGCATAGGCAGCCGCTAGCGCGTCCAGACGCTGGGCGTTCCCCGGCGGGCTCAGCTCAGATGCCCGTTCCGCAAGCTGCACCGCGCGAGCGGGGTCGCCACCTTCCGCTGGTTCATGCGTTGCCAGCAGCCAGGCCAGATTGTTGAGGCCGTCTATGGAATTCGGCAGCAGATGCAGCAGGCGATCGTATTGCTCGATTGCCTCGGCCGTCCGGCTTGTGCTGGCCAGCAGGCGAGCCAGGTTGAGACGAGCCATGGCGAAGTCGGGCTTCAGCCGCAGGGCTTCGTGGTACTGTTCGATCGCTTCTTCAGTTTTTCCTATCTGGAGCAAGGCAGCGCCTAAATTGTTGTGGGTGTCGCTGCTAGCGGGCTCGGCCTGCAACGCCTGCCGGTAGTGCTCAATGGCTTCAGCACTCCTGCCTAAGCCGGCGAGCACAACGCCAAGGTTGTCGTGAACCCGGGCGAGGTGCGGTTTCAGCCGCAAAGCCTCGCGGTAATGTTCGATCGCCTCGCTGGTTCTGCCCTCAGCGGCAACAACGTTCCCCAGATTATAGTGAACCTCGGCGCGATCGGGATCTAGTCGCAAGGCTTCCTGATAATGTTCGATCGCCTCTTCGGTCTTGCCCAAACTAGCCAGTGCGCTACCCAGGTTGCTATGCGCCTCGGCGTAATCGGGGTGCAGGCGCAAGACTTCCTTGTAATGTTGGATTGCCTCGGTGGCCCTGCCCAGGTTGGCCAGGGCGAGGGCCAGATTGTAATGAGCTTTGCTAAAGTCGGGCTTTATCCGCAAGGCATGGTGGAAATGTTCGATCGCCTCGGCACTTTTGCCCGAGGAGTACATGGCGAACCCCAGGTTATTGTGTGCATCAGGCAAGTCGGGGTTCAACCGCAGCGCCTCGGTAAAATGTTCAAGTGCCTGGGCAGTCCTGCCTGTGCTGCCCAGTGCAAAACCGAGATTGTTATGCGCGACGGGGTTATTCGGACGCTTATCCAGCGTGTCCTGCCAGAGCGCAACCGACGACTGATAAAGGGAGTTCCGCAACGCCGTCTGCCACGTTAATATGGCCAGCACCGCCAGCAGAATCGCCACCGGCGTCGCCCAGCGCAGTGCCGCCGAACCGTACCCGGTCTTCTGCGGCCTCGGCAGCCACCGATCACCTAAGGCAAACGCGCCTGGCACAACCAGCACTGCCACGCCAGCCAGCGATAGGTACATGCGATGCTCGTTGGCCAACTGATTCAGCGGCAGAATGCTCGAGGTCGGCGCGAGAATCAGGAAGAACCACGCGCCCGGAAAACCCCAGGCCTTTCGGCACGCCAGACCCCACACAATTGCCGCCAGCAGCAGCCCGACCGCAATCGCCGCGGGCAGTATCTCCCAAAGCGTGCTGGCCACCGGCCATTCATAGCTTATGCAAAGGCGGCTCGGCCAAACGCAGAGCCGCAAATACTGGAGGATCGCCGCCGGCTGCGAACAGGCGTAGCTGAAGGGGTCCGGGGAACCAAGCTCCGCTTGGCGACTAATCAGTCCGGTAGAAAGCACCAGGTACGCCAACAGGCCCCAGGTGGCCGCCAGCCCCCCGTACAATCCCCGGCGCCGTCGCAGCGCTTCCCGAAATGAGCCGGCCAAAAACGTGCGGTCGTACAGCAGCACCACAAGTGGTGCCGTAACCAGGGTTTCTTTGCAGGCCGTTCCCAGCAAGCATGCCAGTACGGCGCCGACGTACCAAACCCAAGCGTATGGACGAGGTGGCGAAGGGGGGCAGTCGCCTTTTTCGCGGACCACGGCGACTGGCAAAGTCAGGTTTTGCGCGGCGAAAAAAGGGATCGTCCCCGCGCCGGTGCCGCGGATCACGCAGTAAAGCGTGAGCAGGTAAAAAAAGCCCCCCAGCGACTCCGCGCGCTGGATGATATACGTGACCGACTCGGTTTGCAACGGATGCACCACCCAGACGAGCGCGCTCAGCAGCGCCAGAGCAGTGGCCGCCTTGCCGAAGCGATCGCGCAATGCCGGCATCATGAAGGTCCGCCGCAGGATGCCGAACATCAGCAGGGCCGCCATGATGTGAATCGCCAGGTTGACAGCGTGGTAACCCCAGACATTCAGGCCGCCCAGCGCATAATTGATCGCCAGCGAAAGGTTCAAGAGCGGCCTGCCACCGACCGTCTCACCGCTGCGCGGCGGTGAAAGCACACGCTCAATTGGCCAGAGTTGCCGAATGGTTTCGTTTTCCACAATCGATGTAATGTCATCATAAACAAACACTCCGCCAAAGCTGTTGTGGTACGCCGCAGCACCTGCCAACACAATCACGCCCCCCGCCAGGATGCTGGTTCGCCAAGATGCCGATGGAAAGTGCGCAGCCGTAGAGTGTGGCCCGGGCGTTTGGGGGGGTCGCGCGCCGCTGTTGCACGTGCTTTCGGCAGACCGGAGCGGCGGCAAGGTGCCACGAGACGGTTTGGTTCTCGGCCGAAGTCTCATCAATTCCAGCATACCACGAGTGGCGGGGTATGCCCAGCGAGCATGCGCACGAATTGACGTTGCTTGGCCCACGGGGCGTATGTATACTCTCGCTCCGAACTGGGTGAACCAGTAAGGGGAGGACTATTGTCGACGGTCGACGCACCGTCGCCCCGGGGAAAGTCTGTCGCGGGAGCTTCGAGCGTGACGGCTTACTTGCGCCAGGTTTGGGGACTGCGATATTTCTGGATGGCGCTGGTGCGCAGCGACTTGCGGAGCCGCTATCGTCGTTCGATGATCGGCGTGGGCTGGTCGCTGCTGCACCCGATCGCCATGACCATCGTGTTGTGTACTGTCTTCAGCCAGTTGTTCCACGCCGATGTGCGCAGCTACGGCCCATTTCTGTTGGCCGGACTGGTGACCTGGAACTTTATCGCTTCGGTAATGAACCAGGGTTGCCAGTGCTTTTTTCAGGGAGAATCGTACATCCGGCAGTATCCTGCCCCGCTGGCAATCTATCCGCTGCGCACCGTCTTGGGCGCGGGCATCCATTTCCTGCTGGGGATGGCCGTGGTGGTGATGTTCGTCTGGGCCGTGCAAGGATTGGGCAATTTACCGGTACTGCCCACGTTGCTGCCGACGTTACTGCTGCTTTTTGTTTTCGGTTGGTCGCTGGCGGTGTGTGTGGGTGTCATCAACGTGATGTTTCAGGACACACAACATTTGACCGAGATCCTGCTGCAAATCCTATTCTACATGACTCCGATCATTTACTCGGCCGACCTGCTGCGGGAGCGGCACCTGGCGTGGTTTATACGGCTGAATCCGTTGGCCAGTTTTATGGAACTGGTACGGCAGCCGGTGCTTGAGGGTCGCGTGCCCAATGCCCAGGCATTCACCATGGCAGGCACGGCTGCGCTGCTGGCCGCCGTGGCTGCTACGGTGATGCTCTCGCGGTTGGAACGCCGCTTCATCTTTTACCTTTGACGGTTCGGCGACATGGCGCTGGTTCAACTGGATGACGTCAGCCTGCTGTTCCGCGTGCGGTGCCACGGCCGGATCAGTCTGAAGGAATACCTGTTGCACGGCATGTTCCGCCGCTCCAAGAAAACCACCCTCGAGGTGCGGGCGCTGAGGAACATCAACCTGTGCATTACCGAAGGAGATCGGGTGGGCATCGTCGGGTCCAACGGGGCGGGCAAGAGCACCCTGCTGAAGCTCTTGGCCGGCATCTATCCGCCCACCAGCGGCCGACGCACCGTGTCGGGGCAGATCAGTTCGCTGTTCGATATCGCGCTGGGATTTGAACTGGACGCTACCGGCTGGGAGAATATCGCCTACCGCAGCTTCCTGCAGGGTGAAACGCCCGGCACGTTGCAGCCCAAGATACAGCCGATCGCCGAATTCAGTGAACTGGGCGATTTCCTCAAAATGCCGGTGCGCTACTATTCTGCCGGAATGATGGTGCGGCTGGCGTTCTCCATCGCCACGGCGATCGAGCCGGAAATCCTCATCGTTGACGAGGTGCTTTCGGCCGGCGACTTGGCCTTTCAGGCGAAGGCCCGGCAGCGCATGCGCGACCTGATCACCAGCGCTCGAGCCGTGGTGGTGGTCAGCCACGACCTGCCCTCGCTGGCAGCCCTGTGCAATCGCGTCGTCTGGCTGGACCACGGCGAGATGCGCATGGCGGGACCGACCCGGGAGGTGATCGACGCCTACGCCCGAGATGCCGGGCAGAGCGGCCAGGCGGTCCAACTGCAAGCTGCGTAACGTCCGTCCTCAGAATTCTCGCTTGCGCAGCGGCTTTTTGCCTCAGCGCGCTCCCGCAGAGAGAAACGGCTCGGCAAACACGGTTTCACATCTTTCGGCCTGCATGTCACGCCACCCGGCGCAAGGCCTGATCTCGAGTTGCTCCTCGACTTCGGCCGGCTTCCAATCCTTCGCCCGTGCTTCCCGGAACACGAAATCGCGTTGGATGGCAAAATTGGCGATGTACACGATCAACTCCGACATCAGCTTCGCAACGATCACAGGGCAGCCAAAAGCAAGGATGGCCGTCTGGATCAAACAGTACGACGCCGCGCCCATGACCATGACCAGCAGCACAAATTTCCAGAGCGTCGCGGCAACCCTGGCACGCGAATGAAACACCAACTGCCGGGCCAGGGAGAAATTCAGCCCGCCGGCCACCAGCCGCGCCGATGCTTGGGCCAGCAGAATATTCGCTGCCGCGGCGCAAACCGCCGCAAACACCAGGTAATCCACGAGGGCCGTCAGCAGCGAAGCCGACACGAAACGCAGCAAGACGCAGTAGATTCTCAGCGAATCGAAGATGGGATTGAAGTGCGACGAGCGATTGCCTTGCAGATACACCGTGGCAATGGGGCACTCGACGATCGGCACCAGCGACTGCTTGCAGTGAATGAGCATGTCCAGCTCGAATTCGTAGCCCGAATCCTTCGAGTGTAACAACTCGCGCGCGAGCGAGAGGGGAATGCCGCGTAGTCCGCACTGCGTGTCGGAAAGCCTCTTGCCTACCAGCGCCCAGAAGGCGTACTTGGTCACCAGGTTGCCAAGACGGCTTCGCCATGGCACGGTGCGAGTGAAAAGTCGGCAGCCCAGGATGAGGCTGTCAGGCCGGCGCGCGAGCCAGCCAGTGATACGGAGCACGTCGTGCGCGAGGTGCTGCCCGTCGGCATCCGTCGTCACCACGCCGTCGCAATGCGGCAGGGCCCAGCAAATGTGGTTCAAACCGGTTTTTAGCGCGGCCCCCTTGCCCAGGTTGACGGCATGGCGCAGAACGATTACGTTCGGGAGCGTCGCAACCCGGGCGAACAGCGGCTGGCAATCGTCGCGGCTGCCGTCGTCGACGACCACGATGGCGCAGAACCGGCCGCTGCCGCGCAAACTCTCGATCAGCGAAAGCAGACGCCGGTCGGGAT
>Ga0315289_10005004_pt1 | contig 19671 bp, 13 predicted proteins | sample YL17G11_40_MG_FD_203452 | JGI IMG/M metagenome (GOLD analysis project Ga0315289, IMG submission 203452) | Sediment microbial communities from Yellowstone Lake, YNP, Wyoming, USA - YL17G11_40 | ecosystem: Environmental > Aquatic > Freshwater > Lake > Sediment | place: USA: Wyoming | collected...
TACCACGATATAGCTGCTGTCGGCGGTCTGCTGAACGGAAAAGGCCCACTCAGGGTTGCTCCCCCCAAAAGTGCGCGTCCAGAGCGTGTCGCCTTGGCTATTCGTCTTCACAAGATAGAAATCAGGGCCGCCCGCACCGAAAGAATAGGTGTATCCCGCCACGATATAGCCTCCGTCGGCGGTCTGCTGAACGGAATACGCCCCATCAAGGCCGCTCCCCCCATAAGTGCGCGTCCAGAGCGTGTCGCCTTGGCTATTCGTCTTCACAAGATAGAGATCTCTCTCGCCCGCACCGAAAGAATAGGTGGTTCCCGCCACGATATAGCCTCCATCGGCTGTCTGTGGAACGGACCGGGCCCAATCACTGCTGCTCCCCCCATAAGTGCGCGTCCAAAGCGTGTCTGGATTGGGCTGAGCAAAGCTCGCCTGCGCAAAGACGAGCATGAACAAGACGGCCAGAATCTGGCGCATGATCTTCCCCTTTCTCTCTTCATATTTCTTCGCGGCGGCAGGCGTCTCGCCTGCCCCGCAAGAAGCGAGCTTGGCCGGGCATGTGACACACATACCGCGGCGCAACTTAAGTCTATGTCACGAACTTCATTCCAAGATACCGTTCCAAGATACAAAATGCAAAAGCCTCGGCAATCCAAACCGAGGCTCTCCACTCAATCATCTCACCATTCCAAGTATCTATTCCGCGCCTTCTCTCCGACTAATGACATTCGGCCAGATTGGCGAGGCGCACGAAGTCTTCTTCGATTCGCGTCACCTGTTCCATCACCGCATCGTTGCTGCCTCCGTGAACCATCTCCTTGAGCCGCTTTGAATCACGAACAAGCTCCTTGGCCGCCGTGGCATAATGCTTCTGCTGCATCTTGTCCACACACGGCCGTGAGCTCTTCACTTCTTTCGCCGCATCATAAAGCTGTCTCGCATTCTCACGGACATAAGCCGTCTCGCCGCTCTTGCGAGCTTCGCGCATGGGAAGCAGAACGCCGTGGAAGTCCTTCAATTCCCGCGGCGCGGCATCCGGATAGAAATCCGCCGATTCATACGAATAAGCCCATTCCGGAAGGTCGCATTTCCCTTTGCATGTGCCTCCGCACTTTCCTGTGCACGATTTCCCGCTGCATTGGCCTGCGCAGCTCTTGCCACTGCACTGACCAATGCAGCTTTTACTGCCGTGACCGACGCAATTCTCGCCGCTGTACACAAATCCGAATCCGGCAAGAAAAACGACCGCCACAATAATAAGAAGCCACTTCTTCATGAGTCTCTTCTCCTCAAAGACTTATTCTGTATATGTTGTTGCCAGATACCTGCATTATGATAATATAATACATTTTGTTGTCAATTTCAAGCCATCACGCTCGCCGCGGCACGCATCTCGCCCGACCGACCTCGACTCACCGCCCCACCGAAATTCCCAGCATCTCCGCCGCCTGAAGAAGCTGACTGTCCACAGGAACCGTCTTCAGCTTGCCGACGGCTTCCTCAATCGGAACGGCGGAAATCTCACCAGCCTTGAGGCAGACCATCCAGCCAAACTTTTCTTGCGCAGCCAGTTCCACTCCCGCCACGCCGAATTGCGTCCCCAAGATTCGGTCGAAAGTCGTCGGCGAGCCGCCCCGCTGCAAATGACCCAAAACGGTGCATCGAGTCTCAAGTCCCGTCGCTCTGTGGATTTCCTGAGCGACCCAATTCCCGATGCCTCCCAACCGGTCGGCGGCGTAGCCCTCGCAGCCTTTTTCAAGGATCATTTTCTCGCCGGTGTCCAAACGCGCCCCCTCAGCGACAACAAGAATACTGAAGCGACTGCCCGATAGTTCCCGTTGCTTCATCTTCCGTACGACTTTTTCCATCGAGAACGGAATCTCCGGAATGAGAATCACATCCGCTCCTCCCGCAATCCCCGCCTCGAGTGCAATCCATCCGGCATTGCGCCCCATCACCTCAATCACCATCACGCGATGATGGCTCTCGGCGGTCGTGTGCAACTTGTCCAGCGCGTCCGTTGCTGTCGTAATCGCCGTGTTAAAACCAAAAGTCAATTCCGTGCCCGAAATATCATTGTCAATCGTTTTGGGAATGCCGACGACCGGCACGCCCAAACGAAAGAGGTCACGCGCAATCGTCAGTGTCCCGTCGCCACCGATGCACACAATGGCATCAAGCCCCAAAGTTTGGATGTTATCCAGAAGGATCGGCGTTTTGTCCTCGACGACGGTTTCCCCATTTTTCTTGGTAACATGTTTGAAAGGATTGCCGCGATTCGTTGTGCCGAGGATGGTCCCCCCGCGCGGAAGAATCCCTCGCACATCCTTCGTCGTCAGCTCCCGCACCCCCCGGGCATCAATCAAGCCATCGAAGCCGTCTTCAATGCCCACCACTTCCCAGCGGTAATGGTCGCGAGCACACCGCACAACCGCCCGAATCACGGCGTTGAGTCCCGGGGCATCTCCGCCCCCCGTCGAAATCGCAATCTTCCGAATCATGGTGTTTCCTCCCGCCTTCTTCCGTTATCAATCTCTCGCCGAGGCGGATCTCCAGATCCGCCCGGAATCAGTAGTAAATGCGGGGCGAATCGGGAGATTCACCGCCGCGACCATAATCATTGGAGAACTCCGCTTGATACAGCTCTCTGCCCTCGCCCCCTAACCCAAAAGAGAATCGGCAATAGACCACCGACCAATCCCAAGACGCCCTGGATAACATAAAAACCTGCATCTTGCTGCAGCCAAAGCAGCGCGTGCGGAATCGTGCCCATAAGCCAGAATGCCGAGAATAGCGCCAAGGGACTTTGGTAGAGATAATTCCTCAAAAGAAAAACGAGCAGCAGCAGCATTCCGAGGAGCCGAATCCATTCGCCCAGCACCTCGCCACTTCCTTGACCCTCTTCGAGAGCAAGAACCAAAGGCATAAACACAATGAGGGCGGCGCGCAAAGCCCCGGAACGAATCCGCGGCCAGAGCCACAACAGAATAAAACCAAGGATTGCCGCGCCAAAAATCGCATCAAGCCCGGAATGAAGCAAAGTGATGAACGGCCATTTCTCAGCGCCAAAATCAATCCAACTCATTGGCGGTGTTCGGGTCGGCAGCCCAAGCGACAGGGTCAGCCACCATAAGAATTGCGAAAATGCCGCCATGCACAGGGCTGCAAGAATCGCTCCAGCAATCGCCTGCCATCTAACATGTCCATCAGGAGCCGGTGCCCAACCTGAAAAACTGTACGGACGCCCCACGCCCTTCTCAAAGAGCCAACGCGTGAAAGGCACAAGAACAAGAATGACAAGGCCGACCACCACGATACGCCCTATTGAACCAGCCAAGGCGGAAGTCATCCAGCTCGCAAAAGGCTTCGTCGTATCGTAGGCGTGCCCAACAATAGACTCCCAGCGACTCCAGAGCGACAGCAGGGTCAATCCCGCCCAGAGCAAACTCAGCTTAACGCCACTTGCCCACTTGAGTTCCCCGCTCCGAATTGCTTGAATGAGCTGAATCAGCAATACGATACACAACGCAGCCCACAAACCCATGATGAGAAATTGGGCGAGCGTCCGCAGCGCGGTTCTCTCTTCGTTCCGGCGCTCCCATTCTTCCGGCACATGCAGATAAAGCCCGCCGCCCGACGGTTGATTTCCCGTCACGGACAGGTCCACTCGAAGCCTGGCCGGGCCCACCGAATCTCGCTCCGTTTGATAGGTGAATCCGTGGTCAAGCCGCGCATCTCGCTCCGTAGTCCCTGCTGAAAGCGGACGGAATCCGCTCGTATCGAAATTCAGTTTGGAACTGAGAAATGCGACTGCAACTGTTCGCGCACTGTCTTGCGTCAGCGAATCGCCGGGCGCCTTTTCATCCAACTCATGCTCAAAGCGCACGACCTCCCCTCGCGGACTCACATGCACAATTAGCTCTTCCTTCTGAAGTGGCTTGAAGAAGCGAACGACAAATCCCGCGAGCGGGAGTTTTTGGCTATTCACATACCGCTCAATTCCCTCGGGCCCAGCCTCACGCATCAGATACTGAACAGTCGAACTTGCAAGCTCCTCATGCGGCGAATACACCGTGCCGTGCCAATCCTGCACAGGCAAATTCTGCTCCTTCAAAAATGCTTCGGCCCGCTGTTTCGCCGCAGCCGGACTCACCTTCCAGATGATCCCGTCCCCCATCTTCTTGACCGGAACAACATAGAGAAGCACTACCGCCAACACGGCAAGAGCGAGCCAGACTCGCCATTTTCCCTCGGACCATCGCGGCGCTTGCCAAGTGACTTCCGGTGCAGGCGGCGCTACTTTTGGAACGACCATCGCGCGCCGCGCAGCCATTCCCGTCTCCCAATCCCGATTCGTCAAACCCTCTTCAGTTGCGAACGCGCGATGGCGAATGACATAGACCAGAGCAATCGCGAGCGGAACAAGCAGCACCGCACTAACAATGATACCCGAAATCATCAGGTAAGTGCCGCCCGACTTCAGCAAGAAGAAACCAATCAAAAACGCATCCACCGTATAATGCCACACGAGCGTCGCGAGAATACCGAAGCGCAACATCACATATCCCGCCACAACGCCAATCGCACCGACCTCCACGCCACGAACCCAACCCGGCTGCTGAGGATAACTCGAGTGCATGAAACCCCATATCAGCGCAGGGAGGAGAACCGCGGGAAATGTGCTTCGGAAGATTTTTTTCAAGAATGGAATCGCAAACAGACGAAAACCGAACTCCTCAAAAGTGGCCGCATAGAAGGAAATCACCAAGGGATAAAGCCACGGCAAATAGGCCGAAACCGCATTGGAATATTCCACCTCCTGCGGTGCCCAAAATCCGACTTTCTGTCCCAACAGATAGAAAACGATCACGAAAGCGATGTGCCCGAACGCCATCGCATAGCCGGCGATGGTGGCGCGCGCGAAAGCCCGCGTGCGCGTCGCTGCTCCTGAAAAAGTCCGTTCAAGGCTCAGCTTCTCCGGCAGAAGCCGCCGGTACAACGGCTCACCCGATTGAGCTGAAAGCCAAACCACCGCCCCAACAAGTGCCGAGCCGATGACAGAAACCAGCACGAATTTCAAGAAGAAACTCGCATAGGATTCGGTCGTTTCATAGCCGGAAAAGACAAGCGGCAGAGAATTCAGCGCCATCAGAAAGAACCCGACCGCCAGCGCAACTCCGACCGTCAGAGGCACACGACCGGCCAAATTGCGCGCGCGCAATTCGCGAAATAGCGTGATGACGATACCGATTCCGAGAAGCAGCCCGAGAAACTGAGCCAAATTCTGGAAGAGCTCGTTCGAGGCGCGCTCCCGCTCATACTGTCGCTCCCATACCTCAGGAATCTTGACATATTCTCGAAAGAAACCGACCTCATCGCCCTGAATTTCGACCCGATACCGCAGCGTCGCCTCGCTGGCTCGAAAATCCTTCTTCTCCCATTCAAATTTGTGCTCGCGGCGGTTGGGCATATCGGTCGAAACGGCAATCTTCTCCTCCAAATCACCCAATGCAAGGCCGGTCATCGCAAGAAGATGCTGCTTGGCCAAGACTCGCGCACTGTCGAGCGAGAGAAAAGCTCCCGCCGCGTTCTCTTCAAGGTGCCGCGAGTATTTCACGAAGCGGCCGCCGGGGGTGTAGTGAACTTCGTACTCCAATTTCTGCAACGGCTGAAAATAGCGAACATACCAGTACCAGACCGCGACCGAATCGGCCATCAGGCGATTCGCTCGCTCCAGACCCACCTCGCGTTCGAGGTAGTTCGAGGCCATTTGATCCACCGAGAAAACAACCGTTCGATGAAAATCACCGGTGTTCTGCACGCCGCGCTCTCGCAGAAAGCCATCCGACTTCTGCAGCGCCTGTGGGCGTGTCAGCTTGAACTTCACCGACGCCAATGGAAAAGCATCGTAAAAGTAGGTCGCAAAAATGAAGACTCCGGCCGCCACACAAATCACGGTAGCGAGCAGGAGTCCTCGCCAGGGATGCCTTTGATTCTGCATCGAACCTCCCTGATAGGAAAAGGATTAATCTCTTAGGTCACGGAACACTGATCGCCGTCGGGGGTCTCCAGACCCACGATGGCGCCATTGCGGCTCTGGAGAGCCACAACGGCGAACAGGTTAGACGGGCTAATTGTAACCCTCGCTACTTCTGCGCCAGCACCAACCATCCGCCCCCTCGCCTGTTGTCACACCACACATCCATCATCATACAAAATGCCGCCGGAAGATACGCAAGAATGAAGTACGGAATAAGAAGAGGCAAGAATAATTTCGATATATTTTGAAGACGCATCGGAATTCGCTGCAAAAGTCGCCAAGCGATGCCGCCCCACGGCCCGTAGGTACGCTTCATTGACAAAACATGAAATCCCGCCTTTTTAAGCTTCTGCCGAAACTCGCTTTCAGAGTAGCCTTCCCGCACATGCTCCCCCACCACACTGTGGAATTCCGCTCCGGTGCTTTCGCTCGCCGTCGGCGTCGCAATAACGAAATATCCGCCACCTCTGAGCGACGCAAAAATATTGGCAAAAACCTTCTCGTCCTCCAGCACATGTTCCATGACATCCACGGACAGCGCCAAATCAAAGCTGTCAGGCTGTCGAAATTCCGTCAAGTCGGCGTACTCGAAAGTGCAATGGACATCTCCCGCTTTGGCCGCGAACCATCGTGCATCCTCCACCTGCTCCCGCTTCACATCAATGCCCAAAACCTTGGGATTCGGAAAATGGCGCGCCATGAAATGTGTATATTGACCGAATCCCATGCCCGCGTCGAGAATTTCCCACGAAGCGCGCTGACGGGAAAGCCGCCGCAGCGATTTTTTCACATGCCATTCACGCAAAAAAAGCGCGCCAAGCGCCGCGAAAAAGAGTCGCCGCCGCCACACGCTCCTCGCCACCAATCGCCCCAACCTGCCCTTCAACGGGTCGTAATCAATTTCCTTTACAGGCATCCCTTCCTCGTAGCGCCGGGCGGCAGCCCGCTTTCCTCGCCGCGCCTAACCTCAAGAGCACAAACAGGGCGCGCCGACATTCCCGCACCCTGCTTGACCTCTATCCCGAGTTCAACCTACCGACCCGGAGAAGTGTAGAGGGCGTCAAGGTAAGCTCCGATGTAGATTCCAAGCGCAACATAGCCGACAACATTGCGCGCTCGCCAGACGCGCGAGTATTCGTCATAGGCCGTGATCGCCTCGTTTCCCTCTTTATCTTCGTAGACATTATGTCGCCGATTCACTTCCGTCTGAAGGACCGCCAGGGTCGCCAGCGAGAGAATCTGCAGCGATGCCACCACGGCGCCCCGCGCTTTCTGTCCCTTATAAAACTGCCCCCACCCGGGCAAAACAAGCGAACGCCATGAAGCCCCAAATCGCACCTCGGAGGGAGAAAGACGCTTTGCAGGCGGCAGAGCCAAATAGGCCTCATACTGACGACGGGCTTCTTCGAAAACCTCCAGAACCTTACGCGGGGTTATTTGCGGGTCCTTCTGCCAAGTAGGAAACAATTTCAGAATCTTGACAAACTCCTTGCGAGCGAAGTCATTCTGTCCTAATGCGACATAGGCATAGGCCAATAGGTCACGAAACTTGACCTCCTCCCACTTGTCTTTTGGCGGCTCAGGTTCAATCGCTTGGAAGGCATAGAATGCAGCCTTTTCATAGTCGGCATCCTCATAACAGGCCTTGTATGCCAAATTGTACAGACTGTCCGAATATGACTCGGCCCTGCACTGCACCGAAACCAAAATCAAGATCCCGGCCGCGACTATGAATACTGTGCGCATGGCATTCCTCCCGCAAAGTGAGACCTATTCCGCCTTCGCTTTCTTCACCGCCTCCGTCAGCGCCGGCACCACTTTCAGCGCATCGCCGACAATCCCGTAGGTTGCCGCCTTGAAGATCGGCGCTTCCGGGTCTTTGTTGATGGCAACAATCACTTTCGAGCTGCCCATTCCCGCCAAATGCTGCACAGCGCCCGAAATGCCTACGGCGATATAGAGCGTGGGTGAAACGGTTTTGCCGGTTTGACCGACCTGGTCTGAATGAGGTCTCCAGCCCGCATCAACGGCGGCTCGCGATGCCCCGACCGTTGCCCCGATGACTTTGGCCAAATCTTCGACAATCGAGAAATTCTCCGGTGCCTTCAAACCCCGACCTCCCGAGACGATAAGATCAGCCTCGGTGAGGTCCAAGGTGGCACCGGATTCCTGCTTGACTTCGCTCACTCTTGCCCGAATCTTGCTCGCGTCCAAGGCCACTTGCCGCGTTTCAATTGCAAGGGACTTGCTATTCATCGGCTGAGGCAGAAAGATCTTCGGCCGCAGAGAAATCACAGCCCAGTCCCCTTGAATCGCCGCCCAGAGAAGCAGTTTGCCGCCATAAATGGGACGACGAGCCTTCACATGCCCATCTTCCACTTTCAGTTCGACGCAATCGCTCAAAAGTGGACGGTCCACTCTCGCCGCGACGCGAGCCGCCAGGTCTTTGCCCAAAGCGGACGCAGGAAAAAGCACCGCCGCAACAGACGATTGTGAACGAATGACCTCCGTCATGGCCTGCGCATAACCCTCGGTCGAATAGCCCTCGAGCAATGGATCACTGACTTGAATTAGTCGGTCCGCGCCATAAGGAGCGAGTTCTTCAGCAGCTCCTGGAATTGGCGACCCCAAAAGCACACCCGAAACTTCTGCACCAAGATCCGTTGCGACAGCACGAGCCGCAGACAAAATCTCCTTAGCCACTCCCCGCAATTTTCCCTGTTTCGACTCGCAAAATGCGACAATATGCGACATAGCTCAAATCCTCTACCAACTAAAGCACTTTCGCTTCTTCCTTCAGCAGCCGCACCAATTCCGGAACCGCTTCAATCCCTTCGCCAACAATGCGCCCGGCCGCTCGCGTTGGGGGCAACGAGATGTGAAGCGGCTCAACACGCGATTGCACCGGCGTGGGTTCCTTCTTTTCAATCGGTTTCTTCTTCGCGCCCATAATGCCTTTGAGCGAGGGATAGCGCGGTTCGTTTAATCCTTTTTGCGCCGTCACCAGACATGGGAGACGAGTCTCCACAATCTCGTAACCGCCTTCCACTTCACGCACCGCGCGCACTTTCCCGTCCGCAATCTGCAGCTCCACGACCACCGACACGCTCGGAATATCCAATAGCTCAGCCACCATGACGCCGACCGCTCCGCTGTCATCGTCAATCGCCTGTTTCCCACAGAGAATCAGGTCATAGCTCATCTCTTTGATTGCCGCCGCAAGCGCCTTGGCGGTTGTCAGACTGTCGAAGCTTGGCACGCCCTTGACATGCACCCCGCGATCCGCACCTAAAGCCAGTGCCGCGCGCAGACCCTTCGTCGCCGAATCATCTCCATAGGAAACCGCGACAATTTCGTCCGCGCCGCTCTTCTCGCGGATTCGCAACGCTTCCTCGACTGCATACTCATCATACGGATTGAGGATCAGATTCACATCCGTCAAATTCACCGCTTTGCCATCCGCCGTCGGGCGAATGGACGCCTCACTGTCAGCCACCGTCTTCAAAAGCACAAGGATTTTCAAATCAACCTCCGAAAATGTTCACTCGCCGCGACCAGAGGTCGCGGGTAGTATTCTGGTAGGGGCGCGAGGCGTCGCGCCCGTCTTTCCCACCGAGGCGGATCACCTGATCCGCCCGGAATGTTGGTCTCGTGAAAAATTTAACAGATGAAATAAAACAAAAAAGTCGGACAATTTCAACTCGCGAGCCGCCGATTATTCTCCGCCCAAACGCCGATGGAGAAAAGTCCCATCAGCATCATTCCGGCAAGAATCCCTCCCGTCCATCCGCCTCGCGGCCATCCTGTCCAAATCATCAGCAGCGAAGTGTGACCTCCCAAAATTAGAAGATGGAAAAGAATCGCGGCGCGGATGCCTGCTCGCAACACCAATCCCGCCGCAACCACCGCCCACACCAGCCAGAAAAGATGATGCCAACCCAAAGCGCCAGTTGCACCGAAAAGCACCGCCAGTATCGCCGAAATCACCACGGCGGCGGCGCGATTTCTCAGTAGCGCCAGCAACACGACGAGTGCCCAGAAACGAAAAATGCCCTCATGCCAAATCGTATGAAGCAGCGTTTGGAAAGTCGCCATTAAGAGCGGAACAGGGGCACTGAGTGCATGTGCGAGTTCACTGGCCGCCACCGGCAAAAATCCTGCAGGCCTTCCCGAAACCGAAAAAAGGGTCTCGATTATGAAAATTCCCAAAACGCATGGCACGGCTGCGCGGGCGGCAGACATCCATGCGTCGGCCCAGTTTCGATGGGACGGAGCCAATCGGGTCAAACTGGCGACAGCCGGCAACTGCTCTCGCGCAAGCGCTTCTGCCACCGCCACAACAAGCCCAAGGATGCACGCCGCCTGAACAGCCTCAATGAGCGCGGCCAACAAAATACCCGAAAAAGCCGAGACTTCACAGTAGTTGATGCGAAGGAGACGCTCGACCAGAACGAGACAAAAAGCCAGTCCACCCCACAAGAAAGCAGGTCGCCAAGCAAGGGGTCGCGGATACCGAACGAAGACTCCCGCCGTTCCGACGAAAATCAAAAAAACGCCAATGAATCGGCGCCAAAACTCACTCCCTCCGCCCCAAGGCCAATTCTCATTTCTTGCGCCGCTGTCTCCTTCGACAATGGCCGCCTCGCTCAAATGCTCACCCGCAAGGACAATCCGAAGCCTCCGATCCTTGCCAAGGACTTCCGGCCACCGATATTCAAACAGATACTCACTATGATGAAGCCGTGTCCTAAGGGTTTCCGCTTCAAGTTCGAGCGCATCAAGCGATAATCCCAGGACGGCCGATGCCTCTTGATGAAGGCGTTCGCGTGCCACCTCTCGACGCAACGGCGCCTCCACCGCCCCTTCTTCCTCATCATGGAGCAGACGAATAATCTGGCCGTCTCGATTCAGTTCCAGCAGCCAGGTATCCCAGTCCGCGCGATGAAGTCGCAATTGATGTGTGAAGGTTGGACGCAGAGTGAATGCCATGGAATCCTGGCGCTCTGACCAAAGGCCTTCGGCGTGATAACAAATGGTGTGCGTCAGTCGGTAGCTCGCGGGCTGCTCGTCTTGGCTCATCACGAAATTCTTGGCCGAAGCCGCGATCTCGCTCGGAGAACGCCATGCGCGTTTCCATGGACATGCAAAAAGGCCGATTGCTAACAGCGCAAGCCCAAAGATTAAGGCGTAGCAAGCAGTCTCTTGGGTCGGACCAAGAGCAGGACGCTTCGCTTTCGGTGGCGGGAAAGCTTCGTTGGAGATTTCGGAAGGATTCACATTACGAGCGCGGGGTCGCCTTTCCCCACGCGCAGGATTTGAGGTTCATCGCCCGTGAGGTCCACGACCGTTGAGGGCTCCCCGCCAATCATACCCGAATCAAGGATAAGGTCTATAGTATGTCCAAGCTTCTTCTTAATTTCATCCGGGTCACCCAGAATCTCGCCTTCGGGAGTTGTGACGCTGGTGGAAGTGATGGGTCGGCCAAATTCGCGCAAAAGCCCCAACGCCACCGGATGGTCTGGCACTCGGATGCCCACCGTCTTCCGGCGAGTCAGCGACAGCTTCGGCACCTCGCGCGTGGCATTCAGAATAAAAGTGTAGGCTCCCGGCAAGCATCGCTTCATAATCTTATACGCCGGTGTGGAAACATGCGCGTAGCGAGCGATGTCGGTTAGGTCGCCGCATAGGAAAGAAAGACTGTGGAATTTCGTCTGTCCCTTCATGGCGAGTGCCCGCTCCATGCCCTTCTTGTTGAAAATATCGCAGCCAAGCCCGTAGAGCGTATCCGTGGCATAGACCACAAGCCCTCCGGCCTCCAAAACACTGGCCGCCTTTCGCAAATGACGGCCTTGAGGATTGCGCGGATCAACTTTCAAAATCATGTGCGTTCCTCCCATGGCTTGCATCACTGCTATAATAATAGCAAAATTTTCGAAAAGGTCAAGCAGGATGAATAAGAAAGGAGCGGCCTTCGCAACTGCTCCCTATCGCCGAGCAAGGTTTCACTCCTTGTGTCGCCGAGCCAGGTTCTCAACCTGGCCGGAATCCTCTGCAGCCTCGGCTGCTTGCAGCCGACCCAATCTCGAGACTCGAGAAGCTTCCCCGGCAAAATAGCAACAAAAAATCCGGCGCGAGGCCGGATTTCTTGCTGTCAACTTTTTGGTTGATGCTATTTCAGCACCATGAGTTTAACGGATTGAGCGTAAGTCCCCGCCGCCATCTGGGCGAAATAGACGCCGCTCGGAACATTCGAGGCATTCCAGACTGCCGAATAGTTGCCCGCAGGACGGAACTCGTCCATTAATACTGCAACCTGCTGCCCAAGAATGTTATGAACCGCAATTCGAATCTGCCCAGCATGAGGCAAGCCATAGCGAATTGTCGTCGTTGGATTGAACGGATTTGGATAGTTCTGAGCCAGCAAATAGTCGACTGGAATGGCGTCACCGGGCTTATTCTCGCCATCAATTCCACAGACTCCGCTTCCCCTCGAACCCTGATGGAAGTAGAACGCACCAATGTCACGCCGAGTGCCGTCGGGATCTTGAATGAACTTTCGAGGCACATCACCGTATGGACGCATTGGAGGTTCCGGATCTTCTGGCGTCGCCGTCGAACCATCTCCGCTCTCTCCGACCTCATTCTCGACAAAGCTTGTATCCATTGGCACCATAACATACCTGAGATCGCCCGCATCAATACAACAGGATTTCGTTTCATCGTCAACAGGATAATTGGCCCAGGTCAGATGATAGTCACCGGTCGGGCGGTGCACGAATTTCGGGTCGCAGAATACATTGAAATAGCGGTCACAGGGATCACCGTTATGGTTGGTTCTGTCAATAGCCCCAAAACCGGATGGACGAGTTCCTCCATAAACACCACCCGCATTGCCATAGACATCGCAGTATTCCACGACCGTAGAGGAGCTGCCATCAAAATAAATTCCCTCTCCAGAAGCGGAAAATGCGATGATGGTGCTGTTGAGAATAGAACTGCAGGAATGCAAATATACTCCACCACCATGACCATCTATACCTACGAAATTGTCGCTGATCGTGCAATGGAGAATGCTGTCTGCAGAGTCGCTGTATAGGCAATACACACCACCACCACCACCACCATTCCCTTGAGTGAAGTTGTGGTGGATGACACACTCAATCAACTTTGGGTTCCCACCAGTGACATACAAACCGCCGCCGCAGCGATTTTGATACTCTGTCCAGTTGTTGCTGATGGTGCAGTTTTCAAACACAGCATCAGAAGAACTGCAATACACACCACCTCCACTTCCCTTTGCGGAGTTGTTGTCAATAATGCAGTCAGTAAAAGTTGGTTCACCACCGTAACAGTACACACCGCCACCAACGCCGGTGTATGTATCTCGCAAGCCTTCGGTCATTGCTGGAGCTCCGTTGTAGCCAATGATGCAGTGTGAGAATGTTGGATCAGATTGGTACGAGTATATCCCACCACCGCCACCTCGCGAATCAATGGCTGAATTGTAATGAATAGTACAATGTTCAATTGTCGGATCCGAATCGGACAAATAGATCCCGCCACCGGAACTCGCTTTTCCATATTCAATCCGGCAGTATTTTAGATAACTCAGATCACTGGAACTGTTGTAGAATCGAAGCCCGCCCCACTTCGATTCCTCGGTGGGATAATAGTGGGTGAAGACGATGGAATCCTGCGCAGTCCCAACAGCAGTCAAGCGACCATAGATATCGAATTTATAAGGTCCCCAGAAAAGTAGTCTCGTGTCCGGGCGAATAGTTAAAACAGTTCCCGATGCTACGCTGATATCACCCGTAACGCAAACATCTCCTGGCCCGAGGGTACCGCTCAATGATCCGGAAATGCCGCAATCTAATGTAACGTCAGATAGTTCGTTATCATCAGCGTACAACCAAACATTAGTGAGATTTATCGCATCACACCCACTATGAGAATACCTTATGTCATAGTAACCAGGTGTAATTAAGGTGTCCTCATAATAACCTGAGGAATTCGTGTAGTCGTACCAGTATTCTCCAAAAGGTCCGTAGAATCTCACTTGAATACCGGAATGATCGCTCTCACATGTTCTGTATGCATAACCGTGTACGATCAATCCGTAAGCCGTTCCAGCAGCGAAAACTGCCACTGCGATGAGTGTTGACAATAGGCGATACATGTTGACCTCCTCCTGTTTGTGTTAAAAGTCCAAAAACCTGTACATGCCTCTTGTGGGATGCACGCGAGTTTCGCTCGAAAAGCTGCTGACAAATCGTTATTGACATGGGCCAATCGGTATTTCCAATCGAAAGCCGAATCGTGCCACCAGGCCGTCTATATAATATATTGCATAAACCTGCCAAATTCTACTCCTTGACAAGATATGAAATGACAGAGAGTTAAAAATGGCTCCAGCCACCCCTGCGTCGCTCATATTAGCCTTCTCGGACATGGCAACCAATTCGTCTCTCCAAAATCGCAGCACCCTTCCCCAAAAACCCTTGATAACCTTCGAATCGCAGAAAGAACTCATAGGATCCCATAGCACATTTCATATCAATGGCAAAAAACAAGCCATCGCAAGTTCTTAAAATTCAATCATATTCTACTTTGCTACGATGCAATATGTGTGGTTACATGCAATTCTTGCGCTATTCAGAGCCTATTTTTGGAGTCAGTGTTCCCTATGAACTGGATGCGATTGAGACAAAAAATCCGGCGCGAAGCCGGATTTCCCTGCTATCCCCCTGTGTGTTTCAAGCTTCTATCGCCAATGCCCCAGAACCCAGTGATAGCCGTGGCGGGTGTGCTTCCAATGACCGGGAACCCAGGCGGCACGAGGCTTCGGGCACTTCTCCCAATGACCCGCTACCCACTGATAATCATTGTCACGCCAAACCCAATACCCCTGAACCCAAACATGATCAGCGGCCGGCGCGACTCCAATGACTTCGACCCTCACCGGAGGTGGTTTCTGCACAACATAGACCCTCGTTCCCGCATAGCACGCAGTGACAGTCAGCAGGAGGGCAAGCATAAGAATGGCAAATACTACGGGGCGTTTCATCTTCTTCTCCTTTCGAATCGTTTCTCAGAGTCCACAACATATTTCTGCAAAATCCATGTCATCCACTTCTCGTTAATTGGAAACCCATCCCAAAGCGAAGGTTTAACGCCCAACGAAGATGACCCTCCTCCCCAAAAAAGCTGCTGTGGAGAATCGCTTTTCGATTGATTCTTAGAGCCATAATGCGTATATTAATGCAGAAATGGTCGCCGTTGTAGGTCCTTAGACCGACCCGGAATTCTTGATCCTATGGGCGGCTTCTGGCCGCCCACGGATGGGAATGAGAGCGGGCAAGCAGAGCCAGCCCGTAGGGAAGTTACTGCGTGATGTCGGGCGCCAACGGCAACACCGCAGAAATGGAGTGAGCGATGAAAAGCCTTCGCTATGGATTTATCTTCGGCGTTTTACTAATGACTTTCAGTTGGGCTGTCGCGGCGCAAAGAACGCCCCCGCGGCGACCGATTGAGCGCGCACAACGCACGATGCTCTCGCCCCGCCATTTGGATGACGAATCCGTTATCGCCCTGACCATTGCCATTTCGGGTGGCGACATCCGCCTCCGCTGGTGTTCTTTCCCTGATGTTCCCTACTGGAAGGTTTTGCGCAGTCTGTCGCCTATGATGACCGCCGCCGAGATCCTCGCCGTGATACCCGATACTTTTTGGACGGACACGCAGGCTCTCCTCATAGCGACATCGTGCTTTTATCAGGTCATCCCGCTTTTCACAGAGCCTCAACCCGATACGATCATTATCATTGAAGACTTCGAAGACGGCAGCGTGACTCTCGAAAGTATCCCCGGCCAAGATGACGATCCTTCCGATTGGCAAGTCACCTCGACCGACGCCTATAACGGCACAGATTATTCCTTGCGCCTCTTCGGCGACACATGGAAAAAAGAAATCATCACGCCCATCGAAATTGAATTTGGCACCGTATGGGAAGTGGCGATGAAGCTCATTCGCCGTGGGGAAATGCAGGCTTTTGGCGTGGCCGATTCGATCAACTACATGTGGTACATTATCTGGGGTTCCGAGGCACCTCAGGCTCAAGTCTGGATCACAACTTATCAGGGCTGGTTCGAGTCCGACGAATGGATTCCCATCTATTTGCCGATTGGCGAAGACTGGCACGGGCGCTTCGGCTACCTGCCTCGCATCCGCGAACTCCACTACATCAATGATAACGACAACACAAGTCCCGAAGGCGAAGTCCGCTTCGACGAAATCCGTGACATTACCGGCGGGTTGCCTTGTCCACCCGTTTCCGATTTCGATTGGACGATTGTCGGCTCGGTTCCGCCCGACAGCGTGCGTGTGCAATTCAGTTCCTTGGCTCACGATCCTGACAGCCCGATTCTCGACCACCTCTGGGAATTCGGCGATGGACGAAGCTCCGCGCTCATGAATCCCGAGCATGTTTACAAAGCGCACGGCATGTTCACGGCCACATTGACCGTCACCGATGAAACCGACAATGTCGCCTGGTATTCGGAAGCCGTCGTGGATTCGCCCGTCACGCAGTCGCGCGAGTTTCGCTTCGCTTTTGTCGGTGATGTGATGCTCGCGCGCGGCTATGATAGCTGGGATGTCGAAGACATCTTTGATCCCACGCGGCATTTGACTCTCCCGCTTGACCTCGCAAGCTGTAATCTCGAATCGCCGCTCACGACCGCCACCACGCAACACCCGACCAAAGGCATCTGTCTGAAAGCCGATCCCGACAAAGTCGCTGGGGTGAAATATGCCGGATTCGACTTCGCGTGCCTTGCGAACAACCATATCTTCGATTATCTCGAAAACGGCATGTACGAGACAATGCTCGTACTGGACACGGCGGGCGTCATTTACACAGGCTGCGGAGCCAACGATCTCTTGGCGCGCCGAACGCGATTCATGTCCTGCAACGGAATTTCACTCGCCATGCTCGCATTCAGCGACCGCACAGGTTCTTACAACAATTATCAACCCTTTCTCGATGCAGGACGCTCACGGCCCGGATTCGCCATGTGGAATCGCAGCGCCATCGAAGCGACCATCCCTGAAGCCGATGCGCTGTCCGATTTCGTTGTCCTGAATGTCCACTCCGGCAGCGAATACAAGACCGAGCCGCAGGTTTGCGCTCTGACTGGATTGCCCCCATGGGATCCCGAAATTATCGTTCTTGCCGTCGTGCCGGACACGAACGAGCGCAAACTGCGCCAATACGCTATCGAGAACGGCGCCGACCTTGTGATCACTCACCACCCGCATATCATCCAGGGCTTCGAAGTCTATCAAGGCAAGCTCATCGCGCACAGTCTGGGCAATTTTGCCTTCGATTTGACTTACGCCGAGTGCTTCCCGTCGCTCATTGTGCACACGCATTTCTCGGGCGAAAATGGCATTGACCAAGCCATTGTGCATCCGGTTTACCTTGACGATTGGGTTCCGAAACCGGCGACCGGCGGCTTGGGACAAGCCATCCTCGACTATGAATCCGAGATGTCGCGCCGCCTTGACACTTGGCTCGTGCATCAGCCCGGCGAGGACACGGCTCGCGTCATTTTCGATACCACGACCGTATCACGAACCGGCACGGATTGGACAGATACGCTCACGCTCACGCAAAGCGGCAGTTATTGGATGTCTCCCGCGTGGAAAATGGACGGAGATGGTTACGCTGTTTCGGTGGAGATTGTGTCTCCTTCGGGTGCTCAAGTTCGCGTTGGCCGCGACCTGCTCTGGTTCGGCAATATGGAGAACGAAGGCGCGACCCCGTGGAATTTCAATAGCAGCGATGAAGGATTCAGCTCCGACCAAAGTCACAGCGGCCTTCGCAGCACTCGTCTGCGCCGTGCTCATGATGCTCCCGACAATGTAACGACGCAACTCGACTATCGCAAACCGTTAGACAGCGATTTTGCGCACAGCCTCGTAGGCTGGATGAAAACCGAAAACGCCGGTGACGCAACGATGGAAGCACAGTGCTGGCAACTTCGCTCGGGCGGAAGTAATCCGCTCGCTCAGACCGTCGTTGGGCCCATATCAGGCACGAATCCGTGGACTCTCCTCAGCGCTGACATGGACATTCCTTCCTCGACGGGCTTTTTCAATATTCGCCTCAGTCTCTATCCGCCGCAAAGCGGCACCGGCTATGCATGGTTCGACGATTTGGCGCTCGTTCAATGGGAGAATTGGCAAACCAGCCCGCACGCTGTGCCTTTCCCCAGCGATTTCACTTTCTTTCAAATTCGCACATCATCCCCTGCAACCCAAGCGATTGTCCATTACCGCCGCGAGTGGATCCCGTAAGCGCGTGATGCACGAACAACCGATCGCCGAGGCGGGTCGCCTGACCCGCCCGCAATCTCATCGCGGCGGCGAATCTCCTGATTCGCCCCGCGCATTCAAATCACAGAAATCCCTTTCCCTATTGCAATTCCCCCAATTCTGCCTTATATTTCAACCGCCGAGCCAGGTTCCCAACCTAACCGGAATCTTTCGCGGGCACGGCACGCCGTGCCCCTACGACCGCCGCGGCACGCGTGTGTTCCTCCGCCTCGCCGAACATGCTGTCGCAACCCGTTCAAAATGAGAATTTCTATTGACATTCTCTCTTCCCCGCCGTATCTTGAAGATGCTCCTCGGGCTCAGCGGGCCGAAGGCAAAAGCCCGCCTTGTTCATCACTATGCGAGACTCCCGTGTCCCGCGTGCCCCCCACCGAGGACGGTGGGGGCTAGTGCTGAAAAAGGGACAAGGTTTTGTAGCGCCGGACGGCAGTCCGCTCCTGTAGCGCCGCACGGCTTGGTAGTGCCGCACGGCAGTGCGCTTCGCCACCTCGGAATAGAAATCACGCGAAATAGAAGCGATTCGAAAGGGGCGGGGAAGGTCCCTGCCTACAAGAAACCATCAAACAGAAAGGAAAAATCACCATGAAGCAGATTTGGACAGTTTTACTGATGCTTGTCCTTGCGCAAGTGAGCTTCGCCCAGCCCAATCCCGACACGCTCTGGACGCGCACTTATGGAGGGAGCGGCCGGGATGAGGCGCGGTCCGTTCAGCAGACAGCCGACGGAGGCTATGTCCTGGCGGGATACACCTCTTCTTTCGGAGCGGGCGGCTATGATTTCTATGTTCTGAAGACAAATAGCCAAGGCGAGCCGCTCTGGACGCGCACTTATGGGGGAAGCCGCGATGATTACGCCGTTTCCGTTCAGCAGACCGCCGACGGAGGCTATATCGTGGCGGGAATCACCGGGTCTTTTGGTGCGGGCTCCGAAGATTTCTATCTGCTGAAGACGAACAGCCTCGGCGACACGCTCTGGACACGCACCTATGGGGGGAGCAGTTTTGACGAAGCCTATTCCGTTCAGCAGACCGCCGACGGAGGCTATATCGTGGCGGGATTTACCGGGTCTTTCGGTGCGGGCAGCTGTTATCTGGTGAAGACGAACCCCCTCGGCGACACGCTCTGGACGCGCACTTATGGAGGGAGCGACTATGATTACGCCTGGTCCGTTCAGCAGACAGCCGACGGAGGCTATATCCTGGCGGGAACTACCTCTTCCTTCGGTGCGGGCTTGCATGA
>Ga0315289_10005006_pt1 | contig 19668 bp, 19 predicted proteins | sample YL17G11_40_MG_FD_203452 | JGI IMG/M metagenome (GOLD analysis project Ga0315289, IMG submission 203452) | Sediment microbial communities from Yellowstone Lake, YNP, Wyoming, USA - YL17G11_40 | ecosystem: Environmental > Aquatic > Freshwater > Lake > Sediment | place: USA: Wyoming | collected...
TATGTTAAGATATACTGTAAACCAAAAATGGATTATAATAAATTAATTATTATATTAGTTATGTTGGAAATAATTTTATATATAATCATTTTTATTGATGTAACTTCTAAGACGCGCCTTAACTAATATCAAAACATTAATTGTTTACAGATACGTTATTTCATCTAACAAATTTGAAAAAATCGCACGCACACCCACTGCCAATTGATCGAGGAAACTAAATGAGGACACTACTCCCTTTTCTTCCGTATCGCTTCATTCGTCAAAGCGGGACCTTAGACTAAGGGAAAAAAGCTTCAGTGCTTAATGTTGACGCAGGAGACAGAGGTAGGGAGATAGATGAAATAAGCCTTGTTCGGTGTAACTTCCTTTGTTAAGAGGGCGAAAAAGCTATTGCGCGCGCACGATCAATGAGCCTGCTCGGACCGTCCATGGCGATCTACCCTAGCCTATGAGCCTGCCGTAGCGGTCGACTTCCTGCCGCCTGACGCGTGTGCTAGAGATCGGCTTCCCGTCCTCGGCGAGGATCATCTTGAGGACGAACATCAGCAGGGGCCTCTTCCCCTTTGACACCCTTATCTGGTTGATCTCCTCAGCCCTCGGCTCGGTCTCCTCGCTGACTATGATGGCCTCCAACCCGCCGTTGTCGATCGTCGGCCCGTAGGGGTCGTTGAGGGGGAAGAACGTTGCCCTATCGAGGAGTCTCCTCTCCGCCAGGAAGTCCTTGACATCCTGCAGCCGCTTGTCATAAGGGTCTATCACATGAGGTTTCTTCAGGCTGGCGGCGAACTCGTCGGTTGAGATGCCTATGAGGACCCGGTCTGCGACCTTGAAAGCCTCCTCGAGAAGGAGCCAGTGCCCCTTGTGCATGACGTCGAAGGTCCCCCCGACTGAGATCGCCTTGACGCGCTGCTCAGCCATCAAGCCAGCCCCTGAACTTATCTAACCGATCCCCGTTAGGAATTAAACTTTTAGGATTGGGGGCTGACATGCTCAGGCTATGCCCTTAAGCGCCATAAACCACTTGATCAGGGGCAGCCCGACCACGATCAGCACGATGAAACGGATGACGTCGGATATTACGCCGACCTTTATCATGTCCTTCATCTTAACGAAGCCCGTGCTGTAGGCTATCGCCATCGCCGGCGTGGTACTGGGAAGGGTGCTCGGGATCGTCGTCGCTATCGCCGCTCCCAGAATGGGGCCGATCGGGTTTATCCCGGCGGCTACTGATATCGATGCCGCTAGCGGGCAGGCGACTGATGCAGCACCCGTGTTCGATGCCGGAAAGGATAGAAGGAAGCCTATGAGGGAGCAGAAGCCGAATATGGCGAACTCGTTAGGGGCGGTTCCTAGGAGGTCTCTGAAGATTATGCTTATCCACTGACTGAAGCCGCTCTTCATCAGTCCTATCCCAAGGGTTATGCCGCCGCCGACGAGGAAGACGACATCCCAGTTCACCGACTCTGAGAGAAATTCATCCCACTTCAGTAGGGGGCGTCCATCGACCCTCACGAGGGGAAACAGGAAGATGGCTAGGGCGGCGGGCGCCGCCTCGGGCAGTAGCTTATTCAGCGTCGCGCTGAGCGGCTCAAGGCTCGGATTACCGAGAGCCATATTTGAGAGTATACCTGGTACCATCCAGAGAAGGAGCGTGAGCAGCAGGAGGGCGACCGTCGCCTTCTCGCCCCTGCTCACCGGCCCGAGCTGCTGGAGCTCCTTCTTCAGAGTCGAAGGGTCGAAGGGGAGCTGCTTCGTCTCGGGTCTTATGACCCTGTAGACTATAAGCCAGGTTACTACCAGTCCGAAGATGGCGTGGAATGTGCCGACGTAGAACCAGTCGACGAATGAGAGGTTCACGCCGGTGGTCTCCAGGATGACCTTCTTGCCGATGAGGTTCGTCGTGGTGCTCGTGAGGAAGAGGAGGCTGCCGGCTGTCGCCGCCTGGCCGAGGGCGAGGAAGGTCGCCGTTCCGTACCTGCTCCCCTGCTTGAACCCCTGCCTGAGGAGGAAAGCCATGACGAAGCCGAGGACGATGCTCGTCGCCGCCGTCATCGACCCCGTGATGGTGAGGAGGAAGACCGGAAGGCTCGCGACGAAGAAGCCCGCGAGCATAGGGTCACGCGTCTTGCTGACGCTCGCAAGCCCGAGGGCGACGCGCTTGTCGAGCCCCCAGACCTGGAACGCCTTCGCGAAGACGAAGCCGACTATGATGACCCAGATTAGGGGGTCCATGAAGGGGGCGAGGGAGTCCTTCCAGGTTATTAGGCCGGATAGGCTGAAGAGGATCGGCGGCACGAGGGCGGCCAAGCCGAGGGGTGTCGTCTCGAATATCCACCACGTCGCCGTCCAGAGGAGGACCCCGAGGCCATACCTGGGACCCGCCGTGAAGGTGAGCCCGACGGCCTTCGCAGCCTCGTCCATGGCGGGGTTGTTTGGCATCAGCACGCAGAGCAGAAACAGGAGCGGTCCAAGGTATAGGCTGATCCTCCTCATCGACCAGCCCTTGCCCTTCTCACCGTTCCCGTTGGCTTCCATCTGAGTAATCGGTTGAAAACCTCAACGCTCCCTCAAAAACCTTCTTTTCCAGAATACGACAACCATCGAACCAAGAATCGTCTAGAAAAGAACTTTTGATATACTAGCAGCCTATCCTTTCTTAGCATAGTTTGAGAGGAACCAAGAAATGTCCTCTGAGAGATCGAGCAGGATATCAGGATTCTACAAGATGCCCGTCGAGGAGAGGGTGAAGGCGATAACTGATCAGGTGGGGCTGACGCCGGAGGAGCAGAAGCTCCTGAAATCCGGCGGAGGCCTGAGCCTCGAAGCCGCCGACCACATGACCGAGAACGTCGTCGGCACAATCGCCTACCCGTTCAGCGTAGCAGTCAACTTCAAGCTCAACGGCAGGGACGTGTTCATCCCCATGGCCGGGGAGGAGCCGAGCGTGGTCGCAGCCGCGAGCAACATGGCACGGATCATGAGGAACGGCCCAGGCATCAAGGTGACAAGCACCTCGCCCGTGATGATCGGCCAGATACAGCTCACAGACGTCCCCGACATGAAGAAGGCGGTCAGTGTGCTGAAGGAAAAGAAGCAGCAGCTCATCGACATGGCGAACGAGGTCGACCCCGTCCTCGTGAAGTTCGGGGGCGGAGCAAAGGACATTGAGCTCAGGCCGCTTGAGACCTCCGCGGGCCCGATGCTGATAGTTCATCTGCTCGTCGACTGCAGAGACGCCATGGGGGCGAACGCCGTCAACACGATGGCTGAGACCCTCGCGCCGATGCTAGGAGAGCTCACGGGGGCCAAGCCCCTGCTGAGGATCATCTCCAACCTCGCGGACAGACGCACATGCAGGGCCGAGGCCGTCGTCAAGAAGGAGGACATCGGCGGCGAGGACAAGGTCGACCGCATAGTCCAGGCCTGGGCCTTCGCCGACGCAGACCCGTACAGGGCGGCGACGCACAACAAGGGGATCATGAACGGCACCGTAGCCGTCGCCCTCGCCTTCGCCCAGGACCACCGCGCCCTCGAGGCGGGGGCCCACTCATACGCCGCGAGGACGGGCCGCTACCGCTCCCTGAGCAGGTGGAGCAAGAACGGGGACGGCGACCTGGTAGGCGTCCTCGAGATGCCGATGGCGGTCGGCCTCGTCGGCGGCGCCACCCGGAGCCACCCTATGGCACAGCTCGCCGTCAAGATACTCGGCTGCACCAAGGCGCAGGAGCTCGGGGAGGCGATGACCGCGGTCGGGCTCGCCCAGAACCTCGGCGCCCTCCGCGCCCTCACTCAGGAGGGGATACAGCACGGCCACATGAGGCTCCACGCCAGGAACCTCGTCGTCATGGCCGGCGCCACGAGCGACATGGTCGAGGAGGCGGTGAAGCAGCTCGCCGAGTCGGGCCAGATAAGATTCAATAAGGCCCAGGAGATAGTGGCTAAGCTAAAGGGGCAGGCTTGACCATCCTCATCGACGACGCCGGCACAGGCGACCTCCTATGGGGGGCCATCATCGGCGCCTACCGCCAGGAGACCGATACATTCGTCTACGACCTCATCGACGTGGGGCTCTTCAAGGAGGGGGTCTTCGAAGAGAGACTCTACCTCGGCGAGGCCGCGAAGTTAGCCGTCAAGCTGGTCGAGCGGCTGAAGCCGAAGCCTGACGAGAAGATCAAGGTCTGCCAGGGCGACGTCCTCAACGAGGCCGCTAAGGTCCTGATTGAGCGATACGGCGAGGACCGCGTCGAGCGGGTCAGGGTCGAGGGACGAGCGCAGGAGTTGATGGAGCTGGCATACACGGACGAGCTGAGGAACCTCGGCTACGAGCCTAGGCCAGACCGAACCGAGAAGTGGGGGAAGAGCTTCTGGCACATGTACGAGTGGCTGAGGGAGGACCCCAGGAGGGTGCGGCTCGCCAAGACGGGGTTCCCCAACCTGAAGAGGTTCAGGCTCTTCAAGCGGCGCTGATAATCTTTTAACCTCCTAGGCGCCTCATTTCTACGATATCCTTTGAAGCCTTGGCTCCTAAACATCCTCGCTTGCCCCATCGACAAGCACCACCCACTCGACGCCTACTTCTTCACCCTCGAGACACCTGAGGCCGACCTGAAGAGGATGGCCTCGGAGGCAGGGAAACCCGACGAGGCGCTCAGCCAGAAGTACAGGCAGCTCGCCAAGCAGATGCTCGATGGCACCATCAGCCCGCCTTCAATCAAAACTATAAAGGACGAGACAGGCTCCGATGACTCGGCTGTTTTGAATGAGAAGGCCCTGGAAGCCCTAGACAGGGCTGAGAAATCCAAGGATCTGGACCAAAGGGGGCTCCTCGAGAAGCTGCCGGGGGAGGTCGACGCCCTCTACAGGTACCTGAACCTGGTCGAGGTGAGGGAGGGGGTCCTCGTCTGCCCAGAGTGCGGCCGCTGGTACCCGATAGGGAACAACGTCGAGACTATACCTGAGCTAATGCCAGACGATCTCAGGGAGCGTGAGAAGGAGCTTGACTGGATGAGGAAGTGGGAGGGCAAGATCCCTGGCGAGACCCTCAGGAAGGGGAAACCCTTCCACCTGTGACCTCTCCTACTGTATTGGCACGGTGGGGTTGCCTTCAATCGGCGATGCTGCCTGAGCCGGTTTGACGCTCATCGCCCTGTAGATGTAATAGGCGAAGGCGACGGCGAAGAGGGCTGTCACACCCTCGGAGGCGTAGATGCCGTACTGGAGTGTGTACTGGGCGATGACGTTCACGAGGAAGTGGATGAGGATGGCGCTGGCGAACAATGTGGGCTTTCTCTTCGAGACAGATTGGAGGACTAGGACTGAGAGGCCGAGCTGGATGGCGATAGCGACCATCCTCTCAAAGAGGCCGACGAGGGGCAGCCAGGCCGGTATGCTTTCGAGGACGAGAACCTGCTCGAAGGACAGCACCCCGGGGTAGAGGAGTGCGACCACGCTCACAAACAGCGTGTTGATGCCGACGAGCAGTATGGACTCCATTCCACCGTGGCCGGCGCCATACATCAGTCCATCCTTCACCTCCCGCTCCTTGATGAGGAGCTTGAAGCTGATGAACCGAGCCGACTCCTCGAAAACCCCCGCGGTTAGTGACGGGAAGCCGTAGAATAGTAGCCATATATACTCGGCAGGCAGCAAGACGCCGAAATAATCCGTGACCACCGTGTTTAGCGGCATCCTGATGAGGGAGACTATGAACATCGTGCAGCCTATGAAGAATATCCTCCAGCTCGCGCCGTGCCTCCTCCAGAGGAATAAGGCGATGAGGAGGGGGACTACGATCTCAAGCAGGCCTGAGACAAAGAAAGAGACGATCAGCTCAAATGAGACCAACGAGGTTCAATCATAGAACGCTGCCCCAGCTAAAAAGTTGCCCATGCTATATTTTCATTCATAGCCGTCGGGAAGTCTCCGGTGCAACGTCGTAGATTATCAGAGATCGTCCTATAAACGATGCCAAGAGGCGGCTGAAGGAAAGGGTCAAGCTATAACTTTGATCATTTAAACGTATTCTATTCCCTTTCCTTCGGTCACAAGGCGCTTTGGGACCTCAGCGATAATGGTTTAAACGGGTTTCAGGTATCTTCCCTTAGGTGTGTTGGTTTGAAGTTCAAGAGGTACCTCTCGTGCATAGACACCCACTGCTCGGGCGAGTCGACGAGGATACTCGTCGGCGGCGTGCCCAAGCTCAGGGGGAAGACGATGGCCGAGAAGCAGAAGTACTTCCAGGAGCACTACGACGGCCTCCTCGGCACGATACTTAAGGAGCCAAGGGGCTTCGAGGGGATGCTCGGCGCCGTCCTCACAGAGCCGACGGTCCCCGAGGCAGACATCGGCGTCATCTACCTCTGGACGAATGGCTACTTCAGCGCCTGCGGCGACTCTACCTACAGCTGCAGCGCTGCGCTGGTGAACACCGGGATGGTCGAGGTGAAGGAGCCCGTCACGGAGATCACCTTCGACACCGTCGCCGGGCTCGTCAAAACGAAGGTATACGTCGAGGACGGCGTCGCAAAGAGCATCGCGATGTTCGGGGTCCCGAGCTTCTACTGGAAGACGATGAAGTTCGATGTCCCGAAACTTGGTGAAGTGGAGGCGGATATCGCCTACGGCGGCCTCTGGTACGCCTTCATAGACGCCGATAGCATAGGGCTCAAGCCGACGCTTGAGAACAAGGGGGAGTGGATTCCGCTTGGGTGGAGGATCAGGAACCACATCGCCGACCAGGTCAAGGTTGACCACCCCGAGTACCCCGAGCTGAACATCCTCGACCTCGTCACCTTCTACACTAAACCTACCAAGAAGGAGTACACGAGCAGGCACTGGAACGTCTTCGGGCCGAAGCAGAGCTGCAGGAGCCCCGCCGGGACATGCTCGAACGCCCGGATTGCGGCGATGTATGGGAAGGGGCAGCTGAAGCCCGGGCAGGAGGTGGCGTTCGAGTCCACGATAAGCACGGTGATGAGGGGGAAGATCGCCAGGGAGGTCAAGCTAGGAAAATACAGGGCCATCGTGCCCGAGGTGCTCGCCTCCGCGTACATCACAGGCTTCACCCAGGTAATCGTCGACCCGGAGGACCCGCTGAGGGACGGCTTCCTCTTCTAACCCCTTTTTCCACGCCCTAGGAAGTTATTTATAACGAGTAAGCGCTAGCCCAACCTTGATCCGGCTTTGTCGGTTTTCAACAGGACGCAGAAGATCGCCTTCAGCTCGATCGCGTTGGTTCTACTCGTGCTTGGGGTGCTACTCTTCATGAGCGCCGGCGTCAAGGGATGGGACGGCACCGGCGGCGAGGACACGCCGCTCTTCCAGTTGATGGGCTACGTATCAGCCGTCATCGTCCTCGGCGGCCTCCTGGAGCTGCTTGTCGTCTATCGGCCCAGTAGGATGGTCGCGCTTATTTCAGGTCTGCTGCTGATCGTCTCAGGAGTCTTCCTGGTGCTGCTCAACCCGTTCCTCGGCGCGATAGTACTCATCCCCGGGCTGGTCGTCTTAACCATAAGGGGTAGGATACCGAAGGTTTAGCCGAGATCTTCGTGAGGATGGGTACGAGTTACTTTCTGTTAGGGTTAAATAGTCTCGTCTCCCCCTTAAAGGGAGCGAGGTGTTCAGGTTTGTCCTCGAAACCCTACATTAGGCTGAACGCGGGCGACCCCGATGTCGAGGCCCCGAGGTACGCGATCGACGCCGCCCTTGAGGCGATAAGGAAGGGCGGGGAATGGACTCACTACGGCGGTGCCGCCATCCCCCAGCAGTTCAGGGAGGCGGTCGTCGACTACTACAAGAAGTGGATCGGGACGGAGTATAAGCAGGACAACGTCCTGCCCGTCGCCGGTAGCAGTGCGGCGCTGTACATCGCCCTCGCCTCGGTGCTCAAGGAGGGGGACGAGATCCTCCTCTGGGAGCCGAGCTACAGCAACCACTACGTGATGCTCAGGGACATGGGGGTCAAGATGAACATCGCCGAGCTGCCCCGCGAGAAGAAGTACCACATGGACCTCGACAAGTTGCCCGAGCACGTGACGAAGAAGACTAAGGCCGTGCTCGTCTGCAACCCGAACAACCCGACCGGCAGCGTCTACACGAAGAAGGAGATAGCGGCCGTCGGAGACCTCGCCGAGGACCACGACCTCACCATCTTCAGCGACGAGATCTACCTCCACTACGTCTACGATAATAACAGGTTCGTGGCGCCCAGCACCATCGGGAACCTGAGGGAGAGGACGATAAACGTGATGAGCTTCAGCAAGACCTTCAGCATGACCGGCTGGAGGCTCGGATACGTCATCGTCCCGGACAGGTACCTGAAGCAGGCGCAGACGGTGAACAGGCTGACTGCCCCGCGTCCTGCGACCTTCGTCTACGCCGCCGGCACCGCCTGCCTGAGGGGCGACTTCAAGTACGTCGACGAGAGGCGGAGGGAGTACGACGCGAGGAGGAAGTACTTCTGCAAGGCGGTCGACGACCTCGGCTTCCCCTGCCACATGTTCGAGGGCGCCTTCTACGCCTGGTTCGACGCCCGGAGGACGGGGCTGAAGAGTCAGGAGTTCGTAGAGAGATTGGAGAAGGCTGAGAACATGCTGCTGAGCCCGGGGAACGCCTTCGGGACCAAGCAGGAGGGCTTCATCAGGGTGCCCATGACGGCGCCTGTGCCCGTGCTCAGGGACGTCGTCGCAAGGATAGAGCGGTTCATGAAGACCCTCTAAGACCCTTATTCCGCGTTTTCTGCACGCTAATACGCGTTTTTTGCGTAGATCGGAGGCGGAACTGCGCCGTTCCCGAGCGCCTTCCATTGAAATGGGTCGTTTCCCGAGAGATTAGTTTGACCTCCCCTCCCCTATTTTTATGCTTTGGCTGTTAGTCATGGAGAACGCTTTTTCCTTGGCTGGTCGGGTTCGTTTTATATTGTCTGTCGTGGGTGGTTGATCCATGCTCATCCTCTCGGATCAGGATATTCTGGGGCTCATCACGATGGAGGAGGCCATAGGGGCGGTGGAGGCGGCCTTCCGCGAGCTGAGGAGGGGTACGGTGCGGATGCCCGCCAGGAGCACCATAATGTTGCCCAGGTACAACGGGAGCATAAGCCTCATGCCCTCGTATCTCGAGGAGTCCGGGGCGCAGGCGACCAAGATCATCAGCATCTACCCCGACAACCCGAGGAGGGGGCTCCCCACGACCGCCGCCTGGATCGTGGTGAACGACCCTGAGACGGGGCAGGTGAAGGCGTTCATGGACGGCACCTGCCTCACAGGCGTGAGGACGGGCGCCGTGTCCGGCGTTGCGGCGAAGTACCTCGCGCCGAAGGACGCGAGAGTCGCCGCCGTCTTCGGTGCCGGCGTACAGGCGAGGAACCAGGCGTGGGCCGCGGCCACGGTCCGGAAGCTGGATGAGATCAGGGTCTACGACCCAGTCAGATCCGCGGCTGACAGGTTCGTGGATGAGATGGGGAAGAGGCTTGGGATACCCGTCGTGGTGGCTGAGAGCGGCGAGGAGGCGTGCCGCGGCGCCGACATGGTGCTCACGGCAACTACCTCGAAGACGCCGGTGGTGAAGCGGGCGTGGCTCGGTGACAGGGTCCACGTCTCCGCGATAGGCGCCTTCTACTCCGACTGCAGGGAGCTGGAGACAGGGATCATAAGGGACGCGAAGGTGGTCATCGACGACTGGGAGGCGATAAGGCTCGAGTCAGGCGACATCATGATCCCCATAAAGGAGGGGGCGATAACCGAGGACCACGTCTACGCGGAGCTCGGGGAACTTGTGACAGGCGAGAAGCCGGGGAGAACGCCTGGCGACGGGCTCACCGTCTTCAAGAGCGTAGGGATAGCCATCCAGGACTCCGCCGTGGCCAAACTGGTTCTCAAAAAATCATTAGAATTGATTTAAAATGGGTCAACAAGCGTACATTAAATCATTTTAAGGCTCCTCAATGGGCTAATATTCATCTTTAAAAAAAGAGAATGAAGTATAACTTTTCTTGAATACAGGCTGGCGGCCTCTGGATGCGTCGCCGCTCAGAAGCCTTGGCTGACTGTTTAAGCGGAGGCTTGGGCCGCTAGAAGGCTTCTATTTCGTCGTTCAGCCTCCTGAAGAACGCCTCCATGAACCTGAAGCGCTCCTTGGCGATCTCCTTGCCCGTCCTCGTCGACAATGCCTCGTACTGAAGCCTGGTGATCTGGTCGAACCAGGCGAAGTCGTGGAAGGGTTTCCGTTTCTCGCCCTGCATGTGGAAGGCTCTGGCTATCCCTATGGCTCCGAGGCCGTCGATCTTGTCGGCGTCCCAGATGATCCTCTCCTCCAGCGTCTTGGGCCTCTCCCTCCCTGAGAAGCTGTGCTTCAGGATGATCTGCTTGACCTTCTCGATCCTCTCCTCAGGGTAGTCCCTGAGGCGGAGTATCTCGGCTGCCTTCCCGGCGCCGACCTCCGCGTGGGGCTCACCGTAGGATCTGCCTATGTCGTGGAGGGCGGCTGCGACCTGGACGAGCTCCAGGTCCGCCCCCTCCCTCATGGCCATGTGGGTGGCTAACCTGTAGACCCTCTCTGTGTGCTGGGGGTCGTGGGTCGTCGTGGCGTCCATCTTCTCCATAGCTTCCCTTAGAAGCTCCTCGGCGAGGCCGGACATTTCGTTGGTAAGTCCCCTTTTCATGTTAATGAAGCCTGCGTGGGGCTGGAGCCTATTTAAGCCCGATTCGACGTTGTTTGGGTAGTGGTCCATTTGCGTGTCGACGTGGTTATGCTGATCTCTGGGCTCGACCCCGAGGCGTTGAGGAGGAGGCAGGAGCTGGTGAGCGGCTACGCCTCACCCGGAACCGAGGTCAGGCTCGTGACGACCCGAAACGCCCCGCCGTCGGTGGAGTCCCAAGCAGAGATGGAGCTCGCCGCGCCGGGCATCTTGGAGAGGGTTATGAAGTCTGAGAGGGAGGGCGCCGACGCCATCATCATCTGGGGAGGCCACGACCCGTCGCTCCAGGCGGCGAGGAGCCTAGTCTCGATACCGGTCCTTGCGCCCGGGACAGCCTCGATACACGTCGCCTCGCTGCTCGCCGAGTGGTTCAGCCTGATAGTCCAGCTACCCGAGGTTGAATGGCTCGCCTGGCGGCAGGTGAGGGACCTTGGGCTGGAGAAGAAGTGTGTCGGCGTGTACCCCGTGGATATTCCCGTGCTTGAACTGGGTAAGCCCGAGAGCTACGAGGCTGTGAAGGAGACCGTCGTCGAGTCCATCGAGGACGGCGCCGACGCCGTCTGCTTCGGCTGCATGGCCCTGAACGACCACGTCGACAGGCTCACGGAGGAGCTGAAGGAGGACTACCCCGGCGTCGCCCTGATTCATCCGGGGAGGACGACGATAAGGCTCGCCGAGACGCTCGTCAACCTTGGGCTCACACAGAGCAGACTCAGCTACCCGCAGCCGCCGAAACCCATTAACTTCCCGTAGCTTAACCTTCTCTCCGCAAGTAGCTGATAGATGCCGAACCTTTTAGCCCTCATCTCAAGGCACGCGCGCCACCACTATCTATAAACGGGAGCTTGGACAAGTTCAAGGGAATCGACTGGAGGAAGCCCGTTGCCGAAGTTTAGGGTCAACGTGGACGAGGCGACCTGCAAGGGCTGCGGCATCTGCGTCCACATCTGCGAGACGAAGGGCGGAAAGAACCTCAGATACGGTAAGAAGAGGACGCTCCTCGGCGGGGCTCTGCCGGAGTCGGCCGACGCCTGCACCGGCTGCCGCTGGTGCGAGCGCTACTGCCCAGACTTCGCTATAAGCGTAGAGGAGGAGGCCGAGGATGCTTAAGCCGGGCAGGCACCTCGTCCTCGGGAATATCGCATGCGCCGAGGGGGCGCTGAGGGCTGGATGCCGTTTATTTGCAGGGTACCCCATCACCCCCGCCAACGAGATCGCAGAGTACCTGAGCGGCGAGATGCCCCGTGCCGGGGGCTACTTCCTCCAGATGGAGGACGAGATCGCTTCCATTGCCGCAGTCATAGGCTCGTCCTGGGCGGGGGCGAAGGCGATGACCGCCACCTCGGGCCCAGGCTTCAGCCTCATGCAGGAGAACCTGAGCTACGCCCACATGACCGAGACGCCGCTGGTGGTCGTGGACGTCCAGCGGAGCGGTCCGAGCACAGGGCAGTCCACCGACCCCTCTCAGCAGGACATCTACCAGGCCAAGTACGGCGCCCACGGAGACTACGAGGTCATCGCCATCAGCCCCTGGAGCGCCCAGGAGATGTTCGACCTCACAATCCGGGCATTCAACCTCGCGGAGCAGTACAGGACACCGGTCTACTTCCTCGCAGACGGCATGATTGGCCACATAAAGGAGGAGCTCGTCGTACCGGAGGAGGTCGAGATAATCGACAGGAAGACACCCACAGGCCTGGGCTGCACTCCATTCGGCACGGACGACCCGAGCCTCGTCCCGGAGATGCCCCGATTCGGTCAGGGCTACAGGCTTCAGGTTACAGGCTCGAGCCACCGCCCCAACGGAGTCAGGGACATGAGCCCCAAGGTCCACGCAGGGAAGGTGGAGAGGATCATGAAGAAGATACTCCAGGCCGAGCCCAGGATCAGGGACGTCGCCAAGGTCGACCTCGACGACGCGGAGGTAGCCGTCGTCAGCTTCGGCGCCTCCGCGAGGCCGTGCTACGGCGCAGTCAAGAAGGCGCGGGAGGAGGGGGTCAAGGCCGGTCTGCTGAGGCTGAAGACCATCTGGCCGTTCCCCGAGGAGGAGTTTTCAAGCCTCGCGGAGAAGGTCGACGCCTTCCTCGTCGTCGAGATGAACGCCGGGAAGCTCGTGAAGGAGGTCCAGCGCGTCGCCTGTGGCAGGGCCGAGATCGCCTCCCTTACCAGATTAGGGGGAGTCGTCCCGACGCTGCAGGACATCCACGCGGAGGTCAGGAGGCTGGCGAAATGAAGTCGCTTAAGCAGCTTAAGAGCGAGTACATCGTCCAGAACCTGACCGCCTTCTGCCCCGGCTGCGGAAACGGCATGATCCTCAACTGCTTCGTCCGAGCCATAGACGAGCTCGGCATACCCGTCGACGACGTCCTCAGCGTCGCCGGCATAGGCTGCTCCGCCTGGATTCCGAGCCCCCACTTCCGCGGAGACACCCTGCACACCACCCACGGCAGGGCCATCGCCTTCGCCACGGGTGCCAAGGTCTTCAACCCCGAGCTCAAGACGGTCGTCTTCACGGGCGATGGCGACGGGGCAGGCATCGGCGGCAACCACCTCATCCACGCGGCGCGCAGGAACATAGACATCACCTGCATCCTCGTCAACAACATGAACTACGCCATGACCGGGGGCCAGCTAGCGCCGACGACGATGCACAACCTCAGGACGAGCACGAGCCCGTACGGCAACCCCGAGCAGCCATTCGACATCGCTAAACTCGTCGCAGGCGCAGGCGCCACCTACGTGGCGAGGTGGACGACTAACCACGTCGTCGAGCTGACACGCAGCATCAAGGAGGGACTACAGCACAGGGGATTCGCCTTCATAGAGGTGATGAGCCAGTGCCCGACCCAGCAGAGGAACATCCTAGGCATCAGGGCCACGCCCCAGGAGCTCCCATCACGGCTCCTCGACATGTGGGCCGAGAGCACCTACGTCAGGGACAGGCCCGAGAGGGCTAAGTACCTCTACGCGGTCCCCGCCAAGGCGCCTGAGGAGGCCATGAAGGCGGCCGAGCAGGCCCTCGGAGCTTCGGCGAAGCTCAGCCTCGTCGACCACCTCACCCTGGGAAGGGTCGTCAGGGTCGAAGCCCAGGAGCTAGACACAGTTAAGGGTAGGCTGTCTGAACTCGGCGCCGTCAAGCGGCTCGCAGACGCCCGTGAGGGCAAGCTCGAGCTCGGAGTCTTCGTCAGGGAGGAGCGCCCAGAGTACACCGAGGCGCTCCGGGCTGTCGGAAGGAAGGCGAGGGGTGAGCGGTGATGCAGAGGAACATAATGATCTCCGGCACAGGCGGGCAGGGCGTCATCGCCGCCGCCGACTTCCTCGGCGAGGCTCTGTTCGGCAACGGCTACCACGTAGTCTGCACCAGGAGCTACGGCGCCGAGGCCCGGGGCGGCAGCGCCCAGAGCGTAGTCATCGCCTCTGACCAGGAGATATACGACATCCAGTTCGAGAAGGCGGACATGATGCTCGTCCTCAGCCTCCCAGCATACAGGAAGTTCTCCTCGGCGGCGAAGGTTGGTGGGCTGGTGGTTGTGGACAGCAGGGTCGTCTCGCGCCTCAAGCCGGAGGAGGTCAGGAGGGACGTGGAGCAGGTCGCCGTCCCGGCGGCAGACATCGCGGAGAGGCTGGGGAACCCGATAGTCGCTAACATGGTGATGCTCGGGGCGTTCGCGGCGAAGACGGAGCTCATCACCCTCGACCAGCTCCGCGACGCCGTGAAGACCCTGATGCGCCCCCAGTTCCATGAGATCAACCTCAAGGCCATAGAGGCCGGAGCCGCCTCAATCTGAGGGACCAGACACGAGCAGGGAGTACCCGACCAGGCCCATCCCCGGCGTAGCCGCCCTCATCTTCAGGGACGACAAGGTCCTCCTGGCCGTACGGGGCAAGGAGCCGAACAAGGGCAGGTGGGGGCTCCCCGGCGGCGTTGTCGAGCTCGGCGAGACAGTCGAGGAGGCGGTCCGCCGCGAGGTCACGGAGGAGACAGGACTCGATGTCAGGCCCGTGAGGCTCGTGACCGTCCTCGACTCCATCTACAGGGACGAGCAGGGCAGGGTCAGGTACCATTACGTCCTCTTCGAGTACCTCTGCGAGTGGCTGGGCGGTGAGCCTGTCGCAGGCTCGGACGCCCCCGAGGCGAGGTGGGTCGGGCTCGACGAGCTCCAGTCAATAGACATACTCGACTTCACGAGACGCTTCGTGGAGAGGGTCGCCGGGAAGGAGGGGAAGCTCCCCCAGCCGGTCCCCTCGAAGCCGTTTTAACCTCCCCGCCTCTATCACAGGTTAGAAGGATGGGGTCATGTTCAGGGTGAGCGTCGACGTAGGGGGCACCTTCACCGACCTCGTCGCGCTGGACGAGGCGACGGGGGAGATGGTCAACATAAAGGTCCCGACGACCCCTAGAAGCCCCGAGGCGGGCGTCGTCGACGCCTTCAGGAGCTTCCTCGAGGGGGCCAAACCGGCTTCGGTCGGGATGGTGAGCCACGCCACGACCATAGCAACAAACGCACTCTTCGGACAGCTCAACCTAGAGCTCCCCAGGACCGCCCTCATCACCACCAAAGGCTTCAGGGACATCATCGAAATAGGCCGCCAGCGCCGCGCCGAGGTCTACAACCTCTTCTTCCAGCGCCCCCCGATGCTCGTGGCGAGGAGGCTCAGGTACGAGGTCGACGAACGGACCGAAGCCTCAGGCGACGTATCGAAGCCCCTAGACAGGGCTCAGCTCGACGCCGTCCTCGACGAGATCGAGGCGGAGGGGATCGAGTCGCTCGCCGTCGCCTTCCTCAACTCATACGCGAACCCGGCGAACGAGGAGGACGCTCTAAAGGCCGTGAAGGAGAGAGGACTCGATGTCTACACGACCGCCTCGAGCAGGATATCAAACGAGTACAGGGAGTACGAACGGTTCAGCACAGCCGTCGTCAACGCCGTCCTCATGCCCATCATCCACGCCTACGTCACAGCCCTAGCCAGGGAGATGAAGGGACTCGGCGTCGCCGCGCCCCTCTACGTTATGCAGTCCAACGGCGGGCTGTCGACGGCCGAGAACGTCTCCCAGAAACCTGTCACCATAGTAGAGTCAGGTCCCTCAGCCGGCGTCATCGCCGCAGCCTGGCTCGGTGAAGCTACCGGCGAGCAGAACCTCATCAGCTTCGACATGGGGGGTACAACCGCCAAGGCCGGTACCGTCAGAGGGAGAATGCCTGAGGTCGTCCCTGAGTACGAGGTCGCGGGCCACATCCACATGGGCCGCCTCGTCAAGGGGAGCGGCTACCCAGTCAGGTTCCCGTTCATAGACCTCGCAGAGTGCAGCGCGGGAGGAGGCACGATTGCCTGGGTCGACAAGGGGGGCGCCATGAGGGTAGGCCCGACAAGCGCCGGCGCCAGCCCAGGGCCAGCCTGCTACAGCAGGGGCGGCACCGAGCCGACCATCACGGACGCGAACCTCCTCCTAGGGAGGCTCAACCCTGAGTCGCTCCTCGGCGGCGGCATGAAAATATACGCGGACAAGGCGGAGGAGGCATTCAAGAGGCTCTCGTCAAAGCTCGACATCGACGCCCAGGAGGCCGCCGTTGGCGTCGTCAGGCTCGCCAACTCGATGATGTCCAAGATACTCAGGATAGTCTCCGTCGAGAGGGGCTACGACCCACGAGGCTTCTCGATAGTCGCCTTCGGCGGCGCCGGGCCGATGCACGTCTGCGCCCTCGCCGATGAACTCGGCGTCGGCAAGGTGCTCGTCCCGCCTAACCCAGGGATGTTCTCCGCTCTCGGCCTCCTCACAGCAGACCTCTTCCACGACCACGCGAGGGCGATGGTCTCGAGGCTCGACGAGGTCGACGCTGGCAAGGCCGAGGCATCGTTCATGGAGATGGAGGAGGAGGGGAGGGAGACCCTCGCCTCGGAGGGTGTCGAGCCGTCCAAGATGACCTTCATCAGGCAGGTGGACCTCAGGTACCTAGGCCAGGCCTACGAGCTCACCGTCGAGGTGCCGAGGATGCTAGTTGGCAGCCTCAGCTCAGTAGCGGCCAGCTTCCACGCCAAGCACAGGGAGGTCTACGGTTACGCCGCAGAAGACGAGCCCGTCGAGCTCGTCAACCTCAGGGTTAGGGCGGTAGGCCTGATACCCAAGCCGAGGCTCCGGGAGCACCGGAGAGGCGTCAAGCCCTCCCCCTCGTCCAGGCGCAGGGTCTACTTCGAGGACCCGGGAGAATGGGTTGATACGCCGGTCTACGTCAGGGAGCAGGCACACTGGGGCAAACCGGTCAAAGGGCCCGCCGTAGTCGAGCAATACGACGCCACTACCGTCGTCTACCCCGGCTGGGAGGCGTCGATGGACGGCATCGGTGACCTGATCCTCAGGAGGCTGAGGGGATGAAGCCGGACGCCACGACGATCGAGGTCATCAAGGGCGCCCTGATCTACGCCGCGGAGGAGATGGGGATAGCCCTCAGGAAGTCGGCGTACAGCCCCAACATCAAGGAGAGGATGGACCACAGCTGCGCCCTCTTCGACGACAGGAGACGCCTAATAGCCCAGGCGGAGCACATACCCGTCCACCTGGGCTCCATGGCCCTCGCCGTCCGCGAAGGCCTAGGCCACTACGCGGGCAGACTTGAGCCCGGCGACATGATGCTTCTTAACGACCCTTACCTGAGCGGCACCCACCTCCCAGACCTCACCCTCATCGCCCCCATATTCAGCGACGGCGAGCTCGTCGGCTACGCCGCCAACAAGGCCCACCACACCGATATCGGCGGCAAGGCGCCGGGTAGCATAGCAGGAGACTCCACTGAGCTCTACCAAGAGGGCCTCATCATCCCCCCGGTCAAGTTCGTCAAGGCCGGTGAGATAGACCCTGAGCTCTCCTGGCTGATCAGGAGCAACGTGAGGACGCCCGAGGTCCAGATGGGCGACCTCAGGGCCCAGATAGCGGCGAACAGCACAGGCATCAGGCGGATGCTCGAACTCGTGTCCGACCACGGGGCTGAGACGGTACACGAGGCGATGGAGGCGATCATGGACTACTCGGAAAGGAGGATGAGGGCCGCCATCGCCGCGATGCCTGGAGGCGTCTACAGGGCCAAGGACTACATGGAGGACATCCCTGGGATCGGCTTCGCCGAGATCGCCGTCGCCGTCACCATCGAGGGCGACAGCGCGACCTTCGACTACTCCGGCACCTGCCCCCAGGTCGATGCACCCGTCAACGCACCCCTAGGCGTGACCATCGCAGGAATCTACTACACCCTCATCTCCGCCACGGACCCGACGATCCCCGTGAACGACGGCTGCTTCCGCCCCGTCACCCTCATGATACCCGAGGGATGCATGATGAACCCGAGGAGGCCCGCCCCGGTCGCGGGAGGCAACGTCGAGACGAGCCAGAGGAACGTCGACGTCCTGATGAAGGCATTCAGCCAGATAATCCCTGGCAGGATACCCGCCGCCGGCCTCGGCACAATGAACAACGTCAGCGTCGGCGGCGCCAGAAGGGACGGGAGCCCCTGGACCTTCTACGAGACGATAGGCGGAGGCAGCGGGGGCAGGCCCTCGTCAGACGGCGTCGACGGCGTCCACGTCAACATGACCAACACCATGAACACGCCGATCGAGGCCCTGGAAGCCTATCTTCCGCTCAGGTTCGAGGCGTACAGGCTACGTGCCGACGGCGGTGGCCCTGGCGAGTTCAGGGGCGGCTGCGGTATCGAGCGGAGATGGAGGCTCACCAGCCCGAAGGCCACTCTCTCCATCCTCGCAGAGAGGACCAAGATACAGCCGTGGGGTCTCCTCGGCGGTAAACCCGGCGCGCTCGGCGAGTACATGATCCGCAGGAAGAACGGCGAAGAGGCGAAGCTGACATCGAAGTGCACCGTGCCGATCTACGAAGGGGACGAGCTTGTGGTCCTGACGCCCGGCGGCGGGGGCTACGGCGACCCCCTCAGGCGCGACCCCGAGAAGGTGCTCCGCGACTTCCTGAACGGATTCGTCTCGGCCGAGGCCGCCGAGAGGGACTACGGTGTAGCCATCGACAGGAAGACCCGTAAGCTGGACATTTGTAGGACGAGGAAGCTCCGTTCTAAGCCTTGAAGAACCCCTTAATCGAGGATAGGACGAGCGCTGCCCCTAAGCTGAATGCCGCGGAGAAGTAGAAGACCCACTCTATCGGGGCGACAGAGACGATGTAGCTCATGACGAACATCCCGACGGTGCCGCCGAGGCTCATCATCATCCCCCAGACGCCCGTCGCCGCGCCCCTGTCTTTAATGGGCAGGGCCTCCATGGCCACAGCTTGGGATACGGGGAACTCCATGGTCGCGCAGAGGCCGAGTATCCCCATCAGGACCGCCAGCATCCACGGCGCCTGGATGCTGGGTATCAGGGCGAAGGCGACGACGCTGAGGAGGAGCCCTCCGACTATTGGGGTGAACCTCCCGATCTTATCCGATATAATCCCCACGATGGGTAAGCAGACTGCCATGAGCAGAGCGTTCGCCGTGAGCGACAGGCCGATCGTCACCTCGTTGTAGCCGGCCTTCGCGGCGAAGAGGGGTACGAAGGTCACTAGTCCCCAGTGGCAGAAGGCGTGGGCGAAGACCGCGAGGGTCCCCACAAGGACCCGCCTGTTCGCTAGCATCCTCCTCGCCGTCGAAGGGAACCCCCTTATTATCTTCGAGGCCTCGCCGGACATCTTCGCCCCGTTATTCTTCTCCTCACCGTCCCTTGTGAGGGCGTAGAGAACCAAGATGCTCAGGCCCGTCACGGCCCCAGCGAGGACGAATATCGGGCGGTACTCCGGGAAGAATAAGGTGAGTAATCCGCCGACAGACGGGCCGATTATGGAGCTGATCGCCCAGCTCATATGATAGCGTCCCAGGGCCTCCCCCGTCTTCTCCGGGGGGTAGAGGCTCGACGCGTAAGCCTCAGAAGGCGGATAGTAGATGGATAGCCCTATCCCGCTCACGGTCATCGCG
>Ga0315289_10005007_pt1 | contig 19668 bp, 12 predicted proteins | sample YL17G11_40_MG_FD_203452 | JGI IMG/M metagenome (GOLD analysis project Ga0315289, IMG submission 203452) | Sediment microbial communities from Yellowstone Lake, YNP, Wyoming, USA - YL17G11_40 | ecosystem: Environmental > Aquatic > Freshwater > Lake > Sediment | place: USA: Wyoming | collected...
GAGGTATTCCAGGCCCCCCCGCGATTGGGCCAGCACACTGAGGAGATCTTGACCCACATCTTAAATTATTCCCCTGAGCAGATAAAAGAATTGAGACAGCAGAAAATCATTTAGATTTTCTGACTCTTCCATTAAGGAGTATAGGAATGGCTGAGGAGTTTAAGAGAAAATCGGATAAGAAAGGCAAAGGGTCGGAGGAAGTCACTGGTCTAAAGGAAACGAATACAGGAATTAAGGTGAAGCTGTTTTATGATCCAACGGATATACCCCAATTCACCTATGAGGCGTCCCTTGGAAACCCGGGGCAATATCCTTACACCCGTGGCATCTATCCCTCCATGTATCGCGGAAGAGTCTGGACGATGCGACAATATGCTGGGTTTTCAACCTCAGAAAATACGAACAACCGATTCAAGTTTCTGTTGAACCAGGGACAAACAGGGCTCAGTCTTGCCCTCGATCTGCCGACACAACTGGGGCTGGATTCAGATGACCCCCTGGCGAAGGACGATGTAGGCAAACTCGGTGTAGCCATCGACACCTTGAAGGATATGGAGGAGATCTTTGAGGGCATCCCTCTGGATCAGATCAGCACCTCTTTTACTATCAACGCGACAGCCAGTATTCTTTTGGCAATGTATGTCGTCACGGCTGAGAAGCAGGGCGTCAGTCCAGATAAGTTAAGAGGAACGATCCAAAACGATATCATTAAGGAGTATATTGCTCGAGGAACTTATATCTTTCCTCCTGCGCCCTCCATTCGACTCATCGGAGACACCATTGAATACTGTATCAAGCACGTTCCTAAATTTAATTCCGTGAGTGTTTCTGGCACCCATATCTGTGAATGTGGAGCCACATCCGCCCAAGGGGTAGCTTATCCATTCCTCACAGGGATCGCCTATATTCAGGAGGTGTTAAATCGGGGATATCCCATCGATGATATCGCCCCTCTTCTCTCGTTCCATCTGATTGCAGGTGGGGTCCAGTTTAACTTTTTCCAAGATATTGCTAAATTGAGGGCCGCCCGTCGCCTGTGGGCGAAGATTTTGAAGGAACGGTTCAACAGTAAAGGCGAAAAATCGATGCAGCTCACGTTCTCCACAGGGGGAATGGGGGGTGGCATGACAGAGCAACAGCCACTCAATAATATCACGCGCATTGCCTTTTATGCCCTTGCTGCTGCATTGGCTGGATCCCAATCGATGAATCTTCCCTGTTTTGACGAAGCGTATGCTATCCCAACGGATGAAGCCATTCGAACATCGCTGCGCATCCAGCAGATTATTGCCTATGAGATTGGTATCCCAGATGTGGTCGATCCTCTGGGAGGATCCTATTATATTGAATCGTTGACGGATTTCTTTGAGAAGGAGATCATCGCGGAGATGGAACGAATCGACGCCATGGGAGGTATCCTTCGCTGCGTGGAAGATGGGGCGATTCAAAAGCAGCTGGCCGAGCAGGCCTATCAGGTACAGAAGAAGTTCGAGTCCGGAGAGCTGATCAAAGTGGGAGTGAATCGATTCCGGATCGATGAGGAAGACCGTGAACTGGAGGTGTTTGAGGTAGACCCTAAAACCCTTTCCAGACAGGTCGGTCGGCTGAAACAGATCAAGGCCGAACGGGATAACGTAAGGGTAGAGAGTGCGCTCAATACATTGAAGAACGCCGCCATCGAAAAGACAAACTTGATGCCTTCTATCCTTGATGCAGTGAGAGCCTATGTCACTGTGGGAGAAATAGTGAACACATTGAAGGACATTTATGGCGAGGCTCAGCATTTGAGCGTTTTCTAAAGGGAGTCATTCATGCCAGAGAAAAGAACGATGAGAGTGTTGATAGCCAAACCCGGGCTAGACGGACACGATAAAGGGGCCAAGATAGTGGCCAAAGGTTTAAAAGATGCCGGCATGGAGGTGATCTATACGGGGATCAGACAGACCGTCGATGCGATCTTGCGAACGGCTCTTCAAGAGAGTGTGGATGTGATCGGTCTCAGCATCCTATCCGGGACGCATCTTTCCATTTGCGAAGAATTGATGGAGAAGATGAAGAAAGAGGATCTTCACGATACCCTCGTCCTGGTAGGAGGCATCATTCCTAAAAAGGATGTGAACCGCTTAAAAGAGATGGGGATTGCTGAAGTATTTAGACCCAGTTGTACCATAAGTGAAATTGCTCAATTCATACAGAACAGGATCTCTAAGTGACAAGAGAGTACAGGTAATCGAAAAAAGGAGGGGCCATGTTAGAGAAACTTGACCATATCGGTATTGCAGTAAAAGACCTCGATCAGGCAATAAAGCTCTACAAAGACGTATTTGGCATCGAACCCAGCCTTGTTTACGAATCTGCTTATACCAAGGCCAAGATCGCCTTCATCCCGATCGGGGAGACCCGAATTGAGTTGATCCAACCCTCCAATCCAGAAAGTGTTGTAGGAAAATTTTTAGAAAAAAAAGGAGAAGGTATTCACCATATTTCCTTTAAGGTAAAGGATGTGGATCAGAGTCTCGGCGAACTCGAGAAAAAAGGGATTCAGCTCATCGACAAAAAGCCGAGGAAGGTAAGAGAGAACGAACGAGTGGCCTTTCTACACCCCAAGAGCACCAATGGCGTCCTGTTCGAACTGATCCAGGAGGATTAATGTAGACGGATTAAACTAGTGGTGTTGCACATATATTTCGGTATGTTCGTAACCTCGTTCATGGCCATTAAATCCACAGAAAATCATCTTTGAATATAGCCATATTTTTATGCTACATCACTAGCAGATTCCCCAACCCCACCGAAAGGAATATGTTTTGGCTCCACGCCGGCTAAGATCTTCAAAGCTTCAATCTCCGTTACAACAATCCAATGGGTAGAAATGCAAAACATTCCAAAATCTGCTCCCTCGTGTAATCAAGCGTCTTCGTTACTGTCCAATCTGCTGCCTTCATAATTCAACCCCCTTTTAAAAAATTTTCGTTAATGGAGCTGGTCGAGGATGTGGGAGAGGAGGAGCTGAAAGGGCATCTTCTTAAGAAGAGGAAAGAACAACTGATGCCAGCACATACCGGTAATTCGAATTGAAACCCTCTGAGACACCAAACCATTTTTGAACAACCGTCGGTAAGGCATAAGAAACCATTCTCGTGATTTCTCCATCTGAAGAGACTCCTCTCAACGCTAGAAAAGGTTATAATTTTCAATGAATAAATACCCCCAAAGGATCTTGTGAATTGCTATAAAATTAGATTTTTGGTATAAATAGGTCGACTTCCGGGGGTAAGTTGGGCGGGGCAAATTGGTAAGAGTTTTCAAGAGATTCGATTACCTCCAGGAACTGAAAAGAAGTCACCCCAGTAAGAAAAATGCTAATGACGGTTATTCAGGCAATGATTCGCGATCTTGGACCATACAGTTCACGAAATACCTCGAAGGGGGCCCTTTTAGAAGAAGCAGCCAAAATCATAGGAGGATTTTCTCGGGGATTGCCTCTTGACGAAGTTCGCCATCAAGCCTTTGAGGGAGTATTGTTAAACCAGCGTACAAGAGCTTCACGCAAAAGAATTTGGCAAACAATATACTATCGCCTCTTTTCACCAAGTGTAGCCTGGACCATTGAGGATCTGAAGGCGGGTTTCCGAAAGGGGCCTCATACCCCAGAATTCATTTCCCTGAGTTATTTACATTACGCTCTCCGCGATCATCTAACTTTCGATTTTGTCACTCAAGTATTATGGGACCAATGGTGCCAAAGGAAACTGGATATATCTCGAAATGACTTACTTTCCTTTCTTGACCAAGTAAGCGAGGGACAACCACAGGTCAAACGTTGGACCGAGTCTTCAAGACGAAAACTCGCCGGGAGTATTCTTACCGCACTTCGTGATTTCGGAATCCTCAAGGGTTCTCAAAAAAAGAGAATTGTCAAACCATCTTTACCACTTTCTACGGCCGAGCATCTTCTTCATATATTAACGGTCGAAGGATTACGCGGCAACGAGGTTATTTTGGATCCAATCTGGAGATTGTTTTTGCTTTCGGAAGAGGATATTGCCCACGTTCTGTCGCAATTATCGCAAACCCGTAGTATCCGATTTGAACGTGGTGGCCATTCGGTGGTCCTTGAAACGCCAGAAAAATGGAGTAACTCCACATGAGTGATCGTAACTGGAAATGGAAAGTTGGGGAAGCTATTGAACGCCTCCGCACCCGGTATCAATATATCGGTAGGAAGACCGGGGCGCCGTTCTTAGCCATCGTTTATCCTCAAGAAATTCAAGCTGCAGTATTAACCGAATGGCACGCCCAAATCAATGGGCTTAGTCCGGAGTTCGAAGTGCATACTATTGACGTGCTTGCGATTACCCAAAGCATTGTTTCAGAGATTGGTGCAGAAAATATTGTAGATTCTCTAAACAATCCCATGCCTGGCTCTGACCCCATTTCTGATCTTGGTCATCTCTGGATCAGTGCTGTTGCTGAAGCCGTTCAAAAAGCTTTTCGAGATTCAATATCAGCAAAACCTGCAGTCAGTCTTGAGAAGCTGGCTGCCCTCTACCCCGCTATTGGACCACGTAATATCATGCAAGCCCTTTGGGATAGTAACCAAGAAACGCTCAGAGGTCCTGTCATTGTCCTCATCCCTGGAACACTGGAGGGACCTCGGACATATAGTTTTTTGGATTTGAGAAAAGAATTCATGTACCGTGGTGATCTATTGTGAGAAAACCAGAAGGAGAGACTTATGCGAGTTGGAGATTTATTTGAAACAAAGGTTGAAGAAAAGATCGACCCTGTCATTAAGGTAGGTGAAACTGCAGACGAGCACAAATTAGCCTCTGAAATTGGAAGTTATGTGGTTACTCCTTTTATTGAAAAATACTTGGACGATTTTTTCGAACATTATACAGACACCTTTCAAAAGCAAACAACCGAGATTGGTGCATGGATATCTGGATACTTTGGCTCAGGGAAGTCCCACCTTGCCAAGATCATGGCCCTGGTTGTTGAGAATCGAAAACTTGTGGGTGCAAGCGCCTGTGATAGATTTCTTGCCCGTATCTCGTCAGGAAGCTCACAGTATGGATCAATCCAACGCAGTCTGGCCCGTATGGACCAGTGTGAAACCGACATCCTTGCTTTCAATCTAAACACGCTTGCAGACAGCAGGACTCGATCCCTCCCAAGTCTCCTTCTTTCTCAATACTACCTCTCCCGTGGTTATGGAGGAAATCTTATTTATGCCCGGGTCATTGAGGCTGAACTTGATAAACAAGGAAAACTTGAAGCTCTCCACCGAGCCGTCGAGACCCGAGCTAAAAAGAGTTGGGCAGAAATCCAGCGCAACTTATCTTTTTTTAGCAAGCATCTCTATGCTGCAGCTTGCGAGGTAGCTCCAGAGGTCTTTGAAAGTCCTCAGCATGTCGAAAGGGCGCTGAAGGAAGCCGAGAAGGGTGAGCTTTACAATGTGGGGTTTCTCATTGATACGGTTATGGAGGGACTAAAGCGAAAGGAGAAAACAGTTAAAAAATTACAGCGTATCACGTTGGTCCTCGATGAGTCGGGACAATGGATCGAAAATGATTCCAGCAGATTGGCTCAATTGCAGGCTCTCATCGAAGAAGCCGCCATTAAAGGCCAGGGAAAGATCTGGATCACTGTGACTACTCATGGAGACATGGGTTCTATCTATAAAGAGGCCCGTGCCCTCGAAGGTGACATGAAGAAAATCGAAGGACGCTTTCGTTTCAAATTTGGCCTGACAACCGAAAACATAGAACTTGTACTGGAACAAAGGCTATTAAAAAAGACACTTGCTGGCAAAAAGCATTTAGAGCAGGTTTATACAAACCGAGGAGGTACCCTTCGGGGCCTTGGGGAGCTTGCTAATACCAGTCAAACGCTTCCGGTATGCAACTCAGCCAAATTTGTCACCTATTATCCATTTTTCCCTTACCAGATCCACCTTATTCCTGAAATTGTCAAGATGCTCCGATCAAAGGGAGGCCGTGGCGAACAGCTTTCAGGTTCCACCCGGACCCTCCTGGCCATTACTCAGGATATTCTGCGTGCGGGAAGGCGGAAATACCTGGATGAAGGTGTTGGTATCCTTGTTAGTTTTGATGAGATTTATGGAAATCTCTCAGGTGAGGGAGAAATCAGTCCTGATGTCCGTACCGAACTCTCCCGCCTTAAAGAGGTTGTACCTGGGTCTACAGCTTTGACCCCACGAGTGGCTGAAATTCTTTATCTTATTAGAGAAATTTCCTATATCCCTCGCACAAAAGATAATATTGCTCGTTTGTTAGCCGAAGGGATCGATGATGATCTATCGATCGTAATAGCCCGCATAGAACCTGAACTGCAACGACTCATCAATGCCAAACTTGTTGCCCAGATTGGCGAAGAATACGAATTTCTGACTGGTGAGCGTCGTACTTTTGAGGATGAAGTCGGGACCATTGAAGCACAGACCAGACAGCAGGAACGAGAACGTGGTCTTGCTGACCACTTTATCCATGGCGATGGTAAGTCGCATTGGCGCAAATGGCTTGATTTCGACACAGTTCCCTATGTGGGTATCGAATTCCCAATCAAGCTTCAAATTGACTCAATCTCTGTTCAAGGAAAACAGGGAGATATTACTTTAAAACATTTGACCCCCCTTGCTGTATTGGGCCCCACTACGCTCAGTGATCTTGAGAGCCAAAGTCTTCGCTCCGACGAGCAGAATACGATTTTCTTCTACTCTGGAAGAATTAAAGGATTTGACCGGGATCTGACCCGTTACCTTGCCATGAAAGAGGTAATCGATAATTGGAAAGGAGATACCCATCGAAGCGAGGAGGCAAGAAACCTTGCCTTAGAACGGGAGACCAATGACTTACCCAAGCTTGAACGCAAGGTCTCAGAAGGATTGAAAGAAGGGATCCGCTTGGGATGGGTAATCTTTCGAGGCACAAGCCGATCCCTTGCCATAAAGCCGGGTCAAAAACCGAGCGAGGCTTTACGGGCTGAGATGGCCACGTTCTGGCCTATTCTATACTCCAAGTTTGACCGGGTTCCAGTTCGTATTACCAACGAACAAAAGGCCATCCAAGAGGTTTTGGAGGGAAGCTCAAGCCCCAGCAAAGATGTTACCCAGCTCAAACTCTATGATAAAGCTGGAAAAATTGATCCGAACTGCCCCCTTCTTGACGCCATCCGTATCTATCTTGCCACTGAGCAGAACAAAGGTCGCCGTGTCCTTGGAAAAGATATAAACGCGACTTTTAATGCGACTCCCTATGGTTGGGACACCAATGCAGTTCGTGTTGGTGTGGCCGCACTTGTTCGTAACGGTGCCGTCAAGATTCTGGTCAATAAGAAAACTTTTACGAATCCCGCAGACCGAGAGCTTATTGATGCCCTTCGGGTTAGCAAGAACTTTGATAAAGCTGAATTGGTTCTTGAAGTAGCGGAGATCGCCCCCGAAGTCCTCACCGAAACGCGTTCTTTCCTCATGAACCTTACCCGGCAGCGTGGCATTGATGAGACCCCTGCGGCCCTAAGTGAGGTTGCGGAATCTTTTGCTAATAGCGTTTTGACTAAGGCTGCAACTGTCAATCTATGGGCTGGGGGTTCTGGTTTACCTTTGCCTCACTCATTTATTGATGGTGAAGATATCTGGAGACGCATCAAAGATCTTTCCAATCCTGTCCATCGTGTCCAGGAGATACATGGGAATCAGACTCTATTGGAGGATGGCAGCAAGTCTATTGAACAGCACGCTACCTTCCAAACCGAGAATGGTAAACAGTTTATCGATCTTAAAAACTTTGTAACACAAGTTCTTGTGATTGAACATCTTATCGAAAAGGATAGTGTTTTGGAAAAGCTTTTAGAAGCGTACAAGATATGTTTCGATTCAGCGAATTTTGCAGATAAAGAAACTTGGAAACAATTGCAGAGCCTGAAAGCCCAGGCAGTTCTCGAACTGCAGAGCCTCATTGAAGGGTGGCGTGATGAAGCACGACGACGACTTGACAAAGCCCTGGCCCCTTTGCCCGAAGAACTCAAACAAAGGGAACTCGATCCAGGGTTAGAAGAAGATCTCTCAACCCCTCTTCGAATGCTCCGTGATAGTCTCGATGGAGTTACTTCCCCGGGGAAAGCTGCAGCCCTTTCTCAACAGGCTGAGGCAGCCATTCGCAACCTTGGAGAACGAATCATCGCAGAAATTTCAAAGAAAAAGGAAGTGCCAACAACAGAGCGCGAACCCCATCCTACGCAACGTTTGCGTTTCAATGAAATTACGGCCGTGACGCGTGTGAGCAATGAGCAAGAATGGGATGTCCTTAAGGAAAAGATGGACTCGCGGGTTCGCGAGTTATTAAAGCAGGGGTATGATGTAGAGCTCGGTTAATGGAACCACAACATAAAAAGATTCTTAAAGCTATTGTCCTTGAACTCCGCCATCTGATCGAGGGCTTGTATGATGGCGAAGGGAAATGGCACCCCGGTGACTTGGAGCAACGGTTAGCCGCTATTGGGATACGGCGAGACCGTAATCCTGTTCCCATAGATGAGCTCCCCCATCTTTCCGACGAAGACAAGAATGCTCGCAAAGTCGTCGAAGCTTACCTCACCCTTAGGCAGGAGGCTGGTATTTCGTCTGCAGAAGCTGTAGCTGAATTTGTGAGGGAAACAGCTTATACATGGTCCAATCGTCTCCTTGCTCTGCGCTGTATGGAAGCCCGTGAGCTAATTGATGAGGTAATTCTTCAGAAGGATATTTATGGTGGACGATCCCTGGAGCATCATCGACTGGCCCAACGCAAACCAGAATGTTGCACCGGAGAAGACGACGGCCTTTTTGCCATATTAGAGAAAGCCTTTACCGAGCGGGCCAAATCCTTGCCAATACTCTTTCACCCCAGAGCACCAGGCGTGGCTTTGAGCCCTTCCACCGCGGCCCTGAAACATTGCATCAAACTCTTATCTGGTACTCAGGTTATTAAAGGTCAGGAACCCGCTACCAGCGAAGTGTTTAAATCACCTGATGTCCTTGGCTGGGCCTACCAATACTATCAACAGGAAGATAAAAAGCGTATTGATGATTTGCTGAAGACCCAAAAAGGGTTCAAGTGCGAAGGAGCAGATATCATCCCGAAGACGGCTCTCTATACCGAACCCTATATGGTGAAATTCCTTGTACAGAATTCTCTCGGTGCAACATGGATGGGAATGCACCCAGAGTCAAAGCTCTTTGAAAAATGGGAATACTATGTTCGCGATGCTGATCGAGCACCGATAGAAAAGAGGTCTATACGGGAGATTACATTTCTTGATCCTGCCCCCGGCTCAGGTCATTTTTTGCTTGAAGCTTTTAACCTCTTCTTCGACATGTATGTGGAAGAGGGTGGTATCACCAACTCTGAGGAGATATGTCGATCAATTCTTGAAAATAACCTCTACGGAATCGACATTGATGAACGGGCTATTCAAATCGCTGAAGTAGTTTTATGGATGAAGGCCGCAGAAAAAGCACCCAACTTTGCAGGAACACCAACGAACCTCGTTGCCACCAACATCCACTTGCCAAAGGGCAAAGATCACCTCAAAGAATTTCTAAGAAAACATCCTGAAGACGAACCACTCCGACCGGCTTTGGAAATAGTTTTCGAAAGTTTGGAACATGCAGATGAATTGGGATCGTTACTCCGGATCGAAGAGCCGGTTGAAAAAGAGTTACGCCATTTGAAGACCCTTTACGAAACCAAAAAAGACGAATTGAAGCAAGATTTTCTTTGGTCGAAGATGGCAAAGCCGGTCCAGGGTAAATTACCCATTGATGTTGAAGACTATAACAATTGGAAAATTCGGACACTCTTACGCCTCAAGGAGCACTTCGAGGCTGAAGCTGATTCGTCTGATTTGGGTCAGGCATTCTTTAGCCAGTCGGTAGGTAAGGGACTTTCATTTTTTGAACTGCTCGCCCGGCGATACGACGTGGTTGCAACTAACCCGCCATACATGGGTTCCAAGAATATGGGGCCGGTGCTAAAGAACTACATTGAACGGGATTACTCTCCCGGCAAACGCGACCTTTATGCAGCCTTTATTATGCGCTGCTGCGATTTATCCGCTAATAATGGTTTGGTTTCAATGGTAACGCAGGAAGGCTGGACATTTTTGAATTCGTTTGCCCCCTTACGTAATGAGCCTATGTCCAAGTCAGGTTTGCTCTGGAAAGCCACCTTATTAAAGCTAGCACATCTTGGGTCGGGTGCCTTTGAGGAGATTAGTGGAGAAGTTGTTCGGGTAGTACTTATAATTCTTTCCACACGGATGCCGCAAGAAGATAATATCCTTTGGGCCGTCCGCCTAACTGGGCATCAGCCGACGCAAGAAAAAGACCGGGCACTGATTCGATGTGCGACGCAAACTTCCAGTCGAAACGTTTTTAGGCCAAAACAAATCGAATTAAGAAACATTCCTACTTCGCCCATTGCTTATTGGCTCCCTGAAAGTGCACTAAAGTTAATGATTGAGGCTACCCCCCTAGGCAAAAAATATGCTGTAAGTCGAGGTGTCGACACATGCAACAATAATCGTTTTGTTAGAATGTTCTGGGAACATGAACCCATTTTCGCTGACTGGCCAATCTTCCTAAAGGGAGGGGGTTACGGAAAATGGGCGGGCCAAGATCAATGGATACTCGATTACAGGAACGATGGAATTAGGGTGAAAAGTTATGTAATTGAACGTTTCCCTTATCTTAAAGGGAAATCAGAGTGGCTTGTAAAAACTGATACATTCAATAAGCATGGTTGGGCGTATTCACTAATGGCGCAAGGTGCACTTGGCGTCCGATATTTGCGCCCAGATCAGATTACGAGCAACTCAACACGCGGTGTTTTCACTTCATCTCCAGATCTAAATTTAGGTCCATTGCTAAACTCACGGTTGAGCAGCTTTATCCTTCGGACCTTAAGTAGTGATATTAAGTTCAGTGAGGGATACGTGGCTTTGCTCCCTGTTATCGATTTATGCCCTGATGTTGAAAAAGTAGTCTCGATTTGCATCCATTTCAAGGAATATCTCCTATCGCTCAATTTGACTGATATCCGCTTTTCATCGATGCATGAAAGACATTTAGACGGATTTAGACTAAGGCATAATATTGAATATTGGGATATAGTACTAGCATCAACGAGTATCCTGTTGCTATTGGAAGGATACTTGGAGTTTTCTGTCCTAAATAGTTCATTTATTGATAACGACTTTCGCCTAGCCGTATTGGAGCAGACTGGTACGCCGGCTGGCTGGTTCCCTTTAATTGGTGGTATTGAAGCGATTCCGCCTTCACAAAACAGTTTACCTGGTATTTCAAAAGAGGTCATAAATTATCTTGCTAAACACGAGAGACTCCGAATTGATCAGGAACAACTCGGAGACCTCAAACGACGATTACGGTTAATTTACGAAGCCGGAACTAACATCAAAAGGAATGAAGATGAAAACGAAAGTAATCTTACGGATGATGAGAACGAAGATGAGAGAATGATAGTTGAGCGGATTCCCATTCCTCAGGAAACTTTTCTTGAAGAACTCTCCCAGAAGCTTGAGATACATCCAATTTCTATCTATTTGTTGGTAAAAGAAGGAATTGAAAAAGAAGGGTGGCGCTGTTTGCCAGAAGAACGCCGAATCACCGCTGATCGGATCACTTTGATTATCTTGCGGTTTCTCGGCCACCGTTGGCCCAAACAAATAGAGGCAGGTGAACCGGTTCCTGAATGGGCTGACAAAGATGGGATCGTCCCGTTAACTGAGGGTACTGGCGAATCGATATTATTGAGTCGAGTCCGTGAACGTATAATGGCTCAGTTTAATAATGGTAATGCCACGGTCGTAGAACGGGAATTTGCCGAAGTCATGGAACAGCCACTTGAGCTGTGGCTTGAGAGTGAATTCTTCAAACAGCATATCAAACAATTCAAGAAGCGGCCCATTGCCTGGCAGATCCAGAGCAGCAGTTATACCAGAAGAAAAAAACCTGCTTATGCCTGTATGATCTATTACCACAAGCTTGATGGTGACCTACTGCCCAAAGTTCTTAGTCATCACGTGATTCCTCTACGACAACGGTTCGAAACAGAACTACGGATGATCGAGGGGGTTTCTGTTGATGCCCGTAATGAGCGTCAGGACAAGCGTCGAGTCGAATTAGAGGCCTTGATACAGGAAGTTAATGATTTTGAGGCGGGTTTGCAGAAGGTTTCTACCGAAGGTTTCACAAGCGTGGAATTACGGCAAAATGGCATTGATGATGCAATGCTCAACCTTAAGGCCGCCTGGCTAAGACGCCTTAGCGGCTATATTAAGAGTGGACCGTTGAGGGATTGGCGTAAACTTGCTGACGGTACTCATCTTGAGTGCCCACTTGCCGAGTGGATTGAAGAAGCATTCTTGCACTTAGAATACTTTTGCAGTGCTGTTGGTCCAAAGCCTCCAAAGACGGAAACCCTCTCATCTGACCCGGATTCCCTCTTCTTTGCGAGAATGATTAACCGGGAGGCTAAATCGACAGTGAAAAGGTCTGTCGAACTTGCCTGCGAGAAGTGGTGGAAAATATTCGATGAAATCATGCTTTCCCCTTTACGAGAACAAATTAGGAATCTGAGAGAAGAGATCAAAAAGAACAAAATGGAAATAAAGGAAGCTGAAGATTCAAACTTTGACAGTTTAGCCAAGCTGAAGGCTCGAACAATAGATTTAGAAAACGAGATTAAGCAGATTCAAAAAGAATTGAGTGATCGAACAGATGGTGGTAAAAAGGTTCGCAAAACCATTGAAGAATGGAGATGTCCAGAGGCTGAGACTTGGGAAGATTGGTTGGCAAAGCAACCGATGTATGACGCCATATCTAGTCTTGACGGTAAACGCACCCCGCCTCTGACAATCTATGATTTTGTCCGACAAGAAGCCTTTTATGCCCCGGATATAAATGATGGAGTGCGGGTCAACATCGTTCCACTCCAAAAAGCAGGTCTCCTTGCCGCTGATGTTCTCGCAAAGAAGGATTTGGATAAAGCTATCGAGGATCGAGCCGAATGGCGTTCTGATGAACGCCGCTGGTGCCGCGAAGGCAAACTCCCCCAACCCGGTTGGTGGAAGGCGGAAAAGGATTGAAACCAATGGAATTGATGCTTTTTTTGGGGTCGGGAGTTTCCTATGAATCGGGCTTGGCACGGGTTGGAGAAATAACTCGGTCTCTCTTGAATGACGAGTGGTATAGTCATACTGATGAACTCTTTTATCATGGACCAGAGCCAAATCCTGTATTCCGTTCCCAAAATTGGGTGCTTAGGATTCAACCCTTTCTGAAAACATTGAAATCATATGCGGATGAATACTCTACGATGAAGACAGGCACGGATGCAAATTATGAGGATCTTTACTATTTGGTTCGTCAACTTATGGATGAGTATCAAGGTAGAGTAGAGAATCCAGCGATTTTGCGTTTCGCTTTAGAGATTAGAGCCAAATTAAAGGATTTATGTACTCCTATGCCGCTTACCGGCGAGGAAGTGACCTCTGAACGTCTTGTTCGCCGAGCGTCTGAGTTTATCCAGTGCGTCGTCTGGCACATGCTCTACTCGGACAAGCCACCGACTGGAATGGATATAATTAAGGAACTGGCCTTATCTCAGGATGTCGAGCGATTGAATATTTTTACGCTGAACCATGACCTTCTTGTAGAAAATCTATTTGATTCCAACAAAATTCAATTTGCAGATGGCTTTGGCCCACAGGATGGACAAGTGTGTTTTTTTGAGCCTTCATGTTACGAAACGGGCCCTAAAGTCAGGCTCTTTAAGTTACATGGTTCTATAAATTGGTTCCAATTTAGATCTGAAAAGGATGGCACAACGATTGATCGATTTGGAAGACCCAGACACAGTGATTTCTGGCATTTAAAAGATTCTACAGGGAATATATTGCGGAATCTGAGAGGTATTCCAGTCTTTCTTTCTGGAACATACAACAAAATGTTAGACTATGGTTCCGGCATACATGCGGAAATGCATTTCAGGTTTTATCAATTACTTAAGGAAACCGACATCATGGTTATGTCGGGATATGGTTGGAATGATCCTGGGATAAATACACGCCTTATGGAATGGATTTATTCTTCGGATAAGAAACGCCTTTACCTCTTGCATAGAAATCCGGAGGCAGAAATACGGGATAAATCAAAGAGTGGAATGTGGCATAGTTACGAGGATCTCGAAAAAGATGGTCGTTTGATACCAATAGAGAAGTGGTTAAGTGAGCTAAACCGGCAAGAACTCTTTCAAACGATAGGAGTATAAACCGTGGCGCTGCAAGATAGCTTCTGTAATTGGATTGTAGAAGAAATTGGACTTATTTTAAATCAAAAGGTCTCCCCACCTCCATTGCTTGTATGGTGCGATTCAAATAGGGAGTGGTTGGATCTACTTCGAATTGCAGCAAAAGACGCTAAATTTGAGCTATGGGCGAATCAAGATGAGAATGAATTAATTCTGCGGGATCGATTTTATAATACCGAGCGTACTCCACGGGTGGTTTGGTTACCTTGTGCAAGAGAAGAAATCACCTGGTTCAAAGTATTTGAACTTGAGGCGGGGTGTCTATGGGAAAAAAGCCTCCTGGAGGCCCTGCGAGAATATGGAGTTAATATTTCTCGCGAACAAGAAAGTGACCTCATACCATTGCTTCCAGCTTATGCGCGCGAATGGTTCGACAAACCCAAGAGCACGTGGAAGGACTTAGCCCTTGGGGGTGCGATGGGTGCCCTGATAAGTAATGACCGAATACTTGAAGTGCTGGCTGGTGAAAGCGGAGAATTTGATCGGCTAAAAAAGGAGGGGCATTTCCAAATTTTCACGCGCCGCGCTAAAGAGGATCTTGGACTTCCAGATCCAACGGAAATGGAGGAATCGAAGTGGCGTGTTAAAGCAACAGCAAGGCTAATTGCAACCGATGCAGCCCAAGGAAGCCCAAAAAACCCACCAAGCGAAGGAGAAAATATTATTCCGCCAGGTCCTGCACGGGAGAATGCATTGAGGCTGTTAAACCTCTGGGTAAACCATGTCCAATTCATTCCATCATTTGAAAAATTAGGAAGGGAAGCAGACAAACTTCTCGGATTATCTTATTGGGCTAAAAATTTGGATGAGCCTCCTCGATCACGGAGCTCTTGGGCAGTAGAAGAGACATTATTTAACCTAATTGCAGATCGCCTCGACCGTATCGAAGAAGTCGAGCTTCTTTCGAAGGAAATGGAAAAGAATCTCCAAAATCTTCAATATCGTGCAGGAGGATTCTGGAGTTGTCTGGCATCGAGTTGCATTAAATGGCCGCATTTTGTGCAACTTGCCGAAGCAGCCAGTTTGATAGTTGAAAGTACTGGGATCGAGAAGAACTGGAAAACGGCAAAAGATGCGGTCGATTGGTATTATCATCAAGGATGGATGCTTGATCAAGCTGGGGAGTCTTTGTTTTTGGAGTCTCCCGATCTTCCAAAGAGGCTACAACGAATTCGGGCCCGCTTGCGCCGAGGATATCTACGTAAGGTGGACCAAATTGGTTGCACCTTTTCCAATCTTTTAATTAAAGGATACGGTGAAGTATTTTGTTTGCCTACAGCAGGAGAATTGGCTCTTATTGAATTAGAACAGACCAAATCTCCGACCGCCATTATGTTTGTTGATGCATGCAGCTTCCATCTTGGGCATCGGTTAGCGGCAATTCTTAATAAAGGGGAACCAACTGAACGCGCCTCAGTAAAGGTGGCGGTTGCGCCAGTACCAAGCATTACACCACTTGGTATGGCCTTAGCACTTCCTATGGAACGAAAAAAGCTTAGAATTGAATGCGCTGCAAACGGTAAAGGATTTTCGGTGGTTGCGGAGAATTTTGATGGTAATTTAGGGGTAGCCAGTGAACGTCGGAGATGGCTGTCTGAGACGTTTGGGGTAAAAGACTTTCTTACCATTACAGATGTCTTAGACAGCGAGAAACTAAGATCACCCGGGAAAGGTCGTCGCTTTCTTGTGGTCGAAGGTGGTGAGTTTGATATGGAAGGACACGAAGGTCAACTTAAATTGACCGGTGCTGAGGAGTACCTAGAAAGGTACGCTCAATCAATTCGCAAAATCAGTAGAGCTGGTTACAACCATATCGTGATCGTTACGGATCACGGTTTCTTTCATTGGCAACCTGAGGTAGATGAAATAGAGGATTCAAAACCTGATGGAGAGATGCTTTGGCTGTCGCGACGTGCAATCGTAGGCCGTAATCTCAAACATAAGAGCGCAATTCACCTCCATGTTCCCTGCTCGGATCTGGAAGCAATGACTCCTCGAAGCATTAATACCTTCAAAACATATGGCGGCTTAGGATATTTCCATGGCGGGGCGACACTTCAGGAACTCATCATACCTGTTATTATTGTCAACTGGCCGGCCAAGACTACAAAACTACCCATCGTTCTCAAGCCTGTCGGACACATCGCGAGTGAAAATCCCCGTGTTCAGTTGGAAGCAGGTGTAAGAGGGCAAACCAGCTTCATCCCAGACAGCACACAACTCACTCGCCGCGTACTCATTAAAATTAGGGAGACTTCTTCCGGGAAATTGATATTTAAGCATACCGAACCAGTTATTATTGAGCCTTCTGGGAAACCAGTAACTGTCCAGCTTCAGATGGTAGAACCTCGACCAAAGGTACCCTATGGAAGTGACTTGGAAATTGAGGTGTTGGATGCAGATGATGAGGAACCCTTAGTAAAAGAAAAAGTTATTTTGAAGGTGGATATCGATGAATGGTAAATCTGATCAGCAGCCAATAAGGGAATTAGTGGTAGATGCGCTCGACGAAAAATTGATAACAAATTTCCCGGGGCGCGTGGTTCGGAAAGACCTCGTGCAAAAGCTGAAGGTAGGCTTCAGCATTCCTGTATTTGTTTTGGAATATCTTTTGGGGAAATATTGTTCCTCAACAGATGAAGAAGAGATAACTACCGGACTTGCACGAGTGAAGGAAGAGATTGCAGATCGGGTCGTACGGGCTGATCAAAGCGAACTGATAAAGGCGAGGCTTCAACGAACACGAACGATGAAGCTTATTGACCTGGTAACAGTCACTTTTGACGAAAAAGATCAGGCTGGGAAATATTGGGCCAAACTTGGGACTGCTGGTCTTGATAAGGTTCATATTGATGAGCAGCTGGTTTATAAATACGAACGTGTTTTGACAGGAGGTGTTTGGGCCAATATCGAGCTGACCTACGACGACTCCATCATTCACGGAGGAGTAACCCGCCCTTTTGTTCTTAGCCGAATGCAGCCAATTCAAATCGCAAGTGCTCGTCTGGAGGAATTTATTGAAGCACGACAATGTTTCACGCGGGAGGAGTGGGTAGATGCTCTAATGCGAACGATTGGCTACGAACCCACACATCATGATTTTACCTGGCGACGCAAGCTGCTTTGCCTTCTCCGTCTCGTTCCAATGGTTGAGAAAAACTATAATATGATCGAACTCGGCCCAAGGGAGACAGGCAAATCTTTTGTTTTTCGCGAAATATCACCCTACGTCATGCTACTATCAGGTGGCCAAGGTTCGGTTGCCGATTTGTTTGGGTGGAAGAATAGGAAGGATAAGCCAGGCTTAGTTGTGCGTTACGATGTTGTAGCTTTTGATGAAGTGGCGGGTCCCAACTTCAAGAGTGAATCGGACAAGCAGATGTATAAAGGATATATGGAGCAGGGATCCTTCTCTCGTGGGGACGATAAAGGCACAATTTCTACAGAAGCGGGAATTGTGTTCAATGGCAATATCGATGGTGAAATTGCGTCGATCGCCCGTACTTCTCACCTGCTCACGGGACTTCCGGATACAATCCGGAATGATACAGCCTTTCACGACAGATGGCATGGGTATCTGCCAGGATGGGAAATTCCAAAGCTCAAACCAGACCACTTTACAGAGCACCTCGGGTTCATAGCAGATTACATCGCAGAGATTTTTCATAACGGTCTTCGCAGGTTGAATTTTACAGATGCCTACGACCAATATTTCGCCTTTGGTAATCACGTTGGCCAGCGTGACCGAAGGTCAGCCGTTAAGACTATTTCAGGACTAATTAAGTTAATTCACCCCGATGGCAAGTGCACAAAAGAAGAAATGGCGGAATACATCTCATTTTCCCTTGAGATGCGCCGCAGAGTAAAAGAACAACTCAAGCGCATCAACCCCATAGAATTTTCGAAGGTTAACCTCTCTTACTTGGATAAAGAAACCGGGGATGAATATATCGCTGAATGCGCAGAATTAGGCGCAACGAAACTAATTCCTGAAGGACCGCTCCCACCTGGGGATATTTTCAGTATTGGCTATGACCCAGGCGGGGATCGAGTGGCCCTATTTAGGATTCAGGTCGCGGCATTACCGGGTTCAGGTAAATTCCAACTGGTAGGGACAACCTCGAAATCGATCAGAGAAAGTGCCAGAATGGCTTTTGATTACCTGCGCGGAAATGCCAAGCGGATGGGTTTAGACCGTGACCTCGGGAGTTACGATTTCAATATTCAGGTTATGAGTCCAATGCAAGGGAAGGACACTGAAGATCTCGGTGTTGCGTTCTTTGTGGCGATACTATCCTCTGTCGCAGGTAAGAACATCGCTCCGAGCCTTGTGGCATTGGGCCAGATGTCTATCCATGGGGTTTTAAGCCGTGTAGAGCGTCTTGGGGATCGCCTTCGAGTCGCGATGGATTCAGGTGCAAAACAAGTCATGATCCCTACAGTAAATGCCCCTGACCTTGGAAACATCCCCACAGAACTCTTGGACAAAATTCGCATTGAATTCTTTTCAGAACCAATACAGGCTGCATACAAAGCCATTGCTGAGACTTAAGTCCATTTATGCCAATGTGCTATTCTTCAAACAAAGTGTGAAATGGAAAACAGGAATGGCAAAATTTGAAGCTGGCGAATTTGTGAGATATAAATCCGGTTTGGGGTATGAGTTTTGCCGGATAGTTGGTAGAGATGGACGGAAATATAGAATCTTCACATTTAGTCGGCGTCAGTCGACCGTAGATGCGAGACAACTCGAAAAAGCCAAGCCTGCTGTCCTTATTCTTGAATCGAACCTTTCAAGAGGGCGAGAAGCTCTACGGACTGATAGACAAAGACGATCTGGTATTTTTCTAGAAGAATTGTTCCGGTCTATTGGCTACTTGGTTCTTAGGGAGAAGATTCACTCGATTACCAGCCTTGAATACTTCATAAAGTATGCGAAAGCGGATGACGTCCTTTTTGTACACTGGACGGGTCACGGCACTGATGATGAACCCCGAAATGGACATAATCGATGTACGAGTATAATCCTTTCTGTTGATGAGTTATATCTACCATCCGATAGTGAAGCTTATCTGATGAAGGCATTAGACCGCTTGGGTAGAGTAGAGAGCTGGCGTAGTGGCTAAGGCTCTATCTCCAGCTCCCCCTCGTCAAACCGTACGTTCAGTTTTCCCGAATACGGCTTTCCGATCATCTTCTTCCAGCGGCTTTCGCAGTCTGAGTCCATGGAGCAGTTGTAGGTATCTTATAAAGCCCCAGGGTTTCGTAAAGGTAC
>Ga0315289_10005008_pt1 | contig 19664 bp, 17 predicted proteins | sample YL17G11_40_MG_FD_203452 | JGI IMG/M metagenome (GOLD analysis project Ga0315289, IMG submission 203452) | Sediment microbial communities from Yellowstone Lake, YNP, Wyoming, USA - YL17G11_40 | ecosystem: Environmental > Aquatic > Freshwater > Lake > Sediment | place: USA: Wyoming | collected...
CGTTTGGTCTCCATATCCGAGACACTAAAGTTGGGGTTATCACTTACAGCCAGTTCGGTCATCCTTAGCCTGTCTGCTGCAGGGGCGATATCGTGCTCGTTTTTATGCGGCGGTAGGAAACAGGGAATAAATATCACCCTATCCAGATATAGGCTGTTGAGTGTTTCTTCTGCCAATAAGAGGTGTCCTACATGTATGGGATTAAAGGTACCACCTAAGATTCCGATCCTCATAATTAAATTGTTATATTGCTATATTGTTAAATTGCTAAAAACAAAAACAATTTTCCCGTCAATCGGTTTAACTACGTGGCGGGATCCCGCCACTTTTTATAAAACTGTTGAGACGGGAAACAGTTTAACAATTTGACAATTAAGCAGTTCTGATCTGTCCTTTCCCGTATATGACATATTTATAAGTAGTAAGTTCTTCTAATGCCATAGGGCCTCGGGCATGTATTTTTTCCGTGGAGATACCAATCTCTGCGCCCAGGCCGAATTGATAACCGTCAGTAAAACGCGTAGAGGCATTCTGATAAACACAGGCAGAATCTATCCTTTCCAGGAATTTCCTGGCGCTGGTATTATTTTCGGTAACTATCGAGTCAGAGTGGTGCGTGCCGTATTCATTAATGTGTGTAATCGCCTCATCGAGACTAGCAACTACTTTTACAGACAAGATTAAATCTAAATACTCTGTCCTGTAGTCTTTTTCGGTTGCCAATTTTATCCCTTTAATAATCTTTGCGGTGTTTCGGCAGCCGCGTATCTGGACCCCTGCCTGTCTAAAACGCTTAGACATAGCCGGCAGGAATCTGGCTGCAATATCTTTATGCACCAGCATTGATTCCATGGCATTGCAGGTGCCCGGACGCTGGACCTTGGCATTAAAACAAATATCGCCTGCCATATCTAGGTTAGCATCCTTATCTACATAGACATGGCAGATGCCTTTATAGTGTTTGATTACCGGGATGCGTGAGACGCTGGCTACTTTTTTTATCAGTCCTTCTCCGCCTCGAGGAATAACCAGATCAATATCATCATTAAGTTTTAATAAAAAACTAATCGCTGCTCTTTCTTTTACTGGCATGATATTTATGGAGCCTTTGGGCAGAAATTTTGCCACGGCCTGAGTAATTATTCTGTAAATTGCCTGATTAGAATTAAGAGCCTCGGCCCCACCGCGCAAAATTACACAATTACCAGATTTTACGCATAGGCCAATACAGTCAGAAGTCACATCAGGCCTTGACTCGTATATTATGGCAATGACACCAATAGGCACGCGCACCTTGTTGATAATTAGCCCGTTTACAGGCGACTTCCACCTTTTTATGGTCTCTCCCACAGGATCCTTTAAACCCCTTAGTTGCTCCAGGGATTTTGCCATTTTATTGATGCGTTCCTCGGTAAGGATCAATCTATCGATAAAAGCCTGGGATAATCTCTGATTTTTTGCTTCTTTTAAATCCTTTAAATTTTGCCTGATAATAAATCTGGCATTCTTCTTTAAGGCCTGGGCCATTAGAGTCAGTGCTTTATTTTTAATCTCCTTAGGCAGAAGGGCCATATCAAAAGAGGCCTGCCTGGCAAGACTGGCTATCCTTCGTATCTGGTTTTTTGTTGACTCTTTCATTTCTCTAAATGATGACTAAATTATCTCTATGGATGACCTCTTTTACAGTCCTTGAGCCTTGTTTCATCTTCTTTAATTCATCAATAGAATAATTAACTATTCCCCTGGCAAACTCACTATTATCAGAATCAGCGATAATCACAATATCGCCTTTGGAAAAATCTCCCACTAAACCGATAATCCCTACATAAAGCAGGCTCTTGTTTTTTTCTTTTAAAGCTAATTTTGCGCCTTTATCTACCACAATCTTTCCCTTGGGCTTGGTCCCAAAAGCAATCCAGCGCTTCCTGGCAGCCAATACCTTGCTCTTTGGTAAAAATAATGTTCCCAAATAATCATTATCGACAATTTTATTCAGAATCCCCGCGGTCCTGCCGTTGGCAATAATACAGGGAGTGCCGGTTTCAGTCACAATCCGGCTAGCCTCTAATTTACTGGACATGCCGCCGACACAGGCTTCTTTATCCGTGCCGCAGGCCATCCGTTCTATATCTCTATCGATATGCTCCACAACCCTAATCACGTCTTTTTTGTTATTCCTGTATAGCCCATCTACGTCTGAGAGTATTACCAAAAGCTGGGCGTCGATTAAATTCGCCACCAACGCAGAAAGTCTATCGTTGTCGCCAAATTTTATCTCTTCTGTTGAAACAGTATCATTCTCGTTTATAATCGGTATTGAATTATATTTTATAGATTCAAGAAGAGTGTTCTTGGCATTAATATAACGGTCTCTGTTATCGAAGTCTTCCCAGGTCAAAAGCACCTGGCAGCAGAAACGGCCTTTTTCTTTAAAAAGCCTGCTATACAGAGACATTAACTCAATCTGGCCAATACTGGCTACAGCCTGTAGGTTTGATATCTGCTTAGGTCTGGTAGTAATCCCTAATAAGGACATGCCGGATGCGATGGCGCCAGACGAGACTATAATCACTGAAATATTTCTATCATAAAGTCTGCAGACATCTGAAACTATTTCTTTCAATCTAGCCTCATCTACTGCCTTGGTCCCCGAGACAAGAACACTGGAACCAATTTTGACCACAATCTTCTTATAAGCTATTTCTAATCTCTTCAACTAACTCCTCCAGGCCCTGTTTTTTTAATGCTGATATAGCTAAGATTTTCTCCTTTACTTTCTTTTTAAACCTGGCCAGGTTTTCGTCCGCAGCGGGTAAATCCATCTTATTTGCCACAATAATCTGAACTTTAGCAGCTAAGTCAGGGCTATACAAAGATAATTCTTCGTTCAGGGCCAGGTAATCTGCCAGAGGGTCACCTAAAAAACCTCTGGCCATATCTATTAAATGCACCAACAACTTAGTTCTTTCTATATGCCTTAAGAATTTATCACCCAGGCCCCTGCCAGAATGCGCTCCTTTTATCAATCCGGGCATATCCGCTGCCACAAAGGAAAAATCCTCTCCTGCTACTACACCTAAAATCGGTTCTTTGGTGGTAAAGGGATAATCCGCTACTTTAGAATTTGCGCCAGAGATATTGGATACCAAGGTTGACTTTCCGCTATTAGGAAAACCAACTATGCCTACATCCGCAATCAGTTTTAGGTCTAGCTGTAATATCTTTGTTTCTCCTTCTTCACCAAGGGAGGCAATCTTGGAATGAATATTACCTCTTCCGCCTCTTCCACCCCGAGCAACCACTAAAGAGTCAAATGTATCCTTTAAATCTCCCAATCTGCACTGGCTGCCAATATCAGTGATAATTGTACCAGGTGGGACTTTGATAATGAGATCAACGCCGTTTCTTCCCTTTTTATTATTGCTTGAGCCGTGAGTTCCGCCTTGGGCTTTAAAATGCTGGCGAAATTTAAAATCACGCAAAGTCTGCATATGCGAACTTACTACCATAACTATATTACCGCCTTTTCCTCCAGGACCACCACTTGGCTTAATGCGCGGCCTACCTCTCTTGCCGAAGAAACTGTTACAACCATTGCCGCCTCTACCAGCTTTTACCTCTACTTTAACTTGATCAATGAGCATAGTAGCTATAAGTTAGATGCGTTTATCAGAAAATCAGATTATCAGTAGGCAGAATATCAGAACATCAGGGTATCAGAATCTTATCCTTTTTTAAATACTTACCTGATATTCTGATTCCCTGATACCCTTCCCACTGATATCCTGATACTCTGATATCCGCTTTTAAAAAAACTGTATAAATCTGTTACCATAATTGTGAAGAATCACACTGCCGACAGACAGATATCTGCGAAGGTCTGCGAGAAGAATAGCTTCTCTTAACATTGATTCTTTAAACCTTGGCTTCGCTTAATCTAATCTTCTTAATCTCTAACCGAGAAAGCAATTGCCTATGGCCTTTTTTTGTGTGCCAACTTTTGCGTCTCCTATATTTGTAACTGATTGTCTTCCTTGACTTTATATCAGCAATAAACTCAGCAGTAACTTCCGCGCCTTTTATAAAAGGGGTGCCAATTTCTAGTTTATCCTCATCAGAAATCAACATTACCTTGTTTAGACTGAGGGATTTTCCTGGGGTTCCTTTTATTTTTTCTACCTGGATTATATCGCCTGGCTTTACATTGTATTGCTTAGAACCAACATTGACTATTGCATACATATCCTCTTCTCCTTAGTTTGTTTGGGATTCACCCATACCAAAACGGTGTGGGCAATATCATAGCATATTCAAAAGTAATAGTCAATCCCTTAAGATATGGCGGGCGTATTATTTGAAATAAAAATAGAATTATAGGGTGTAATAAATCATGGAAAATATTACATTAAGATATGGCGGGACCTTTTTTATGAGAATCTTGACTGTTCTATGTGTAAGACTGGGTCAGAAAAGACAAAAATCCTTTTTCTAAACTGCTTCTCTAACCTCTCGATCAAAGTCTTGTCTTTATTAAATAGGTAATCGTTGACCTTGGGATGGACATAAAGATTTAGTTCTCTTTTAGGGAAGGTTTTCAGGTATTGTCGCAGCTGCCTGATAATATTGATAGAAATAGTAGTCACTGATTTAATTCTTCCCTTGCCGCCGCAATAAGGACAGCTCTCATAAGAAAGGCTTTCTACAGTACGATACACCCTTTCCCGGGTTAACTCGACCAGTCCAAACTTAGAAATTCCCAAGACATCTGTCTTGGCGCCGTCTAACCGAAGAGCATCCTTTAAAACACGCAGGACTTCCCGGCGGTGTTGGTCTTTGGACATATCTATAAAGTCAATAACAATAATGCCGCCCAAATCCCTTAAACGCAGCTGCCTGGCAGCCTCGCTGGCCGCCTGTCGGTTAACTATAAAAGCCATCTCTTCGGTTGACATCTTCTTCTTGAACCTTCCGCTATTTACATCTATTACCACCAGGCCTTCCGTAGGTTCAATGATTAAATAACCCCCGCAATCCAAGAATACCCTGTTGTCAAAAATCTTGGCTATCTCATCCTCTACCTTTTTATCCTCAAACAGGGTTATAGCCTTAGAATAAAACTCAATTCTTCTGACTAAATGAGGCAGAAAGCTCTTTACGAAATGGACGATTCTGCGATATTCAGTAAAGGAATCCACTATTACCTTATTGACATCCTCGCTAAATGAATCGCGGATCGTCCTGAGGCTCAGGTCGTATTCCTCATAGATTAAACTCGGGGCCTTTTTGCTTTTCTGTCCCTTAAGAACCCGTCTCCATAATTTAACCAAGAAATTCATATCCCTGACTAAATGGTGTTTCTGGCAGCCGGTGGCTGCGGTGCGTACAATAAATCCCATTTCTTTTGGTAGCGAAAGACCCTCTAACAGCTTAATCAGCCTGGTCCTCTCTGTATCAGATTCGATACGCCGGGATATGCCTAAATTTTTGTCCTGAGGCATAAGCACCAAGTATCTGCCTGGGATGCTAATGTGAGTGGTAAGGCGCGGCCCCTTGGTGCCAAAACCCTCCTTGACGACCTGAACGAGTAATTCCTGATTTTTCTGTATCTGATTGTTAAATAGATTGTACTCCTCAACAGGCTCAAGCAAATGTTCTGAGCCTTCGGAAAGATAAAGAAAGCCGTTTTTCTCTTTGCCAATGTCCACGAATGCCGCCCCAATCGAAGGGACCACTGATTTTACCACGCCCTTGTAGATATTGCCCACTATGGTCCTGTTCTGGGGGCGCTCAATGGAATACTCTTCTAATACACTATCCTTAACAATAGCCACGCGCTTTTCCTGGGCATCAACGTTAATTAAGATTTCTTTTGACATATTCCCTCGCTTCGTCCTTCGATAAACTCACCTCAGTGCCGAGCGCCTTGCTTGCAAGCACTTCGGTGCGAGGCAGGACGAACCCTGAGCGAAGTCGAATGGGTTCGCTCGGGAGTAACCAGTCCTTCGATTAAACTCAGGACTGGTACTGAGCAATGTCGAAGTGCCAGATACCAGTTTATCCCGAATGTAGTAACTACTATGGTATCACTTCGGGATCCCGAAGAATAACTAATAAAGTAACAACATTCGGGACAGTAACCAGAGTTAAATCTGGTTTCTGGTTACTGGTTTTCCCGAATGCGGTTATTTTTCGAAGTATCTTTTCGGGATCCCGAAGTATAACTTCTTGGGTTTCTACATTCGGGGCTGGTTACTTGACATGTATACTTCTCGGATTTGAATACCTTCAGGTAATTGTTTCTGTAATCTCTCTCTAAAATCTACGGGACTGACTTGTTCTCTTAAGATAATTACCGCCTCTTCATTTTCGCTCTCCAGTCCTAATTTTAAGGCACGCCTGAATGAAATCTTAGGATGGGGGCTGAAGCCTTCTGTAAAATATAAGGCAAGACCAGTGCGCCTTAGCGAGCGTTGAAATACCCGCATCAAATCTAAATGAGAGATAAAACGCATCAGACCAATTTTTGCAAAACGGATATTCACTTTGTATTTTAAATCTGACATATCTTTGATAAAAAAAAGGCAAACCTCTTGCCTTTTTGAATTTTTAGCTCCAGATTATTTCTCTTATAAATTCTATTCTTTTTTAACGGGTTCTGGTTCTGTTGGCTTAACCGGCTCTGCTGATTTAACAGGTTGTTCTATTGATTTAACAGCTTCTTCTGCTGGTTTAGGAGTAATTTTTTCTTCTAATTTTGCCAACGCCGCTTCAGATTCTACAATATGGGCAGTGATAAATACTAAGAGGTCAACTTTCTCAACATCCTCGGTGTTACGCTGAAAGAGTTTACCTAAGAATGGTATATCACCCAATAAGGGAACAGAAAATTTGCTCTTGGTTTTAATATCTTTAAGCAACCCACCGATAACAATCGTCTCGCCGTTCTTGATTAAAATCTGCGCCTCAGTTTCCCTCGACGCAACAACTGGATATGAATTATCACCTACGAGACTTGAAATAGAGGTCACCGCGGGATGGATAATCATATTGATAAAATTATCTGCATTAATTTGCGGAACAACATTTAGCTGAATACCAATATCCTGATAATAACTTAAGCTCGTAGTATAAACACCTTCACTTTGTGTAGTGCTAAGAATAGGATATTTTGTACCCACCAATATTGATGCCTCTTGGTTATTAATGGTTAATATGCGCGGCGCAGAAAGGGTATTAGTGCGCACATCCTCTTCTAAGGCATGCAGAATTACCTCAAATTGATTACCTGAAAACTTCTGGTAGACCAACTTCAGGCCTGTATTATCTGCTGTTAGTGTTCCCGCCTTGGAAACAAATCCAGAAGGTGTCTGCGAAGTTAAGACATGGCCGCCACCAGTGGTTATAGCATTTCCGAATTGATCTTTATCAATGGGCGTACCCGTAACAGTAGAAGTCGCAGCACCACCAGAACCTGTGCCAAAATCTATTCCTATATCTTTTAATACATCGCGAGTAACCTCCATAATTCTGGCCTCTATCAATACCTGCTGAGGAATCTTATCTAACTCAAGTATAATCTTTCCTATCTTCTCTAAAACAGGAGGAACATCGCTGATGATTAACGTCTTTGAACGAGAACGTCGTTCTTCGGTAAGTCTTTTCCTTTTGCCAAATTCAGTAGTACCAAATTCCCAACCTGCAGGCCCGGTCATCTCTAACACTGTAATTTTCCCCCGGGGAGATAATTGGTTCTCTATAGCCTTCTTCATATCCCCGGCATCGGTAAATTTCAGATTAAATACCCTGGTCTCTGTGGGTTGGACCTCGGTAAGTTCTAACTCTGCCTTTTTCTGTGCCGTAAGTTTATCCAAGGGGCTGACAGCAATGATATTTTCGTGTTTCTCATAACCAAAACCATAGGTCTTTAAAATTACATCCAGGGCTGTCTGCCAAGGGACATCCATAAGCCTAATGGTTATCATACCGCTAACATCCGGAGAGGTTACAATATTTATTCCGCTCTTATAGGACAGTATCCTTAATACATTGCGGATATCAGCATCTTTAAAATCTAAGGTGACATTGCCCGAAACTGGCTCTTTGGTTTCTAGGACAGGGGTAGTTGCAGTTTCCTCTTCTGGGAGTGGCTTTAATTCTTCCAAGGCAGGCATGGCTTGAGGTTGTGGTTGATTGGCAATCGCTTCAGCCGAAGGCGCCGGCTCTGCTTGAGTCTCTTCGCCTTGAGCTCCCCCCAGGTCTTCTGGCAGGCTGATATTCTGCGCCAGAGAATCCAGTCTAAATGCGGTGAATATTAAAAATGCACAGATAAAAATTAAAGCTATAAGGCACTTTAATGACGCATGTCCTGATTTATATGGCATCTTATTCCTCCTTTTTAAGTCCGATCTTATGAATCTGGTGATTCTTTTCCAAGGAAACTTCATTCTTTTCTATCTTTATTATTTTAAATCCACCTATCTGGTCAAATTCCTTTAGAACTGACCCATTAATTATAGCAAAAGAAGCACCGCTGGAATCGTAAATAATCCCTTCTAAGTTTATATCAGACATCTCTGTTGCGGGCTGTAAATTAACTAATAGATTGCCTTCAGGACTTACTACAGGGTAAAATGGGTCTCGCATACCCTTATCATCATAAACAAATTTCTTTTTACTCTTGGCCTCTTCGCCATAACAGGTAATACCTGAAAACAAAACAACTCCTATAAGGGCAATTATAACATAATTTCTTTTAGAAATAAACAATGAATTTGTCACTGTTTTAATAAAAATATATTTAAAATTAATTTAATATTGTGGGTTAAATAATTTCTTTGGTCCGGCAGTATATCTAATTCGTTTAACTTTATAAATATTTTGTTATTTTCCAATCTATTGATGAATCTACCTAACTGATGATAACCGCCTTGAGCAATGATATATACGGATAGAGGATAATATTCCTCGGCTTGCTTATCCGATTCTGGTTTCTTATACATTGGTTTTATCTGCATTAACTTTAGCTGGTTATTATTAGCCAGAGAAGAAATATTCTCCAGCATAGATGGGATCTCTGCATCCGAGATAAACCATTTCTGACCTGAGGCTATAGAGTCTTTAAGAAAGGCATATTTCTCTTTTAACTTACCCATCTGGGCTATCTGAGTCTTGGCGAGATAAACATCCTTTTTTATTTTGCTTCTTTTAGAATTTAGTTTTATTAGGTTACTTACCTGAGGCTTCAGGAGTAAAACAAAATCAAACAATACGAATAAAACAGCAATTCCCAGAATTAGAAACTGTTGCCTATTTTCTTTAGTTAATTTCACTATCTTCGTCCCCTATTTTAGTTAACGCTGAAAAACCCTTTTTGAACGCAGATATACGCAGATCCAACGCAGATTTACGCAGATTTTGTTCGGCAATATCCGCGACCATCTGCGTGCAATTTGCGAGAATCTGCGTTAAAGAGACTTTTTCAGTAGAAACTATTTTAGCGTCCCGATAATAATAAAATCAACGACCTCAATCGCCTTTATAAATCGCCTTTGAATAGACTTTAATTCCAGGTCATTAAAATTAGCAAAAAAAACTGCATCCTTCTTTAAATCCTGTAAAAACTTGTTGATTAAAGTCATCTCTTCTGCTTTTAACGATACTATTGAACCCTCAAGCGTCAAGGTTTTTTCATTTATAGATAATCGAGTTAACCAAAACCCCAAGGACACATTATCGCTAATCTTATTTAATTTAGCAGCCCAAAGAATCCTTGACTCTGAAAGCTGTGAGATATTCCCTAGTTTTCCCTCCATCAGCCCCAATTGCGTCTTAATAGAATCTGCTTCTTTCTTTTGCCCGGATATTGCCTGCAATTGTTTGTCTAAACTTGAAACCTGATTTTTTAATAAGATGCCGCCTACCAAGAAAATAATATGCAAAACAATTAGAACACCTATGATGAACGAAGGTAAAAGTAAAAAGACCTTGGATGGTAATTTAGGCAAGATTCTTTTCTTTTTACGTAATTGGGCTGGGAGAAGATTTATCTCTATCATTTTGCTCTGTCAAATAAATAAAGAATGATTTCGGCGATTAAAAAATTGATTACGGAGATTATTTTTTTCTACTTCAAAATCGTTGTAATCTTATTTTTCCCGCCTATGGCGGGATCCCGTTGAAGCGGGAAAATCGCTGTAATCAATACAATTATTTTAGATTAATAACTCATCTTAGTGCCAAGCCGAGGACTACTGCCAATTCGCCCTCCCTATCTTTAAAAACTCCCTCATCCAAACCAGGGTTCAGGGTTATTTTAGAAATCGGGTTCCAGGTCTTCACCTCTGCCCCTAAATTTTGATTCAAGAACATCTCTAATCCCTGTATTTTTTTGATTGCCCCGCTCAAAAACAGAGTCAGCACCGGGCTATTGCCCTGGCTTTCATAAAAGTCAAAGGAAAGCCGAACCTCATTGGCCAGGTTGATTAATGCGGATTCACTGCGCTCTATGGAAATTCCCTTTTCAGTCAAAATTATATCTCGGCTAAATACCGGTAATTCCTCTTCTAAAATACTAAGGCAGGCAGTACTATCTTCGATATTCAGCAGGGCTTTTGGTTGGGGTTTTTCTTCTTTCTTTTCAGCAGGCGTTTTAGAGCGAAAAAGATTAAAGGCATTGACTACTGCCAGAGAATCAATATCAATAACTGCTGCCTCAAGGCCAACGCTATTCAAGAGATTCAAACGATTTTGGATAAGTTCTTTTTTGGCGGCAACTAATAACACCAGCATCTTATTACCCTTGTATTGTTCCTTTATCACCTTGGCATCCAGAATTACTTCATTTACAGGAAATGGGATATATTTTTCTGCCTCAAATCTTATGGCGCTGTGGAGTTCTTCGCTAGTCATAGAAGGCATTTCGATATAACGCATAACCACACCCTGGCCAGAGAGATTGGTGCTTACTGCTTTTGCTTCTAATTTGAGGGAATTTATCAGATTTTTTAGGGTTTTTGCGGGAGAGCCTTCTATATCCTGAATGGCAATACTATTTATCTCTAAAGTCTCTTTTTTCCTCTTAATCTGGATGAGTCTTATGTTAGTCGTGCCAATATCCAGACCTAGGCCCGCCTTGGGTTGGCTAGAAAACATCTGGCTAAATCGGGAAATGTTTATGGTCAGGCTCCTTTTTCGCTGATGAACCGGAAAGAATAAGGCTTAATAATCTGTTTTTTATTTATGGCGATTAGGGTAATGCATAAGGCTAAAAGTAGGACAATAATGATTAGAAAAACAAAGACAAATTTATAGTTGTGCATCTATCTAGTTAAAAGGATATTGTTTATCTCGCCAAGCTGTAATCTGGGGGGTAGCCGCATGAACATAAGACGAGGCATTTAAGGAATTCATATAGCCAATATTACGATCAATATCAATATTACCGTTTAAAACTGCTGTCCCTGCCCAAACCCCACCATCAATCTCGCTCGTACCTCCCACCGTAACTGTTCCTCGGGAATAGATACAACCGTGAATCTTCACATTTCCTGTGATACTGGCATCAGCAAAGTAGTCAGGGTTGGTAATAACCTCACCTGCTACCACAAAAAGTCCATAGACTGTGGTACTACCACTTAACTGAAGGTCGTGCTCTAAATAGATGATATTAGGTTCATTGCCCATATAGTAAAAATCAGTTGTGGGAAATTGAGAAGGAGCCACATTATAATAACCCTGTGCCATACTCCTAGCCTTGAGTGTTTCAAAATCCAAACGGGCAAGAGGATTTATAGAGGAATCTGAAATTTTTGAGCCACTACCAGAAGCAACAACAAGATTGCTGGCTATCGTCCCGCCACTTCGCACATTTCCCGTTCCAGAAACACCAGCGTTTCCTATCATATTGGCACCACCGCTAACATTTATATTTCCTGCCACATACATGGCATTATCAAAAAAGTTATGCAGGTCACTTTGTATGGCAGTGGCATAGAGCGTTCTTTGTGCCCTAGGGGAAATATAATTTGGAATATAGCCAGTAGAAGTAATTAGCTTTGGAAAAATATTTGTAGGCCAGACTACAGATACTGTACAACCCTCTCCTAAGCCGGTTTCGCTAGAACAAAAAGTGTTTCCCTCAAAACTCGTAGTTGATTTTAAATTAAAAAAGGAATCATCAATACCTGCCTCAGCAAGATTTAAAGCCTTTAAACTTTCAATATCTCTGGTTAAGGCTTTTCGCTCATTGAAACTTTGCATAACAAAAGCAATGCCAATGATTAACAGGACGCTAACAATCATATAAGAGGTAACTAAGACAAAGCCTTTTTTATTCATACAAATCACCTCAAATGAGCACATAACTTACGGAGCTTTTACTTAATCTTGGCGACGTAAGTTATATGTGCGAATTCGATCCTTGACATTTTCCACTCTGAATAGCGTTTGAAAATGTTAAGGATTATTTTCAGCCAATCCTTGACAAGCTTGTCAAGGAGGCGTCAATAAAAAAACCTATTCTGCGCAAAGAATAGGTTTCCCTTTCATTGGCAGCTGGCTACCCTTGACATCACAGATGTCAAGGACCCTACTAGCTTTGCGTCCCATCCTTGCGAATGGTTTGCCCCCGCCACCCTTTGTGGCGAGCTCGCCAATCTTTGTGGCGAGTTTTTCAACGAAATCTTACATTCAGCTTTTTCTACTAAAAAGTATACCATAAAATCAGTCCCATTTCAAGTTTCTAGCTATAATTAAATAAAACCAAGAATGTGTTGTAACTTATGTAATACTAACTGGTTTTATTTATCCTGAGTGACCCCGCCATAGGCGGGGGAATCGAAGGATTACCCTTCGGCTACGCTCAGGGTAAATGTACCCCTCACCTTAGAACGCACTGTTAGGTACATTTAATTCCTTAAGTTAACCTCAGTTTCTAATGTTGTGCTTATAGTATAATTTTGAGTAGTCTGTTTTTGGCTAGTTATTCTTATTTTTATAATTTTATTATTCCGCTGAAAATTTAGGCCAGTTATGTTATTGGCCAAAACATCGTATGGCCTGCCCACTACCTTTGAAGGTTGGCGCCGCAGCTGTTTACTATTTACATCTAAAGAATAACTGATCAGTGCTAACAAAGTGCCACTGCTATCAGTAGGAATCTTAAAACTTATATTAATACTATCACCAGCAACTGGTACCACAGTATCAGCTTTGGCCTGACGCAATTCAGCAGCCATATAATTAAGACCCTGCCTGGCTTCTCGGGCAATTCCTAACTGTGTCTTACCTGAATACCAAAAAGTCCTACCCGTAGCCAAGGTCAGGAATGTCGCGCTGCTGATGATGAGGAATATGGCGATGGTAATCATCATCTCTATCAAAGAAAATCCCGGATTATGTTTAAATTTAGGACTCATTTATACTTGGTTATATATGTGAATAATTGCGCTGGGGTATTAGCATTAGGAGTAAGATTGCTATCCCCCCCTATAATCCTTCCCCCGCGCTGGCGCCAGCATACGCGAATTGTAACCTCGGCTTTACCAGAAGTTGATTCGGAAACTATGACGCTTCCATTATTATCCCCATCAGCAATCGGTGAGCCTGATGGAAAAAACGTGGATATTTTGAACGTACAATTAGCAGGAACGGCATATTTAGCAATCAAATTAGTATCATAATTAGTACTGGCTTCAGCACGTATCTCCTCCATTTTAGCCTGAGCAGCCATCATGGCATAATTGAGATTGCGCGCAGTTTCATTGAGGTCAAAACAGCTAACATAAGTTGCAATGAGTCCGGTCAGAGCAACCATTAAGATGACCACCGCAATCATCAGTTCCATCAATGTAAACCCCGTTACAGACCTTCGCTTGGAATATCCTGTCTGTAACGGGGTAAAGCCACAGCGATTCTTCATGCAATTTTCTCCTTCAATGAGCGCGTGACTTATGGAGCATTACTTACCTGTCTCCGACATAAGTCACTGCGCGAATTGAACCCCCCACCACTTTTTGAACACGTATCTGATATAAATGAAGGATTAATTTCGTAATCAAGCCTAATATTGAGAAATCCAGTACTTCAACAAAAAGTGGTGGGGGGTCAAATTCGGCCAGACAACTTATGTTCGCTATTGCTCCGTAAGTTTGGGCTTCATTTGACCTAACTTATAGATTTATTCTATACTTACAACATTAAAAAGTCAATGGAATTTTTATTTTTCTAACTTATGTAACCATTCGCTGGCTAATTTGTTCTCTGGCTCAAGACGCAATACCTCTTGCCAACTAATCTTTGCCTCTCCTGGTCTGCCAGCCTGCCAGTAAAGCGAACCCAGATTAAAATAAGCCTCCACATAATCTGGTTTTAATTTAATGGCTTGTTTAAATTCAGTTTCTGCATCATTAAATCTTTGCAATAAACCATAAACAACGCCCAGATTACTGTGTGTCTGGGCTAAATTCCTATTAATCTTGAGCGCCTTAAAATAATTATCAATTGCCAACTGATATTGAGCCTTATCCTTATAAACCAGGCCCAAATTATTATAGGAGTTTTCGTTTTTTCTATCCAAGGCAATTGCCTTTTTAAACTCCCCAATCGCAAGGTCATAGTCTTTCATCTGACGATAAACAAGGCCCAGGCTATTATAGATACCAGGAACTTCCGGATGAAGTTTTATGGCGGTATTAAATTCTGTGATTGCCTGAAAATACATCTTTTCGTCGGCATAGATACCGCCCAATACTGTGTGACCATACAAAAGATTAGGGTTTTCTTTGAGAATTGCCAGGCATTGATTTATTGCCTCCCCAACCTTGCCCTTTTTATAAAAGACCTTGGCGCGATTAATATGCGCCTCCCAAGATTCTGGACCCAGTCCTACAATTATTGCCTTCTTGAATGCATCTTGTGCCTTATCGAGAAACCCTAGGTCTGCGTAAACAATCCCTAAATTATTATACCCCGCAAAACTAAAAGGGGATCTCTTGACCAAAGACTCATAGAATTTTACAGGATTTTTCCATTCGTAGTTTCGCTGTATAGTTTTAAAACCATAGAATAGCAGTAAAACTACAAATATAATGATCCCCGCTACCTTAGGTAAACCCCGCCCTTTTCCCCATGCTGTGTTGTATTTGGAGGAAGGGCGGGGTAAATATTTGATTAAAAAATAGCAAAAGACTGCAAAAAAACCGACGGAAGACAAATAAATGAAGTGTTCAGCAAAAAATGCATTAATGGGAAATAAACCCGACTGAGGCAATAAGAATATAAAGAACCAAGATATCCAAAAGGCAATAAAAAAATTTTTCTTTTTATAGGATAAGATTGTACCCGCCATAATTAAGACAATTAATGATACCGAGAAAAATACTGAGGGTCGTAAAAAATCTTCCCATTTAAATAAGACTACGCTACGCCCCATATGCAAGGCTTCAGGCATAAAAAGTATCCTTAGGTAGTTGGGGATGTTTGTTATAAAAACCAAAATCCGCGTAGGAAGAGGATACTTTAAGTTCGTAAAATAACCTTTGATAGAATTAAGCCGTAATATTATATACCCTAAACTAAATATTAAGAATGGAACCATATTAAACAAAGAGAGCCTAAACCGTTTATTCTCTATCTTCAAAAGATATAGTTCATAAACTAAAATTACAAGAGGAAAAATAACGGCTAATTCTTTTGAAAGTATTCCTAAAATAAAAGAAATTAACGATACCAAATAAAAAATACTTGTTTTAGAAATCCTATACTTTATATAGCTTAAAAATGCAATTAGCAAGAATAAGCCCATGAGAGGATCAGCCCTACCAGATATATAAGTTACTGCTTCTGTATTGATAGGATGAACGACAAACAGTGTCGATACAAAAAATGAAATTTTCTCTTTATGCGTAAACTCAAAAATGATGAAATATACTAAGATTGCATTCAATATATGCAGGATTATGTTCGTAACTCTAAAACCCCACGGCCTTAGGCCAAAGATATAATAATCCAACAAATATGTGAGATTCTGCATAGGTCGGTAAAAAAGAGTTGGATTGCCGCTGGCAAAGGTAAGATTCGTCTTAAAAATCTTACCGACATATTTTAGGTCTTTGATTAAATAATTATCACTGATAAGAGCCTCATCATCCCAGATGAACGGATTATTCAGTGAATTTATATATACCAGCAACCCCAGAAAAATAATCAGGGTCATAGAATAAATTGTTGACTTATTTATCATTATAACCTTTAAGCTCTTTAGAGATCATTTCGTAATTTTGCCTTAAGAATGCAGAATTTGGATCAATTTTTAAGGCCCTCTGGTATAGTTCGTTAGCATCTTTGTAACGACCCAATTCAAAATAGACATTGCCCAAACTAGACAAGGCATCAGTATATTCTGGATTGTATTTTAGCACTAGTTTAAATTCTTTTATGGCCTGCTCAAACAAGTTCTTTTTTACATATTCTAAACCCAGGTTATAACGAATCAAGAAATTACCAGGAGAGTTTTTAAGCGTCCAACGATACAAGCTGATTGAATCCTTCCAAAAAATATTCTGGCTATAGGTAATTATGCCATAAAATAAAACCAGACCAATAAATAGAGTTATTGCCCTGGGTCTGTTTCTTTCATAGACCCGCTTAATAAGAAAACTGATGATTAAAAAGAAACCGATCAATGGCAGATATAGGCAGTGCTCGGCAGTATGGACGATAATTGTGCGCCAAAATATATTTGTTTGAGAAACCAAAATCACCGAAAACCAGACCGTCGCAAAATAGACTATATTTTTCTTGGCTTTATAAAGCCTGGTGCAAATTATAAATACTGATACGAACAAAATTAAAAGAAGAATATCCGCCAAGGTTATATTTACAGGCAGGAGTCTGCCGGTATGAAGATTTACGGGTAAAATTACAATCTTGGCATAAGTGATAATAACCTTAAACAACTTTATCGGGTTCAATATAATGGTATCTTTAAAGGTGAATAGACTGTGTCTTGTAACGCTACTTATCAAGAGACGTACTGACAAATAGACTATTGCGATGAAAAAGTATGGGATGTATCTAGAGAGTCTAATTTTTTTATTAAAAAAATCAAATGCGATTAAGATAAAAGGCAGAATCAAGGCCAATTCTCTGGAAAGTAATGAAAGTAAAAATAATAAAAGGCTGGTTAGATAAAGGTGGCTCCTCTTGGGTAACGGATAATTATAATGTATGATGTATAAAATTAATGACGACAGGAAAAATACCCCCAGCAGAAGGTCTGCCCTTCCGGATACATAGGTCACTGCCTCCACCTGAGCCGGATGAAGGCTAAATAATATTGCACCGGCTAAAGCCACAAAATTATCTTTTGCAAGTAGATTTAATAATTTTAAGACTAGTAATGCATTTAAAAAATGAAGCAGGATATTGGCCAGATGAAAACCCCACGGATTTAGTCTAAAGATAGAGTAGTCTAAGGCATAGCTAAGTGTCTGCAGGGGCCTGTAGTAACTCCTCCATACAGGAATTGAAAAAAAGAGTTCCTTAGATAATATCTTACTAATTGAAGAGGGGCTCCTGATGTATGGATTGCGGACAATCAGAAAATCATCATCCCAGACGAACTGATTTCGGAAGCTATTAGAGTAGGTCAACAAAATTAAGACAAGAATAATAAGAAATGCCTTGAACTTAAAATTACTTTCCATTATTTTATTTAAAAAAAGGCGAGGATTATTAATCCTCGCCTTTTAAATCTGCCCTATTGACCCTTCGATTTCACTCACCTCAGTGCCGAGCACCTTGCGTGCAAGCACTTCGGTACGAGGCAGCGTCTATCCTAGCGTAGTCGAAGGATTGAAACATTATTATTCAATAGGACTACTAGCTGAAGTAGGAGTACAAGGGTTTGCTGTACAGAATGTAATAACACCGCTCTCATCCACAAAGAAAGTACGCACACCCGATGTGCCAGGTGTCTGGGGTCTACCAATGGCAGTGAAGGAATTAGTAGCACCTGTCAGAGCAAAGCTATAGCCAGATTTTCCTCCAGCTGATAACACCGAATCAATATAAGGTGGCGTAGCAGTACCCAGCGACGTAAGGGTTACTGGGTAATTAGGATTCGATGAACGATAGCTCTGGGCAGCTGTGGAAATCGTTTGCATTGCACCAATTGCAGCGGATTCATTAGCATTAAGCCTGGCCCTAAGTAAGTTAGGGATAGCAATTGCTGCTAATAGCGCAATGATAGCCACAACTATCATAATCTCAACTAATGTAAAACCTCGGTTCCTCATTTTATTTCTTCCCTCCTTTCTGACCGTTATTTAACCTTACTACCTTAAAATTTCTCATCTCTAGATAAGTACGTTTTTTTGTGGTATCAGGTTATGGTCAATACTACAAATTCTTTTTTCTTCACCTCCTTTATCTATATTATACTTATAAAAAAACCTATTCTTCGCAAAGAATAGGTCTCTTTCTCATTGGCAACTGGCTATCCCGAAGCCTCGGGACCCTAATAGCTTTGCGTCCCATCCTTGCGAATGGTTTGCCCCCGCCACAAAAATTGGCGGGCTCGCCATGATTTTTGGCGAGCTTTTCAATGATATCTTAAAGTCAGCTTTTTCTATATATAAGTATAACATATAAGAAGGTGATTTACAATTATAATAACAAAATCGTAACCCTTTGTCAAGCAGAAATTTGCAACTGCTTTTTAATTTCTGCTTGATGCCGAAAAAACTTTTTCGGCGCAAGCAAAAACTACCAACTGGTGCTTAGTTTTTGTCCCGAATGTAGCGTATCTTTTGCCGAATGTCGTATCTCTTCGAAGTATTGCTTCGGCATCCCGATGATTCTCCCAAGAAGTCACTACCTTCGGGAGAAGTGTCACTTCGGGATCCCTCTCGTATCAGCCGAGGGGAAACCTCTCTATTTCCCAAATGACGCTTATATATTAGGAATTACCTTAATATACACCCGACACTGCAACTTCAGAGAGGTAATTCCTCGCTGATTACTGGGGTAGTGAGGGTGAGAATGCTAACGCCGGCAATCAACCGCGAGCAAAGCGAGTCGGCTGTATTGCCTTGTTAAGTGCCATTGTGAGCATTCCTGTCATCAGCGAGTCTGCCTCTGTGCGATTCTGAATTCGTTTGAGTAAGCACAATCAGGAAGAGCTTCCCGAGGTGTCTTGGCTTGTTTGTGTTTGTTCGTGATATAAAGGATCCCAATCCTGAAAGTTCCAGTCTGAGTCATCTGAGCATGAATCATATTCTGGGTGAAGAAGTACTGGTGACTAGCACCCGGATTGATTTGCAAGGTTTTGTCAGGATACCCAGCAAATGAAGAAAGGGGCACGTTTCTCCAACTCCCATCCTGCTTTCTTTCCAGCCTTGCTCCGCCGCAGTCAAGTTGCCTCGTTCCAGCACAGAAGATGTTACGATCGAGACGGTTCAAAACCTTAATCTTGATAGTGTCACCAGGCATGTACGTTTGTCCTACGACTGAGTCGCCTTCGTATTCCTCTCTGTCGGTAGTAGCGACGACTGTCCCCTTCGGTGGACTGGTATCAGTATCAACTTGCATTACGTTGGAAGGAGACGTTTGAGAGCAGCTCAAACATGATGCAACCAACACCAAACAGAGCATAGCGAAAGCAA
>Ga0315289_10005009_pt1 | contig 19661 bp, 21 predicted proteins | sample YL17G11_40_MG_FD_203452 | JGI IMG/M metagenome (GOLD analysis project Ga0315289, IMG submission 203452) | Sediment microbial communities from Yellowstone Lake, YNP, Wyoming, USA - YL17G11_40 | ecosystem: Environmental > Aquatic > Freshwater > Lake > Sediment | place: USA: Wyoming | collected...
CTCGGCAGGAAGAAGAACATCAGCGTCAATACTCTCTGGGAGATACCCGGGGTTGATCACCTCATAAGCTTGACGGATACCGGGGTGAGCATCGCGCCGAATTATGCGGCCAAGAAGGCCATCATCCGGGACGCTGTGTTGCTCATGCATCTCTTCGGCTATGCCCGTCCCCGGATCACCGTCCTCTCCGCATATACCGGGATGAATCAAATGCCGGCTTCGTTCCAAGACGCGGGGCGTTTGAAACAGGAGTTTTCTGGTAAACCAAAGCCAGACTTCGAATTCACCCAGGGGAACTCCCTTGCCGATGTCCTCCTTGGTAATAGAGGCGATCCTTATAATTTCAGCAGGGTTTCCTACCATAACATGCCGCATATATTTCTCATCCCCAATCTCGATGCAGGCAACATCCTCTCAAAGCTTGACTTCATTCTGCCTGTCGCACGACGCTCACTCGTCATAACATCAAAAGGACCAGTGATCATCCCTTCGCGCTCGGACATGCATATATCCATCGTGGGCGAGATCGCTCTGGGGGTAGCGGTAGTTAGGCTAATGCGCAAGAGGGCTCTATAAATGCGGTCATTCGCTGATATTCTGGAATGTGCAAGGAAGCTTAAGAAAAAGGCACGCGTTGCCATAGCCCCTGCATACAGCGGGCCCCTCATCGAGATGATCGCGGGGTGCGACTTCATTACCCCCATCCTCTTTGGTGATGGAGATATGCTCAAGGAAGAGCTGATAAAGGTCTTTGGGACCCCTTCAGGATATGAGGTATACCCTGTATCGGATGCCGCATCGGCCATTTTCTCTGCCGTGGAGCTTGCAAAGTATGGGAAGATCGATTGCCTCATGCAGGGAGATGTTTCCAATACCCAATTCCGTGATATGGTATTCGCACATGGTAGTGGACTGCTGTCCGGCTCCCCCTTGAGCTATATCTCCCTGCTCGAATATAACCCTTGGCAGAAACTGGTCATGATCACCGATACGCTCTTCAACCATTCACCCTCTCTGAAGCACAGTATCAAGATCCTTGAGGATGCCATTGCGCAAGCCCAACTGCTTAAAATCAAAAAGCCGCGTATCGCGGTCCTGGCACCGCTCGAGTACGTGAACTTATCCATTCCTTCCACGGTGCATGCAGCGGTCCTTTCCAAAATGGGAGAAAGGAAACAGCTTGGGGACGTGATCATCGACGGTCCTCTCGATATCGACTGTGCGGTGAGCAGGGAAGCCGCCAGGCGGAAAGGAGTTTCCAGCAAGGTATCAGGAGATGTGGATATCTTCTTCGTTTCGGATATGGAATCGGGTTTCAGCTTTGCCCAATTCCTGAGCTTCCTGGGCAGGATGCCCATGGCCGGTATCGTAATGGGCACGCGGATACCGGTCATCCTGAACATGCCGTTCGTAGCTTATGAAAACAAGATCGTCGAGATCGCTTTGGCCATACTTGCTTCGCATTTATAAGAGATAGCCATGCAAGGCATCGTATTAGCACTCAATATCGGTTCCACCTCGACCAAGGTAGGGCTCCTCCTGGAAGGTGAGCCTCTCATCAGTGAAACGCTACCCGCTCAGGATGCATATGACGATCAAATCCAGATCCGTCAAAGGAAAGAGGTCATTGAAACATTTATCCGTATGTATGGTATCGACCTGCATGCCGTTGATATCATCGTAAGCCGGGGGGGTCTCATGCAGCCTGGGCCGTCCGGAATCTACCGGATTAACAGGGCTATGTGCGATGACCTGATCTCTTACCGGTATGGGAGGCATGTATCGTTACTTGGGCCTCTGATAGCCTTTGCCATGGCGAGATCTTTAGGCGTCGATGCGGTCGTCGTTGATCCGCCGAGCACGGATGAATTCCATGAGCTTGCGCGTTTCTCGGGCATCCCATGCATTACCCGCGTAAGTGCATTCCACGTTCTCAACCAAAAGGCGGCCGCAAGAAAAGCATCCGGGGATCTCAAGAAACGCTATCATGAAATTAATCTCGTGGTAGTGCACATGGGGGGAGGCATAACCATCGGGGCGCATGGGAAGGGCAGGGTGATCGATGCCACGCACGGATTGAGCGAGGGGCCCTTTACCCCGGAGAGGGCAGGGGGCCTTCCTATCAGGGAGTTGCTCATGTATGCGCAAGGCCACGCGGAGAAGGATATGGAAGCCCTCCTTTCAGGGAGCAGCGGCCTCTTTGCCTATCTCGGCACCAAGGATGCATCTGTCGTCGAGGAGAAGATCAGGACTGGGGATGGTTTCGCTGAGAGTGTTTACCGAGCAATGGCCTACCAGATATCCAAGGATGTCGGCGCCATGGCAACCGTCCTCAAGGGTGACATCCAGGCTGTGGTTTTGACCGGAGGACTCGCCCATTCGGATATGCTTGTCTCCTGGATACGGGAGATGGTGGGGTTCATCGCCCCGCTTATCGTTTACCCAGGAGAGGACGAGATTGCGGTTCTCCTTGATTCTGGATTGCGGATATTACGTGGAGAAGAGGCGGTATTTCCCTATCCTCCGCTTTAAAAAAATTCCCCTGGTCTTCTTGCCCCATTTGGAAGCAGGGAGGTCAAGTGCCCTGTGATGTAGCCATTTTTCCCATAGCATCGGTTATTGAGGGCCGGCCATATCACCGGGCCCACTATAATGAGAAAGATCATGAGCCCGAGTTGTTGTCGCCATTAGAATTCTTCGAATTCGCCGGCGTGGGATTCTTCGGGAGGGGCTTCGATTGGTTCAATCGCCGTGAGGTCTATGAATTCGAGGAGCAGGCAGGTAAAGTCGTCGCTGAAGGTCTCCTGGACGCAAAAGGATCTCAGATCCGCTTCGATCATGGCGATGACATCCTGGCCGTGTTTATCCTCGATGGCGCGGCCGAAGAGGTCGAGGAGTCTTTGCCCGCCGAACTGCTGGCCCGCGGCGTTTTCGGTCTCGAGGATACAGTCGGTATAGAGGAGGATGGCGTCGCCTTCACTGACGGAGATGGTTTTTTCCTCGTAGTCGCCGTCTTCGAACATGCCGATGAAATAGCCGTTCGTATCGAGCTCGAGGATCTCTCGCGTTGCTTTCCTGTAGAACAATGGGCTGGGATGGCCGGCGTTGGAATAGGTAATGGTGTTTTGGGTCCTATCCACGATGAGGTAGAAGGAGGTGATGTAGTCTTCGGCAAGGATGGACTTGATCTCGTCGTTGAGCATGTGGAAGAGAATCTTGGGGCTGGCGATGTTGGCGGCGTGTGTATGAAAGCTCATCTTGAACATGGAGGCGACGAGGGCGGCCGCAACGCCGTGGCCGGATACATCGGCAATCATGAAGCCGGTGAGGCCCTGTCCGAGGGTAACGATATCGTAGAGGTCGCCGCCGATCTGGATGGAGGGGATGTATTTCGAGGCGAAGCTCACACCATTGAAGATCTGGTAGATGTCGGGCAGGAGGCTTTTCTGGAGTTCTCCCGCCATCTCGAGCTCGTGGATCATCTTTTTGTTCTGTTCCCCGATGATCGCATTCTTTTCGTCGACCTCGGCCAAGGCAATGGCGAGCTGGGCGGCCTGCTCCTCCATAAGGTCCTTGGTCTCGGCCATCTCCATGATGTATTGTTCCATATCGTGCTTGGCATTCGTCAGGGTGGTCGTATCGGAAAAGACCACCACCATATTTTTTTTGCCTCCTTCCAGGCTTATTTCCTGGACCGTCTTTTCGATATACCGAATCTCGCCCTGTTCATCCTGGTGGACGATCTGTATAAGTTCAGGATCGAGGAGCTGATGGATGATTACCGGCAGTTCCTTCTTGTGCGCGCCCCGCAACGATTTGGTGTCTATAGATGTTATCCGACAAGCGTTGTTGTTCCAGATAACCACATGATCGTCGTTGTCCAGGACGAGGAGACCCGACGGCAGGGTATCTATAAGGGCACGTAACAGCACAGCGCTCCGCCTGTTCCTGGGGATGCCCTGCTTTATGAGCTCCTTATCAGTGCGTGCCATGGCATCCTTGATTGACTGGATAAGGGTGATCTCGGAGTGTTTCTTTTCCTTGTCCACGAGATCGTCGGGATTTGCCAGGACGATATCTCGGAACACAGTCGTATCCTTGAGTGCGGTATAGAGTATATAGTAGCTGTAGGTATTATAGGATCGCATCTGTCGGATCATGTCGATACCGTTCATGACAGGGAGGTGTATATCCGTTACTACGACATCGGGGACTGCCTCGATGAAGGCAAATATGGCCTCTTTGGGTTGCGAGAAGGTTTTCACGGACAAACCAGAGTCAGCGAGCTTCTGGGAGATTGCTTTCAGCAATTTTTTATCCGTATCAACAAGGAATACAGCGTGCACTGATCAACCTCTGTATTTGATCATGGTAAGGACAGACGGGTTTCGCTTGACAATCAGGCGGTCCACGAGTTTGCGCATGAGTTGCAGGCCTCTCCCATAGGGGAGGATTTCCCTGTGCTTAATCAATACCTCTGGTAGACCGGGACCAGGATCCTGGATGCGGAAGGTGATCTTTTCAGGATCGAGGGAGATGCGGAGGTGTATCTCCCGGTAACCCCATCTTTTATCAGCAAGGCGTTCCCTTCTCTTTTTATGATAGATGCTGGGTGAGGTCAGATCCGAGGCTTTTTCGCTCTGTTTCAGTTCGAGGCATCCGTAATCCACGGCATTAATGAGGGCCTCGACCATGGTTATCTCCATCTCGGCCCTTTTCTGCGGGTCAAGGAGATGCATGCTCTCCATCAGGGAGCTGATATGATGTGCAATCGCGTCCGGCTCGACATCCTTGGCCTTTATCCTGAGACTGATATTCGCTCCGTCCATGTAATCGAGCAATGCCTTACAATCTATGCTTTCCATGAGCTTCCTTTCGCACTATTGAAACATCACGTCTTTACAAGGTTCATGATAAAGCCGGATATGAATGGGAGGGGCAGGACCTTGTCCACACCGCCCAGTTCTATGGCCACCTTCGGCATCCCGAAGACAACGCATGTTTCCTCATCCTGGGCGATCGTGAATGCACCGGTATCCTTCATCTCCTTCATACCCCGTGCGCCGTCGTCGCCCATGCCGGTGAGGATGACCCCGATGGCATTCGGGCCCAAGGTGTTTGCCGCCGAACGGAACAGCACATCCACCGAAGGGATGTGCCGGTTCACCGGAGGGCCTTCCTTGATGGTTATATAATAACCGTTCCGATCTTGATTTACGAGCATATGTTTTCCGCCGGGGGCTATCAGGACAAGTCCCCGCATCAATCGATCACCGTTTTGGGCCTCCACAACCCGCATGGCGGAGAGGCTGTTGACGCGGTCGGCGAATGATTTGGTGAAGACCGGCGGCATATGCTGCACAATGAGGGTCGGCGGGGCTGTTTCGGGGAGTTTGTTGAGGATCTGTTCCAAAGCGACGGTCCCACCGGTGGAGGCGCCGATAACGAGCACCTTTTCGCCAAGCTCGACCGGCTTTGTCTTGTTGGCCTGTATGATGGCGTCCATGCTGAGCTTGGGCGGGACGGAGAGCGTAGGAGGGGAGATGGCCTTTTTGAGTTTGGCCTGGGAAATGGCTTTCAGCTTGGAGGTGAGTTCGAAGCTCAGGTCTTCGATGCCCGCAGAGAGATTGGCCTTCGGCTTGGGCAGGAAATCGATGGCGCCCAATGCCAGGGCCTTCATCGTTGCCTCGGCGCCCTGCTCCGTAAGGGAGGAGAACATGAGGACGGGCATCGGGTGAGACTTCATGAGCTTGCCAAGAAAAGTGAGGCCGTCCATCCTGGGCATCTCGATATCCAAGGTGAGGACAGCGGGCTCAAACTGTTTGATCTTCTGGATGGCGATCAGCGGATCGGGGGCAACCCCGACGACCTCAATCGCAGGGTCCTTGTCGAGGATATCCTTGAGGAGCTTTCGCACCAGGGCCGAATCATCAACGATAAGAACCTTTATCTTGCCCATATGCTATCCTTAAATTTAAAAAAGAGTCAGGTCCCCGCCTTCCTCTTTGAGTCGAGCCTGCTCCTGGAAGAGTTTCGCCTTATATTTTTTCTCCTCCTCGATAAACTTGGAGTCCACGGTCGAGTTCAGCCGCTTCAGGAGGACCTTGGATGTATCCGTAAAGAAGAGGATCTTTCTGCCGGAATATCCACCTACGTCCTGTTTCAAAATGGGGATCTGTTCCATGTGCAGGAATGCCCGGACGAATACGATATTCGACTCAGGCACGTTTCCGTCTGTCTTCCTGAAGTTGAGGACATGCCCCCCACCGAATATCTTGGCCTCAAACGCCTCCTTTTTGCCTCCGCATTTGACCATCTCATTGATGAGGAGCTCCATGGCAAACATGCCGTATTTTGCGGAGGGCGAAGTAAATATATCTTCCGCGCGCACATCTCCCGGGAGCATGAAGTGGTTCATCCCGGCAATGTCGGTCTTTCTGTCCTTGATGCAGACCGATATGCAGGAGCCGAGGACGGTGGCGATAATCTCGAACGTCCCGACATGGTACTCCCCGGGATAGATGATGATCATATCGCGACCGAATTTTTGACTGTAGCGCCTCAGCACGTCACACCTTTCGATAGATGGTATTTTTTATGTACGAAAACTTATCCTTCATGCCCATCAAGGATTCCGAATGGCCAATGAACATGTATCCGTCATCCTTGAGGTGTTGGTGAAACTTGCTCATGAGGGCTACTTTCGTGGGCTGGTCGAAATAGATGATGACATTCCTGCAGAAGATGATGTCGAACGGCTTCTTCATGGGGAAGGCCGGATCCATGAAGTTGAGCCTCCGGAAGACCACCAGGGACTTGATTGTATTGCTGACGGTATATTCTGATCCCGTCCGGGTGAAGTGTTTGGTGAGGTATTCCCGCGGAACAGGCGCGATGACCTGGGTAGGGTAGGTGCCTTGTGCGGCCCTCCGGAGGACCTCGGTATCCAGGTCGGTCGCCAGAATTTTGATATCCCAGCCCCGCTTATTCTTGAATGCCTCCGCGGTGGTGATCGCGATGCTGTACGGTTCCTCGCCGGATGAGCATCCCGCCGACCATATCCTGAGGCGGTGGATGCCGGTCCTCTCGCCTTCCTGGATGATGACGGGGAAGGCCTCATCGCGCAGGAATTCGAAATGGTGCATTTCGCGGAAGAAGTCAGTCTTGTTGGTGGTGATCCGGTTGATGAGGTTGTCGATCTCGCTGCTCCTGGCGGGGTTTTCGACGATATACTTGTAGTAATCGGTGAATGTACTCAGATTCAGCGCCCGCAGACGCTTTGACAACCGAGCGACGACGAGCTTCTTCTTCTGGGTTGACATGCATATCCCAGTCTCGTGTTGGATGAGCTCTTTGAACATCTGGAATTCCTCGTCTGTGAGATCGAACGATTGCGCCAGCAAGACCTAAACACCGTCCACTGCGTTCATTTCTTCATCGGAGAGGAGTTTGTCTACATCCAGGAGGATCACAAACCGGTTGTCCTTTACCCCCATGCCCTGGATGAATTGGATGCTGATCTTGGTGGAGAAGTTCGGACGCGGCCGGAGATCATCCTTGTTAAAGGTCACCACATCGCTGACGCTGTCGACGATGAGGCCCAGGATTCTCCCGAAGACGTCGAGGATCATGATAACGGTATATTGGTCGTATACCTTGGCTTCCATGTGGAAGCGCCCCCTTAAGTCAATCACCGGAACGACGGTGCCTCTCAGGTTGAGGACCCCCTTGATGAAGGCTGGAACGTTGGGTATAACGGTAAGGGGCTGGTACGCAATGATCTCATTGAGTTTCAAGATAGGGATGCCGTATACCTCTCCGCCGAGGGTAAAAGTGACATATTGGGAAGTCATTTGCTCGTGAGCCTCGCTTGCCATAGTAGCACCCTCCTTTAGAATTCCTCGAAGTCTTCATCCGCTATGCTATCTGCTGACCGTGCTGGCATTGGGCGTGGAGGAGCGGGTCGTCCAGGGGCAAAGCGTACCGGTTTTGCCGGCGTCTCCGGTTTTTTGACCAGCGTCCTCTTCGCCTTTTTTGCTGCCTCGCCCGAGACGCGGAACCGTTCTACCGTGACCGTCAAATCGCGTGCCTCGGTGCTCAAGTTGTCCGCCGTACCGGAGAGTTGTTCCACAGTCGAGGCATTCTGCTGGGTGGTGGAGTCTATCTGGGCGATGGCCCGGTTGAGCTCGTCCACGCCGCTCGACTGCTCGGCGGAGGAGGCTGCGATATCTTCCATGGTCTGGGAGAGCTCATCGATGTGGACGATAATCTCGGTAATTGATTCCCCAGACCGCTTGACCATTTCATCCCCTGCAGATATCTTGTTCACGGTGTCCTCGATGAGGATCTTGATCTGCCGAACAGCGTCCGCAGAGCGCTGCGCCAGAGCGCGGACTTCCTCTGCCACCACGGCAAATCCTTTGCCGTGCTCGCCGGCGCGGGCTGCCTCGACGGCGGCATTGAGGGCCAAGAGATTCGTCTGGAAGGCCACCTCATTAACCGTCACGGTGATGTCGCCGATCTTCTTGGAAGCGACTGACATCTCGTTCATGGCCTTGATCAGCTCCTGTGCAGCCTCGCTTGTTTTTTTGGCCGTATTCACCATGCCTTTGGCCTTTTCCCGGGCAGCCTCGGCATTCGAAGCGTTCTGCTTGATGGCGGAGGTCATCTCCTCAATGGTAGCAGCCACTTCCTCAACGGCAGAGGCCTGCTCCTGGGATGTCTGCGATAGCCCCTGGGCGCCGGCTGCAACTTCCTGGGTGGCCGCATCCACCTGATTGGCGGCCTGCTTCACCTTGATGATGACATCCTCCAGGTTTTCCATGAAGCTGTTGAACCAGTGGGCGAGTTCCCCGAGCTCATCACTCGTGATGACAGGGAGCCTGACTGTGAGATCGCCCTCGCCCTCGGCGATGTCCTCCATATTGTTCGATATCTGCTTCACCTTTCTTGCCAGACGCTGGGAGATGATTCCGCCCGTGACGATGACGATGACGGCAACGATGGCGAGGAATACATACATCTTGGCATTGAGCATGGAGATCTTGGCAAAGGCCTCCTTGGCAGGGGCAGCCACCCACATGACGATATCGAGGTCCTTGTTGTAGGCAAGGCCACCGATCTTCTTCTCGCCATTGAAAGTATAAATGTACGTATGCTGACCGTTCTTGGCCTTGCCGACGGCATCGCGGATGAAATCATACTTGTTGTACAGCGTCATATTTCCGTTATATTCAGGCATGGGGTGATACAGACATACTCCGTTGGATTGAATAATGAGCATGTAGCCGCTCTTGAAATACTTCTCCCGTGCGGCCAGCCTGACGATATCATCCTTGAGCTGCTTGGCGAGCTGTTCCTTGATGACGTCGATGTTTCCGGATATGGCATCGGAGCGGGCCTGCACCATGAGGGCAAAGCCGTCCGCCTTCGCCTGCATATACTCCAAAGCCTGCTCCTCAAGGAATATCTTGGCACGGCTGCCGACATAGATGATGGCTATCATGAGCGGTAAAATGCTCAAGACCAGGATCATGACCACCAGTTTTTCCCTCAGCTTCCAGGCAAGCTTCATGACCGTCTCCTTCTTCACAACTGATTAGAATTCCTCAAATTCTTTTCCGATGGAATCCGGACTTGGCTCGCTTTTCTGCATCTCCGTGCGCAAAGGTTTTTTGACGGGTTTTTTCCGGAGCATCGTTTTGGCCCCTTTTCTGGATGGCCCCTCAACAGCTTCCGCGACCTTGAAGCGTTCGACGGTGGAGGCGAGTTCCTGGGAGTCCGTGGTCAAATTGCTCGCCGTACTGGCGAGCTCCTCCACGGTGGAGGCGTTCTGCTGGGTGGACGCGTCGATCTGGGAAACAGCTCGGTTGAGCTCATCGATGCCGCTTGACTGCTCCGCTGAGGATGCGGCAATCTCCTCAATGGTCTGGGAGAGTGCCTCGATATGGCGGATGATGTCTTCGAGTGACTGCCCGGATTTCTTTACCATGTTATCGCCGGCGCCAATCTTGCCCACAGTATCCTCGATGAGGACCTTGATCTGCCGCGCAGCGTCCGCCGAGCGCTGGGCCAGGGCTCTGACCTCCTCGGCCACGACGGCGAAGCCTTTGCCATGTTCGCCCGCCCGGGCCGCTTCGACGGCGGCATTGAGCGCTAGGAGATTGGTCTGGAAGGCCACTTCGTTCACCGTAACGGTGATATCGCCGATCTTCTTCGAAGCCGCTGACATCTCATCCATGGCCTTGATGAGCTCCTTGGCAATCGTGCTGCTCGCATTCGCCATCGCGACCATGGTCTTGGCCTTATCCCTGCCTGCATCAGCATTGGAGGCATTCTGTTTGATGGAGGAGGTCATCTCTTCGATGGTGGCGGCCACCTCCTCAACGGCGGAGGCCTGTTCCTGGGAGGCCTGAGAAAGGCCTTCGGCACCCGAGGATACCTCCTGGGTTGCGGTGTCAACCTGGATGGCTGCCTGCTTTACCTTAATGATGACTTGTTCCAAGTTCTCCATGAAGACGTTGAACCAGTGGGCGAGATCGCCGATCTCATCCTTTGATTTCACCGGCAGCCTAACGGTGAGGTCCCCTTCTCCCTCGGCGATATCCTGCATCTTCAGGGTCACGTCTTTGACCTTGTCTGCGAGATTCTTTGCGATGATACCGCTAATCACGACGATGAGAGCAGCTACCACGGCCAGGAAGATATACATGCTCATATTCAACTTTTTAACATCGGCAAAAACCTCCGTATCAGGGACTGCCGCCCACATGATGATGTCGATGTCCTTGTTGTAGGCAAGGTAGCCTAACTTCTTGACGCCCTGGAAGGTATAGGCATTGAAGCCCTGTTTCTGATTCACCGCTGCCCGGATAAAATCGTACGTATCGTAAAGCTTCGTGTTGCTCATGAATTCCGGCTTCGGATGATACCGGCAAAAACCATTGGACTGGAAGAGGATCAGATACCCGGTAGCAAAATACTTTTCTTTGGCTGCCTCTGGTAAAATATCCATTTTAAGCTTATCAACGAGCGGAATACGGATCTCATCGATGTTGCCCGATATTGCACTATAGCGGGTCTGCACTGTACCTGCAAAGGCTTCCACCCTTGATTGGAGATAATTCTTTGCATCCTTCTCGATGAGTACCTGTGCTTCGTGTCCCACATAGGCAATGGCGATCACGAGCGGCAGAACACCGATTACGAGAAAATTAAGAATCAACTTTTCCCTCAGTTTCCATTTTAGTGCCATGCTAACCTCCCTTGCATCGGACGCTTAAAGTGACTCGATGCATTTTTTTTAGAATTCCTCGAAGTCGTCTTGGACTCTGCTTCCGATCTCAAGTGCATATCCCGATTCCTCTTTGGCTAAAACTCCGACGGGCCTTCAAAAGCCATGCGCTCGATCCCATGGATATCGAGGATGAGGGATACCCTCCCATCGCCAAGGATAGTGGCGCCCGATGTCCCATCGACCTTGCGGAAGTTCTTGTCTATGCTCTTGATCACCGCCTGGGTCTGACCGAGCACGTCGTCCACAAGGATCCCGTACCGGGACTTCGCAATCTGGACAATGATGACGAGGGCCTGGGTCGGGTCGGTCTTTTCCGTCGGGATATTGAAGAGCTGGTAGAGCCGGACCAGGGGGAGGTAGTCCCCGCGGATATCAACGAGCTCGCCTTTGCCTTCCACTGTCTTTACCTCTTCCAACCTCGGTCTGACGGATCTGTCGATGACGGATAGCGGTACCGTCAGGACCTCCTTGCCCACCTTGACCATCATCCCATCGATGATGGCCAGAGTGAGCGGGAGTTTCACCGTGAAGGTGGAGCCTGTGCCTTCTTCCGATTTCACCTCCACAGTTCCCCGCAAGCCCTCGATGTTCTTCTTCACCACATCCATGCCGACCCCTCTGCCGGAGAGCTCGGTAACCTTCTCGGCGGTGGAGAGACCCGGCGCGAACATGAACTGGTAGATTTCTTCGTCAGCATACGTTTTGTCCTGGCTCGCCATACCTTTCTCTCTGGCCTTCGCCAGGATCTTTTCCTTGTTGATCCCCCGGCCGTCGTCGGTGATCTCGATGAAGATGTTCCCTTCACGCTGGTATGCCCTGAGCCATATGGTCCCGGTTTCGGGCTTCCCTTTTGCCTTCCGTTCCTGGGGTGTTTCGATGCCATGGTCGATGGAGTTTCTGATCATGTGCTTCAGGGGATCGCCGATCTGCTCGATCACATTCTTGTCGAGCTCGGTCGCGGTACCGCTCATCCTAAGTTCGATCTTTTTCCCCTGTTCAAAGGCCATGTCCCTGACTACCCGTCTGAAACGGTTGAAGGTCCCCTCGACCGGGACCATGCGCACGCGCATGACTTGTTCCTGAAGGTCGCGCGATATGCGCTCCAGCGCTGCGTTTGCAGTCTGGAGGGAACGTGACTCCTTATCATCCTTGATCTCGCTCGTCAGTTGCGACAAGCGGGCGACGCTGATAACCATCTCACCAACGAGGTTGACGAGCTGGTCGAGCTTGTCGGTATCGACCCGGATGGTAGAGGTCTTGACGATCTTTCTGCTCTCCGTTTGTTCCTTGGCGACCTTTTCCATCACGGACTTCGTTACCTTGCCTTTTTCGACAAGGGCCTCACCGGTAGTCTTGTGTTCCTTGAGCGTCTCGAAGACATCCTCATCCTTCACGATGCCCCGTTCGACCAGGATCTCTCCAATGGGCTTTTCCGCTAGGCTCAGGTCGACGCCGGCCTTGTACTCTCCGGTAATGTCGGTGACACGGATCTCGTTCTCATCCGCCACAAAGATGAATACGTTTTGGATCTCCGATTGGGGCTTTTTCGTCTTCAGCCGCACATCCCAGCTCACATAGCAGTTGGTCGGTATGAGATTATAGAAATCAGGGATGGCCCCGACATAGGGGTGGACATCCAGGATCTCTCCCACCTCGGAGAGTTCGTGTATGAGCATGAGAGGGTCCTGGCCAGTATGGAACAGATCGGTCTTGAAGCTCATAGAAACGGAGAATATCCGCTCTTCGGTCGGCATTTTTTCCTTGACGGGTCTTACCGCCGTGGCCATCTCTTCACGCGTGAACCTCTTCAGCTTGGCGGTGACATTATCCACGAGCGACTGATCGAGTTCCTCGCCCTCGAGTGAGGCAGAGATCATCTTCTTCAGGATATCGACGGATTCGAGCAAGCGTGAGATGAGCTTTTTGGTGACCTTGAGTTCATGGTTCCGTATCCTGTCAAGGATATTTTCGATTGTATGCGTAAAATTGCTGACCTTTTCAAAACCGACGAGACCGGCAGAACCCTTGATCGTGTGGGCCGCCCGGAATATACGGTTGACCGTGTCTTCATCCTCGCCTTCTTCCTCGAGCCTGATCAATCCGGTTTCGAGCTCTCTGATTTCCTCTTCGGATTCATCTAGAAATACCTGGGTTAGTTCTTCGGCCATATCCTACCTCACAAACTTCTTGGTCACATAGATAAGCTGCTCTGGCTTAAAAGGCTTCACCAGCCAGCCGGAAGCCCCGGCCTTTTTGCCCTCCATCTTCTTATCTTCCTGCGATTCCGTGGTGAGGACCAGGATGGGGGTGTATTTAAACGGGGTCTTCTTCACCTCCTTGATAAAGGTGATGCCATCCATGACCGGCATGTTGATATCGCTAATGATCATAGCTACATGCTTGCCTTCGTTCATTGCCTGTTGGAGTTTATCCAGACCATCCTTGCCATTCGCGGCATTGATCGCATCGAACCCGGCCTCTTTCAGGGTGTAATTGACCGAGACTCGCAAGGTCGCCGAATCATCCACGACGAGAACATACTTTTCACTCATCCTAGATCCTCCTTCAGAACGATGTCGAAGCCTGATGATAAAAACGCCTCTTTCACTGTGTTGCTGGGATTCTTGATCTGCAAAGAACCGCGTTCCTTTTCCTCGATGTACTTCTTGAGCGCATACAGGAGTTGAATTCCAGAGGTGTCGATTTCCTCGACCTCGGAAAGATTCAGGATCACGTCTTGGGATATCTTATCTAGAAGGGCCTCGATCTGGGAGTGGACCATATCAATCTCGGAGACGATGAGCTTCCCACGTAAAACAATAGAACCCTTTGACTTGATTATCTCCATAGCGAATACCTCATCCTTATGTCATGGATATGGGGAATAGCTTCTCCAATTTTATGGATTTGAAGATGTTGTAGAGATTTTCGTGGATGCCCTTGATCTCGAAGGTGGCCTTGTTCTTGTTAAGCTCCTTATAGAATGCAAGTATCTTTCCGATCCCCGAAGACCCGATCGATGGGACGCGACTCAAGTCCATGATTACGCTCTTGGGCATAAGCTTTGCTACCTTGGCAAGTTCCGCCCGTAAGCGTTCCGCCGCATCGGTGTCCACCGCGCCCGCTACCTTTACCAGCACTTCATCGCCTTTCTGCCTCGTCGTCACTTCCATACGTTTTCCCCCTTTGCCATCGTGTCGATGGGAAGAGTTATACCCCCGATCTTTCTCATCGGAACCTGAAGTGCGCATCTTTATCGATATTTTCCGCTCCCAGAATATTAAAACAGCGTAAATTCATCTTTCTAGAAGTTTCACATGAGTCACCCGTCTCCCGCAGTCTGTACAAGATTCAGGTGGATTTGAATTAATTACCGTGTGCGAGGGTCTCTGGAAAAGGGTGAGGTGAAATGAATTGACAGGTGCTTGCATTGGGATATATCTAGGCATAAGAAAAAACGGGGAAGGAGCAAGTATGCTCAACGAAGCGACCACTATAAGGGTTATTCCAGACACCTTTTTCACCAAGCACAGGCACGCGCTCTGTCTGAGATAAGGACAACGCCATGGCGAAGGAGAACAAACGTCTCGACTGGGCGATATCGAGGTGGCCCTCTGTCAACCCGGCCAACGCGTGGGCCTTGCGAGGATCCAGTGGGATGCGCGAGTGTGGACGCTGAATGATGTGCGGCGGGTTAAGCGCCAACAAGCGTATAAGGGAGTCAGGTATATAGGACGGGAGCAGGGATGAAACAGCCGCTTTTTCTGATCGTTACCGGACTTTCCGGTTCGGGGAAGTCGAATGCGATGAAGGCCATCGAAGATGAGGGCTTCTTCTGCATGGATAACATCCCCATCGACCTCCTGCCAAAGCTCATCGAGATGCATGACTTCGCTTCGCTCAATCTCTCCAAGGTCTGCATCGGCATTGACGTCCGGGCAGGGGCCTTGTCCTTTTTTGAAAAGGCACCCATGACGATCAAGATCTTGAAAGGCACGCTAAAGGATGTCAAGTTGATCTTTCTCGATGCGAAGGCGGATGCGCTCCTGAACCGTTTCAAGGAGACCAGGCGACGGCATCCCTTGAGCGAAACCTACCCGAATCTCCTCGAGGCCATCGATGCCGAAAAGGCGATCATGACCCCGATCAGGGACAAGGCGGACTTCATCATCGACACCTCCGTCATGAACGTGCATCAGCTAACTTCCAGGATCAAGGAGATCATCTCGAGCGTCGACAAATCGCGGGATATGTACATCGAGGTACACTCCTTCGGTTTCAAGAAGGGGATACCGCTGGATGCGGATATCGTCATGGATGTCCGGTTTCTGCCGAACCCGCACTTCGTGGAATCCCTCATGAACAAGACAGGGAAGGATCCTGAGGTGCGTGAGTTCCTCATGTCCCATGAGATCTATGTGGATTTCTTGCAACGTTTCAAGGACCTCATTGCTTTTATCTTGCCGCTCTGCAAGAAAGAAGGCAGATCTTACCTGAATATTGCCATCGGCTGCACCGGCGGCAGACATAGATCGGTGGCGATGGCGGAGCAGATACGGCTTGTTATTGAAGAGAAAGGCTTCAATTGCAAGGTGATACATAGAGATCTTTCCTAAGGAGGATGGGATGGTTGGCATTGTTGTGGTAGCCCACGGAAGACTTGCAGAAGCCCTGATCGAGACAACGGAGATGATCGTCGGACGTTCCGAGGGTGTTCAGGCGTGTTCCTTCTCCCAGGGCAGTGATGTGGAAAAGCTCCGCAAGATACTCAAGGCTTCCATCAAGGAGGTGAACGATGGTGACGGGGTTATCATCCTCACCGATATGTTTGGGGGCACTCCATCCAATATCAGCCTCTCTTTCCTCGAGGACAAGATCGAGGTCATCACAGGGGTGAATCTACCCATGCTCGTCAATGCCCTCACCAAGAGGGAAGGGAAGGGGATCAAAGAACTGGCACAGATTTTAAGGGAGAACGGGCGCAGCAATATCTACATTGCATCGGAGATCCTGGCTACGAATCTGAGGAAGTGATGAACATCGTTTTGGTGCGGGTTGATGACAGGCTTATCCATGGGCAGATCTTGGAGTCTTGGATACCTTTTCTCAAGGCGCAGTGCGTAATCGTGGCCAATGACAGCCTGGCCCATGATCAATTCCAGCGGGCTATATTGTCCATGGCGATACCGGACCGGATCAAGGTCCGTATCGTCCCCATAGAGGATACCCTGGGCCTCGAATGCGATCAGGAGCTTATGGGGAAGAGCACCCTCATCATCGTTTCGTCTATAAAGGATGCACTCAGGCTGCATGAACACGGAGTGAAATTCCTGAAGCTCAATGTTGGAAATATGAAAGGCACCGAGTCGAGCACCCAAGTATCGTACTCGGTGTGGTTAGTACAGGATGATGTGCAGATGCTGAAAATCCTCATCAGCGAGGGTCTTCAGGTCAATCTCCAGTCCGTCCCGCGGGAACGCGAGATAGACATGCAGACCATCATCGATGCGGTGGCTGCATGATCATTTCCGCCATCATCTGTATCATCGTGGGAGCGCTCCTCTGGCTCGACCGGGTTTTTATGCTCCAGATCCTCGTGAGCCGTCCGATCGTCATGTCCGCCATTCTTGGACTGGTTGCCGGTGATCTCCAATTGGGGCTGCTCATCGGCGCTTCTCTCGAACTCATCTGGCTCAATGCCCCGCCGGTTGGTGCCTTTCTACCGTATGACGAATCCTTCTGTACAGCGGTGGCCATCCCGGTAGGGATTTTGGCAGGAAACTCCATGGAACCTCAGGCAGCTTCTGGGCTCGCCCTCTTCCTAAGCCTACCTACGGCCCTCGTCGGGAGATGGATCGACAGTCATATTCGCAGGGCCAACCAGAGGCTCCTGCCTGAGGATGTGGAAGAGATCGAGCATGCGCTCCAGCATGCTATGTTCAAGGCATTAGGAAGGGCGTTTCTCTATGCCCTCGGTGCAATCGCCGCCTGTACGATGATCCTGGGCTTCCTTATTTTTTTCATCGGGGAGAGACTGCCGGCGGCCTTGGTGGATGTACTGTCCTATCTGCCATTTCTGTGCATCCTTATCGGCTTATCAAGCCTTTTCAGCGGAAGGGGGACAAGATCGAAGACAGCCTGGACAGGGGCTTTCCTCCTCGGTGTGGTGGTCGTGATCCTGTGGACATGGGCTCTCTGATCTTCATCGAACCGCAGAGACAGGATCTCGATGCGATCATGGAGATTGAGAAAGCGAGCTTTGTATACCCATGGGACATGCTCACGGTCTTCTCTACAATGAATGCACCATATGCACGCAACCGGGCCGCATTCCTCAAGGGACAACTGGCAGGCTACTGCTTTGCCCATGAGATGAGCGACATGATCCACCTTTTAAACCTCGCAATAAAGCCCGATCTCAGGGGAATGGGGATCGGGAGGATGCTCATGGAAGACCTGATCGCTTTTGCACAAACGCAGAGCAAATTATTCATATTTCTGGAAGTTCGAAGATCGAATGAACGGGCAAAAACCCTCTACAAATCGTTGGGATTCGACCATGTGTGCACCTGGCGCAAGTATTACAACGATACGAAAGAGGATGCCGATGTCATGCTGAAGAGGTTTAGATGAAGGACCTGGAATGCACGGTCATCAGTAACCGCGAGGTTAGCCGCCAGACCTTTCTCATGAACCTAGCCTGTCGTATGGAGAGTTTCATTCCCGGCCAGTTCGTCATGCTCAAGATCGGGAAGACAAATGATCCGCTCCTCAGGCGACCGCTTGGCATCCTCGCATATACCCGTGGTACGCTCGCCCTCCTTTATAGGGTAAAAGGAGCGGGAACCCGTCATCTCTCGACCTTGAAAGAGCAGGAGACGGTTTTCTTGCTCGGACCGCTGGGCAATGGATTTGCGTTGCCACATGCGGAGGAGATCGTCTATGTCGCGGGTGGGACAGGCCTGCCGCCCCTCTTGGCCCTGGCAAACCATCTCGGGCGAGGTCATTTTTTCCTCGGGGCACATAGCAGTGCGGACATCCCTTTCGAATGCTTCAAGAGAGCTGTCACCATTGCTACCGAGGACGGTTCTTTCGGATTAAAAGGACTCGCCACGGATCTCTTTGAGGCTTTCCCTCTGAAATCCGACTTCCTCATCTATGCCTGTGGCCCCTCAGGGATGCTCAAGGCCGTCTCTGAGATTGCGCACAAAAGCGGTGCCCGGTGTCTGGTCTCCCTTGAGGAGCGGATGGCCTGTGGCTTCGGCGTCTGCTCCGGGTGCGCTGTGGAGACCCGCTCCGGAACCCGGCGCGTCTGCACCGATGGGCCGGTCTTCGACGCAGAGGACATTTTATGGTGAAAACATGGATTTAAGTGTTCGTATAACAGACGCGTTCAGGCTGAAAAATCCCATCATGAATGCCTCCGGCACCTTTGCCTACGGCGAAGAATTTGCAAGTATTATCGATTTAAATACCTTGGGGGCCATCGTCACCAAGGGGCTTTCCCTCAAGTCAAAAAAAGGCAATCCCACGCCCAGAGTCGCTGAGACCCCCTGCGGTATGATCAACGCCATCGGCCTCGAAAACATCGGCCTCGAAGCATTCCTCACAGATAAGCTGCCTTTTCTCCTGCAATACGATACCCCAATCATCGTGAACTTCTTCGGCAATACGGAGGAGGAATATACCCTGATGGCGGCTCAACTCAATGTTGAGGGCATTGCCGGCCTGGAGATGAACGTCTCCTGCCCCAATGTCAAGAAGGGCGGGATCCAGTTCGGGAGGGATCCGCACACCCTTTTTGATCTCGTGCACATGGTCCGTAGAAAAACGTCAAAACCATTGATCGTGAAACTCACCCCACTCGTCGTCGACATCGCGGAAATGGCACTCGCTGCCCAGGAGGCGGGGGCCGATGCGCTCACCTGTATTAATACCATCCCGGCCATGGTCATCGACGAAGAAACCTGGAGGCCTGTTCTCGGCAATATCACCGGCGGCCTATCTGGCCCGGCTATCAAACCCGTGGCATTGAAGATAGTCTGGGAAGTGGCAAAGGCGGTGCAGATCCCCGTGATCGCCTCCGGCGGCATCTGCTCATACCGGGACGTTATTCAGTTCTTGCTCGCGGGTGCTACTGCGGTTGCGATCGGCACGGAATCGCTCGTGAATCCCTTCTGCTTCCCGGGAATCATCGCAGGCATCGCGGAATACATGGAACGGCATTCCCTATCGAAGATCGTGGAGATCATCGGCGCTCTCAAAAAATAAAGGCGCGGCTTGCCGTGTCTCTACAGTCCCCACGAGCCCTCAGCAACGGACCTTGCTTCGGATCATTCTGATACTATCATTCCTGTATGATGTT
>Ga0315289_10005012_pt1 | contig 19653 bp, 16 predicted proteins | sample YL17G11_40_MG_FD_203452 | JGI IMG/M metagenome (GOLD analysis project Ga0315289, IMG submission 203452) | Sediment microbial communities from Yellowstone Lake, YNP, Wyoming, USA - YL17G11_40 | ecosystem: Environmental > Aquatic > Freshwater > Lake > Sediment | place: USA: Wyoming | collected...
GGCTTAAGACTTTGTCTTTGCGTATGCGAGAGCATGAGGCTAATGCTATTCAGGTTGCAAACTTTTTGTCAGCCCACAAGAAAGTAAAGAGGGTTATCTTTCCCGGACTAAAATCTCATCCGGATTTTAAATTAGTCCAAAAGCAGATGAGCGGTTCTGGCGGGATAGTTTCTTTTGAGCTTAAAGGGAATTTAGCCGGAGCCAAAAGGTTTTTGAGAAAATTGAAACTATTCTCCTTAGCTGAAAGCCTGGGTGGGGTGGAATCTTTGGCTGATCATCCGGGAATAATGACGCATTCCTCTATCCCTCCAGCCCTGAGGAGGAAATTAGGGATCAGCGACACCTTGATTCGCTTGAGCGTGGGGATAGAGAATAAAGAAGATTTGATCGAGGATTTGAGAAGGGCTTTGAGTTTTGTATAAAATAGGAGAAGTCGGAATTTTGTATCCGGGGTTGGAGTGTAAAGCTTCAGCTTTACCAGATTAACGGACAAAGACAAGAAAGCTAATAAACCTGAAGGTTTATACTCCAAAAAAAATACCCAGAGGAGGAATCGTGGCAATAGATCCAGTCTGCGGGATGAAGGTTGATGAGAAGAAGGCCGTGCACAAGAGCCAGTATAAAGGGGGTACCTATTATTTTTGCTCAAACACTTGTAAGGTCAACTTCGAAAAAGAGCCCGAGAAGTATCTTAAACAGAAAAAGTAATCTTTCACACGTCTTTTTCAAAAAATAGCCAAAACTTTCGTAAGTTATTTTTGTATAACCTTTTAAAAACCAGGTGGAACTATGTCTGAAACGAAGTTCAACAAAGGTCTTTACGTAGTTGTTTTTCTCTTAGCCCTGATGGGTGCCCTTATCGGCACGGCTCTGGGCTTATTCTGGACGAGAGGAGCAAAGCCAGTATCGGTTCTTCCTCAAACAGAAAAAGCGAGTGGCCAGTTGTCAGTGGCCAGTGGTCAGCAACTGGTAACTGACCACTCACCACTGTCCACTTCTGTCACAGATGATATAACTGAGACCAGAAGGAATGCCATTGTACGGGCAGCGGAGAAGATCGGTCCGGCAGTGGTCTCCATCAGCGTGGTTCAGGTTAGAACGGTTCGCGAGTCCCCATTTGGCTCTCCGTTTGGAGATCAGTTCTTCGATGAGTTCTGGGGAAGGTATTTTCAGCCCAGGGAGTATAAGCAGAAAGTATATTCTTTAGGCTCAGGGGTGATAATCAGCGAAGATGGGTATATCCTGACCAATGAACATGTGGTCAGGGGTGCAGATGAGCTTAAAGTCACCCTGACTGATGGAAAAGAGTATAAAGGAAAAATAGCGGGACAGGACCATACCTCAGACCTGGCCGTGGTTAAAATAGAAGGACGCAGGTTTCCTTATGCTCCTTTAGGCGATTCGGACAGTCTGATCATCGGCGAGTGGGCTATAGCTCTGGGCAACCCTTTTGGATACCTCTTAGATGACCCGCACCCAACAGTTACCGTGGGAGTGATCTCCGCACTGAAGCGGGATATAAAAATGGATCCGCAAGAAGGAAGGTCTTACCGGAAGATGATCCAGACCGATGCTGCCATTAATCCTGGAAATAGCGGAGGACCCTTAGTAAATGCGGATGGCCAGGTCATCGGGATTAACACTTTTATCTTTTCCACCAGCAGAGGCTCAGAGGGGATTGGTTTTGCCATACCCATAGACCGGGCAAAAAATATTATCTCTGATCTGATAAGCAAAGGCAAAGTGGTCAAAGGCTGGGTCGGGATAAAGGTTCAGGATTTGACTCAACTCCTTGCTTCCTCTTTAGGCATAGAGGAAAAGGAAGGGGCAATCGTCACTGAGGTGGATAAAGGAAGCCCGGCTGAAAAAGCCCAGATCAAAAGAGGGGACCTGATAACTGTGATCAACGGGGAAAAGGTCAGAAACAAAGCTGATTTTCAGGGGATAACCTCTTACGTAAAACCGCAAGACAAACTTGAAATCTCCTATATCCGGGATAAAAAGGTCATCCACATAGAGGTTTCTGCTCAAAAAGAGCCCACAGTAAAGGTTGCAGAAGAGAAGGAGGATTTCTTAGGGATCACCGTTTCGGAGATAACGCCCAGAATAGCAGAGGAACTCAACCTGACAAGTAAAGCCGGAGTGGTCATCACCGCGGTGGAGGAGGGAGGTAAAGGGGAAGGGTTGGGTCTGAGAGAAGGAGACGTGATTCGGGAGATCAATAACCAGAAGATAAAAAATATGGATGATTATAAGAAGCTGATTGCCAACGTCAGGAATCAAAGAAGGCTGGTGATGGTGATCGAAAGAGAAGGCGGGATGTACGTTGTTTCGGTGACATTATAATTAAAAAAAGAGGATTGTATTTCCTCTCCCCTTGTGGGAGAGGGTTAGGGTGAGGGGAAGTTCGTAGCGTCGGGGTTCATCCCCGACGTTGATTTTCTGTCGTAGTGCGACCCTTTTAGGGTCGCTTCAGGTAGGGGTAGGTTTCAAACCTGCCCCCTACGTTTTTTTGTTGGAGAAAGACTCTTTATTTTTTATAATGGTGATGTTTATTTCACCTTCCCTTTAATTCCCTCCCGTTAAGGGAGGGAAATCTGACTGAAGAGAGGTTTGAAGTTCCCTCTCCCTTTATGGGAGAGGGTTAGGGAGAGGGCATATATTGTAGTTGCTCGATTTATCGAGCTTCTCAACGTGGATGATCTTTTCATCAAAGAATATGAGAGAATTCGACAAAATAAGAAAAAATATTTTATCCCAGGAAAAAGGGACTATAACCAAAAGCTCATACCAGCTCAGGGTGGCTTTGGGGTTTCCGAATAGATATGAGGTGGGGATTGCTAATTTAGGTTTTCAGACGATTTACAGGATATTAAATCAAATTGAAGGAGTTTCCTGCGAGAGGTTTTTCCTTTCCTACCCTACGGGGGCTGGCTCCGGATCCGTTTCAGGATTCGATTATAAGCCTCAGGATAAGGTCAGGACCTTGGAATCTGGTGACCCTTTGAATTTCTTCCAGATTATTTCTTTCTCGGTCCCGTTTGAGTTGGATTATCTCAATATCTTAAAAATCCTGAAACAGGCGAAAATTCCTCTGCTGGTAAAAGAAAGAGATGAAAATCATCCTTTCCTTTTGGCTGGTGGTGTGGCTGTAACTTTAAATCCAGAGGTTATGGCACCTTTTTTTGATGCTATCTTTATCGGTGAGGCTGAGGAGGCTATAGTCGAAGTTGTTGAGATTTTCAAAAAGAGTCTTAATAGGAAAAAAACACTTCAGGAATTGACAAAGGTTGAAGGTCTGTATGTGCCTGAATTTTATGAGCCGGTCTATGATGAAAAGGGTCTTTTGAAAGGACATAAAATTGAAAAAAGGTTTCCCGCCAAGGTCGAAAACCGAAAAGCTGATCTCGAAAAGATTGAGACTTATTCTTCGATTGTCACTCCTCTTTCTCATTTTAAGGATATGTTCATTGTCGAAACCGAAAGGGGATGTGCCTGGAAATGCAGGTTCTGTGCGGCTGGACATTTATATAAGCCCTTCAGGCCGCATAAAAAGGAAAAGATAATCTCTGAGATTGAAAAATATGCTGGTGATTCCAGGTCAATCGGTCTTTTAGGCTCAATGGTTTCAGATTTGCCTTTTTTAGAGGAGCTTTGCTGTGAATTATACAAAAAAGGTTACCAGATAGGGGTTTCATCCCTGCGGGTGGACAAGGTTACTCCCGGGCTTTTAGATATACTGATCAAATCTGGACTTAAAACTTTGACCTTGGCTCCTGAAGCCGGGACTGAAAGGATGTGGAAAATTATTGATAAAAGGATTGACCGTGAGGATGTTCTGTGCGCAGCCCGGCTGGCAAGGGAAAAGAATTTAGAGAAGCTGAAGCTTTATTTTATCATCGGGCTGCCTATTGAGAAGAAAGAAGATGTTGAAGGGATTGTGGATTTGATTCGGGAGATTCACGCAGCATTTGTAGGGGCGACCCGTCGGGTCGCCCCTACAGAAAATGCAGGGACAGCCCGTCCTTCGACTTCGCTCAGGACAAGGCAAATCATCCTTTCCATCAATCCCTTTGTGCCCAAGGCACATACCCCTTTCCAATGGGCACCTATGGACTCTGAAAAATCTTTACGGGAGAAACTGAAAATAATCGCAGATGGAGTCAGGGATTTAAAAGGAGTTAAGTTTGAGAAAAAAAGCATAAAAGAGGCAATCCTGCAAGGGGTTTTATCTCAGGGAAACAGGAAAGTAGGGATGGGGCTTTATTACCATATAAAAGAAAATCTGCCTTTGGCTCAGGCTTTTAAGAAAGCAGAAGTGAATACGGAGTTCTTAGCGTTAAAAGAAAAACCGAAAGATTATTTTTTTCCGTGGGAGATTGTGGAGACGTAGAGTAAAAGTAAAAAGTGAGTTTGATGAGTATCACAGGGTGGGAGGAAGGTGTAAAGAGCCAGAAATCATTTTGTTCTCCTTTGTTCAACCTTCTTGAGTTTCGACATCACATCCGCGTGATTTAAGGGATATTTGTCAGTAGTATATACCTTACGTGCCTCTTCGTAGGCATGGCCGGCCTTGTTTAGGTTTCTATCCTTTTCCCGAACCTGTGAAAGAAGCAGGTAGGCATTCCCAAGATTGTTCTGGCTCATCGCATAGTCAATGGGATATTTCTCAAGAGTATATATTTTCAGTGCTTCATCACAGGCTTGGACTGCTTTAGTTAAGTTCTCTTCCTTATTGCGAAAATCAGAAAGAGTCAGGTATGCAACCCCAAGATTATTCTGAGTTGTAGCATAGTTAATTGGATACTTCTCGACGGAAAATACTTTCAGTACCTCTTCATAAGCATGTATTGCTTTTAATATGTTCTCTACTTTATTTCGAACTCCAGAGAGTTCACGGTATACATTTCCTAGATTATTCTGGGTCATTGCATAGTCAATAGGGTATTTTTCAATAGTGTATATTTTCAGCGCCTCTTCAAAGGATTGGATTGCCATGTCCAGGTTCTTTTCTTTATCTCGAACAGTTGAAAGAAGACTATAGGCAGTTCCCAGATTGTTCTGAGTCAGATTATGATAAATAGGGTAACTCTCAATCGTATATATTTTCAGTGCTTCTTCAAAAGACCGGATTGCCTTACTCAGGTTTTCTTCCTTATTGCGGATTTCGGAAAGACTCGTGTAACAAGTTCCAAGATTATTCTGAACTGCAGCAACGTTGACAGGATATTTTTGAATAGTATATATTCTTAGCGCTTCTACAAAAGCAGTGATTGCCTTTATTAGGTTCTCTTCTTTATCCCGTACCTCAGAAAGTTCCCGGTAAGCAGTCCCGAGACCGTTCTGGGTTGTCGCGTAATCAAGAGGATAATCTCTTACAGTTCTGATTTTCAGCGCCTCTTCAAAGGATTGAATTGCCTTGTTCAGGTTTCTTTGCTTATCTCGCACCGTGGAAAGATCATGGTAGGCATTTCCAAGATTATTCTGAGTCATCGCATAATAAGTAGGGTATTTCTTAATGGTATATATTTTCAGAGCATCTTCATTGGCTTGGATTGACTTGGTTAAATACTCTTCTTTATTGCTTACTTGAGCTAAATTCCGGTAACAGATTCCTTCATTCTTCTTTATATGCGCGTAAAGTTCTGGATCATTTTTTTCAGATATCTCCCTTAATACATTATTATATATCTCCAATGCGTCTTGGGACATGTTATTTCCTAATAATCTATCCGCAGTATTGCTGGAGGTTATCAGTACATTCTTGGTGCGCTCTCTTTGGCCGCGCTCCAATAGCAGAAAAAGTATGATCCCCGCAACGACCGTTCCGATTATTCCTACAAGCCATGGATTATTTGCGTCAAATTTCATGTTATGTAAACCCTCATGACTCATTTAAAAAGACGATATGGTAAATCTATCTTTCTATTTCCTTAGAGTCAATATCTTTTAGTTAGTTTTTGAAAAAACTACTTGTCAGGGCTGGGATCCAAGCCTAAAATAGCAATCGGGCGGAGACTCTGAAAAGCTGGGTTTCGAAAGCTCAACAATCTCCGCCCCTACGCGGTCTAATTTACCCTTTCTCCTCAGAGTCAATACATTTTACCCGGTCTATGGTCAGTCTGCAGATCTCGTTGGCTATTTCTTCGATGGCTTTGCCGGTGATGTTGATGATGGGCCATTTGGGGTTCTGCTGGAAAATCCTGTGGCTATAGTTTAGCTCATCTACCACGTGTTTTGGCTCTGCATAGTTTATGTCCGAATGGGAGAGCTGGGCTAATCTGCTCTGGCGGAGTTTTATCAAAAGCTCAGGATTTATGGTCAAGCCCACGATTTTGGATTGGTCTATCTGAAAAAGCTCTTCAGGTGGGGTTATTCCAAGAATCAAAGGGATATTGGCTACCAGCAGTCCTTTATTGTAAGCTAAATAAATGCTCAAAGGGGTCTTAGAGGTTCTGGATACTCCGGTTACGACCAGGTCAGCATGGTTTAAATCCCGCACCCTGTGGCCATCATCGTGTTTCACTGCAAAACCAACTGCATCGATCCTTTTGAAATAACTGTGGTCCATCTGTGCAAGTAAACCTGGTCTTGCCTCAGGGGGTGAAGATAAAAAATTGCTCAAACTGGTAAGGAGTGGCCCCAAAAGGTCAACTGTGGGAAGGTTATATTGATTAGCCTGAATCACAATCTCATTTCTTAAATCAGGGCTGACCAGGGTATAGGCAATAAGGACTTTATTCTTGGATGCCTTCTGAACAATCTCTTTGATCTTTTCTTTTTTTAGAACATTGGGGAAACTCTCGATAATTATATCTTTATTCTTAAACTGAACCAAGGATGCCTGTAAAACCCTTTCAGCGGTTGCGCCTGAGCCATCAGAGATTATCCAAATATATTTTGCCTTAGAGTTCTGGGGCATTACTTTTTATTTCTGGGTGAGTATTTTAAAAAGGTTCTCAAGCAGAAGGCAATCTTTGCACCCGGTCTTACTCTGAGGAGGGGAGGGCTGGTCGTAAAGCTGACGTACTTTCTTTAAATAACCGGGGATCATATCAGGTTTCAAGTCGAGCTTCAGGATTTTTCCTGCGAAGGGAAGAACAAACCCATCACCGGTTTTGAACTGTTCGACATTCTCCTGAGTCAAGCCGGTCTGCGGCTCCAGATAAGCTAAAGCAATTTTTTTCACAGGCGAAAGACCGGTCCTCTCCGCAATGTAGGCATAACCATTTAGCTGGACTTCATATAAGGGCAGAAGACTATCCTGGGTCTCAGTATATTTGGCAGTTTTATAATCTAAGACAAAATAGGAGCCGTTTTTTAGCTTAAAAATCTCATCCGGAACGCCGGTCAGGAGTATGTCGTTAGCCTGATCTAAAATATTGAAGTTAGAATGATGGAGTTTTTTTACGAGGCTGACAAACTCATCCTCTGAACCCAGCCATTCTGGAAAATGCCCATACTTTTCAAAATGGGAGCTGATAAACTTCTTGGTGTAAGAATCTATGGAGCTGAAAATTCCTGGAAAGATTTGATAGGGTAATTTGTTGGCAACGTGAAGTTTGAGCCAGGCGCAGCGAGGGCAAAACCCCGGCAGGGCAAATACTCCTAAGTCCTTGGCGGAGATTCTCAGTTGCGCCATGAATAGTGGGCAGTGATCAGTGTCCAGTGGTCAGTAATTTCCACAGGGTGGTGTGGGGTCCAACCACTCGCCACTGTATTTTTATTTTACTTTCTGTACCTTGCCGGCTTTAAGGCAGCTGGTGCAGACCCTTATGCTGACACTTTCACCATTGACTAAGGCGTGGACTTTTTGCAAGTTGGGCAGCCAGCGCCTTTTGGTCAGGTTATGTGCATGACTGACTGTATGACCGTATTGCGGTTTTTTTCCGCAGACCTCACAAGCTCTTGACATTTTTCCTCCAGTTTGTTCGATATTCGAACAAGTGGTTAATTTAATGTTTTTATACGAAAAAACAAGCGGAATATTCAAATACAGGGTCAAAAAACAGATACACCTGCTTTGAAGGCAAAGCGGGAATACCTATAAAAGAGAAGCGTGCCCACTAAAACTGTAGGGGCTGGGTTCCCCAGCCCCATGCTGGGCGAGTCCGCTTACGGCGGATCGCCCCTACACTTCATAAATAGTTTGACAGGTTCTCAACGGTACGCCTTTACTATCTAAAGCTGGTAGACCCACATTGCCCCCAACGTGGGTTCAGCATCAGGTTGACAGAAAAAAGCCTCCCCTTACGGGGAGGCTTTTTGCAGGAAGAAAATGAGGAAGTAAGATCTTATTTCAGCAAGCTCATCTTGGCAGTCTTGGTGAAATCACCTGCCTGGATGCGGTAAAAGTAAATTCCGCTTCCGACAGTTTCGCCCCTGTCGTTCTGCCCGTTCCAGACTACCTGCCTGTATCCAGCAGTCTGCTCTTCATCTACCAGGGTCTTTACCTTTTGTCCAAGGATGTTGTAAACCACGAGCTTTACATAAGCATTGGTAGGCAGGGCATAACTGATGGTGGTTGAAGGATTGAAGGGGTTAGGATAGTTTTGGGACAAAGTAAATTCTTTTGGTAGAGCCTGGACCTTCGGCGCAGAAAGCTCAATCGGGTTGAAATCAAATTTGAGCTCCTGTGCTTTTGTATTCACCAGGGAGATTCCGGTCTGATGAGAGATGGTGGTCTGCTCCAGTTTCACTTTTCCCTCGCCCTTGAATTCCAGGTTTAAAAAAGTCCCTTCACCCTGCGGAATAGCTTTAGCTGTAAAAGGTATAGCCACAGCCAGGACGGTCTTTTTCTCGTTATCAATAATGGTGAACTTTGCTCCGCTCTGTCCATCATCAGAGATATAGTCTGCTATTCCACCGGAGAAATCCGCCTTGGTGCAGATAACGTTTGTCCCGGGCTCAGCGAATTTCAACGCCACCACCACCCCACCCAGGGGCTCATCTGCGGAAAGATTCAGTGCAACCTTATTGGCATCAGTGGTGGCAACCATCTTATTAGCTGCCCAGGAGGCGCTTCCCAGAATCAATATCAGAACAATAGTCAAGGATATTTTTTTGAGCATAAATAACTCCTTTCTTGAAAGATTTAAAGGTGTTGATCTGGTTGGTATCTCCTTCTTTTACCTCCAGGTCTGTTCCCCCTCAGAACTTCCTTCACCTCCTTTAACAGGGATTTTGATAAAAGTTAAGAGCCAACTTTCAACTTAAAATAGTTTACCCTTTCCTTTTGGTAAAAAATATTTTCAAACCTACCTGTCATCCCGTCCAGGGACTACCATCTATTTTTACGTAGAATTCTGAAATTATTATAAAATAAAAGATTAATATTGTCAAGTAAAAAATTGGTTTTTCTAAAAATTTTTCCAGACAATCCGAATTTTAGAATAGACTCAGCCTAAGAATTTAAGCCAGAGCAGGTTAACTCTCCAATAACATTCCCAAAAAAGAAGAGAAGACAGCATACAACTGAAAAGTTTTTGATGTGTCCAGGGCATATGACTAACCTTTAGCCTGAAATGGCTTGACTTTTCAGACTCCTGCCTAAAACTCCTTGACAGGCTTTGGGAAAAAGATTAATATATCCTTGATTAATAATTTTTTCATTCAGGAGCACATTTTGAGAGCGGCTTCAACGGTTGACGCTCAGTCTTTAGCAGGCAGGCCGAGAAAATTAGACCTTCAAAGCCCGGTTCAGTACTTGAAAGGGATCGGTCCGGTTAAAGCAGAGGCTTTAGCCACTATTGGAATAAACAGTGTTGAAGACCTTCTGTATCACATCCCGCGCAGGTATTTAGACCGCAGCACCATAACGCCAATGGATGAGCTTCAGGTAAACTCCAGAGCAACAGTAATGGGAACAGTTGAATCCTACGGGATAAAAAGATGGAGAACCCCTCAGTACTGGGTTATCCTAAGAGATGAGAAAAGCTTTCTGAAATTGGTCTGGTTTTCCGGGATCAGATATATTCAGAACAAGTTTAAGGAGGGGGATACAGTTGTGGCTTCTGGAGAGGTGCGAACTTTTTATGGTCTGCAGATGCCGCACCCGGAGTTCGAGATAATCTCAGGTAAAGGCGAGAAGTTAATCCATACCGGGAGGGTAATCCCGCTTTATCCATCCACCTCCGAATTAAAAAATGTCTACCTGGATAGTCGCGGATTCCGCAGGATCATTAGCTATCTTCTGGAAAACCTTTTTCCCCAGATTCAGGAGACGCTTCCAGATAAGTTAAGGGAAGAGCTTGAGCTTCCGGCATTGGACTGGTCTTTAAAAACTATCCATTTTCCGGATTCCTCAGAGGAGGCTGAAAAGGCCAGGAAAAGATTAGCCTTTGAGGAGCTTTTCTATTTAGAGCTCCTTTTAGCCTTGAGGAAAAGACATTCGGAGTTAAAGGAGAAAGGCTCGATCTTTTCAAGGCCTGGAGAGATAGTGAAAAGATTTTTAGAGAGTCTCCCTTTTGAGCTAACTGAAGATCAAAGGAAGGTTTTAAATGAGATCTATCAGGACGTCTCTTCAGGTAAGGCTATGCACCGGCTTTTGCAGGGGGATGTTGGCTCAGGGAAGACTGTGGTTGCACTCATAGCTATGCTAATGGCAATAGAAAACGGTTACCAGACAGCTATTATGGCACCAACAGAGGTTTTGGCAGAGCAACATTATCTGAGTCTTTCCTCCTTGTTGGAGCCGTTAAGGATTGAACCGATCCTTTTAACCAGTTCAGTCAAATCCGGGGAAAGAAAGGAGATTCTGGAAAAGATCTCCTCAGGAAAGGGAAAGATTATAGTCGGCACACACGCCCTGATTCAAAAAGAGGTAAATTTCAACCAGCTGGGCCTGGCAGTGATAGATGAACAGCATCGTTTCGGAGTGATGCAGAGGCTGAGTCTGAAGCTCAAAGGCGAGTCGCCGCACCTACTGGTTATGACCGCAACCCCTATTCCCCGCACCTTAGCCCTGACAGTATATGGAGACTTAGATATCTCGGTGATTAACCAGATGCCCCCGGGCAGAAAAAAGATCGAAACCAGACTTTTAGATGAAGACTCCTCTGAAAAAGGGTATCTTTTCTTAGAAGAGGAGCTTAAAAAAGGCAGGCAGGCATATATCGTTTATCCCCTGATCGAGGAGTCAGAAAAGGCTGATTTAAAAGCAGCAACAGAAGGGTATCAGTTTCTCCAGGGGAAAATATTCCCCCATAGAAAAATAGCTTTACTTCACGGCAGGATAAAAAGGGAAGAAAGGGAAAGAGTAATGAAAGCTTTTCGTTCCAGGGATTACGATATCTTAGTCTGCACCACAGTAATCGAAGTAGGTTTGGATGTGTCCAATGCTACTTTGATGTTGATAGAGCATGCGGAGAGGTTCGGGCTTTCCCAGCTTCACCAGCTAAGGGGAAGGATCGGCAGAGGCGAAGAACAATCTTACTGCATCCTGAAATTTTCCAAGTTAGTTTCAGAAGAGGCAAGGAAAAGGCTCCAGATTTTATCCTCCACTACGGACGGCTTCAAAATCTCAGAGGCAGATTTAAAATTGAGAGGTCCCGGGGAGTTTTTCGGTACCAGACAGCACGGGCTGCCGGATTTCAAAATAGCGGATTTGACCGAGGATCTGGAGCTTCTTTTTAAGGCTCGCGACTGGGCTTTCAAGATTGTGCAGGAGGATGGGAATTTGAGCTCGAAGGAGAATCTTTGCCTGAGGAGTAAGTTTATACGAAACTACAAAGATAAATTCAAGCTGGCGGATATTGGATAAATTTCATATATTTTTACAAAAAATGGATCCAAGGAAAAGTGAGGAATTATGAAATCGCTTTTTGTGTCTGAGGAAATAAAATTTACCGGAGAACAACTTATCTCTCATTGGGCGTATACTAAATTTGACCTTTTAGGAGACAGCATCGTCAGCTTCATCGGTCCGTGCGAGATAGAGGAAAAGTATCTGGTGGGAGTCGACCACTACAAGAAGAAAATCCAGGTAAGAAGTGAGAGGATGCTGCATTTCGTCCTTGAGCATTTCGATCTGGATCTGGAAAAGGCGATCTTGAAACAGAAGCTTTTGGTTTCAATCTTAAAGGACAAATTAAATCACCGGCTCAAAGGGGACATCCTGCAGAGGTGGGGGAACGATATCTTCGACGGGGACGCCAAGCTGACCATCTCCACAGTCACCCGCACAAAAGTCTCCACCAAAATCCATCTGGGGGTTAATATCTCCAGTAAGAATACTCCGGTGAAAACCAAAGGTCTGGAGGATTACGGCTTAGATCCACTGGACCTTGCTCAGGTGGTGATGAACCAGTATCGCCTGGATATGAGAAGGGTCTCTGAAAGATTGGTCAAGACCAGGAGCATAGAATGATGGGTGGGAGAATTTAAATCCTTTTAAAGGAAGGGGTGAAAAATGAACATACAGGAGAAAATAGAAGAGCTGATACAGGATGCAGCTAAGCTGGAGAAGAAAATCAAAAGGCTGGTATCTGAGTCAAAGGATTATGACCTGTCGCGTCTTTTAAAGAAGATCGATGCGGAGATGATGGACCTACAGCATAATCTGGATATCGCATTTAAATTTCTGGAAGAGGAAGAAAAGGATTGAGCTTTTAGCCGGTAGCATCTTGATGGGGCTAAAGGAACAAGATCGTATGGGTACCAAAGAGGAAAAAAGCCAGGCCAAAGATGAGCTTTTCTTACATCTGGTCTTTATGTTTCAAACTGCAGCGTTGCAGCAGATGGGTAAGCTAATCAACCCGGTAACCCAAAAGATAGAAAAAAACTTAGAACAGGCGAAATACTCGATCGACATCCTGGAGGTCCTGCAGAAGAAAACTAAAGGGAACCTGAAGGAAGAAGAAAACAAATACTTGGAAAACGTACTATTTGAGTTGAGGATGAATTATCTGGACGAGTTGAAGAAAGAAAAGTCGAAAAAAGATGAAAGTAAATCCTCCGAATCCGAGGGAGAGAAAAAAGAATAGATCTCAACCATCCTGATGTATCTATGTATAAAATACTCACAGGCTTTGTCCTGTTTTTTTTATTCCAAATATCTTTTGGAGCCAACGATATTTCTATGAGAGCAAAAAAACTTCACTCTAAAGCTTTAGTCTGCGATCTTCATTCTGATACCGTTCTCAAGTTGAAAAAAGGGGATTTTGTCTTTGGCGAGAGACACTCCACCGGTCATATCGACATCCCCCGTTTAAAAGAGGGAGGGGTTGACCTTCAGATTTTTGCCATCTGGGTGGAGCCAAAATTTTTGCCGGACAGCGCAGCCAAACAGGCTTTAGATTTAATTGACCTTTTCTACCAACAGCTTGAAAAATATCCACAGGATCTGGAGTTGGCTACCAATATCAAAGATTTCAAAAGCATCAATAAAAAAGGCAAGATAGCCTGTTTCCTGGGTCTGGAAGGGGGCCATGCAATCGAAGGAGATTTGTCCTTGCTGCGAACCTTTTATCGCCTGGGGGTAAGGTATATGACTTTAACGTGGGAGAATTCCAACCCCTTAGCCAGCTCCGCGGCTGATACCTCTTCGCAGAAAGGTGGTCTGACCGATTTGGGTAAAGAAACAGTAAAAGAGATGAACAGACTGGGTATGATGGTGGATGTCTCTCATCTTTCAGAACAAGCTTTCTGGGATGTGATGCAGCTCTCCACAGCTCCGGTAATAGCGTCTCATTCCTGCGTTAAGGCTATCTGCAATCATTACCGCAACCTCACAGACGAGCAGATAAAAGCGATTGCCAAATCGGGCGGTGTTATCGGGATTAATTTTTTCTCCGGTTATCTGGACGATGATTTCAGGAAGATTTCTGATAGCATTTATAAGGAAATACAGGTCAAGAAAGAGGAGATCAAGGAGAAGTTCAAAGGGGATGATAAAAAGATAGAAGAGGAGACCTCTCTGCTTTATAAAAATGCCAATTTTCCATCACCTACCTCTTTGGCTAAATTAGTTGACCATATAGATTATATAGTCAGATTAGTGGGACCTGATTATGTAGGCTTGGGCTCAGATTTCGACGGGATTCCCGCTATCCCCTTAGAAATAAAAGATGCCTCTGGCTTGCCTCAAATAACCCAGGAGCTTTTAAATCGGGGATATAAGGATGAGGACATCAAAAAGATTTTAGGCGGGAATTTTTTGAGAGTGTTTGAAAAAGTTTGCAAATAAAAGAGGCTAAGGCATTGGAATGTAAACCTTCAGGTTTACAAATAGGATAAAGCTAAAACTTTATACTCCATCAATATTTTCCCCTCAACCTCAATAGAGTATAAAACTGCTCGATGCTTATCTGTTTATTAAGAAATTTTAGCAAATTTTTCCCAAAAAAATTGAAACAAACCTTGATTTCCCCCGTATTACATGTTAAATTATTCTAAGTTAGAATAATTTCAATTGGAGTAGGGATGACTAAAAATGAACTGGTAGTTTTGGGGCTGTTGGGCGAAAAGCCAATGTATGGTTATCAGCTCTACCAGGAGATCGAAAGAAGGGAGATGGAGCACTGGGCGCAGGTAAATTTAGCCTCGATATATAATACCCTCAACCGCCTGCAGAAAGATAAGCTCATTCAGGGAAAAGGTGAGAGGCCTGGCAAGATGCCGGAAAGAAAAGTTTACCACATCACCTCCAAAGGCAGAAAAAGGCTGGAGGATTTAGTGCAGATGGCGCTGAACGAGCAGAAAATGCCACAGGACAGCTTCGTAGTAGGAGTCGCTTTCCTGCAAGGGCTGTCTAAAGAAAAGATTTTAGATTCGCTTTCCAAAAAGAAAGTGCAACTTCATAAGGTGATTCAGAAAATTCAGAAGATCTACAAAGACGGATGCTGCAGGATGCCCTACAATTGGAAATTCATACTGGAAAAAGGGATTTTCCATTTGAAGACCGAGATAAAACATTTAAACGAGCTTAGCCAGCTGGTAAAAAGGCAAAAAACTCAAGATAGATAGGGAGTAGAGATGAAAAAATTGATCGTTATTCTGGTCGTGCTTTTAATCCTGTTCTTTGTTTTCTTCAAGATAATGGTTTTCCTGAAACAGAGGAACGCTCAGACAACAGAGGTTCAGGAAAGGATCGTGCCGGTTGAAGTAGAGATGGTGAAGGCAACCCCTTATACTCCTATCCTCAACTACACTGGTGAAGTCAAGGGAGTAGAAGAGATACAGATTTTCCCCAAAGCCTCAGGCAAATTAGTAGAGATGAAAGTCAAAGAGGGGGAAAGGGTAAAAAAAGATCAGGTGGTGGCATTAATCGACCGGGATATCACCGGACTGGATTTTAAGCTGGCTGAAACGATCTCTCCGGTCGAGGGGGTTGTGGGAAAAGTGTATCTGGATAAAGGGGCACAGGTAAGTGAACCTTCTGGAGGTGGAGGAGGCACTCCCCTGGCTCAAATATTGAACCTGGATTCAGTCAAGATAGTAATCCAGGTTACAGAAGAGGATTTGCCCAAGGTCAGATTAAACCAAAAGGCGAAGATCAGAGTTGATGCATACCCTGACAGGGAGTTCTATGGGGTGATTACCCTGATCAGCCCAACCTTGAACAGCTTAGCCCGGACCGCCAGTGTAGAAATAACCATTCCCAACCAGAATCATTTTTTAAAACCAGGGATGTTTGCGGAGGTAGACTTAGCCACCGGCAAGACTGAGAATTTGATTCTGGTTCCCAGATATACTGTTCTGACCGAAGCCGGGAAGAAAAAAGTCTACGTGGTGAAAAATGGTAAAGCAGAAGAGAGGATGGTCGAGACCGGATTTAGCGACGGAGGTTTAACTTACGTAAAAAGCGGATTGGCTTTAGAAGATAGCCTGGTGGTCTTAGGACAGAGTCAGTTGCAGACGGGGGATAAGGTGAGAATTGTCAAAGGAGAAGGAAGATAATGTTTCTGCCTAATTTATCGATTCGCCGGCCTGTTTTCATAGTGATGCAGGTTCTGGCAGTTCTTGTTCTGGGGATAGTATCTTACAACCGGATCGGTATCGATCTGATGCCGGAAGTGGAATTCCCCTATATATCCATCACCGCAGTTTATCCAGGGGTAGGCGCCCAGGAGATCGAAAACCAGGTAACCAAGCCGATCGAAGAGGCAATGAGCGCAATTAACCGGCTGAAGAATGTCTACTCCACTTCAGCCGAAGGTTTTTCCCAGATCTTGCTGGAGTTTGATATCGGGGTTAAAGTCCGGGACGCAGATTCAGATGTCAGGCAAAAGCTATCTGAGATTCGGTCCAGGCTCCCCCGTGATATGGATGAGCCTACCATTGCCCGGTTTGACGTGACAGCCACGCCGATAATGATTTTCTCGCTGGCCAGCAACCTTCCCCTGGACGAGTTGAGGGTTCTGGCAGACGACAAAGTTAAGAACCGGATTCAGCAAACAGAAGAGGTGGCTCAGGTCGATTTAATCGGAGGGCTGGAGCGGGAAATAAAGGTCGAGATAGACAAAAATAAACTTAAAGCTTATAATCTTTCAGTTGATCAGGTGATCGGAAGCCTGTCCCGGGAAAACCTGAACATACCTGGTGGCAGGGTTGAAATTCAGCCGCAGGAGTTCGTCCTCAGGACTACCGGTGAGTTTCAGGAAGTCTCGGATATCGGAAAGATACCTGTGGCTAATTATCAGGGAACTCCGGTTCATCTAAAGGATGTGGCTTCAGTCAAGGATTCTTTCAAAGAGATAAGAGAGATAGCCCAGCTAAACAGCAGACCTTCGGTTTCCTTTATCGTTTACAAGCAGTCTGGAGGAAATACAGTCAAGGTATGCGACAGACTGAAAAAAACCATAGCCAGCCTGAAAAAAGAGCTTCCAGCCGGAACAAGCATAGAGATAGCCTCAGACCAATCCAAATTCATCCGCAGATCAGTACATGAGACCATGCGGACTTTGTATTTGGGAGCAATCTTTGCCATCCTGGTGATATTTATCTTTCTGGGGAATTTCAGAAGCACTATAATTGCCGCCTTAGCCATCCCCACATCCATTCTGGCTACCTTTGTTATGATGGGCATTTTCGGGTATACCATAAATATGATGACCCTGATGGGCCTGTCATTGTGCGTGGGTATCCTGATCGACGATGCCATCGTAGTGCGGGAGAATATCTTCAGGCACGTGGAGGAAGGTATGGACCCGGAGGAGGCTTCAAGGTTCGGCACCTCTGAGGTCGGTCTGGCAGTTATGGCTTGTACGTTCACCATCATCGCAGTCTTTGTGCCGACCGCTTACATGGGCGGAATCGTGGGAAAATTCTTTAAAGCTTTTGCCTTCACGGTTGTATTTGCAGTCCTGTATTCTCTGTGGGATTCCTTCACCATGGCACCGATGCTTTCAGCCAAGGTCTTAGTGAAAGAGAAAAAAGATAAAGACAGTCTCTTAAAAAGATTATTTGCTCCTTTCAACCGCGGATACCAGAGTCTGAACCAATCTTATGGAAGGACCTTAGCCTGGGCCTTAAATCACAAACTCTTAATCATCGCCAGCTCCATAATACTTTTCTTCCTGAGCCTGAGCTTGATTTTTTTGTTGGGTAAGGAGTTTATGCCTCAAGGGGACAGGGGGGAATTTAACGTTATCTTGGAAGAGCCGGTTGGCACCTCCATTCAGACCATGGAAAAGGCTGCCACAGAAGTGGAGAAGATACTTTTCACCTATCCTGAAGTTCAATTAGTATTCACCACTATCGGGCTGCAAGCTGGTGCTTCCAATAAAGGCACTATCAGGGTAGAGCTGGTTCCGCTGAAGGAAAGGAAGAAGAAGACAGTAGAGGTTGAGAAAGAGATCAGACAAAGACTTTCCGAGGTGCCTGGTCTGAAATCTCAAGTAGCTATGGTGGGGATGTTTGAAGGTCAGCAACAGGATTATCCCCTGACTTTGTATATCAAAGGTCCGGAGATCAGGGTTTTGGATGAGGTCTCGGCTAAGGTTCTGAACATGCTGGAAAGAATCCCAGGGGTGGCAGATCCTGACCGTTCCATCCGGAGTGGCAAACCAGAGATGAGAGTGATTGTTGACCGTGAAAAAGCGAGCCGTTTGGGCATTTCTACTGCCCAGATAGCAATGACCCTGCGCTCTTTAGTGGACGGGGATGTTGCCACCAAACTAAGACAAAGTGAAAAAGAGGTAGATGTGAGGGTGATATTGCCTCCAGAGCAGAAGAATAACTTTCAGGATATCGCCTCTGTCAATATCTTAACTCCGGCTGGAATGGCAGTTTCTTTGAGCAGCATAGCCAGCCTACAGGAAGGGGTTGGCCCTACCCAGATCAACAGGCAGAACCGGGAAAGGGTGGCTATACTGACTGCTAACTTAGTTGACCGGCCGTTAGGAGATGTAGTCAAAGATTTGAACAGGAAGCTGGCTGATTACCCTCTTCCTCCGGGGTACAAGATTGAACAGAGGGGTGATGTGGAGATGATGGGCGAGATGTTTTATAATATGATCTTGGTTTTAGTCATTGGCGTAGTCTTCATATATATTGTGTTGGGGTCACAGTTTAACTCGTTCCTGCATCCTTTCACCATAATGCTTGCCTTACCCCTGGCAGTGGTGGGAGCGCTTTTAGCCATATTCTTGACGGGCCAGAGGATCAACATGATGGCTATGGTGGGGATAATTCTTCTGATGGGGATTGTAACCAAGAACTCGATTTTATTGATCGACTATACGATTACTTTGAGAAAAAGAGGAATGGGGAGGGAAGAGGCATTACTCAAGGCGGGACCTGTTCGTCTGCGTCCTATCCTTATGACCTCTGCAGCTATGATCATGGGTATGCTGCCAGCAGCTTTAGGAATAGGAGAGGGTGCAGAATGGAGGCAGTCAATGGGAATTGTAGTCATCGGTGGTTTAATTACCTCAACCCTTTTGACTCTGCTGGTGGTGCCGGTAACCTATGTGGTGGTGGATAATTTTGGAGAGTTTTTAAAAAGGAACATTAAAATCGGTGGATAAAAAATAAGGAGGGAATATGCTGAAGTCCTGTCTGAAAATAACTCTGGTTGTTTTTTTCATTCTCTGGTTTAACTCTCCTTCCTTTTCTCAGGAGAAACTAATCCTGAACCTTGAGAAAAGCCTTGAAACCGCGTACCAGAATAATAGGTTACTTCAGAGCCTGAAGGAAAAAATCAGCTCTGCAAAATTCAAAATTCAGGAGGCGAAATCCGGCTTTTTTCCGAACCTTTCTTTTCAGGGAAGCTTCACCTATCTGGGCGTAAACCCGAGTTTTGTGGTCTCCATCCCGGGGGTATTTAACCAAAAGGTAACTGTTGGCTTCCACGATAACTATACTTTTGCGCTTGCCCTGCAACAATCTTTGTTCACCTGGGGAAGGATTCGTAACCGGTATTCAATCTCTAATTTAAATCTCAGTCTGGAGCAGGAAGAGTATATCAAGAACAAGCAGGGGATAACTTACAATGTGACCAGCTTGTTCTATTCGGCTTTGCTTGCCAGGGAGTTAATCAAGGTAAGGGAGGATGCTCTAAAAAATATCCAGGAGCACCTCAAAACCGTGGAATTAAGGTACAAGGCTGGCCAAGCCTCAGAGTTTGACGTCTTGCGAGCAAGGGTGCAGTTAGCCAATGCCAAACCACCGTTGCTTCAGGCAAAACAAGCATATGATTTAGCTTTAAGCTCT
>Ga0315289_10005013_pt1 | contig 19652 bp, 17 predicted proteins | sample YL17G11_40_MG_FD_203452 | JGI IMG/M metagenome (GOLD analysis project Ga0315289, IMG submission 203452) | Sediment microbial communities from Yellowstone Lake, YNP, Wyoming, USA - YL17G11_40 | ecosystem: Environmental > Aquatic > Freshwater > Lake > Sediment | place: USA: Wyoming | collected...
CGCTCGCGCCCGCGCGTCGACCCGGCCGTGCTCGTGCTGGCCCCGTGCCGCGACTTCGTGCTCCTGGGGAGGAAGGCCTCGTGGCCGCCGCGGCGCTACTCGCTGCTGGCGGGGTTCGCCGAGCTCGGGGAGACGCTGGAGCAGGCCGCTGAGAGAGAGCTGGCCGAGGAGGCCGGCGTGCTCGCCGCGGGCTCCTCTCCTTCCCCCTCTCCTCCCTCTCCCTCTTCGTCCCCTTCCTCTTCCTCCTCCCCTTCGTCCCCTCCTCCTCCTCCTCCTCCTCCGTCTTCCCGATACCTGGGCTCGCAGCCCTGGCCCTTCCCCTCGTCGCTCATGGTGGCGATGCGCGTCGACGTGGATCCGGTCGCCGACGAGGAGGAGGCAGGAGGGGCCGCAGGTGCAGCAGCAGCAGCGGCGGCGGCGGCGGCGGCGGCGGCGGCGGCGGTGGCGGCAGGAGCAGGAGCAGGACGAGGCGAGGGTGGAGGAGGGGCGGCGCTGCGGGACCGCGAGGTCTCCGCCGCGACTTGGCCCTCCCGCTGCCTCCCCGCCGCCGCCCCCGTCGATGGAGAGCTCGAGGACGTGCGCTGGTTCCCGGCCGAGGTCGTGCGGGAGGCCTGCAACGGCCCCGCCGCGAGCTGCGGGCTGCGGCTGCCGGGCAGGCACGCGCTCGCACGGTCGGTGCTGTCTTCGTGGGCTTCCTCTTCGGAGGCTTCCTCCTCCTCCTCTTCTTCGTATTCCGCCTTCTTCGCCTCGCTGTTCTCCTCGGAGGCGTTTCCCTGTGTTTCGAGGAGCCTTCCCGAGAGCAGCAGCAGCGGGCAAGGAGAAGAAACCGGAGGGCTTTTCGAGCTGTTCCGGGTGGGGCGGAGGGAGGACGACGGCGGCGGCGGGGGGGAGACCGCGCTCGCGCTGCGGTGGCTCCTGTCTCCGTCTCTCCCCTCTTCCCCTTCCACTTCCTCGACAGAGGACGAAATCGGAGAGCGGGAGGGACTCGCCCGCGCCGTGGAGCGGGAGGCCTCGGCTGCGGGCCTCTCGATCGAGGCCCTCGGAGGCGGCGAGATCCTTTTTGGGAGGAGAAAGCGGAGCGGGAAAGGGAAGGGAGAGGAGGAGGAAAAAGAGGAGACGGGCGGCTCGGTGCCGCCCGAGGAGCGCCGTATTGTCCTTCGAAGCAGCAGCAGCAGCAGCAGCAGCTCGAAGAGCTCGGCTGCTTCCAATCTGCACGAGGTCTGCGCCTGCCTCATCCGAAGGGCGCACCCGCTGGCGGAGGTCGCAATGGAGTGAAAAGGGCTTTCAAGTGAAATTCTTCTTCGTTTTCAATTTTTTTTAATTTTACACATCACGGAAGAAGAAAAACTTTTCCTCCCTTTCCTCTCCCACTTTTCCCATCTGAAACTCTTCAGATGATCTCGATGTGCCTGAGGCTCCGGTTGATCAGCTCGATCTCCCGCGCGAGCAAGGCCGAGACCTCGGCCACGGTGACCGCCCTCGCCGCCTTTCCCTCGTCCTCGGCAAACGCAAGGTCGAAGCGCTCCTCGAGCGAAAGGAAGAGGTCGACGAGGGCCTCCTCGACCTGAATCGGGGAGGGTTCAGTCAGAGAAGAGGAGGAGGAAGAAGAAGGAGCCGAAGCTTCTGCTGCTGATGATGATGCTGTCTGAGTGCTGCTGCCGTCTTCCTCTTCCTCTGTCTGCTTCTTCTTCTTCCCTCCGCCGCCGCCGACGAGGCCGGCGAGCCCGAGAAACCCCGCCCGCCTCTTCTCCCGCGCTCTCTTCCTCGCGGACGCCACCGCGAGGTCGGCGAGCCTCGTCGCCGGTCCCACGTAGGAGACGTCGCAGTGGAGCTTGAGGAAGGAGCAGACGTCCTGGAGGAGCTGTCGTGTGTGGCGATATGGTTGCGGTTGGGAGTGGAGCGGAGGAGGAGGAGGAGGAGGAGGGAGAGGTGAGAACGGAAAACGAAACGTTGAATTGCCGGCGGCTTTCTCGTCTATCGAAAAAAATGCTTCCCCGGATTCGCACAAACCACTCACCAGCTCTTTCTTCACGATGGCGCACGGAGGGGCCGGACCTCGCTGCAGCCGAGGAGAGAGGGGCGACATGCGAGAAAGAGAGAGAGAGAGAGGCTTGCCGAGTTGGACCGACGGCGGCATCTGCGGCGACGCCGATGGTCGGCTAGTAATCGTCGCCGACTTCGCCACGGTGAGGAGCATCCTCGAGGGGCTCTGTCGTCGCCGCCCGCTGCTCACGCACGATGTTTTCCGTCCCGAGGTGGAGGCACCGGCGAAAGAGGAAGAGAAAGACATGGTTATTATAAGAAGCGGAAAAAGATAAAAGATAATCGTTCCTTTCCTTTGTTTCTCGCCGACTCTGATTTGGAAACGTCGACCTCGAAGGAAAAAAAAAGAAACCGCTCTCCACTTGTTCTCTCTGCTCTCGACTTTGAGAATTTCAAATCGCGGGGAATGGGGCTCTGTCACACACACGCGCGCGCGCGCACAAACCGAAACGAAAAAAGTGGAACAACGCAAAAAAGAGGAAGTAAAAAACAAAGTGGGAAAAAGGAAAAAGGAGGGTGACGAGGGTTCGTAGCCGCCAGCACGCTCTTGCGCGCGCGGCGGTTTTTTTTCTCCCGCGCCCTTCGCGCTCGCCGCGCCCCTGGCCCGCCGCATCCTCCTCCTCGCTGCTCTCAGATTGAAAGGGCGCCCAAAGATCTGTAAGGGTATATTGTTGTTGAATCTCTCGCTGCTCTCTCTCCTCTCAAAAAAGAACGTTTCTCTCCCTCCATTTTCCTCCCTCCCTCTCTCCCCGCCTCTCCAACCCCCCTCCCTCCCTCTCTCTCCCACTAGTTGCTCCTCGACCCGATGTAGTCCGCCAGCGCCACCAGCGGCGCCGCGGCCCGGGCATCGAACGAGCTCAGCTGCGCCTTGGCGTCCGAGATCAGGTTGGCCGCCACTTCTCTGGATTTCTCCAGGCCGAGCAGCGAAGGGTACGTCGTCTTCTGCGTCGCGAGGTCCTTGCCCGCGGTCTTGCCCAGCACCTCGGTCGGCTGCGTAATGTCGAGGATGTCGTCGACGACCTGGAACGCGAGGCCGATCGCACGGGCGTAAGACCGCAGCGACGAGACCTGCGCGGCCGAGGCACCGCCGAGGAGCGCTCCGGACACGACCGAGGCCTCGAGCAGGGCAGCCTGAGGTGTTTTTTTGTTGGGTTTCGAGGGAAGTTTTTTTGGAGTCCTTTCGGAGTCAGCGAGAGAACGGAGGCGACTCGAAGAGAGAGAGAGAGAAAGCGAGAGAGGAAGAGACGGAGAGAGAGACGCCCAAAACGTGGGCGGCAAAGGGGAGCGGAGGAGGGGCAGAAAAGAAGGGAAAAGGGCAGCTCACCGTCTTGTGCTCGTGGATGTACTCGAGCGTGTCGAGCCCGACCTCGGCGCCGGCGCCCTCGCTCTTGAGGTCGACCACCTGCCCGGCCACGAGCCCCTCCGCCCCGACGGCGCGCCCGACCTCGGCCACGACGTCCAGGATCGCCTCGGCGGAGACGCCGCCGTCGCACCCCACCCTCGGCGTCGAGCGCGCGATGTGCTCGAACGAGAAGGCCAGCAGCGCGTCGCCGGCGAGGATCGCGATCTCCTCGCCGAAGACCTTGTGGTTCGTGGGCACGCCGCGCCGGAAGTCGTCGTTGTCCATGCTGGGCAGGTCATCGTGGATCAGAGACATCGTGTGAAGCATCTCGAGCGCGCAGGCGGTCGGCATCGCCGTGGCCGCGACGCCGCCGACGAGCTCGCACGCGGCGATGCAGAGCACGGGCCGAACGCGCTTGCCCCCGGCGAGCAGCGAGTAGCGCATCGCCTCGGTGACGGCTTCCGGGTAGGCGAGGGGCACGGCGGCGTCCAGAGCCGCGTGGACCGCGGCGGCCTGCGACCCCATGTAGAGCTTGAAGTCGAACGGAGAGGAGGAGGAGGAGGAGGAGGAGGTCGAGGGCGCTGCCGGAGAGGACGAGGTCGAGGTCGACGAGGCGGCCTCGGTCGAGTGCACGACGACGCTCGCGGCTCGCAGCGAAGGAGAGGCTTCCCCTCGCCGTTTCTGCGTCGGCCCGCTCTGGGAGGGGCGGATGCAGCGCGGGACGGGCCTGTTTTTTGTTTGGGATTGGTTTCGTTCCCTCGTTGAGCGATCGCATCTATCGTGTTCTTTGATCGTGGCGTAGGGAATCGAGAGCGCGGAAGCGGCTTCGACGGGGACGCGACGAAGAATCGGAGAGCAACGGCGACGACGGGCGGTGGCTAAAACAGAAGACGTCGTCGCCGGCGTCGTCGTCGGCGGCGTTGTCGTCAAAACTCTCTCTCGTTTTCACTCACCTCGCGTCAACTGCCACGAACGCGACGCGCGCCCCGGACGCAATCGTCCCGGCGCGCATCTTTTATCGGATTGGAAAGAGAAGGGACGAGAGGCGGTTGGAAAAGAGCAAAGAGAGAGAAGAGAGTTGGCTGATCGCGAGCGTGAAATTGCTTTGCTTCTTTCTTCTTCGTTATTTTTTTGTGTGAACCTCACCCTTATCTCGCCTTGGTCTCACTTCTTCTTCTTTTTCTTGAGCAGGCCCTGAGAAACGGGCTCTCTCTCTCTCTCGCTCTCGTACGAAGGAAAACAGAAACCGCCGCTTTTCAAAGCGATATGGCCAAGTCCCTGCGCAGTAAAGTCAAGCGCGCCGTGCGAGCCGAGAGGCGGTGAGTTTTTCTGAGTGCTGGGTTCTTTTTGCCTCGAACCTCAAGGAGGCGGCAGGCGGCAGGCGGCAGACCGCCGGAGGTCCCAACCCCGGCGCCTCCACGAAGGGATTCTCCCTTTCTTCCTCGGAAGCTTTCCAGAATCAGATGCTTCCAGAAGCAATCAGATCTCTTTTCTCGTTTCCACGCACCGTCGCGGGAATCGAAACGCTTCTTGCCGTCGCGGGCGGGGGGGGTCTCAGTTTTTTTTTGGCTAGCTGCCGCTGCCGACGACGAAACCAAAAACGTCGACGTCGTTTTTTGCTCACCGTCCATCTTCTTTTTCAAAAAACTCATGCCCAAACAGCGTCGCCCTCGCCAAGTCGCCCGTGGAGGCGAAGAGACAGGGCAATCGTGATGCCGCCATGGCCAAGATTTTGGAGACAGCGGCCCTGAAGAGGGAGCAGGTGCGTTTTCTTTTTGGAGAAATCGTTGGAAAGGGAGCGAAATGTCGGCAAAACGACAGTCACCACATCCCCTATGCTTCGCCCCTCGGTCGCGCACACACGCCTCGCGGTTTCCTTTCTCTTTTCAGCTAGCGCTAGACATGCGCTGATGCGCTCTCTCTCTCTGTCTGGGAAACAAAAATCCAACACAAAACGATACTCCCTGACCAGGCCAAGCTCGACGGCGCGATGGACATCGAGCCGTCGCCGACGGCCGCCGCAAACGCCACCGGCAGCGCCTCCGCCAACGCCGCAAACGCCAAAACCGCCCTCGACAACGCCCGGACGACTGACGAGGTCTCCTGGTCCAAGATCGGCATCCGCGCCGGAGGGGTCAACGCCAAGTCCCTCCGCTACACGACGCGCTCCAGGGGCAAGTGCCGCGGCCCCCGGAAAATCCTCGAGGTCGGGTCCGCCGCGCAGAGCCACGGCGAGACGGGGAAAGCCAACAACTCTACTTCTTCTGCGAAGCAGCCGTCCAAGACCGCCTTCCTGTTCCCGGTCAACCCCAAGAACAAGAAGAGGCGCAGGACCAACATTTTCACGAGGCACGGGTAATCAAATGAGGATGAATTTGACGAAGAACGAGAGAGAGAGAGAGAGAGAACGAAAGAAAAAAATGTAAAATTTTGATTTGAAAAACGTCCCGCCCTTTGCCTCCAACTCTCTCTCTTCCATTTTGGAGTTGTCTTTTTTTCCACTTTCTCTCGCTACACAGTGCGGGATTGTTCTATTCTGGGGGGATGAGGGGAGGGGGATTCAGTGCGAGAATTTGGGCCAGTGGAGGCGGCGTTTTTGTGGTTGAAAATTTCGGTTCTTTTTTGTCTCTCTCTCTTTTTCTCTGAAGTCTTTCTCTCATCTCTCTCTCTCTAGTCATTATCTCTCTCTCTCGTTTCCCTCCCTTTCCTTTCCATTCACCACTCGTCGTCGTCGTCGTTGTCCGCCGCGGGAGCAGGAGCGGCAGGAGCAGCTTCTCCGGCGAGAGCAGCCGGCTCCGGAGCAGTTCTTTCCCCTTCCGCCGCTGCCGGCTCGGGCGCGGTGCGCTCGTCCGCTCCCACCGCCTCCGCCGTCTCCTTCGCCTCCTCCTTCGCCTCCTCTTTCGTCTCTTCCGCCGCGGCAGCGGCAGCAGGCGCAGCAGCAGCAGGGGCAGCAGCTTCCCCCTTCTCCTCCTTCTTCTCCTTCCCCCCCTCCTTCTCCTGCTGCGCCTCCTGCACGAAAGCCACCGCGACCTCCTTGACGACGCCCTTGAGCGGCTTGAGGTCGACCCCACTAAACCCGAACCGTGCGTCCGTCGACAGCTTGGCCATCAAGCTTTTGATCGTGATCTCGTTGACGTCCGACTCGCCGAGGACGACCAGGGCGGCCTTCCTGAGGTCGGCCTCCGAAGGAAGAGGGGCTGCTGCAGCAGCAGCGGGAGCAGCAGCGGGAGCGGCAGCGGCGGCGGCCGGAGCCGGAGCATCTTTCTCTTCCTCTTTCTTCTCGGCGCTCTTCTCCTTCTTCTCCTTCTTCTTCTCCGAGGGCTTGGGGGTCGCCTTTGCCGGAGTAGGAGACGCCTTCTTTCTGGGCTTGGGCGTCGCCTTGACAGCAGCAGCAGCAGCTTTCTGCTTCTTCTTGGCCGGGGCCTCTTCCTCCTCGTCGGAAGAAGAGTCGTCGTCGTCGCTCGAGTCGCCGTCGCTGCTCTCGTCGTCGTTCTCGTCCTTTTTCGAAACCTTCTTCTTCTTTCCCTCCGCCTTGCTCTTTTCCTCCGTCTTCTTCTTCTCCGTCTTCTTCTTCTCCTTCTCCTTCTCCTCCTCGTCAGAGTCGGAGTCGGAGTCGGAGTCGGAGTCGGAATCGGACTCGTCCTTCTTCTTCGACGCAGCCGGCGCCCCCCCCTTCTTCTTCTTCGCCTCGGCCGCCTTGGCCGCCTTGGCCGCGGCCCTCTCAGCCTTCGCCTTCTTCTCCGCCTTCCTCTTGCGCTTCAGCGCCGACTGCTCGGCCTTGCGCTTCGCCTTCTCGCGCTTCTTGGCGGCGATCGCGGCCAAGTCGCGCTGGCGCGGGACCGCGAGCGCGGCGACGTCGGAGACGGCGGCGGCGGCGGACGAAGAGTCGCCGCCGGCGGTGCCTCCCCTGACACGGGCGGCGAGCACCTCTGGCGGCGCCGGCGCGGCCAGGAACTCGACCAGCCTCGCGACCTTCTCCTCCTTCCCTCCCGACCCGCGAGGCACGTCCATCAGGTCCATGATGCGGTGGATCGTGTCGACAAAGAGCCTGCCCACGCGCTCCTTGTCCTTCTCTTTCGCCTCCGAGAGGGCTTCTCCGCCGACGTCGGGGTAGACGAAGCCCGAAAAGTTCAGAATATCTTTTTTGCGGGTCGTGCCTTTCCCCGTGCGGCGGTAGAGGACTTTGTGGAGCTCCTCCATGATGGGGTCCTTGCCCGAGACCTTGGAGAGCTTGAAGTTGACTGTTTTTTCGTTTGTTTGGTTGATTGATTGAGAGAGGGGAAGAGGAGGAAGAAGGAAGAGGTCGAGGTTGAGGCAACAGTTATATCAAAAAAGAAAAGGCGACATCGAATTTTCGGACGGGATGCACCCAAACCGCCCTTCTCGGCGTCGCTTTTTTCCCCGTAAACCCCCCTCACACTCACTGTTCGAGATCTCGACGAGCTTGGTCCCCTTGCCCTGTGCGATTCAAGGAGGAAAAGAAGGAAAAGAAAGGGCGTGAGCGCCAGAAAGATTAGCTTTTTTTCGATTGAACCTGAAGATGATGAAGAAGAAGAAGAAGAAGAAGAACAGCAGGCAGAAAAAAACACCTCCCTACCTTGACCTGCACTAGGTCCTCCTTGACCACAGCCTGCGGCGGGCTGAAGAACTCGACCTTCTTGCGCTCGCGGCCGGCGCGGGCCGGCGTGGAAGCCGGGGACGGAGCAGGTTTCGCCGCCTTTTTCTTTGTCGATGCCGGTGCTTTCGCTGCTGCCTTTTTCGCCGTCGAGGGAGGAGGAGCGGCAGCAGCGGCAGCGACAGCAGGAGAAGCAGCGGGGGCGGCAGCAGGGGCGGGAGAGGGGGCTGCGACCTGCTCCGCGGGAGCGTCAGCCACGGGCTCGTCGTCGGCCATCATGAAAGGAGAAAGAGGGAAGGAAGAAGAAGGGGAAAAAGAAAAAGTGTTGAGAAAACAACACTCTCTCAACTCTCACTTCCCTTTTCGACGTCGACTCCCGACGGCGCATTCGATTACTTCTCTCTTCTTCTGTCTCTCCCTCTTTCTCTCGCTCTCTCTTCAGTGCAAAAACCATGAGCGGCGCTGCGGACGAGAAGAAAAAGGCCACCCCAGTCGGGGTCGCAAACGTCGAGCGCCGCACCTGGAACGAGCAGGAATACGAGGAGAAGGCGGCGCAGCGGGACGAGGAGGTGAAGATTTTGTTTGGTCGGATTGGAAGGGAAGAGACGGCGACGACGACGGCAAAAACGACGACCTCCTCTGGAACTCACACCTCTATCTTTCAACACCGCTTTCTCTCTTCCTAAAACCTCAAAACAGGATGCGCTCGCCGCGGAGGAGTCGAAGGCCGACGCCCGCAAGCGCAAGAGGATCGGTGAGATTGATTTGATTTCTGAGTGAGGCTCCTCTTTTCCCTCCTTTCTCTCTCTCCCGCTGCCCCGTGTTGCTCCCCTCTTTTGCTCACCCTCCTCCCTCTCTCTCTCTCATTCTCTTCTCTCTTTCTCTCTTTCTCTCTCTTTCTCTTTCTCTTTTCCCCCCCTTTCGAAAAACCCCAAAACCCTACAGAGCGCGACCCCTTGCACCAGGGCCTCATCGTCGAGCGCGCCAAGCTGCGAGCTCGCGAGCAGGAGGTAGACCTGACCTCGAAGCTCGGGAGGGCGCAGGCCGTCTCTGCCGCGGCGCCCAAGAGCGCACAGGGGGGCTGGCACTGCTCGGTCTGCGACTGCGTTTTAAAAGATTCAAAAGCGTGGCTGGATCACATCAACGGCAAGTACCACAACGCTGCTCTGGGCATGAGCATGCGCGTGGAGCGGTCGAGCAAGGACGAGGTCAGAGAAAAGCTGGACGCGCTGGCGAGGGAGCGCGAGGCGGCGCGGGAGAAGAAGAGGGAGCGCAAGGCGCTGCTCAAGGCCGGGGTTGCGGTGGCGGGAGAGGGAGGCGAGGGCGACGATGCAGACGGTAACGGTGGCGGCGCCGGATCTTCCCTCTCCAAGTCTGCTGCGGCGGCGGCTGGCTCCTTCGACCCGGAGGACGCGTTCGCGAGGAGGGTCGCCGAGCGCGAGGCGGCAGAGGCGGCCGAGATGGAGGCGAAGCGGGCGGCGCTCGCGGCGGCGAGGAAGAAGAACTCGAAAAAGGAGGAAGAAGAGGAGGACGAGGACGAGGACGCCGCGGCGATGGCAGCTGCTATGGGCTTCAAGAGCTTTGGTTGAGAGTGAGAAAGAAAGGGCGCCGGGGGGGAAAGAACTGTAAGAAAAATCGAAGAAACGAAAACTCATTCTCTCTCGTTTTTTTTTTTTGGGGGGGGGGGGGAATGCTCGGTGCTACAATGAAACAAAATAAAAATAAAAAACTCCCGCATCCCTCTGTCTGTACCGCCCCCCCTCTCTCTCTCCCCATCAATCAATGCTTGTGGCTGTGGTTGTAGCCCGTGTACGTCAGGCTCCTCTCGGCCCTCGACGCCGCCCAGGCAGCCAGGGCCGCGGCCGCCGCCGCGAGGGCCCAGCGGGCGGCGACGGCAGCGGGGGCCCGCGCGCCCGCGGCGCCGGCCGCGGCCGAGGCCAGCAGCAGCGCCGCGGCGGCCCCGGCCCTCTTCACCTTCACCGCGTTCCTCAGCGCGACGCTGCACGACCGGCAGTGCTTGGTGTGCTGCTCGTAGCGGGACAGGATCGACGCTTCGGCGAGGTGCTCGGGAAGCTTCGACGACGGCGAGTAGGAAGCGGAAGACGACGAAGCCGAAGCCGGCGACGGCGCCGTCGACGGCGACACGAGCGGCGAGGGGGCAAAGGGGCTTCCAAAGGGCCCGCCGCCGCCGCGGCCGAAGAGCCACTTGCGGTAGGCCACTATCGGCGCGTCCGCCGGGGCAGGCATGTAGTTCGTTTTGAAGAACGCGAGGCCGACCTCCGACGCGGAAGGAGGAGGAGGAGGAGGAGAAGAGGGAGAGGAGGACGCCGCCGCCGCCGCTCCCAGGGCCGCCGCGACGGCCGAGGCAGCGCGGTCCTCGGTCGGCCAGAGCAGGCGCGAGTCGCCGTCGGTGACCTCGGAGCTGAAAAAGTGGTTTGCCCACTCGGGCCTGAGCCGGAGCATCAGCTTGATAAACTTGTTGACCCTGGGGGAGTCCGGGTAGCGGATCTGGAAGAGGATGCGGCAGCGCCCGGGCTCGGTCGGGGTGACGAAGATGGGCATCGACCGCCACCGGCTCCCGGCGCAGACGGGGTCGCCGTCGGGCTTGTCACAAAACCACGTCGCCAGCGCCGGCGGCTCGAAGAGGATCCGCGTCAGCATCCGCCCGTCCTTGTCTGTGCGCGGGACCCTGAAGGCCGAGTCGAAGATGGCGGCGTCTCCCGTGAGGCTCTCGGTCCGCAGGGCGCGGGCGCCGGCGCTGTGCCGGTCGAGGTGTCGACGCCCTCCCTCCCCGCCGCCGCCTCCTGCCTCTCTCTCCCTCTTGTGCCGCGTCGAGGAGAGCACCGCGGCCAGCGCCGCCGTCTCGACCTCTTCGCCGCTCTCCGGGTCCAGGCTGACGCGCGCCGCGGCGACGTCCCCGGCGTCGAAGGCGTCCCTGTCTCCCAAAACCCTGTTGTGCGCAAAGGCGAGGTGCGAGGCGTCCAAGAGGTTGTCGATCAGCGTCGTCGCGTCGTACTCGACGTCGCGCGAGTAGCGGCCCGCGAGCGTCAGGAGCTTTTCCGGTTTCCCTCCTCTCCCTGCTGCCGAAGGAAGCGCGTCGGAGGCGACGCCGGCGTCGTCGACGGAGATGCCTGGGGCGTAGATAGGCTCCGTCTCCTCGCTTTCCCGAAACATGCGCGCGACGGTGTCCTCCTCCTCCTCCTCCTCTTCCGGCCCGCCGCCGGCTGCCTCGAACGCCCCTCCTCCTTCGTTCTCGCTCCCGCGGTCGAAAGAGGAGGAGAAGCCGCTCGAGGGCCTCCCCATCTTCTTGCTCCTCTTCCCTCCTCCCGAAGCCGCCGCCGCCGCCCTGGGCCCCTCGCCCCAGACCCATAACATCCCCTGCGCAGCCCGGCACGGCCTCGGCGTCGCACACGCCCTCGGCGAGGCCGCTGCCGCGGCGGCGGCTCCGGGCGACACCAGGGTCGAACACCCAGACAGCTGCGGGATCTTGGAGCATTTTCCCTGAACGCCGCCGAACACCCAGCCGTGGTAGGAGCACTCGAGCGAGGTCCGCTCGATCGCTCCCGTGACGGGATCCCTCTCGGTCAGCAGCCGCCCCTGCGACAGCGGCGCGCGCCTGTGGGGGCACGAGTCCTCCAGCGCGACCCACCTGCCGCCGTCTCCCCCCTTCTCCAGGTAGAGCGCGAGCTTGACGCCAAGCAGGGTGAACGCGTTGGGCTGGGACTCGTCGAGGTCCTCGAGGAAGGAAACGGGGTACCACTGCGCGGTCCAGGAGAAGGGCGGGACGCCGGCCGGAGGGGGGGAGGAGGAGGGTGCGGGAGAGGAGGCGGGGGAGGAGGCGGGGGAGGAGGCGGGAGAGGAGGCGGGGGAGGAGGCAGGTGCGGGAGAGGAGGCGGGGGAGGAGGCGGGGAAGGCCGAGACCGAGGCATGAGCGGCAGAAGCGGCAGCGCCGCTGCCGGGCGTCGCGCAGACGACGCTCTTCCTCTGCGGGAGCGGCGGCCGCGCTCCGCGGAGGGGGCCGCTGGGAGCTCGGCCCCCTCGGGGGTGGCCACCCGTCGCTGTTCGAGTCGCTGGGGTCGCGGGCGCGGGCGCGCCGATGGCGCCCTGGCCGCGTAGGGAATGGGCTCGCATCGCGGTGTGTTTGTGCCTTGGCTGCTTTGGATCTCGACGCGCGCTCTGCAGCTGGTGAGAGAAGAAGCGGGCCTCAACAGCAGGGCTGGTAAGAAACGCGCGGCGAGCACCGGTTGATCGATGAAAAAGGTGCTCCTCGACAGCGAGCGTCGAAACGAGGGAGAGTGAACTCTGTGATTTTTGTCTGTTGCTCTTTTTTTTTTTCCTCGTTCTCTCAGAACCTCTCTTTTTTCTCAACTCTTCTTCCTTTCCCGCGCGCCCCTTCCCCCCCACGAACAGAATGGGAAACCTCTGTTCGCGGATAGAGGTGGCCGCGGATGACCTGTACAGCCGAGTACGTTCGTTGTTCGATTGGGCCGGCAGCAGGAGGGAGGAGAGACGCGTTTCTCAGAGGGGGGCATTGGGATGCGGCGACAAAGCGAAACTCTCTCTCGTGCCTCTCTCTTTTCTCATGCCTCTCTCTCTTTCTCTCCATCTCTTACTCTCTATCTATATGATTCATCGCACAGCCATGGAAGCCCGACGGCGGTGAAGCGGCGAAGAACGGGAGGCGGAGCGACGGCGGCTACGAGGTAAAAGAAAACGAGGGAGCATTGAAAAGAGGCCAGGGGCCAATTCGCGGCGGCGGGCAGCGATGACGCTCTCGCCGTGCGACGTTGTTTTTTTCCTCCCTTTCTTCTTCTTTCGCCCGCTCCCTTTTCCTCTCTCTCAGCCTCTCGAGCTCTTTCTCTCTCTCGCAATCCAAAAACAAAACGCAAACAGGGCGGCGCCAGCACACCCGGAGGAGGTCGAGGAGGGCGCAGGGGAGGCGACGATGCGGCCTCGCCCCCTTCGGTCGCCGGGGGGGGCGGCGTCCTGCTGTCGAGCCCGACTTCGGCGCGAAGGAGAGGCGGCGGCGGGAACGGCGACGACGACGGCAGCGCCGCCGCCGGTCCCTCTTCCCCAGAGCACCGGCGACAGCAGCAGACGCAGCCCCACCGTGGCCCTCCGGCCTCCTGGACCCGCGGCGAGCTCATCGGGGCCGGGGCCTTTGGCCGCGTCTACCTGGGCCTGGACGACGAGACGGGCGAGCTGTTCGCCGTGAAGACCGTGTCCCTGCCCTCCACCGTTTCCTTTGCTGGCGGTGCTGCCGGAGGAGGAGGAGGAGGAGCTTCATCTTCAAAAATGGGAGGAGGAGAAGACGACGACGGGTCCGACGGCGATTTTGACGACGACGACGACGACGACTTTGCAGACCTCACGGCCACCGGCGCGACCGCCGGCCTCGCCGCCCGCCGCAGGCAGGACGACCGCAGGCTCGCCCCCCACGTCGAGGCGCTGCGGTCCGAGGTCGAGCTGCTGGCAGGGCTCGACCACCCGAACATCGTCAGGTACCTGGGCACGGAGCAGAGGGCTGCCCTCCCGGAGGGGTGTTCCAGCGGGGCGGCGACGAGGAAGAGGAACAAGGGCGGCGGCAACGGCGGGGAAGAGAGCGGCGACGAGAGCGAAGGCGACGACGGGAGCGGCGGCGGCAGCGGCGGCGAATCTCCCTCCGGCTCCGCTCTGAGAGGCAAAAAGGCCTCTGCTTCCTCCAAGAAGCTCTCGAAGAAGAAATCCGGCAGCAAGGGCAGCAAAAACGCGGGCCAAAACCAAAACCTCGGCTCCGAGCTCAACATCTTCCTCGAGTACGTCCCGGGAGGCTCGATCGCGGGCCTCGTCTCGCGCTTCGGCGCCCTGGCCGAGCGCGTCTCCGCGTCCTACGCCAGGCAGATCCTGACGGGACTCGCGTACCTGCACGCGCACGGCATCGCACACCGGGACGTGAAAGGGGCCAACTGCCTCGTGGGATCGCAGGGCGTCGTGAAGCTTGCCGACTTTGGCGCGAGCAAGCGGATCGAGGACGTCGCGACGCTCGGTGAGTTTGGGGGGGGGGGCGGGGGGGGTCGTGTCTTCTTCCTTGCTCAGGGGGCCGTTTCCTGTCGCTTTTTTTGCTTCATATGCTGCTGCTGCTCTTCTCTCTTTTCTGCTGTCTTTTTCTGCCTCGACAGAAAAGAAAGCACCGACTAGAAGCCGGGGGGAAAAAAAAACATCAAAAAAAAAAAAAACAGAGGCAGGCGGCGGCTTCAACTCCATCAAGGGCACGCCCTACTGGATGGCCCCCGAGGTCATCAAGCAGACCGGGGCGGGGAGAGCCGCCGACGTGTGGTCCGTGGGCTGCACCGTGATCGAGATGGTCACGGGCAGGCCGCCGTGGTCCGAGCGGTACGGCTCCCAGGTCTCGGCGCTCTTTGCGATCGCGCAGGCGGGCGGCCCGCCGCCGCTGCCCGCGACGCTGTCCGTCGCGCTGCGCGACTTCCTGGGCCACTGCCTGCGCCGCGACCCCGGGCAGCGGCCGCCGGCCAGGGCGCTGCTGGACCACCCCTGGATCACGGGGGAGTCCCTGCTGAAGACGCTGCCGCCGGAGGACGTGACGCCGCTCGGGGTCGGGGCCGCGAGCCTGCGGAGGAACGCCGCCGTCGGAGAGGCGGCGGAGAGGAGCGGCGAGGTTGCGACGACGGCGGCGCGACCGCGGCAGCTCCGGCTCGGAGGAGGGGCGGCAGGAGCAGGGCAGCATCGCCGCGGCTTCTCTTCCGGGGCTCCGTCTCCGGTCTTCGAAGAAGCAGAAGAAAGGGAAGGGGATTCCTCGCGCAAGCTCGGAGGAGGAGGAGAGGGCCCGCTGCGCGGGAGAGCTCATTCAAACAACGCGGAATTCGGCCCCCTCGGCGGAGGCAGCAGCAGCCGAGCGACGACGACGACGACGACGTCGGGGAATAGTGGCGGCAACAGCACCAGCGACGGCAATGTTGCTCTTTCCTCGCCCGCTCGAAGGAGCACGGCTGCGGGGCCGCTGGCCCCGAGGCCCTGGGGGGAGGCTGCTGCGCCGGTGCCGCTCGCCGCCGCTCGGAGGGGGAGGGAGAGCGAGGCTGCGGCGGCGGCGAAAACGATGACGGCGACAGCGGCGAAAGAGAAAAACAGCAGCGCCAACAGTAAGGCAACTTCGGCCCCCGCTGCTGCCGCCATCGCGGCCTTTGCCAACGACGACGTGCTCCTCGCGACGGTCACCTCAAGCGCCGTGGCTCTCCCGCTGAGGAGGATGATGGTGAAGAAGGAGGAGGAAGAGCGGAAGAAGAAAGGAGGAGGAGAAGCGACGGCGGCGGCAACGACCGAGAGCGTCGCCGCGCCGAGAAAGGGCTGGGCGGCTGTCGCGACTCAAGCTCAAGCAGCAGCGGCGGCGAGGTCCTCGGAAGAGGAGGAGAGGGAGGAAGACCCCGTGACGCCCACGGGGAGCAGCGAAGACGAGGAAGGGGACGAAAGCGGAGGCTCGCCGCCGCCGGCGACCGCCGTCGCCGACGACCCCTTGGCTGCTTTCGAGGCCCTCCGAAGGCACAACGCAGCCGCGGCCCCGCTCTTTCCGGGAGGAGGAGGCGCGACCTCGAGGCCCGCGCAGGGAGGATGGGCTGCCGCGAGCCTCGCTGCTGTCGGTAAGAACAGCAAGTAAAGGCGGCGACGGGACCTTGGAGAGGGAAAACGTTTGTGTTTTTTCCGATTTCATTTTTTTTCCTCAGTCTTTTTTTTTCCCTTTCTTTCTTCTCCAACCGTTTTTCAGATCTTTCCGTCGTGTGAACAAAAGAGGAAAGTTTGTGCTTCTGCTGATCTGTCAATCAAAAAGTGAATGGGACGGAAAACGAGAAAAGAACGCCAATTACACACCCCGAATATTTTATCATCACTTCTTTGTTGTTGTTTTTTTTTCTCCCGCCGCTGCAACGAGTCCAGAAGAGCGAGCGAGCAACTTTTTCCCCCTCTCAAGTCGCTGCCACCTTTCTCTCTCTCACTCTCTCACTCAAGACACGCTTCACGCGTTCCTCCCTCCGGCTTTCGAGGCCGCCGCGGCCTCCGCCACCCCGGGGAAGAGGTAGGCTGCCACGTCGCTCAGCGAGACGACCGCCTGGACCCGCCTCGTAGCGGGGTCGACGACGAAGACGCGCCTGACGCCGGGGCTCGAGCTCGAGGAGGAGCAGTTGTTCGAGCTGCAGGCGAGGCGTTCGACGACGGCGCGGAACGAGTCCGCGGCGGTGCAGACGTAGACGCGCGGGGGGCGCGGGGAGGGGACCGACGAGCGCTGCTGGGACGCGGGGTTTTCGCCGTAGTGGCCCGACGCGGACGCCGTCGCGGGCGGGAGCAGCGCCAGCGCCAGGGCCTGCCCGACGGTCACGTCCTCCCACTGCAGCCTCGAGTACGCGCCCCCGCGGGCCAGCGCCCCGATGTCGGCCCGCGCGTAGACGTCGACGAGCGCTCCCGTCTCGGCGTCGACGACGGGGAGGCTCGAGACGCCGTGCTCGAGCAGCAGTCCTAGGGCCGAGGTCAGAGGCGTGGCGGGAGTGACGGAGACGATGGGGCGGACGCGCCTGACGTCCCTCCTCTCGAGGAGCTGTCGCTGCCCGTCCGCCGGCTGCTGCGGCGGCGGCTGCCTGCAGGGCGGCGCGTCGGGGGCCCAGGTCCCCAGGGGCAGGTCGCAGAGCTGCGCCCTCAGCAAGGGCGCGCCTGGGCCGACGGAGGGGGCGCTGAAGGCCCCGGCGCCGAGGATCCCGCCGCCGCCCGCCGCCCCGGCCGTCGGCGTTGCGGCCTGCGAGCCCGCCCCTCCTCCGCCGCCGACGGCCCTCAGGGCGCGCAGCGCCGAGGACAGCAAGCCCGCGAGCGTCGCGTGCGCCAGCAGCGTCGGGCCGTAAGCCCCACCTCCGGAGGCGGCCGAGGCGGAGACCGAGGTCTGCATCCTCCGAGGGTCGGGCGGCGGCGTGACGGGGGCCGACACCAGCATCCGAGAGACGTCTTCGGAGGACAGGCACGGGCTGGGAGGCCTCGACCCGTCGTTGACGGGGCCCTCCGCCGCCGCCGCGGTCGCCGCGGCCAGGTCTACCGCGACGGGCGGCGCGACGATGGGAGCGACGCTGACCCCGGCCGAGGCCAGCGTCGCGGCAACGGCGGCGAGCGAGTCGTCGGGCGCGACCGAGACGAGCGGCCTCGGCGGCGCCGGCGGGGCGGCCGCGTCGTTGGGCCTGCCGCCGCCTATCCCCTCCGGCGGGCTCCTGTTCGACGAGGCATCCGCCGCCGCGCAGGCGCTCGCGGCGGCGGCGGCGGCGGCAACGGCCGCGGCGGCGCCGGCCCTCAGCGCCCGGATCGTGTGCGCGTCCATCTGCGCCTCCGACAGCGGCGAGCCCCCCGCGCGCGCGGCGTCGCGCAGGTCCCTCAGCGCGTGGATCAGGTCGCTGGCCGAGAGCATGCCCACGAGCTCGCGGGACCGCGGGCACCACACGGGCGCCGTGGCGACGCCGTGCTCGTGCAGCGCGTGGAAGGCGAGGCGGACGGGCAGGTCGGCCGAGAGCACGACCACCTTGCCGGACTCGGGCACGAGCTCGGCCGCGGTGTGCGAGGCGAGGTGGCGCGCGACGGCGGCTCGCGAGGCCGCGGGCTCGTCGGTCGGGGCCGGCGGGTGGTGGTGCTGCGACTGAGCAGCGGCGGCGGCGGCAGCACCAGCAGCAGCAGCGGAGCTCGCAGCAGAGGGAGACAAAAACGCCTGTTGCAGCTGCGGCGGCGGCGGCTGCGGAACCAGCGGCGCCGGCGGCATCTGATGCTGCATCCCCATCAGCGAGCCGCCGCTTCCGGCAGTGGGCGCCGAGAGCGAGTGGGGTATCCCGGCGGGGTTGTGGTGGTGATGAAGGTGCTGCTGGTGAGCCTGCTGGGCCGCCTGAGCCGCCGCGGCTTGGATGAGAGCCTGCTGCTGCTGCTGCTGTTGCTGTTGCTGCTGCTCGTGCTGTTGCTGTTGCTGCTGCTGCTGGAACTGCACTCCCGCAGCTGACGCGGGGGTCGCTGGCGCGGAAGCAGCGTGCTGCTGCTGGTGCTGCTGCTGTTGTTGCTGTTGGTATGCAGCGGCGTGAGCCGCAGCGTGCGCGGCGGCCGCGGCGGCTGCTGCTGCTGCGGCGGCGGCGGCGGCCTCCGCGGCGGAGGACGACGACATCATCTCGACGTCTGAGGCCGCGGAGCTCAGAGCCGCTTGCTGCTGCTGCTGCTGCTGAAGCTGCTGAGCAGCCCGCGCGGCCTGCGCAGCCAGGGCCGCGCCTCCGCCGACGTCCGCGGGCCCGGCACCGGAAGGAAGGTGCGAAGAGGGCGCCGCGGAGGCGGGGATGGCACCCGCCGCCGCCACCGTCGCCATCGTCGGCGTCGCCGCGATCCCAGCGACTCCGCCCGCCGACACGGCCCCGGACCCGCCCTCTGCCCTCCGCACGAAAAGCCAGTTGTTTACGTTCCCCAGAGGATCGGGCATGAACGGCGCCGAGTCGTCGTGCCTCCAGGCGCCGTCGACGATGAACTTGTACTGGTGGTAGCCGGGAGGCAGGTGGACGACGACGGAGAACTCAGTGGCCAGCGCCGGCGCGATCTCGCCGTTGCTGCTGCTGGTGCTGTTGCTCCCCGACGCTGGAGGAGGGGCCGAAGAGAAAGCGGGGGAGGGGGCCATGGGCACGGTCTCTACCCACCGGGTGAAGGAGCCGCAGAGGTGGACCTGTGCGTGGAGTGGAGGTTGAGGGATTTTGTTTTTGGAGTGGGGGGGAGAGGGAGGGTGAGGACGAGGTCGAGGTTTTTTTTTCCTCCTCTTCTCTTTGCCTTGTCGCCATCGTCGAATCAAATCCCCGCTCGAACATCTCTTTCTCTTTCACCTCCTCCTTCACTCACCGTCTGGCCTCCAAACCTCCACGTGAAGCGCGTCGGCACGAAGAATGACGAGGGCGCAGACATCGTAATTCGAAGTGCCTCAGTTTCAAGCAGGAATGGCTATCAGGAGTTGCGGAACGGGAAAGAGGCTAGGGAGACGGCGGCCGAAAGGAGGGCGAGCGTTTGCTTTTGCTGTGTGTGCAGTTTCAAGCGCACGCGCGCTCAATCTCCGCTGCTTGTCCGCTGCTCTCTCAGCTGCAAAGGCTACTGTCCATCGCGAAGAGAGAGATAAAGAAGAGGAAGAGAAGTGGGGAGCGAAGAGAGCAGAGCGATGTCTCCAGGTCCGTCGAGATGAGAAAAAGTCAAATCATCTAATGGAGAGCTCGGTCTCAAGCCAAACGTCGAGACACTATTTTCCTGCGGTCGAAAGACCAAAAAAAACAGGGACATCTCGTTCCCAACAGCATCTCGCGCTTCAGAGGCTCGCTCTTTCTGGTATCGCGGAGTTCTCTCGGGCCAAGAGAGCACTTCAACGAGTTCTGCCCCGAGAACTCAAAGCGCAAAACCACCATGGCGTCTCAGGATGAAACAGCGGCGGCGGCGGCGGCGGCACTTGAGGCGACGGCTCTCGCCGATGCAACGGCTTCCGACGCCCCCGCAGCAGCAGCTCCCGACGCTCCGGCTCCCGACGGCCCTTCTTCCTCCTCAGCAGAGGAGCAAAAGGTCGACCCCTGGAACGTTTCCGCGGGCAAGGACGGCAAGGTTGACTACGACAAGCTGAGCCGAGACGTGAGG
>Ga0315289_10005014_pt1 | contig 19651 bp, 15 predicted proteins | sample YL17G11_40_MG_FD_203452 | JGI IMG/M metagenome (GOLD analysis project Ga0315289, IMG submission 203452) | Sediment microbial communities from Yellowstone Lake, YNP, Wyoming, USA - YL17G11_40 | ecosystem: Environmental > Aquatic > Freshwater > Lake > Sediment | place: USA: Wyoming | collected...
TTTTTTGAGTTGTGTCTTTGCTTTTTCTGAGAATACAACTTCATACATTATAGCCTCAGCTCTTTCTTAACCTGCGCAAGAGTATAAAATTTGCCCGCTTTTATTTGAGCGCGTGATTCTGCTATATCCCTTTTTGTTTCCTCTGAGATTTCCATTGTGTCTTCAAAAAGGTTTATTATCACTTCATCATAACTTTCATTATTAGAAAGTTTTCTCGCTTCAAGCTTTTTTTGCAGTTCTTTGCTTATCTGGATAGTCGTTGTTTCCATAGCAAACTATAGCTGGCTATAGTATATAAACCTTTCTTTTTGAAAGAGCTTTCTCTCAAGAATGAAAAATAAAAAATAAAATAAGAAGAAAATAAAAAAATAAAAAAGATCAAAGAAGTGATTTACTTCTTTTTTTTCTTTTTTCCGCCTCGAGCCATTTTTGCTTCGCATACGTTTCCTTTTCCGTCAACGTAGTAAAGGTAACCTGGCTTTCTTTTAATAGCGTTTCTTACCAAAATTGTTCCCATTTCAAATCCTCCCTTAACCTTTTTATATCAATATTATTATTGATGAATTTGAAAGCCTCGAGAGGTATTTAAATATTTCGTTCTCGACGATAAATTACTGCCTAGTGACATTATTTGAAAAACCATCGACGGCTTTGACCGCGTTCTTCAGTTTCATGGATGCCTGTTTTTCCTTTAAGCTTTTGCATCATCTTGTTTACCGTCGCCGAATTGACCATGTTATGATGAATAAATCCCCCGCCAAACGCTTTTGGGATGTGCAAAAGTTCGTGTATGAGCGTTTTTGTCTGATCATCCTCTGGCATCCTGTCGAATTTTTCGCTGATTATTTCTATAATGTAATGCGCAGGAGTATTGAGGGCATGCTGCATTATTTTCGGAAGCGCGTGGCAGCGCGCGATGATATTTCTTGAAGAAGAACCTTTTGAACGGATGCAGGCAACCCTGTCAATCTCGACATGGTTGAGATTTAAATTAGAAACCAGGCTAGAAATTTTTTCTTTTATGTCAGGAGCGTCTTCGTAGCAAATTGGCATTTTTTCTCTTTTTTAGTTGGTTTTTCTTGGCACTTCGAATATTGTGAGAATTCCATTTTTATAGCTAGTGCCTATGTTGTATCCTTCTCGTGGATGGTTTAGGACTCTCATGTATAATTTTGATGGAGAAAATGTGGATTCCCTGCATCCTCTTCCTGTATTTTTTACAGAAAGCCTCTTGGAAACTCTTATTTCCATTGAAAGATTATATTCCTTATCAACTATGACTGAAATTTCCTCTTCCTTTAATCCTGGCATTTTAATCCTTGCAAGAAGCCCGATATCGCCTGAATGATAGTAGACCTGGTCTGTTTTTTTGTTGAATATTCTCATTTTTTATGTTTTTTTAAAATTTATTTGTCAAATGGAGTTTTTCAAGGTTTATTAACTTTTTTGTTGATTTTTTGTCGTCGGGCAAATTGTTTTTCTTTTTGATTATTTTTTCTTTTGATTTTATTTTCCAAAAAGAAAAAAGTATTTAAATAAAAAAGTATTATTTTTTTTAAGAAATTTAGAATAGTTTCTTGTAAAATAATTAAATTTTTTATTATTTTTTAAAAATTTAAAAATGTCTGATAACACCGAGAATAATGGAAAAAATTCTGGAAATCCTTTTCCAGAAAATGGAAATGGAACTCATAATCCGATGCAGAAAAGGCTAGAAATTAATTTCCTCGGATGCAATCCAGCCCAGATTAATTCTGAAGATTACCTTGATAAAACGATGAATGAGGCGATAAAACGTAGCAAAGCAACTCTCCGCAAATCTTTAATAGATATTTTTGAGCCTCAAGGGATTACTGGACTTTACACTCTTTCTGAAAGTCATTCTCTTTATCATACTTATCCAGAGCTTAATTTTATTTCATTTGCAATATCCACATGCGGTGATGGCACTCATCCATTCTGGTCAGTCAGTTATCTTATAGAAAGATTCAATCCTGCTGGCGGAGAAATAAATTATTCCAAGGTTGGCATGGACAATGTAAATAAATCAGAAATATTCCCTAAAAAAATAGAAACAATGATTAAGAAATATTCAGAACAGTTTGTTGAAAAATACAAGTTTCTTGGCAGAGAACTCAAGTCATGTAATTATGATTTTGTATTTTGGGATCCTGATAGGAAAAATAAAGATGATTTGCGCAGAAACCTGGGAGATAGTATGGAAGATTTTGAAAAATATGCAACCTTGGCTACTCTTTTGGAATCTAAAGAAGTAAAACCAGAAGCTAAAGAGTCAAAATAAAAATTAGATAGATAAATTAAAGAACTCTAGGTGATTATATATTATATAAAAGAGGGGAAAATGAAAGACTATCATTTTATGCTGCCGCAGTCAGGCGCAAAAGAAGTTCTTGTGAAGCAGAACTACATATTTGAGCCCTGCTTTGACGGGACAAGAGTTTTAGTGTATAAGGACGAGAATGGAATTATGCTTAGAAACAAAAAAGGAAAAAACATTTCTTATAAATATCCTGAATTCAGGCAGTTTGCAGGCAGAATAAATGCAGACTCTGCTGTTCTTGACGCAATGATTGTCGTAATGGACAAAGATGGAAAGCCATCAATTGATTTGCTCCAGAAAAGAGAGCTTCTTGACAATGGCAAGGATATTCTTGCTGAATCTGATTTAAACCCTGCGACACTTTTTATCATTGATGCTCTTGAGTTATTTGAATCTGACTTTACTTCTGTGGCTCTTAACAAAAGAAAGGAGAAATTAAAAGAGATTATAAAAGAAAATCAGAACTTCCGGGTAATTCCATATATTGGAAACGGCCGCGAAGTCTGGACAAAAATGCAGGAAATTGGAGTTGAGGGAGTGATTGCAAAAGATATTCATTCAATATATGAAGGCGGAAAAAGCTGGAACTGGATAAAAGTCAATAATACAAGAAAGGCGGACTGCTTTGTCATAGGAAAAGTCCAGGACATGAATTTTGAAGAAAATCCTTCCATCATTTTATTGCTTGGAGCTTTTGAAAACAGGAAGGTAAGATATGCAGGAAGCACAGAAGTTAAAATAGGCCCTGGAAAAAAAATAGATGACGAATTTTCAGAGAAATTTTTTGAAAGGCTCATGAAAGAGGGGTTAAAAAAAGGAGAGCTTCCTCCAATATCAATTGAAGAGCTGAAACGAATAAGGAAAATTTATTCAGGAAAGCAGATTAAATGGCTTCGGCCAGAGCTTGTCGCAGAAGTGAAGTATTTTGGCTTTAATGATTTTTCAGAGCTCAAGGCGCCTGTTTTTTTAAGATTGAGAGATGACAAATGGAGTGATGAGTGTGTGCTTGAGAAAAAAGAGTTTTGATTTGAATTGACGTTTTTTTGTTGGAATTTAGAGACAAATTTTCATCGTTTAGTGGATTGTTTGGTTGTCTGGTGGACTGCTGGCTTTAGCAGGCTTTTTTGAAAAGGTTTAAATCTTAGAATATGATTGGTTAGATATGGCAGAAATAATCTTCAAATCAAATTTCTTTAAGGATTATGTCTGGATTTGGCTGATTTTTGCCATACTTTTTGGGCTTCCAACCCTTGTTTTTAGCATAGGCTGGATGATTTATGTCTTAATGCACATGAAAGGTGTGGTGATGCTTGTCATGATTCTTGTGTCTTTGTCTCTTGCTGTCCTTGCATGGAGTTTCTTTTTTGCATTTTCATGCGCATTGAAGCAGGAAGTTGTATTTTCTCCAAGTTATATTGAAGTTGCTTCTCCGCCTTATGCTCTTTTTTGGGCCAAAAAAATCAGAATCCAGAAAAAAGACATTCAAGCAGTGGCATTGGGATTTGTCGCCATGCGAAAAATATTTCCAGAAGAGATGAAATCAAAAACAATGTCCATGATTCCAAGAGACCTTTTTATAAAAATAGGGCATATCCAAGATGGCAGGATGCGCTCAATTCTGCTTCCAAATTTCAATAATCAGCAGTATTTTTCTGAACTAAAAAAGCTTGTTAAGGATACAAGGCTAAAGAAAACAGAGTTAGCTTTCATATTTAAAAAATAAGAGATTTAGGATTCAAAAGCGGATTAGATAGAATAAATTATGGTTTTTCTAGAAAAACCACCTTACAAGAATAACTACAATGACAACGCCAAGGCAGATTGCGACATACAAAGGCCATTTTGGCCTTTCCTGGACTTCCGGAATTTCAACAGGTGTTACAAGCAAAGGTTTTGGCTGTACTTGTTCAACAATAACCGGTTTTGGAAGTGTTCTGACCTTAAAGCCGCAGTAAGCGCATACAACTTTGTCTCCTATAACTTTAGTATTTAATTCCTTAGAACACCATGAACAATGCTTTACTGACCTTTCCATGCAACAATCACAATCTTTGGCTTTTTAAAATTTATTGTTGTTCATTTAGTATTTTGCAAATTAACTAACTTACTCAATCTACATCTTTTTTTCTAATAACTTAGAGAATTTCATTATCTTTCCATACAATCTTTTCTTGCTCTCATTGCCAAGTCTCGTGTAAATTGCTTTTATATCATGATAAACTGCTGTAGCTTTTCTCTCATCTTTTTTATTCAGCGCATCAGTGCCGTCTTCAATCATTCTGTCTACAATTCCCTCATATTCTTTCTGGATTATTGGGGCAAATGTTCTTTTATCAGCACTTGTGAGCTCTTTGTCATAAATTGACTTTACTTTATTGTATGAGGATAGTGCTTCTGCTATTTTATCTTCTTTTAAGTACATCCTGCCTTCTTCAAGCAATTTTTCAATTGAAGCAATTTCATGCCTTCCTTTATATTTTTTCATCTTTGCTGATAAATATATCATGAATATTACAAGCATTAAAAGTGCTACAACCACATAAATTATTACTCCGATTCTCTTCATTTCTGGAGGTGTTGTAGGAGGAACTTCTCCGGGATATGTAATTTCTTCACCTGTCTTTTCTTTTGTTGGCGGAGTTGGCGCTTCGGTTAAAATTTTAGTTGTTATATCTGCCTTGCTGTTTGCAATTCCATTTAATGTTATTGCAAAATCATAATAGCCGTTATCATTAGTGTCAAGTTTTTCTGTCTGGCCTATGTAAAGAGTGATATTTCTTGGATTTGAGGCGAACTGTATTATCGCATAATTTGTTTCAAGGCTGACAATCCAAATTTCGTGATCTGCATTGAAATATTTAAATTTAAGTTTGTCATTGAGGCCTAAACTGTAACTATTTTCCCTTATATTTTCAAAGCTGCCAACATTAAAAGTCTGGCCAGCAGGTGCAGGTGCTGCTCCGCCTCCTCCACCGCCTCCGCCGCCACCGCCGCATCCTTCATCTGTAGCTCCATCACAATTATCATCAACACCATTGCAGACCTCTGTAGCTCCCGGATGTGTTGTATTGCTATCATCATTGCAATCAGTTCCTGAGAGGCAGTTTGTATCATTTCTATAATAGCCATCATTATCTTCATCATGGCAGTTTGGAGAAGGCATGCCTCCTGAATAAGAAATATTGACTGTCCAATTGTTGGCTGCAAAAGAATAATTACTTGCATTATCACCAGCTCTGCAATTCCATAAAATCATAGTATTGACAAGATTTGTTCTCTGGAAAGTTGAATTGTTTGCTGTTCCTGAAACACTTACAGTTCCATTTGACTGCCAGCTTCCTGAATAATTCCAGTAAAATGTTATGTTTGTGAGATTATAATCATCTGTTGCATTGCATTTGAAATCAATGTTGTTTGATGAGGTTTTAATTGAATCATTTGCTGGGCTTTCAAGAATTACTGCTGGAGGGGAATCACCCGCAATTACATTAAAGCAATGTGCATTCTGAGGCATGCTTGAATTCAAATTTCCTGCAGTGTCATTTGCATATTGCTTCCAGCATATTCTCTTACCGACATCATCTATTGTTGTGGATATTGTTTTATTGCACCAACTTGATGTTCCTGTTAATGAGCAAGTTGAAACATTTTGCCATGATCCGGACTGATTTGTTGCGAATATTGCTGTGTTTAGTGCATTATTATCTTGCCAATATGCACCTGCATTGACAGTTATTCCTTTTACAATGCTTCCTGCTGAATCGTCAGCGTCATTCGAATATGCTGGGGATGTTGAATCAATTGTTAAAGTTCTGTTTGAACCTGCAAAAGCAGAATTCCCTGAATTGTCATAAGCCAAGCAATTCCAGACATATTTTCCATCTGCAATGTTTTTTGTAAAAATTGTTGAGTTGCTTGCTCCTGTTAATGTTTTTGTTTCATTTGCATGCCATCCGCCTGACCAGTTGCCGTATAATGTAATATTTTCCAATAAACTATTGTCAATCGCAGAGCAGTTGAATATTATTGTGGTGTTTGATGAAAGATTATTATCATTCGGGCTGTTCAATGTTGCTGTTGGGGGGGTTGTGTCGAGCTCAGTGACAGTAAGCCAATGAGTCTCAGAGCTTAAGCTGTAGTTTTGCGTTGCATTGTAAATGCAGGTTATGTTGTAAGTTCCTATTGTGTGGTATGTTGATGTATGTTGCACGCCGCTCTGCCCCTCAAGCAAAAGAGTGCCATTCTGGTAAAGCGAGACATTGCCGCTTGCAGGAGATATCAGTGAGCAAGTTTTGGTTGCAGAATTACCTTGGGCAATTGATATATTCCCATCAAAGCTGTTCAAAGTCAAGTTAACTTCGCTGCTTGACTTGTTTATTACATAGCTTTGTATCGCTGTTGAGTTCCAATTATTGCTTGTGTCATTTGCAAGCCATCTGTAGCTGTAAGTTCCTGCCGTTAGGTCGCTTAGATTGTAATAATATTCATCTCCTGCTTTTGTTGAGACTGTTAGATTTGTATTATTCCATTCCAGAAGAACTCTGCTTATGGCATCATTATCAGTCCATGTTGCATTGAATTGATAAGTTTGTGTTGGAGAGTAGTTTGCAGGCGAGGTTATATTTGCTTTTAGGTTAGAGTAGATTGGTGGAACAGGAGGGCTTTCAATGACTCCTGATAAACTGGTTATAGGCAGATAATCACGATTTGCTGAAAACTCATAATAATTCCTGCATAAACCCTGCCAGCTAATGCTTGGACTGCAAAGCGTTGGATTCTGACTGAATCCTGTTCCTGATGGACTGGCCCAGAAATTTCCGCCTGTGTAATTTCCGCCGATTATGTTTGTTGTAAGTATTTTTGTTGTATTCCAAATATTGCCTGAGCTCGAGATTAATTGTATGTTTGCTGTGTTGTTCAAGAGATTGTTGTAGATTGTGTTGTTTGAAGAGGAATTCAATAAAATGCCTGTTGTATAATTGCTTATTTCACAATTTTTGATTGTTATATTATTTTTCTCTTGGACAAAGATTCCATAGCCTGAACCAGAACCGCTGATAGAATAATGATAACCACCGCAATCAATTGTCACATTATTCGCTTGAATATCCAGGCACATGCTTCTGCCTGGCTGTGTGCTTGAAATGTCCTGCAGGAGATTGAATGTTCCTGAATTTGTAATATTTGCACATGAGACTATGCCTGAAAGCGGCAGATAATCAATATCATTATCTGTAATGTTATATGAGTTCTGGCAGATGCTGTTTGGTCCGAGACTGCAGGCTGTTAAGTTTTGACTGAATCCTGTTCCTGTTGGAGTCGCCCAGAAATTTCCTCCAATGCAACTACCACCCATTATATTTGTTGTTCCGCAGTTCAATGTTGTGTTCCATTTGTTATTTGTGCCATCGCTGATATAAGTATTGTTTGTGTTGTTGAAATAATTGTTATATATATTGTTTGAATTTGCTAATGATGAGACTGAAATTCCATAAATTGTGCTAAAGGCTATTGAATTTCCTGCAATGGTATTGTTTGCTGACGCTAAGACTATACCAATATTGTTGAAAAGAATACTATTTTCATTTATCAGACTATTATTATTGCCTAAATATAAGTAAATTCCATAATTGTTGCTATTCTGTACTGTGCTATGGCTTATGTAAGAATTAGAACAGTTATAGAAAGTGATCCCATTGTTTGAGCTCGAATTTATTGTATTGCTGTCCTTTATGCTGACATTTTTTGAATTAGAGATGTAAATGCCTGTTCCCCAGTCATTCAAAGTACAACCCCCATATATTGTTATGTTTTCTCTTGCTGAAGCGTATATTCCATAATGGGTTGAGTAATCATCTCCATCGATGATATGCCCCTGGCAGTCTAGTGTGACATTTGAAGCGTTGATATTGATGCATTTTGCTTCTGCAGAATTCATTATGTTATTTATTAAAACATAGTCACCGCTTTGCGTTATGTTTGTGCAGTTGCCTATTCCCCCTTTTATTGTAAGAGGCAGGAGGTCAATGTTACCTGAGATTAAAGTGTAGTTTCTGTCGCAAATTCCATCGGAGTTGCCATCAGTGCATATCTGCGAGAAACCTTGGTTGTCTGAAAGATTTGCCCAGAAATTTCCTCCAAGGCAAGGCCCGCCGATTATATTTGTTGCACTGCAGTTAAATGTTGTGTTCCAGTTGTTTGCATTGGTATCAACATTTATGTTGTTTGTGTTATTGAAGAAATTATTGTAGATATTATTGCTTGAAGAAGAAGTCAAATAAATTCCGTATGCGCTATTATTATTTGCATAATTGTTTGTTAACTTATTGCTTGATGAACTGTATAAAATAATCCCATTTGTATTATTATTTGCATAATTACTTGTTAAGTTATTCAATGTAGAAGAGCCTATGTGAATTCCATTACTTGCATTGGTTGCAGTATTGTTTATTATATTATTGTTATTGGATGAGCTTTCTAAAATAATATTATAGTTTATATTTGCATTTGCAGTGTTATTTGTTAACTTATTGCTTGATGAACTGGATAAAATAATTCCATTTGTATTATTATTTGCATAATTACTTGTTAAGTTATTCAATGTAGAAGAGCCTATGTAAATTCCATTGCTGCCTTCATTTGCAGTATTGTTTATTATATTATTGTTATTGGATGAGCTTTCTAAAATAATATTATAGTCAATATTTAAATTTACAGTGTTATTTGTTAAATTATTGTTTGAAGAAGACGCTAAATCAATTCCTCTTCCAGTTCCTCCAGAGCCGCTGCGGCTATTTGCATTTGCAGTGTTATTTATAATGCTGTTATTTGAAGAAGACGCTAAATAAATTCCATAACCATAAGAATTTCCGCTACCCGCTGCTGCATTATTTGAAGCATTAGAGTTTGAAATATTTGTGTTGCTTGCAGAAGAAGCATAGATTCCATAACTGTAAGCATTTGAACTCGCCAATGCTGTATTATTTGAAGCATTAGAATTTGAAATAGCATTGTTTGAAGAAGACGATAAATAAATTCCATAATCAGAAGCACTTTTATATAAACTGTGAGCATAATGGTTTGAAGAGCTTATTCCTGAAAATGTATTGTTATTGGAAGAAGTTAAGTAAACACCATGGACATTACTAATTGCTCCATTATCATTGCATGAACTATCCCCCCAGTTATGCCATGAGACTAAATTTGAAAAAGTATTCTTTGAAGAAGATGAAAGATAGAGACCATAAACTGCTGTAGCCGTGCATGCGCCAGCATTATTATCTGAAATTTTAACATCCGAAAAACTATTGTTTGAAGAAGAGAGAAGCTGGATGCCAAAAGAATAGGCATTGTTGCTACCAGCATGGCCGTAATTGTTTGATGCTGTAATATTTGAAAATTTGTTATTGAAAGAAGAATCAATATAAATTCCTGTTATTGCGCAGCCACTTCCATCGCAGACATGATCTGAAGAATTTATATTGGAGAAATTGCTGTTGTTCACGTTTGATAAGAAGATTCCGTAATTGGCTGAACCTTGTAAATTGCTTGAAGAATTTATATTTGAAAGAGCGAGATTAGTTGAAGAGGCTAAATAAACTCCAGCGCTTCCCCAGTCTGTTACTTTGCAATTTTTTATTGTGACATTATTTCTTCCCCCAACATAAATCCCTACTCCACTATGCTGTCCATTTATCATATAATTTTGGCAGTCTAGAATGACATTGTTTGCAGAAATGTTTATACATGTGCTAGCTCCTGAATTTGTTATGTTCTGGATGAGCTTGAATGAGCCTGGCTGATTTATGTTCATGCAATATGAAACAAAGCCAAAGCGAGTAAGAGGTAAATAATCTGTGTTGTTTGTTGATATTGTGTAATTCCATGCGGCCTCGCAGATTCCATCAAGATCATTGTCAGGGCAAGTCTGTGAAGGTCCTGTTCCTGCTGCATTTGCCCAGTAATTTCCTGCAGTGTAGTTACCGCCGATAATGTTTATGCCTGCTGTCTTTGCTGTATTCAGGTAATTTTTATATCCTGCAGTTAAGACCGCATTGCTTGCTGTGTTATTGAAGAAGTTATTATAAATTGTGTTGTTTAATGAATTTGTCGCATTCAGTCCATAGCTATTTGAAAAAATATTGTTGTTGATGACTGTATTGTTGTTTGTGCCCGGCGAGACAAATTTAATTCCTTCTTCCCAGTCGGTGATATTGCAGTTTTTTATTGTGACATTTGTTCCAGCAACAGAGATTCCCTTGCTTCCCAGGATATCTTTTCCATCAATTCTTCTGCCTTGGCAGTCAAAGACAACATTATCTGCTTGGATTTCAATGCAGGAAAGTTCTGTTGAGTTGTCAACATTTTGCGTTAAAATATAATAGCCTGGTATTGAAATTGACATGCATCCAATCTGTGTTGTAATTATAAGAGGCAGAGAATCAGTATTATTTGTATTTATGACATAAGCGCTATCTCCTAAGCTATCAGCATTGCTGTCTACACCAACATAATCGCTCCAGTAATTTCCTCCAATACAAGGGCCATTTATTATATTAGTCACACTGCAATTTTTTGTTGTGTTCCAGTAGTTTATGTTTTGAGTGTAAGCAAAAGCATTCTGGCTATTATTAAAATAATTATTGTAGATTTTACTCACTGAAGAAGTTGTATTTATTCCTATGCTCCAATTGCTAATAAAGCAATTTTGTATTGTTGCATTATTTGCAGTAATCTCAATTCCATTTTTGCTGCCCGCTCCAACAATTGAATATCCATTACAATCAAGAGATACATTCTCTGCTTGAATGGCAATGCAGTTATTTCGGCCAGCAGGATCTCCTGCAAGGTTTTGGGTCAGGACATATTGCTCGTTTCCTACAGTTATGTCTTTGCAAGAATCTATGGTTTTTACAGTTGGGGTAAGCTTTGTAAGAGGAAGATTATCAATATTGCCTGTTGCAAATGAAAGAGGAAAATTACATATTCCATCATCGCGAGGTCTGCAGGCAGTTGGGTCTTCGCTATGGCCTGTTCCAGTTGGAGTCACCCAGAAATTTCCGCCCATGCAACTACCACCAATTATGTTTGGTCCTGCAGCGCAATTATAATCAGTGTTCAATTTGTTGTTTGTTCCGCTAATATATTTAGCGTTATTTGTGTTGTTGAAGAGATTGTTGTAGATATTGCAAAATGCACAATCCGCCTCGATGCCGTATGAAGTGCTTAGAGAAATATTGTTGTTAGTTATATCAATTCTCGAAGTAGAGCCTATAAAGATTCCTTCGCCATTTGAAATTAATGTGTTGTTAGAAATGTCAATCCAGTTTGCATCATACCCTAAATAAATCCCTTCATATGTGTTTGAACTTATGTTGTTATTAATTATTCTATTATGACTAGAATCATACTGATAAAAATATATTCCTCTTTCATTTGAATATATAGTATTATTGGTTATATTATTATTAGACGAGCCAACTAATGTAATTGCTGCCCGATACTCTGGGCTAGACCCAGTTAGTGTGTTATTGTTTATAAGATTATAGTTTGATGAATAGGCCATATAAATTCCTTCGCCATTTCCATACATCCTGTTGTTAAGGATTTTGCTATGAGTTATATTGTTGAAAAAAATGTTTATACGACCTGATTTCATCTTGCAATTTTTTATTGTTAAATTAGCTTTATTGGAAGCATAAATTCCCCCATTCTCCCCTGTAGTATTAATCCAATGCCCTTGGCAATCAACTGCGACGTTGTTGGCATTGATGGTTAGGCATACACCTCCAGCAGAAATATCAGTAGTAAGAGCATAAGGACCAGAATTTGTTATGGTTGTACATGAAGAAATAGAGCTTGCCGCATTAGTCAAGGGCAAGTAATCAATATTGAAGGAAGGAGAAATTGTGTAGTTATTTTTACAAATGCCATCTGTATCAGGATTGCATTTGGTTAAATTCTGACTGAATCCTGTTCCTGTAGGAGTCGCCCAGAAATTTCCTCCAAGGCAATCACCGCCGATTATATTAGGGCCTGCGTCGCAGTTTCGTGTTGTGTTCCAGTAGTTATAGTTACTGCTATCCACATTATTGCTGTTATTAAAAAAGTTATTATAAATCCTGTTGTACATAGAACCATCAATACGAATTCCATAACTGCTTGAATTTATTATAATATTATCAGTTAAATTATTATAATTGCTAGAATAAACATAAATTCCGTTGGTATTTGCGCTTACAGTATTGTTAACTACTTTGCTGTTTGTAGTTGATTCTAATTTAATGTCTATTGGATAATCTCTTACAATGCAGTCTTTAATTGTGATATTATCTCTGCTGCCAGCATAAATTCCGTAAGTATTTGGAGTATCAGTGCCAGTGATAGAGTGGCCTTGACAGTCAAGAATTATATTATCTACTTGGATGTCAATGCATTTTCCTGTTAATTGGTTGCCTGAAGGATTTGCATCAAGAATGTAATAAGTATTGGCTTGAGTCAAGTTTGAACAAACTGTAATCTCAGTAGGGGCTATGTGAGTCGTAAAACTAGAATCAGCAGAGACTGTTACAGCGTTTTCAACAAATCCCTCGCTCGCATTTGTATAGGTGACATTAATCCTCGATTGATAACTTCCTGCTTGTGATGGAGCTGGCAGACTGAAAAAAGAAGCATCAACAGTATAAACCATGTTTCCAGTGCAATTGCCGTAAAAACCATAACCAAGATTTCCTTCCCAGTCTCTATCAGTATAGTTAGTCTCATTGAAAGTTCCAAATTCTGTGCTGAAGCAGGATGAATTATCACTTTGTGCCAAATAAGCTGTCAATGAGGTACAGTTTCTGCCAATTCTTGTGCTGGAATTCCAAACTTCAAGACAAACAGTTGAATTTTGAGGAATTAAATCATTTGTATACATTATAATAGAAGTGCTTCCTGTCAAAATTTCCCCAAGAGAATAATCGCTTTTTGCAAGGGAAAGAGAGCTTGTGACATAGCCGGTTACTTTGAAATAATTTCCAAAAAAGACTACCAAAAAAAAGATTATGAATATGAAAAATATTGCAATTAAAGGAATCTTTTTTTTGTGTTTGTAGTTTATCTTAATCCGTTTAGAACTTGGCATTTTTCTCTTTTTTTACCTTATTAATCGACAGCTTTTTGTTATTTAAAGTTTTCTTTACTCCATTATCCCTTAGAAAAATTTAAATTAGAGAATGGGTGGTAATATTTATGCCAATATATAAATCTCATTGAAAATAAGAAAAATGGAAAAAGAGAAGAAAAAAGTAAAATTTGAATTTTCAGCAGGCGCTGTGATTTTTTATGTTGAGAATGGCGAAGCTCTTTATCTGCTGCTGAAATATCCGACATATTGGGGATTTGCAAAGGGGATTATTGAGAAAAATGGGAAATCAGGGGAAACTGCGATTCGGGAAGTATATGAGGCAGCTTGAAAAAGAGAAAAGAATCTAATAATTTCTTTATTTTGTGATTATTTCTATGCCGTCGCGTCACTAAATTCCACTAAAAAGTTGAAAACAATCTTTTTTACTCTCGTAGCCGTTTATTGAATTGCAAAGAGTTATATTTTGAGTATGCAGAACTATCTGAAAAATGCAATAATCCCTTACTGTCATTCCTCCTGGAAGCATATTTTCTTTAGTTAAAGGAAGATCAAGCCCTTGAACATAATTTTTTCCTTCAGCAAGATATTCGCATAATTCTGAATTGTTCAGATTGTCTGCAACCTCATACACGCAGACAGCCATTCTTTGAGCGCCTCTTTTAAGCCCGTTGAAACAGACATTAACATCTCCTTTTTTCGAAGCAATATTATAATAGCATGCGCTTCTCTGGCTGGCATCATTAATCTTATCACAAATAGTATCATCTAAGTTGCCTGATGCGACCCATCGCAGGCAAAATTCTTCAGACCCTGATGAGAACATTACAGATGAGGGCAGGGAAATTGACATCTTGCATATGCTTGGACTGCCCAAACTCAAGCCAATTTTGGATACTACTGGATTATAGGAAAGTAATACTACAAGAATGATGGACAAGATTGTAATTATGAAAAGGAATGATTTTATATTATATTCAAAATCTTTTCTTTGCTTTCTTTTGACTGATAGAACAATTCCTCTGATGAAGCTGATGGCAAAAGCCAGGACGCATGATAATTCAATTAGCATAGTTGAAATTCCAAATTCGTCGCCTATAGTAAAAATAGTATCTCCTAGCCACCAAAAGAATGTTATTAAGAAGAATATCAGGAAGCTGAATATAAAGCTGAAATATATTTTCGATTTAAGGGAATTTGAAGATTTTGTGACTTTGCCTATTATTAAAAAGCAAATTATGAGCCCAAGAATTAGCAGAATCAGATGCAGAATCAATAAGCCATTTAATGTAAATCCTGTTGGAGAAATTGAGTAAATTATTAGAAGTATGGCAAAGAAGATTCCAATAATCCCTGTGACTTTTTCCTCTTTCATAGAAATGAGAAACTCCTTTTATTTAAAAAGCTATCTTGTTATAATTTCTATGCCGTCTCTGTGTTTTATGATGTAATCCTTGCCGATGACTTGCTTTGTCTTTGCGTTTATTGCCTTGATGAAATTTTTTCCCAGGTCTGTGTGAAGCATGAAAGCAAAATCCAAGGCTGTTGTGCCTTGCTTTACGAGAAAACAATCCGGAAGGATATTCCCCTTTGAGTCTGCGAGCTTGCTCGCGCCTGCAGGAAAAATAGCAATATGCTTGAGAAGCTTGAAGACAGCTGTGTCAAGAATATTCTGGACTCCTGTGCTGCCGTAAATGTCTAAAACATTTTTCTTTATTGAGTGAAGCGCTTGCTTCTGATGTTCTGTGACTTTGTCTTCATTGATTTTGAAATTTTTTTCTCCTGGAATATATTCAATCATTCCCGCCTTGCTTGCTTCCCTGAGAGCAAGCTCTGAATCAGCTGCGCAAGGAATAATTATCGCGTTGCTATGCGCGTGCTTAAGATGCTCGAGATTTTCTGCTGCGTCTTCCTTGTCAATCTTGTTCGCCGCAATTATCATTGGCTTTGTGAGAACGCGAAGCTCGTGCGCAAATGAAAATAACTGCTCTTCTGTCCATTCCGCAGGCTTTTCTGAGTTATATTTTAATTTTAAAAGAACTTCCTTGACATCATCATCCCTAACTTTCAATCCTGTGAATTGCTTTGCGACAGCCGCGGCGAAATTTTCTTTTTCCTTGCTTAATTGCAGTGTTCTGGCAAAAGGGCGCCAGACTTTTTTTAAAATTCCAAGATACCACAAATCAATCTCATTCTCAAGCATTCTTACATCATTTACAGGATTGTAATTTTTTGTTGCCTTGCCTTCTGCATCTGTTTCTCCTGAGCAATCAACTATTTGTATGAATGCATCTGCCTGCCTCAAATCATCCAAGAATTGATTTCCTAATCCCTTGCCCTTGCTCGCGCCTTCAACAAGCCCTGCAACATCCATTAACTCAACAGGAACAAAACGAATATGATCTATGCAATACCCTGTCCTTGGCATGCATTGAACACCAAAATCTTTGTCAATGCAGTCAACTTTTACATATCCGATGCCACGGTTTGGCTTTATTGTCGCGAAAGGATAATTTGCAATCAAGACATCTGCGAGAGTGGCTGCTTTGAAAAATGTGCTCTTGCCAGTATTTGGACGGCCAACTAATCCCAGTAACATTTTTTTTAAGCTCCGTACACCCAATTTAGTTGGGCATCATCTATTATTCGAATTTTTCTCCTTTTTAAAAGATTATGTATATGGTATCGAACCCCTTGCCGAGTCATATTTAACCTCTCAGCTAATTGATTAACAGACAACTGTTCTTTTTTTAATATTTCCAAGATTACATCTCGATTTCCCTCTTTTTTGTAAATTTCCCGATTATATATTTTAAATGAACTTTCTATTTTGTCACCTTTTTTTCCTAGGTCTATAATTGGATATTTTTTATGCAGAATTAAATAATCCTGATAGAGTTTTTTCATACCTTCTCTTAGAATATTGAGGCGGGCATATTCTATTTCTCTAATGTTTGAAGTTACCTTTGATTTATATCCTAAAATCAAACAAATTTTGTTTAAATCTTCTATAAGTAATTTATTTTTCAAATTAATAACTATTTGAGTAGAGTCTATGTTACCTTCATCTATAATAAAAGCAAACATTACTGCAAGTAAACTTTCCTTGCCTTTATCAAAGATTATCTGTGGGATTCTAGCTTTTTCTGATAAGAAATTATCTACTTTTAGGCCATAATATTTAAAAAATAAAGAAGACAAAACTGGCGGACAATAAGGTCTTGTAGAATTCACAAAATAATCTTCTACAAATTTTATCTTTCCGAATATATTTTCAATTTTTCGAATATATTGAATTCTATAAAATTCATTAAATTGCCTATATCCAAAATAAGGCAATCTCCCCTTTCCGCAGTTAATTACGGTTCCATCACCTATGTGATGTGCAAAAAGCATATCAAAAACAGGAGTTATTTTAATAGGTAAAATAGGGGATTCAACATAATTAGTACCCCCAGCAGTTTTGTATGAAATAATATTACTTTGCAAAAGGTTCTTAGGAATATTTAAGATTTCAGATATTTTAATATAAATCTCTAATGGAACAAAAAAATCTTTCATATGGGACTTTTTTAATACATTTTTGAATGTTGAAAATGGGATATTATTATTCTTAAAAATTTGGTTATAAGCCCCCTCTTTTGTTTTAAATTTTAGAAAAAGCTTGTGGTTAAGTTCATCTAAAAAAATAGAGTTTAATTTAATATTAACTCTATCCAGAGTCCAAATATCTATTTGTTCCATGAGATTATTTTATACTCTTGGCTTAATAAACCTTTCCTTTGTTGTTTTCCGACAAGTCCGATTAACATGGGAAAAATGAAAAGAGGAATGTTCTTATATTTTTGCGTGTCTGAATTTAGGAAACGATTTCCTGTTGGGTTGTGGATTGATTGGCTTTTAGTGGATTGTTTTGGGGTAAGGCAAGCTTTTTCATAACTTTTTTAAACTAGATTTTCCTTGATATGTTATGCCTTCGGAATTTGAAAAAAAGAGTGTGAAGTCAAACGCGAGAATAACAATAAACTCTATGCTCGTCGGTGTTGCTGCAACAGTCCTATTTTTGATCATTGCAATAAATCCAAAATTGCTCCAGAATAGTTTCTGGCTCTCGCTTCAGCTTGTTCTTATAACTCCTTTTCTAATAATATCATCTCTTGCTTATTCTAAACTAGCTTACAAGCACGAGCCTGAAAAATGGAATATTTTTGCATGGACTTGCTTTGTTATTGGATACTGCTTTATGATAAATGTTATCGCAATTTTAATGGCTCAGATAGGGCTTGCTTTAATCGGAATTTTGCTTCTTGCTTCAAGCCTTGTGTTAAATTATATTTATGCATCTTTAGACTATAGTTATGGTGGCGGCAGCAAGATTGAAATGATAAGCAAATACGTTCTGCTGACAGTTCTGCATATTTTTTTGGGATTGAAAATTATAATATAATAATGTACTCTTTGATATATACTTAATATTTGAATAATCTTTTTTAAGCAAGTTTTTTTGTCTCTTAAATGGTATGTCCTGAAGGATGCAGTGGTAATGGAGAGAACATAAATTGTTTTAATGATACAGATTCATCTAAAACTACCATTCTGCATAAAGTAAAAAATATTATTTTTAAGGCAAAGACAAAATTTCAGGACGTAAAGATGGTTGAATTTGAAAATTTTGGAAAATCCTTGATTCTTGATGGAATTATTCAATCCAGCATGGGTGATGAATTTATGTATAGTGAACTTCTTGTCCAGCCGGCAATGATTGCAAATTCAATTTTGAATAGGGATTCTCAAAAAAAAGTTCTGATTCTTGGTGGAGGTGAAGGCGCGACTTCCCGCGAAGTTCTAAAGCATAAAGATGTGGCAAAAGTTGTAATGATAGACATTGACGGCGAGCTTGTCAACGCCTGCAAAAAATATTTTCCTGAAATGCACCAAGGCGCTTTTGATGACAAGAGGCATGAATTGAGGATTGGAGACGCAATTGATTATTTGAAAAAAACAGACGAGAAATATGATGTTATTATAGGTGATTTGGTCGACCCAAAATCAGAATTGGCAAGGCTTTTTTACACAAAGGCAATGTTTAAGAAAATATCTCGGATGCTGCATCCTCATGGTATTTTTGTCACCCAGTCTGCTGATGTTACAAACAATATTTTTGCCCAAAAAGACAACAACTATCTTACGAATATTTATCAATTATCCAAGGGTATTTTCAAGCATGTCGATTTTTCTTATGAGTATATTCCTTCATTCAGCGATTACTGGAGCTGGATATTGTGCTCCGATGAAATTTCAGCAGATAAAATTTCCAATTCTGTTGATGATATTATTAAGGAAAAAGGGATAAAATTAAGATATTACAATTCTGAAACTCACAAGAGATCTTTTTCCATATCAAAAGATATAAAAGATTTTTTGACTAGGAAATAGATTTAAATATCTTTTTTGATAGGAAAAAAAATGGGAAATGAAGCTAAAGATTCTATCTTGAATGGTTATCGTAACAAATTTGATGTAATGACTGAAAGGATTGTAAGCAAACTGAAAGAGAGGTCAAGATTTCCGCAGAATCGTTCAATTTATATTCCAGACGCAGGCCCTATAAAAGGAAGGGAAGGAGCATCATTCTTTGAATATGCGGTAGAGGGGCTTGAAAAATATCATGCTAAACTTGGAAGATTCGATCATGAAGACCAGACTCCTATAATGCTGGATAATAAACAAGAAATTGAATCTGTAGATTTTTATACCAAGGTTGAGCAAGAAATGAAACAGCCTTTTTTAAATAAAGTTTCTCTGGACATTAAAGTCAATAGCGATATCTTAGATTTCTATCCAAAATTTGCAGTTAAATTAGGAATGGCTGGCGAGGATAAAACCACTTTCGGCGAGACTGCATACTGCGATGCTGATATTGTCGAGATTGTGAATGAAAGAATAAATCTTGGTAAATTTATTGCAGAATCAAAGCTTAAGGGAGACGCTCTTATGCTTTGGCGGGCAGATGAAAAAACCTTGCTTGAAAAAATAAGGAATCCCGGTCGCGAGCATGAGATAATTGAAAATGTGAAAAAGCTTTCTGACAGATATCAATTAGATAAGGATTTAGCAGAAGAATTTTTCAAATGGATTATTGATGAGACGCTGAAAGTTGAGTTGGATTACTTGAGCAAAATAAA
>Ga0315289_10005017_pt1 | contig 19649 bp, 15 predicted proteins | sample YL17G11_40_MG_FD_203452 | JGI IMG/M metagenome (GOLD analysis project Ga0315289, IMG submission 203452) | Sediment microbial communities from Yellowstone Lake, YNP, Wyoming, USA - YL17G11_40 | ecosystem: Environmental > Aquatic > Freshwater > Lake > Sediment | place: USA: Wyoming | collected...
AGATAGTAGGCCTGCGCACGGGAAAGAACCCCGTCGAAGTTCTAGTCAAAGCCGTGGAGAACTCTTGTCCATGTGAGGATACGACAAGGATCAGTTACGGTGGAATCGTTTACCACTTGTCCGTGGATGTTGCGCCACAAAGAAGAGTTGACCTCGCTTTGCGACACATCACCAACGGCGCAAGACAATCATCAGTGAACAATCCACGTTCGATCGATGAATGCCTGGCAGAAGAACTGATAATGGCCGGCAATAATGACCAGAAAAGCTTCGCAGTTGCCAAACGCAACGAAATCGAAAGAGTCGCTCAGGCTTCAAGATAAATCGTTTGTTTCTCTTTTCTATTTCACATGGATTTCTACGACATCTCCATCTTCAAGCCTGAATGTAACTCCGACTTTTTGAGGACTGAAGACAAGGCGTTCGGACCAGACTCTGGCAAAGTAGAAATTGTCCTTGAAGTCACTGTGGATGCTTTTCGCAAGGTTGTATATCGATGAGCCTTTCTTGAGGATAAAGGGTTTCTTTGAGTATTCCCTCTCGTTTGGTTCTTTCGTGTAGACGCGTATTATTTCCAGCGCGTTAAACAAGTTCTCGCCGATCTTGTTCAGACCGACTCCTGTCAAGGCTGAAACGGGAACTATTGGGAGTCTGCTGCCGAGGTAGGCTTGCAGCAGCTTGAGGTTGCCGTCAGCTCCCTGTAGATCAATTTTGTTAGCGATTATCACCGTAGGCCTGTAAACCATCGTTTCAAATATGGCCTCTTCTATTTCACTTAATGTCGCGTCGCCATAGATTTTCACGAAAGCATCCGTCACATTGTATCCTTTGAGGAGATCTTCAACATCCTTGAAGGTACAGTTGATGAGTCTTCCCAGCACTATTACTCGCAAACCGATGCCCATGTATTTTCTTTCGATTTCAACTTTCGACGTCGGTTTGCTGGTTGATATTCGCGCCCTGCCCAATTCATCCAGAATTAGAGATAATTGCTTCACTGGGTCTTGTGAAAGGTCGATCATAATTATGAGCCCGTCGGCGTTTCTGGCTATGCCGAGAGTTTGAAGCCCCCATGCTTTGCCGTCTGCGGCTCCCTCCATTAGTGCGGGAGCCTCTATTATCTGAAATTGAAGGTCTTGATACGTCATTATTCCGGGAACTGGTCCTCTTGTAGCATATGGGGTGGCTGAGACTTCGACTTTAGCCCGCGTCAATGATGATAGAAGACTGCTCTTTCCGGCTTTTGTAAGGCTTATCAGCGCGACCTGTGCTGCTCCTTCCTTCTCTATGAAGATCTTCGGTCCGCCCTTGCTGGCTTTTTTCTTCTTTTTCTTCTCCTCGATTTCCTTTCGTAGGGCAGACATCTGTTTCTTCACTTGGGCACAGGTTTTTGCCGTGCCCTTGTGTTTTGGAACGAGGCTGAGAAATTCCTCCATTCGAAGGAGTCTTTCTCTCGGGTTGTGTGTAGCCTCGACTTCTGCCCATTTTTTTCTTGCATCGGGAGGCAAATTAGCCGGCATGACTTGAGCGCGTCCAACCTCTTATTCGGAAAGTAAACTTTTATATCTATTCCGATAGTGGGTTGAACCTGCAACCATTTCGCAACGTAAAACCTTAGAAGCAATAGTTGACTCAATGAAATGGCTTATTGGGAGGATGATCTCACGTCCACGAAACAGGCAGATACTGCGAAAGTTCAAGTCGACTTAGAGAAATGCCTGCGAGTCTCTAAGAAAGTTCTGGATTTGTTACAGAAAAGGACCAAGAGTTCGGCTGAGGCATATTTTGCGGTTCGCCTTGTAGGGATTTTTCTCGAAGAAAAGCTCGGTTTCAAGATCACACCTGCACAAGAGGACGAATTCAGAAAACTCTGGCGAAAAGACAGAGAGGCGACAGTCAAAGGTTCTGAACCTGAAGCACACGAATAAACAAAAAGTTCAGTAAGGGTAGCACATACAGTGAAGGGATTTGAAGCGTTGACAGTGGGACAAAAAAAGGAAATTCTGGAATAGCGGCACACAAATTCAGCAAAAATCAACATGATCAGATCCGGCAAAAAGCCAAAGAGGTTTTTGTCATGTGGACAGTAAACGCTGAGATTAACATGATAAACTTAAAATAACTGAATGAACAGTTGTGTTAACGAAATCACTAAAATTTAGAGGAAATTATAGAAAATAGGAGGAGAAAAAATGAGCAAAGTCGGAAAGCCACACTTAAACCTCGTAATCATGGGCCACGTCGACCACGGAAAATCCACAACCACTGGACACCTACTGTACCTAGCAGGAGCAGTAGACGAAAGAACGATCAAACAATTCGAGGAAGAAGCCAAGGCAGCAGGAAAAGAAAGCTTCAAATTCGCATGGGTCCTCGACAACCTCAAAGAAGAACGAGAACGCGGAGTAACAATAGACCTCCGATTCCTCAAGTTCGAAACCAAAAAGTTCTACTTTACAGTCATTGATGCACCAGGACACAGAGACTTCGTCAAAAACATGATCACAGGCGCCAGCCAAGCCGACGGTGCAGTCCTGTTCTGCTCGTCCAGAAGAGGAGAATTCGAAGCAGGCATCGGACCAGGTGGACAGACAAGAGAACACGCATTCCTCGCATTCACCCTAGGCGTACGCCAACTCGTTGTCGCCGTCAACAAGATGGACGACATCTCCGTCAACTACAGCGAAGAACGCTACAACGAGATTAAGAACGAAGTCAGCAGAATGCTTAAAATGGTAGGCTTCAAGATCGAAAAAATCCCGTTCGTGCCAACATCAGGATGGACAGGCGAAAACCTTGTCAAGAAAAGCGACAAAATGCCATGGTACAAAGGACCGACACTCATCGAAGCCTTGGACACGTTCGAAGTCCCATCAAAACCAACCAACAAACCCTTACGAGTACCAATCCAAGATGTCTACAGCATCACAGGAGTGGGCACAGTACCAGTCGGCAGAGTCGAAACCGGCATAATCAAAGAAAACGACATCGTAATCTTCATGCCCTCAAACAAACAAGGCGAAGTCAAATCACTCGAAATGCACCATGAAAGAATTCCCAAGGCAGAGCCCGGCGACAACATAGGCTTCAACATTAGAGGCGTCGCCAAAACCGACATCCATCGAGGAGACGTATGCGGACACGTCAGCAACCCACCGACCGTCGCCAAAGAATTCATCGGACAGATAATCGTAATCTACCACCCAACAGCCGTCGCAGCAGGATACACACCGGTGCTGCACTTCCACACCGGACAGATCGCATGCAAGCTAACCGAGCTAATAAGAAAGATCGACCCGCGCTCAGGACAAGTCGTTGAAGAAAAACCGACCTTCCTGAAGACTGGAGACGCAGCCGTCGTGAGAATGGAACCGCTACACCCGATCGCGGTTGAAACCTTCTCAGAATTCGAGGAACTTGGCCGCTTCGCGGTCAGAGACATGGGCACGACAGTGGCGGCAGGTATCATCAAGGAAATCACGAAGAAAGGACCATAAGCTCCTTTTTCCATCCTTTTTATAGTAACAAACATTTTATTTTTGGTCAGTCTATTTCTGAATCTTAATTGAAAAACGCGTGCACAGATGACTCTGAGATAACAACACGGCTCAACGTCGGGCTACTATGAGGTAATGAAACCGGCCAGCGTCTTCTTGTTGTTCTACTTTGAAACCTGCCCTCTCAATTAACCCGATCGCTCTTTCTTCGCTAAACCTAATGCTCAAAGGCGGACCAAAATCCATTGACTCCTTCTTCCAATCTAAATCGACTAGCCGTCCTTTAGCCTTGAGCATCTTCATCGCATTCGCCAAAACTCGGGCTGGATCCCTAAAATCGTGAAGTACGATACCAAAGAATACTATATCGGCACACGCATCGCACAAAACGATGTCTTCAGCAGGTCCCACTCTCGCTTCTATGTTCATCAGATTCCTCATGAACGCCTTCTTCCTTAGTGAAGCGATGGCTTCCTCATCAGAATCCAAGGCGAAGATTCTTCCCATTTTCCCCACTATTTTCGCAGCTGGAATAGAGAAGAAGCCGTCGCCACAACCAACATCGACAAAAGTGAAGCCAAGATTCAAACCAATTGCTGCGAGTATGCTACCTGGATTCTGCCATTTCCGCCTCTCAACCTCGTTTCCGTAGAATCTGTGAAAAGACAAACTTGCCAGCCCGCAAAGTTACTGAGACACTTAGCTGAGGTCGCGTATAACTGCCTTTCCTCATGTGGATCGTGTCGGCATTGAGACCGGATTTTGCTTTTCGACTCAGAAATAATAATAAGCAATTGCAGGGATTAGCATCGTCATAGAAGGAGAGTGCACGTAATGGAAATCAGACCAAGAGTCGGAGACAAAGCGAAAGGCTTCAGCCTACTTGATCAGAACAGCAAGGAATTCAAACTCTCAAAGTTTAGAGGCAAGAGAGTTCTCCTCTCATTCCATCCATTGGCCTGGACTTCCGTTTGCGCGGAACAGATGAAGTCCTTAGAGAAAAACAAGAAGGCTTTCGATTCGCTGAATACGATTGCCGTTGGCGTAAGCACAGACACAGTGCCTTCGAAGAAGGCTTGGGCAGAAAATCTTGGCATCAAGAACACACGACTTCTTTCAGACTTCTGGCCCCACGGGAAAGTAGTAAGGGCATACGGGCTGTTCAGGAAAGACGACGGCATCTCAGAACGGGCAAACGTGATCATCGATGAGAAAGGAACAGTGGCTTTCATCAAAGTCTATCCTATCGGCAAACTCCCAGACATAGATGAAATCCTGGACGCACTGAGGAAGATGCCCAAGATCAAATAGACACAATCCTTCCAAGCTTGTGATCCCGGGTTCGAATCCCGGCGACCGCACCAAACACTTGCAGTTCCATCCTTCTCGAAGTTGTTTGAAGAATTGATGTGCGAAAATTGCGTTAATAGTTGTTTTAAGTGGGTTTCAAAGTTCTTTGAAAGATTGAAGCCTAATTCACGTGTCTTTTCAACCAATTCTTGATCAACATATAGAACAAGGTTGTGTTTGTTTGACAATTGGGTTGCACCCGGGCGGGTGCGAGGGGAAGTTCTGTGTTATAAGTCTGGTGTTTGAGCGAGCGTTATCTCGGTTAATATTTATTCTGTCTTCACAACAATGAAATAGAAAGTAAGATGATACCTAAAGCGGCCTTGATCAAACAAACGACAGTAGCTAGGGAAAGTTGGAACCATGGCATTGAAAGTTGAAGACCTGATGGTAAAGAACCTAATTACCATTGAATCCGATTCAAGTGTCAAACAGGCTGCGGAGAGTATGAACAAGTATGAAATAGGCTGTCTGATCGTCTGCAAAAAGGGCGACGCAGTGGGCATAGTCACCGAAAGAGACCTTCTGAAGAGGGTTGTTGCCAAGGCTAAAGATGTGAAGACAACCAGAGTTGAGGAGATTATGTCTAGTCCGTTGACAACTGTGAAACCTGCAACTGAAGTCGAAGAAGCAGTGAAACTCATGTTTCAGACTAAGATCAAGAAGCTACCTGTCATCGACGACAGAAAGCACCCCATAGGATTGGTTACTTCTACTGATATCGCGCGGTTTCAACCTTACCTGATGAAGATAGTAAAACAACTTAACGCGCGCACCCATCTGCTCACAGAAACTGAGAGACAATCCATCAAAAATTATCTGGAAAAAGGTGAGGAGAACGATGACTTCGAAACGTTAGTAAATCGATGTCGAAAAATGCAAACATTGCGCGAAGACCTAGATTTGATCAATCGGTTTCTAGCAAAAACAAACCTTGAAATATAGACTTTACCCCAAAAGGGCGTAGCAAGCGCTCTTTGAGCTCAACGAAGCCAATCTTTTTGTGACCTCTTAGCTCTTTGCAACCTATCTTGAACGATATCATTGCTCAACCACTATACTCATTCGTCAAATCAAAGGAACGCAACTAGTTTTCTAAATTTCGCGCGCAAAACAACTTGTTACACTTTACCATTCTTCCAACATTGCCAGAAAGTCCTTGAAAATTCAAAACCGTTACAAAAATATCCTAGAAAAAAATTTGTGACGGATGGTGACAGTAGCGCGCTAGTGTCAAAATCACTATTTTTCAATCGTCTTTGAGCTTATCATCCCAACCATCTGAGTCAATGCAGATTCAAATTCTCTGCTTACGTCATCTGCCCCGCTCAAGGCGTGAGCAACCTCATGCAAGAGCGTTCCAGCATACCTTTCGATACTTGCAAGAGTGCATCGTTTAATGATGATTCTGCCCTTTCCTCTGTCCCATAACCCTTCTGCCTCAACGAAAGAACCGAGTTGCTTTCTCATGGTCTCGGAAATCTTTATCTCCTTAACCCGTTTCGGTTTTCCTCCAATTAGATTCAAAATCGCTTCTGTCCTGTCAAACACTTTCTTCTCCTGAGCTTTCAAATCCGCAAGCTCGACAAATTTGAATTCGAAGCTCTCGGTGTATTCAAAGGAGAACTGACCAAGGTCTCGTATGGGGTTCCCTGTGTCGTCAAGCTGACCATGAATTCGATTCTTCAAATTCGAAGGTATAGATATTATTTCGTATCCAGCCATCTTTGCCTCATTTACCATCATCGTCTCATTACTCAATTCCTCTGGTGTTAAGAACACGACTTTCTCCATGGAATTGAGGATTTTTACAGCGTGCTCCTGAACGTCTAACCATTTCAATTCGTCATGTATCTCTCCAGATTCGTAGTTTTTGAGGTCGCCAGCTAAGCTACGAGCAATGTCCTTGTTATTGCTTGAAACCAAAATAGACCTAACTCGTTCCGAATAAGCACTTCGACCAACATTAGACCGTTCTCTATTCAATGCTTTTCGAATTGCTTCATTAAGAGCAGTTATGTTATAGCTGAAAAGGAAATTGTCTTCCTCTGCCACTCTAACGCCATTAACGTAAATTCGCGCTGTCGTATCTCTTTTCTCAAGAACATCACCAAATTTGGTCTTTTCAATCGTTGACTCTCCTGAGAATTTCAAAAACAAATCTTTGGCTTTCTTAATATCAGAAAGGGTGACTCCCTTGAAGGTGAACTCTGTGCCGATGAAATTGGGGTCAGAAGGCAGTGAAATGTACGCGTGAAGGGTGGATATATCTTCGAACCCATGTTTCTTCAGTTTGCCTAATGTTATGTCTCCGTATTTCGATTCAATCAACACGCTTATATTGTGTCTGTCAAATGTAGCCAAGGCGTCTTTCAGGCCTATTCCAAACTTGCCGATTACGTTAGGATTCGTGAGTTTTTCCGTATTTTCCTTTTGAGTCAGATGGTCATATTTCAGTCCACGACCGTAGTCCCTTATTCGCCAATTACCATCTTTGTTCTTGGTGATTTCTATTTCTTGAGTCTTGGTGAGCAGCTGCTCATCAATAGCATTAGCGATGACTTCCCTTATTGCGTGATAGACTTCCCAATCTTCCAGAATTTTCTCAATATTCAAGTCGAACGGCTTTGGTTCTACTCTGCTCTTAACGTTCAAACACAGTCCCTTGTTTTTAGCTTTGTAGCGTGCGCCAACATGTTCAACATCCAGCGAAGATTGAGTACACGAAACCATTTATTATTATCTACACACTGATTATCATGTCTCTCGGTAGTCTTATTGAAGAATTGAAGACTCTGAACCTCTTCGCAGAATGCACTCACTGCGGGGAGGAATTTGAACTCTCGAAAGCTACGCTTTTTGATGGCCGAGGCACGTTTCCTGCATCAGCTCAGAAGAAGCGCGATGAACTTCTTGGCGAGTTGAAGGCACGGACAGAATAATGAAAGAGCCTTGTTAGTGAGGGATCACGTTGAGGTTGCTTGAGATAATCCGACGTTTCATTGCTGCGGGAAATCAACAGAGTCGGATTTATTTTCGATGTCCGAACTGCATGGAAATAATCTCAGTTTCTCCACACGTGGCGCGGAAATGGATTTCTCCATTAAGGACTCTATTAACTGATCAGGATGCGATAATAGAGAGTGTAGGAAATAACTCTGGGCTTCTGCACCTTGTAGGACAAAAATTCCCTATAAATACCTACAAGAATGGGCACGACAAACGAATGAAAAAGAAACTGAGAATAAACAGCGCGCTAGGGCGTGCTGCGAGGTCAAACTTCATAAAACTGAATACTCTTATGTGATTTTAGGCACAGGGATATGGATAGAGCAATCGTCATTAGAAGACGATTAGTGTAGGTTATGAAGCAATGAATGAAGAGAATGTGAAAAACAAAATAATCATTCCATTTTTTCAGGAAATGGGATTTGAGGATCGTGAAATTGATTATGAGACGTCCTTTACCATTCAAGTTGGAAGACAGACATTACAGATCGATGGCGAAAAAGAACGGGCGAGTGGACGATTAGATGTACTTTTCAAGAGGAATGGCGTAAACTTTTTTATTGTTGAAGTGAAGTCTGAGAGTCACGTTTTTTCGGAAGATGATAAGAAGCAGGCAATTTCTTACGCACGCCTCCTTGATCAAATTGCGCCCTTTGCAGTCTTGACAAATGGGAGGATAACCAAGTTATACGATGTCATGACAGGTGAAGACCTTTCTGACAAGGGGATAAGAGATTCGGCTTATGTGAAGAATGGTTACACCATTAGTTTAGATTCCGAACTCAAGTATCGCGCCCTGCAATTCTTTTTAGGTCTTGACTTTGATAACCTGCGTGCATTCTGCAGGAAGCAGCTTCAGTTGAACATGCAAAACATCAAAGCGGAAGTGGAAAATCTTGAAAGAAGATTTGTTCCGGAGATTTTTCTCAGACGAAAAGGGATCAAAGAAGCATTTGACCTTTTTCTCAAAGGAGAGCAGAAGGTTTTTTCAATCGTCGGGGAATCTGGATTTGGAAAATCCAATGCTATTTGCGACCTTGCCCTCGAATGTAGCGACACCAATCCAACCTTGTTTTTCAATGGTGCCAACATTTTCAGAGAGATCCCCAGTGAAATAGCATCGGAGTTCAATTGGGAATTTGAAGCTCAAAGAAGTGGCGTTGCTATCTTAAAGAGAATTACTGAACTGATATCACAGCACAAGCGCGACCTCATTATCTTCATAGACGCGATAGACGAAGCGCCCCAAAAGGATTTTGTATTCTATCTTGATGATTTCATAAAACATCTCCCAGAAAAAGGAATCAGGCTGTGCGTTACCTCTAAAGATTCGTCTTGGCCTCGATTTTTATCCCTTTCTGGAAATCCCTCATATATGAGCAGCCGCCAGTTCTTGAGGGATAAGGAAAAGAATTCTTGCAGTTTCAAAGTGGAGCCATTCGATGATGAAGAACTCGACATAGCCATTGCAAAGTACCGAGCTTTCTATTGTCTTCCAGAAATCAAGGGGATCACGAGGAATTCATGCAAAAATCCCCTTTTGTTAAGAGTCTTATCTGAAACTTACAGGAATCAACAAGATATTTCGGACGAAATTATCCCCGCAGTTGTGGTCAGCTCCTTCATACAAAAAAAACTTGAAAAAAGCGAGAAAAGCAAAGAAAACCTCAGTTTCTTATCGCAATTTGGTAAAGCTCTGTTTGATGAAAATAGCGAATCTCTATATGAGGATAAGATTCTTGGAACAAAATCAGTCCCCGAAAATTTGGTTTCGTTTAGTTTGTTGAAAAGATCACAAGATGATTTCAAGAGATATAGGATCAGTTTTCAGTATGACTACATCCGGGACTTTGTGATCTGTTTTTATTCGCTTAAACTTGACCAAATGGATAATGAGCAATTAACAAATCTGGTTTCACAAAAGATTCAAGAAGAGCTTGCTCGACGTGTTTTCCTATATTTTGATAAAATAGCGAAACCAAGCCAGAAGTGCATTGTGCGGAAGGAACTCGCGACCTACAACCATATGCGAGCAACTGCCTTTGTCACTGAGTACCAGAGGATTTTGGAAGCTGAATTCGCTTCTATCAGAAGTCGGTTCCCTCCTTACACCAGCGGCGATATTGGTTTGCTTGTATTCTATAACCTTGACCCTCATTTTGGATCGTGGTGTGGTTTCAGAGAAATTAAGAGCGGTGAGGAAAAGGTCATCTGGCTGGAAAAAGAAAACTGGTTTGGTGAACTGTCAAATGATTCCAGAATGAAACTTGCCGGAGATTATGGAGTTCATGCCATTTTCATTTCTTCGGAGGATTTCATCAATGTTCCCCCCGCCGAGTATGCCCGAAGTCAAATAATCCACCAGTTGAAGAACCTGATAGAACGCCGTCTACTGGACGAGTCGAGAAATATTGTCCTCTCAGTAGAATATATTTTGGATATGATCACTAGGTACACAAAAGCATTTGGATTGCCAGATTTCGACCAAAACTTTTGGAATAAGGTATTTCCAGTCTCGCTGGAAAAACTCGCCGAGAAAGTTGATGCAGAAATTAATACTCTTTATGCCATAGCACTGCGAATTGGTCCTTCTGCGTCTATAATGTTACCGCCAGAACTCTTAGAACTGCAACACCGGATCAAAATTGTAAGAGAAGTGCAAGAAACAATTGATCGAACGTTTCTACCCTTTCCGTCGCAAATCAAAATTCCCAGACTCAGCGCCTTTCTTTATAACAAATACACTGATACAGAACTGGTCGACTATCTCACGAAGTTTTTCTGTTTTGTATTTCAAGAGTTCAAAATCACTGTTGAAAACAATTTTCCACACCTCAAAGACTCTATGCATACTTATGCAATTTTACCTCCAAGAATTATTGGAGAAATAGACGAGAAGAATGGCCATAAAGGGCTAACATATTGCGTCATCAAAGGCAGGGACTCCACTGCGGTAGAACTTATTGTTAAGGAAAGAGAATCGATATTTGATCGAGCCACACACACTGTCCACGCCTCGGATGGGGATGTGAAACTTGAATCATACAGTATGGCTAGCATGTACCTTTTCTTCGAGGGCGATAGCGGCCGAGACAACATAATCCAAAAGCATGTATACGAACTAATCTATGAGGATCTGCGAAGAGTGTTCAATTGGTGATAATTCTCGGCCAAGGGAAGACGCGCACCCCCCCTTCTAAGGCAAACGCGTGTGTGCTGTCCATACGTGTTTCTTCTAGCACGCGCCAATTCATTACAGTAAGTTACAAAATCAACTCTATTTTCCAGACACTTCTAGCTCGGCACGCCTAGATGATTGAGGCGATGCCAATGGAATAGAGTCGTCTGAAAATCGTCCCTACCAGAACCTCAGTTTCATCAGGTGCTACTCCAGTATTGTCTCCTACCGCCTTAACTGAACGTTCCTTAAACTCGTTTCTCGCTACCGGTTCCCCGACTTCTGATGCCCTTTCAGCAATCTTTTTTCCCAATTGAGAAATAGAAGTGACCTTATAGTCGCGGAATAGGCTTTTGTCGATTTCTCTCTTCTCAAACGTCCGCGCGCGCACTTCATGCGAAGGAAAAGAAAAAGAGAGTTATGTATATGTTCTCCCAAAATTGCCGGCAATAGTGATGATATCAAATATGTCAATGGTGCCGTCTTCATTTTCATCAGTCGCTTGGTTCCATTTGAGCTCTCCACACTTGCAGCCGAATGCATTGGCCGCGGATATCGCATCGTAAACGTCAACTTTGCCGTCCATGTTTACGTCTCCAGGCATTCTAACAGAGATGGCCACAATTCCTTCAATGTTCGTTCCATTTTCTAGCTGTCCTGTTATCGTCAAGGTTATGTCACCGAACTTGATGCCTGATGAAAGTATGAGTTCTGAGACTTGAGTTCGGTTGAACTGTAAGGTCAGATCTGGAACTGCATCATTGTCGTAGTCACCAATCGTCGCATTAGTTGAGGGGTCCACAGGGATTGTGCCGTTGAACAAAATCGAGGAGACATCCACATCGAGTGGATTGAATTTTGCAGGAAGCTCAACGCAAGTGGTAATATACTTGCCTTGGAACTTCAGGTTAAGAGGCATGGGATCAAATTGGGGAACACCCGCAAGAATCTTCTCAAGCTGTGGCGGATGGTCCATATACAAGTCCATCGGTCCCACAATTGCAGTCACCGTAACATGTGAACCACGTAGTTCCCCTTCTCCAATGTTCTCCGAGTACTCAATTGTGTCAGTGACTTTACCTCCGTATTTTCCTTGAATGGTCAAATTATATGGACCTTCTGATGTACCCAAAAGTTCAAGTTTGTATATACCAGGCACAGGGTTGACGATGACAATGTACTGTGGCTCAGAAAATGGACCTGAATAGACTGCTGTTGGCATATTGTTTTCGCCAAGTCCTGTAATGTGGTCATATCCAACGAGATTGCATTCCGGATCTAGGACTCTGATGAAGCAGTTCGATTTCAATATGAAGGTAAGGTAGGATAGTCGTTGAACTGGTGTGGCCGTCGTTCTAGTTTGCAGTGACAATATAGCGTAGGCAGTCGGCAGATCTGGGACGTAGTCCTCATATGTCGTGGGAACCCACTTCACCTTGTCTGTGCCGACGGCTATCATCTCGGTAGGGCTTGTTATCTTATTGTAGAGTTCTTGGTACCAGTCGTGTCCGCCGATGATCTTTTCTCCATACATAGTGAGTGCCTTTGCCATCGACAAATAGTAGTAATAGCGTCGATATCCTGCTGAGTTTGGATTAATATCCCATGTATAATGATTGACAACCCAGTTAATTGCTTCTATCACTCTCTGGTCACTCTTGGGGACTCCAGAGAGGAGCAGACCCCAAATGCCTGCGCCCGTCATGGCCCCCATTGAGGCAGCTCCGCTTGAGTAGGCATTACTTCCAGGGATATACAAGAATCCTCCGTCATACTCGCCTATCGTGCCATCATAGTTCCATGGCTGCACTGTGTATGCCGTCCCTTCGATACTAAGCGTAATCGAAAAGTCCACTTTTTGGCACCTGTGTAGAAAAACCTGAGCTTTGATCCAAGCTGAGTCGTCCTTTGGAAGTCCAGCAGCGTCCAATGCAAGGAGTGCAAACTGGGTATTCGACATATCTGGTCGACTGCTACTTCCATATCCAAATCCACCGTAATACCAAGAGTCTTTGTCAACGCTTCCCCAGAGGCAACTCTCATCCCACTGTGAACTCACTAACCAGTTTCTCGCATTGTCAATAGCTGATTGATGAAGGCTATTATGCGTTGCCACCAAAGCCAATACAGCTAGGGATGTTTCATATTCTTTGCTTGCAGAGGCGACGTAGATGGACCCATCACTATGTCCATTTGACAAGATGTATTCGATGGCTTGATTTACGTCACTGTCGCTTTCATCAAAGCCTGCGTTGAGCAATGCTAAAGTGCAAAGAGCGGTGGCTCCTACACTGCCTCGCCAAGAGCCATCACTGTACTGACTAGTACGAAGCCAAGCTAATCCTTTCTCAATTGCGTCTGAGACTGGCACTTGTTTCCGTGAAAAAGCGGCGATTAGGTTGTCTTGCGCCGATGAGAACTCGCCGAGTTTGGTCTGAAGATTCGGTAGAGAGGCTTTGAGCGCCGTCATCCACTCATCAAGTGAGTCGGGGCGACCCAAATTCCAGTATTCGCCTGTGGTTCCGGTATCAAAGAAAAACTTGTAGTGGTACGAAAACGAATCTTCTGTCAGCATTGAATTGCCGCGATAGCTCACGTCTGGGTCAAACCTCCAAAGGTTTAATGGACTGGCATACCATTGACCTGCAGGATCAAAGTAAAAGTTGGATCCTGTGGTAAATTGATCTGTAGCGTATGTTACTGCAAAGGTCCTGTCATGGGCGTCATGCTCCACAGGTGGTGCCCATGCCCAACCATTCTGCGGATGAAGAACATCCAAGGGATCATAACTCGATATCTCCGTATAATCCACTTCTGAGTATTCTCCGTCCAGATTTTCATAGGTTAAAGTGCACTTGTCGAACTTGTAAACGGAAGCACTTTCATCTGATGGGTGATAAACGCTTGCAATGAAAGTGAAGAAATCTGGGTTTCCAGTGCTGAAGCATTTGCCACTTGTAGAATTGATTCCTTCAAGATGCGCTCTGATGTGCTTTGTTCCATCAACAGAATCATAGTTCAAGTGCATCCTCACGAAATCGTCGACGCATGTGCGGCTTTCTGTGAGGGCGACTGTGAAGTCATCTTGCGCTTCTTTGAGTCCTGAGAAATAAACACTGGCCCATTTCAGGTCTTCTTTGAGTTCGCCAGTGGCTTCATCAGAAAAGGTCAAAGCCACATCTGCCAAATTGCCATAGTAGTCTCCTTCTCGCTGAAGCCGGACGGCATCATAACTGCGCAATGTCTGCATTATAGGGATAACCTGATCCATTGTTGCGGAAATCTGTTCACGTATGTGATCAACATACGCCCAATATTCCGTAATGTAATTCCACGCGAGGTATAGTATAGTGGCAATTACCGCTACTGCACCTATTATCGGGATCCAAGAGACAGCTGTCGTGATTGTAATCACCTTTAGAAATAGCAGTGTCCAAACGATGAAAGTCGCTGCGGATGTGCAAAATAGCGCGAGGTTGTAAATGACGTCTGGAGAGTTGAGATGCTCAACAAAGTGCTGCCAAGTACCGTATTTTTCAGCAAGATTCCACGCTATTACCATGCAGGATATTGCGCTTGAAACCATTCCAAGCGCTTCAAGAGTGCGTACGGCTATGTTTATTGCTCCAGCACCCAAAAGGTTTGCCTTTGTACAAACTTGCGTCGTAAACATCACAAAGCTTTCTGCGAGCTGCGCAAAGTCTCCATATATTTGCCATTTCTCCGAAACAGCAAAATCGTCGCTGAAGATAAGATCAAAGGTGCGCTCAGGGTGTCCTTCAGTTACTATAAAAAGGTCTAAACCTGCGAATATCGCTAGGGCTCCAGCCTGCATGCCATTTCGAAAGCTAAAAATGTTGAAAGCGCCATTCTCTGGGGCATGCATCATGAAGTATTTGTACTTGTACCCTTCTGTTGCATCAAGTATGCTCTTCGCTTGTTCAAGAGGTAGACCTAGCTCGAGGGACTTCGCGCCATAAACAGTGATCACGTCCCAAACTGAGTCTGTGATTGTCTTTACAGTCTCGTACGCATCGAGGTGGAAGGTGCTTTTGTCAATTTCGAGATAAGAACGGAACCCTTGCATCCAATTATTGTATTGAGTGACTCTCTCCATATTGTCAAGGCCATCAGGACTGGGCAGAGGTACTGAATATCTCATAAGGCTTGCCAAGCCTTTCAGAAGACACTCTCCTTTTTCACTAGAGTCCTCGCACCATTTCATCCACAGAATCCATGATAGCACAGCTGCTTTGTCAGGCAAGTCAAATTCGTGAACAGGCACTTCATTGACAAAGGATCCACTGTCGCCTGTGGAAGCTGTCCAACTGTAGTTCAAAGGTGGTACGTCCCAGAAAATCAGAGTGCCGGTGGCATCTGTCTTTCCATTGAAAAGAGGCATACTTGTTTCTTCAGCCGCAACACTAATCTCAATTGCTTCTATTGGTTCGCCCAGAGCGTTTTGGGCATTAAATACCATATCTAAATAGTCATCATCGCTGACTTTCTGCAGTGTACCTACAACGTTTATTGACGAGGCAGCAAACGATGGAGATATCATTGGAAAGGTTACCAATAAGATGAAGATAATTGCTATAACATGTAGCATCGTCTTTTTCATTTCTTCCTTTCTCCCTCTCCTCTCTTTGAGAGTGTGTGAGCTTTCTTAGCGAGTATGTATTAATGTTTTACGGAATCATCTTCTAGAAACATTATACCAAAAGATTTCTTTGTACACAATGTATCAGATGCAAACTTTTATACGAGACCTCATTGATCGAATTTTCCGCGAGTTAGCGACGGATATGTAGCAACGCGTCGCGCAACGTATCTTCTGATTCAAGATCGATTGGGGCATGGAATAATCAGCAAAGAAGCCTTGACGACTACAGAACTGATCGTATAATCTTAGCGCGCGCGCTAAGCAGAAAAATGGGGTGTAGTGTACGGTGTTCCTACCCTGTTTTGATATATCCTGCGAGCCCTATTCGGTCAACAGCGAGTTGTCCGTATTTTGCGAATCCACTCCAAGGTCTGCCCGTTGCAAAGATTGCCACTCTGAACTTGTTGGCAAGTCTCCATTCTTCTGGCATACTAATCCTGTGGGTCACCCAGCCGTTTATTGAAGCGTCAGCACTGTAATGGTAGATTTTTCTCCAGCCTGTCCAACTGGTACCCCAACTGACTTGAACGAAAACATCAAAACTGTCGTCGCTCATTCCGTCAAACACTCTGGCGCAAATGCTTTTGACGAACGAAAACATTCTTCTGTATAATGTCAAAGTCCCCGATCTAGCATATGTGCTAGTTCCTTCACTGGAGTACCAAGCGACCCTGAAGTTATCCTTGTAGTTGTATCTTATCGGGCCCCAGCCCCACATGTTATGACCTGCCTCAGATGTTGGATTGCCAATGTCAACTTTATCTATGATTCCGTAGAAGCACCGAGGTCGCGTCACAAGAAGTTTGATATCGATGGTTCCTTCGGTGCCTTGATGCACTCCTAAGTATAATCCTTCTGTAAGCCAGCTCATATCCAGAGTGAAAAGCTCGATCTGGGGATCACCTGTCAACCAATCAATCCAACTATGAAAATCGAACTTCAAGCCGAAATGCAGCTTGAATATTGAGAAGTAGTATCTGAAATCCGACAGTTCAATCTTAGCGAAGTCAGTTGGTCCGTAGTTGCCGGCGTGCACGAGGAACGATTTTTCCTGGTCAGGCGCAGACCATGCAATAGTGTTTTCTCCAACTGCATCGCCGCTGGCCTTGGCTTTGGCAGTGATCTTGTTCGAGCCGAGTTGGGGGTCTATGACCACGTTCAGTTTGAGCAATGAAAATCCAATAACCCGTGCAGAATCAAAAACTGTCACTTCAAATGCTGGAAGTGGAAATCTCATTGCAGGACCGATAGGTGTTGCGAAACTTCTTGACCAATCATAATCTGGTCCCCAAGATGCGGAGTATTCTTCCCAGCGCCATCTGAAAATATTAAACACTCCAGCTTGAACCCAGACTTGCGCTTTGAACTTGCAGAAGAATTCATCAAATTCGGGCATGTCAAGAGGGGTTAACCTCGCGTGAACCTCGTAGTCACGTCCAACGGTCATTTGTTTGGGGTACTCAAGAGAAATCCTTACGGGGAGTCTTAATCCGAAACCAATGTCGACGTCATAACCTGCTCTGACATACGCGGCCCAAAAATCTAGGTCCACGACTTTTCTGTATGCAACTAGTCTGTAAGTGAAACCCATCAGAACTTCCTGTTCAACCATAAGGTCTCTAGTCGCCGTGACCCAATCTGTGGATTCCTGCGTTGAGGTCAGCAAACCAACACTTAATGCTTGATTTGTGATGTTCTGTCCAAGCTGCAGTTTCGAGGTTCTAGTCTGTATTGTTTCTGAAATCACGTCCTCTGTTCCGTTTTGATAATCAAGAACAGTAAGCGTGGTTCCGTTTTGGAAATCAGTGAACTGAACGGTTGGCTCGACACTATCTCCTGTCAAGTTGCCTGTCTCAGCTAATCCAGGATTGACGATAATGGAAAGCGATATCATTAGTGCTATAAGTAAGATGGCAGCATTTCCCGTGGTTTTTGAGTATTTTCTTTTCAATCAGAATCCTCAGGCAACATGTAGTCTTACTAGTAGGATAAGTTTTATGGAGAAAACTTCTAGTCGATCGCTCTAGCCGCACGCGCTAGCAGTCGTCGTCCGTCGTCGTCGTTTTGAGGAAGAAGGAAGGAAGGAGGTAAAGTTTTATCCAACCAACCAATGGCTTTTTCGGTCTATTGTGATTCAAAAAAAGATTTACGCTTAGCATCATTGTTTTGATCAGACCCAGATTTCCGTGCTCGATCTTGGTCAAATTCCATCCAATTGCTGACATGTTCAGCAGTCTCCCTTTTCAGATGCTTTCTGATCATCTCCAGCAATTTCTGCACGTCGAAAGGTTTCAAAATGTATCCATCGGCACCCTCGTTAACTGTCTCCATAGCATTCTCTAATGTCGGAAAACCCGTGATGATTATCTTGGCCATGTGGGGCTGGTTTTGCTTCAGCCTTTGGAGAAGCTCAGTTCCCTCCATGTCAGGCAGCTTAATGTCAATGAGGGCCATGTCAAAACGCGATTTTTCGGAGATCTTAGTCGCCTGTTTACCATTCTCCGCAGTTACAACCGAGTATCCCTCCTCGGATAGGATTAAAGAAAGGGTCTTTCTCACATCTGCGTCGTCGTCAACAACAAGGATGTTTTCATTCAATCACTGCATCTCCGCTTTCTCAGCTGGGCAATCTTTAATTTTCACTATAGGCGACATAAGTCTTTTATGAAGCAGAAATATGAAGCGCACGCTAGCAGGTAAGTTTTTGGTTGGTTGGATAAAACTTTCTCCCTCCCAACACACACCCATCACTACCTCTTTCTCAATCACTACCCCGATGCCACTACCTACCTATACCTACATACCTACCCATACAACACACACGCACACGGAGTGAGTGTGAATGAAGCGCGGGCTACAACTATGGTGAAAGGATTAATACGAAAGAACACGCTTTCCTGTATTCGGAGACCGCATTCATGATCAAGAAACCAGAATGGAAGCTTAACACTACTGTCACTAAGAAAATTCGGGTCCTAAACAAGGTTGAGGAGGAACGAGAGATCAATGCGTTTGACTCAGAAATGAATATGCCCTTTATCCTGGATGTACCAGAAGGAATTTCAATGGAGGAAATAGAAACCAACAGATGGTATCGCGCGACATTCAAGGTTTACACGTCCAAATTGATTCCCGAAATAAAAGAAGAATGGTCTAAGATGGCAAAGACAACTGGAGGTATTCGTGAAGGGATAGAACGAATGAAGCAATCTGGAGGGTACGGGACCTTATACAAGTTCGAATTGGTTTCACTAAAATCAATATGATTATGAACAGCGCACGCATTTCTACCTTCTCTTCTGTTTCTTTCCTCCACGAGCTCTTCTCGTTTGATGGCCTTTCGCTCTGTCACGACGAGCACTGTCTATTGGTTTCTTGCGTGGATTCTGTTCACTACTCATGCTCTCTCGCGCGCGCGGCAGAACGACTGGAGCAAGATAGGACGTTTGAGTGGGAAGACTGATTCCGAAGACAATCGATCGCTTTTGGGATAAGAATAGCGCGATTGTTTGCTAAGGATTTTTGATTTAGCCTCAATTGAAATTATAGGTAGGCCTCTGTTGCGTATCTTTGCATCATTCTATGGCTGTTAAAGTGGTAAGCGATTTTCCCGATTGAATTCTTCATCATCTTAATCCAGTCGTCTCTCCTGCTGTAGAACATGGGGACAACGATGTACTCTAGCTTGTTGTAAAGATCATCTAGTTCTCTTCTGCGGCCTTCTTCCGCCGAAACATTTTCGTTCGGTTGTGGTCCTATTGCCCAACCTGTAACGCCCTCGATCCAACCTTCGATCCACCAGCCGTCCAAGACGCTGAAGTTTAAGACCCCGTTGTGGGCCGCCTTCATTCCGCTCGTTCCCGAAGCCTCTAAAGGCCGCAGAGGCGTATTTAGCCAGACATCAACCCCTGAGACTAATTTGGCCGCAAGGTCCATGTCATAGTTAGCTAGA
>Ga0315289_10005019_pt1 | contig 19647 bp, 16 predicted proteins | sample YL17G11_40_MG_FD_203452 | JGI IMG/M metagenome (GOLD analysis project Ga0315289, IMG submission 203452) | Sediment microbial communities from Yellowstone Lake, YNP, Wyoming, USA - YL17G11_40 | ecosystem: Environmental > Aquatic > Freshwater > Lake > Sediment | place: USA: Wyoming | collected...
GCAACATTTCTACCAGTAGTGTTGCACTCCCAACGGCTTCTAGAGGCGATCCTTTCTCTCCATGAAGTAGATCGCGAACATCTTTCCACGGTCGGAGAACCATGCCCGTTTCCAATGCATCCCAGAAGGGCATGGCTCCAGGGCAGGGGCGCCGCCTGGAATCGACCGAAGGTGTATGCGGGGAACCTCAGGGCAGAGCGCCGCAACGCGCTTCACCGATCGCAGAATACCGGCAGGGATGAATCCCTGGGTCGTGATCAGCGTCATGGACGCCTGCCCCTTGTACCCCGTCTTCCTGCCCACCAGAGTCGACCATCACGGCCTTCGTTGATCTCTGCGCTCAACCGAAGGTGCTTGATCAACGCGTCGTCCTCGGGGAAAGTCTCCTCGAGCTGCGGGAGATCGCACCCGTCCTCGACCTTCGCGCGGATCCGCGAGATCCGAGAGGCTTGATCATCGTCGGGTCCCGCTTCGCCATGGCCGTGCTTCTTCCGTTCAGGAGGAACGGGTCCCGGTGGCTCGGCGGATTCGTGCCCATGGTCCCGCTGTCCCGCCGCCCACCGTCTTCCGACTTTCGAGACGAGGGAATCCAGCACCCTATCGATCGCGTCGATGAACTCCGAAGGGACACGGCCCTGGGCGAGCCAGGCCAGGGCCTTGTCCCTCAGCGCGTAGCAGTCCTCGACGGTCTTAGGAATGTCCAGATTCTCCCAGTCGACAGGCCGTGTTTCGACCTTCTCGTAGACCCGGACGGTCGAATACACAAGACGTTCCTGGTAAGAATAAGCCCCGGCCACAAGCAGGTCGAGACCCGTCCGGGTCGATTTGTAGGATTTCCACAACGGCTCATAAACCAAGCGGAAATTTCCCCCGCTCTCGGTCTTGATCCTCCGATTGAAGTACCAGAGTCCCTCGATCACGAGGTACGCATGCAAGCCCAGGTCCCGACCACGAACGAGCTCTCCGTCGACCACGTCCGCCTCGAACTCGTGCAGCTCCGACCCGCATTTGTGGCAGAGCTGGATTTCCCAGGTCCTGGATTGAATTTTGTATCCGCCTTTGCAGTTCGCAAAGAGACCCAAATATCGATAGGGAGACGATATCTGGACAGTCTCGACCTCGCCCGGCACCTCATCGGAGAAATTTCCTGAGGTCGAGTAATCATCAGGCTGCGTGAAGCGAGTCTCCTTGGGCCCGACCAACAGGGCAGCATGGGAGAGCTCATACTGGACGGTCTTGAACAGATCCCGGTCTGTGCCAGGTTCGATTTTTTTGTAGACGGCCCCATGGCTCCGTTCCGCGCCTGGAGCTTTCCTTTCGTGGATCGCGACGCGTCTCCGCTTCTTGCCTGGCCCGGTCTTCTCGTAGAACTCGCCTGGGCCGATCTTCGCGAAGGTCGCGCCGCCGCTCCATTTCTCCGGCTCGTTGTCCGGGTCGATCTTCCTGTAGGCACGGCCGCTCCGCGTCTCGCCTGGCTGAAGGCGCCGGTAGGTCGCACCGTCGAGACCGAGGATGTCTCCACCGGTCTCCCCGTAGACCGTGTCCGACCGCACCCACCAGCCATAGCCAGTCCAGTGAAAGTGAAGCCCGAAGACAGGCATATGCTTTTTTTCACAATCTGGATCCTCGCACGTGCTCCCGTCCAGATGCTTAAATCTTTTGTGATGCATGATCAGGACGCCAGCTGCCAGGACGCGATCCTTCCCTTTGACGTATCTCCGGATGAGGTTCTCGGCCCAGGACCATGCTCTGCGATTGCCTTCCGGCGTGGCCAGATCGGCCTCGGTGAACATCTCGGGCGGCGAAGACAATTCTACATGGTCGAGCCAGCTGAAGGCATATCCATGGTCCTCGTAGGCCTTCTTGAGGCCGTCCATGCGACGCTCAATCTCGTGGGCGTCCCTGGCCACGGCGCTCTCGTAGCAGACTGGACAGCTCAACCTACCACAATGATTGTCGAACGAGCGATCTTCGATATCAGAATCTGGGCAGCCGACGATGAAACGGACCGTCCCGCAGCTCTCCTTCGCCTCGCCGTTTCCGGGCAGGATCAACGAGTAGGACGAGCCAGACGAAGGCCAGGCAAACGTGGAAGGCGAACTTGGCCCCGTCGTCGTCGTGGCAGGGTACAGGACGGGGCAGATCTCGGTCATCGCCTCGCCCCCTCGAGACGGAGCTCGCGCTCGTCGTGCAGGATGACGAGCTCCCCGCGCTCCTGCGCTCCGAAGATCTTCTGTGCCTCAACGCCGAACTTACGAGCGTCCTCGAGGAGCTCCTCTACGGAGGCTGGTTCCGGAACGTCCCGGAAAAAGGAACATGAGGGGGTGGGCCAGGAGTCGGAGTGGGCCCAAGGAGATTTGGACTCCTGACCTCCCGGTTATCAGCCGGGCGCTCCAACCAGGCTAAGCTATGGGCCCTTTTAGCTGACTGGAAATATGTCGTGCGTTTAAAAGCCTTTGCTCAATACTTCCCCCATGCTGGAGACCATCCTGTCAGATGCCCCGCATAATCTCTTAATAGTCATGAAGTCGATAAGCAATGGAGTCGAATGACCAGCGGTTTAAGGAACAGAGGTAAGAGAAGAGAGGATGTCGAGGATCGTAGGAGGGCCGTCGAGGCCTTTTCGGGGACGATGCTCGATTGCATATCATCATACTCTTTCGATCCGATTCTTGCCGAGAAGAACATAGAGAACATGTTTGGCAGCGTGCAGATCCCGGTAGGATTCGTCGGTCCGATTCTGGTCAACGGAGACAACGCGAAGGGAGAATTCCTGGTCCCAATGGCCACAACCGAAGGTGCGCTCGTCGCATCAGTAAACCGGGGATGCTCCATCATCACCGCCTCGGGTGGAGCGGACGTCGTCATCGTCAAAGAAGAGATGACCCGGGCACCGGTCTTCAGAGTGAAGAATGTAAGGCACGCCGTTGAAGTTGCTAAATGGACCGAGGGTCACATTGAGGAAATCAAGGCCGAGGCACAAAAGACGACAAAACATGGAAGACTTCTGGGCATCAAGCCCTTTACTGCAGGTCGGAACCTGTTCTTGCGATTCTCATACGACACTGCGGACGCCATGGGAATGAACATGGCAACCATTGCGACAGAATTGGCATCAAGATACATCGAGAAGAAGACGGGAGCGGTGTTGATATCAATCTCGGGCAACATGTGCGTCGACAAGAAGCCTTCCGCAGTCAATTTCCTGATGGGTCGAGGAAGGATCGTGCACGCCGACATTACAATCGCCGCGGATCTAGTCAAGGACAAGCTTCACACCACTCCTGAGATTGTCCAGGAGGCGGGCTATAGGAAGAACAGCGTCGGCAGTGCCTTGTCTCTTTCCTACGGGTCCAATGCCCACATAGCCAACGTTCTCGCGGCCATATTCATCGCCACTGGACAGGATCCGGCGCAAGTCGTAGAGGGCAGCATGGGGATGACCACCTGCGAGGTCCTGGATGGAGATCTGTACATATCTGTTCGGATCCCCTCTCTGGAGGTCGGGACGGTCGGCGGAGGCACGAAGCTGCCTTGTCAAAGGGAAGCGCTCTCGATGATGGACTGCCTTGGGAGCGGAAGGGCAAAGAAGTTCGCCGAGATCATTGGTGCGGTGGTCCTTGCTGGAGAACTCTCGACCCTTGCGGCCGAGGCCTCAGGGGAGCTGTCTAGCGCCCACAAGTCGCTCGGCAGATAGTTGAAATAAAAAAATCCCGATATCGAATGACCATGCCGATGTCTAGGATACTAATCACCAGAAGGATCCCCGAGTCTGGATTGAGCATCATTCGAGAGGTCGCGGAAATCGATGTCTTCGAGGGCGATAGCCCCATTCCACGAGATGTGCTTCTGAACAAGATCGAAGGCAAAGATGGATTGCTTTGCCTCCTGAGCGATAGAATCGACAAAGATATCATCGCTGCGGGCGGAGAGTCGTTGAAAGTGATCTCCAATTATGCCGTCGGATACAACAATATCGATATCGAGGAAGCTACCAGAAGGGGAATTCTTGTGACAAACACTCCTGGTGTTCTCACCGATGCGACGGCGGACCTGACCTGGGCTCTCTTGCTCGCATGCGCAAGGAGGATACCGATATCGGATAGATTTGTCCGGGACGGGAAGTTCGTCGGCTGGGGTCCAAAGCTGTTGCTGGGGCGCGAGGTATATGGTAAGACGATCGGGATAATCGGCATGGGCGACATTGGCACCGCAGTCGCCCGGAGGGCAATCGGTTTCGGTATGAGAATCCTCTATCACAATCGCAAGCGGGATCTGGAAGCCGAGAAGGAACTTGGTGCCATCTATGTGACGATGGAGGAGCTCCTCAGAAGTTCCGATTTCGTGTCACTTCACGTGCCGCTCAACCCTCAGACGCGGCATTTGATCGGGGACAGAGAGATATCTCTGATGAAGCCGACGGCAATCCTCCTCAATGTCTCGAGGGGTGAGGTCGTCGATGAGAAAGCACTGGTAGAGGCTCTAAGGGTTGGAAGGATTGACTCTGCTGGGTTGGATGTTTTTGAGAACGAGCCTTCATTGAGTCCTGGTTTGACCGAGCTCGAAAACGTCGTGGTCACCCCTCACACTGGCAGTGGGACCTATCAGTCCAGGGACAGGATGGCAATGATGGCAGCGGAGAACCTCATCGCCGGGCTTGAAGGTAAGAGACCGCCGAACCTTGTCAACAAATCCGCCTGGAAGGATTGACTTGAGAATAATCAATCGCGAGGAGCTAACGTCCAAAGGTGACAAGGAGGCGAGGATCCATCTTCTCAAAGTCCTTGAGGTCGCGATCGATTCCATCGATCCCTACAGATGCGTTAGCGAAGCCTTGTCACTCAAGGGTGACCGTCTCTGGGTCTTCGATGCAGCATATGACCTGAGCAATTACGACCGAATTCTCGTGGTAGGTGCTGGAAAAGCGTCCAAGCGTATGGTCGAAGCGTTGAATGGGGTTCTTGGCGGCAGAATATCCGCGGGAATCGTCAACTCTCTTGCCGATGGCGTAATCGGAAGAATAGAGCTCCACAAGAGCACGCACCCTCACCCAGGGCCGGAAGGTCTTGATGGGGCGATGGCGATCATGAGATTGTGTGAGTCGGCGACCGAGAAGGACTTAATCATCTGTCTTATTTCAGGTGGAGGGTCGGCCATGATGCCTTGTCCTGTCGAAGGCGTCACTCTGGACGACAAGAAGAGGACGGCCGAGCTTCTCATGCTACTAGGTGCATCAATCGAAGAGCTCAATGTCGTCAGAAGGCATATTTCCCGTCTGAAGGGTGGCAACCTGGCGAGGATCGCTTATCCTGCGACGGTCCTAAGTCTCATCGTCTCCGACGTCGTGGGCGATCATCTGGAGAGCATCTCATCTGGTCCGACGGCGCCTGACCCCACGACCCACAGCGATGCGTTGGCGGTCCTCAAGAAATACGATCTGCTGGATGAGGCACCGCAGTCTGTCGTCGATCACCTGACGCATGTCAAGTCTGAGAATCCGAAGGTGGGTGACAGTGTGTTCTGCAAGGTGAGGAACGTCATTGTCGCATCCAACAGGACAGCACTCCTGGCTGCTGAGAAGAAGGCTCGCGATATGGGAAACGATGCGCTAATCCTAACCTCGGCGCTTGAGGGCGAGGCTAGAGAGGTAGGCAGGATGATTTGCTCCATCGGGAACGACATGGTCGAGAAAGGAAAGCCGATCCCTCCTCCGGCCGTTCTGGTGGGTGGAGGGGAGACAACGGTCACCGTGAGAGGCAAGGGAAAGGGTGGGAGGAACTCCGAACTCGTCCTCGGGGCTCTTCAGGAAATGAGAGAAGGGGTCACGATTCTCTCTTTCGGGACTGACGGAATTGATGGCAGCTCTGAGGCGGGAGGGGCAATTGCTGATATGAAATCCTGGAGTGACGACGCTCCGTCGTTCTTGAACGACAACGATTCTGCCACGTACTTCGAGAGGGAGGGTTGCCTGATATTCACGGGTCCGACTGGAACGAACGTGGGTGACATAGTGTTGGTCTTCGCGTCGAGAAAAAGATAAAATAGTCTAACCCCCATCGCATTTCGAGATGCCAGTAATCACTTTCGGCTACAGGGACCTCATAAGTCTGATCGGCAGGGAGGTACCGGTCGATATTCTTTTGGAAAGGATGCCCATGATGGGCGCGGACCTCCACCACTACGATTCTGAGAATGAAGAGATTGCGATGGAGTTCTTCCCCGATAGGCCGGACCTGTACAGCGTTGAAGGTGTTGCGCGTTCTCTAAGGGCGTTCCTTGGTTACGAGCCAGGCCTCAAGAGATATCCGATCGAGGAATCTGGAGTCACACTGTATCGCGATGTCAGCGTCGAGGACGTGAGGCCATACGTCGTCGGAGGTGTGGTCAGGGGCGTTGAGATGAGCGACCCTCTTATCCGTTCTCTCATGGAGCTGCAGGAGAAGATCCATCTGACCGTCGGGAGGAAGAGGGCGAAGGTTTCCATCGGGATACACGATCTGGACAGAGTAGAACCTCCGTTCACATACAAGGCCGTGGATCCTGAGGAGATCTCGTTCGTGCCTCTGGCCAAGGATGAGTCGATGAATCTCCGTGAGATACTTGAACGTCACGAAAAAGGAGTCGATTACAGATATATATTGGAAGGAAAAAGGAGGTATCCAGTCATAGTCGATCGTGATGGGGACGTTCTCTCATTCCCTCCGATCATAAATGGCCAGCTGACAGCTGTGAACGAGGACACTAGCAGCATGTTCATCGATGTGACAGGCACCGACATGCCGGCGATATCTGGAGCATTGAACATCGTCTCGACCGCTCTGGCCGAGAGAGGTGCCAAGATTCAGGTCATCATGGTTGAAGGCAATGAAAGGATGACCACCCCAGACCTCAAACCGACGAAGTGGTCCCTCGACCCCATGATGTGCAATTCGATGCTCGGGCTGGAACTTGATCGGAGCGAGATATGTCGATGTCTTCGCAAGATGGGCTACGGATGCGATTTCGACGACACAATGGTCAATGTCCTGGCCCCAGCGACCAGGATGGATCTTCTGCATCCTGTCGACCTGATCGAGGACGTTGCAAAAGGTCACGGGTATGAGCAGTTCGGTACCCAGCTGCCGACTGTCCAGACGGTAGGGGGAGAGAGGTCTATCGAGAAGGCGTCCAATCTCGTGAGGACGATGATGATCGGCTATGGGTACTTCGAGGTCACGACACTGACTCTATCGAGTCCGAAGGAACAGTTCGGGAACGTTCGCTTTGAAGAGACTGAGGTCGTCGAGATACTGAACCCAATAAGCGAGGACCACACCTGTCTGCGCGTACACTTACTACCCAGCCTGCTGAATGTCTTGAGGAAAAACAAGCATAGGGACCTGCCGCAACGGATATTCGAGGTCGGAGACGTCGTCGTGGACATGAAAAGGAGGAAACATCTGGCAGTCATGTCGGCTCATTCGCGGGCAAGCTTCACCGAGATGAAGTCGGTCCTTGAAGGTTTTCTCAGAGACTGTTCCTTGAAATGGGAGCTTTGTCCCGCTGGCTTGGGCTTCTTCGTGGAGGGCAGGGATGCTTACGTGATTGTCGATGGTCAGCGCATTGGATACTTTGGCGAGGTCCATCCCCAGGTTATCACGGGCTACGGACTCGGGCAACCCATGGTCGCCTTCGAGATCGATCTCGATATGGTGCTGTCTGGGAAGTTAGACAGGATCGTATGATTGCATTCTTTGGGAGAGATACTAATAATCAATTGCTCATCTTGGAGGACGTCCAAGAAGGACGATGCCGAGGTAGCTAAGCCCGGATCACGGCGCCGGCCTTGAGAGCCGGTGGTGCTCTGCACCACGGGAGTTCGAATCTCCCCCTCGGCGCTTTCTCTGTCTACCGACGTTGTCTGACGACATATGGGCTCGACGATTCATCTTCACCCAATGCACTCCAATCCGTTCTGAAATTCGATACGATAGCCTCAAATATCATTTCTCTGTTCGCTGTCGACAATGGCGATCCGTGACATACTAGCGAACAACGTCCTGATGATGACGATTGCGTTCGCAGCTGGATTCGCGTTCGGCGGCTTACCGGCACTCAACTCTGAGTTCGCAATGGGCTCATTGGTACTCGTCATGTCGCTGTCTCTTGGGGGTCTCGGCCTCAGAGGACTCGATCGAAGAAAGCACGCACGATCGACGATGATCGCCTTGCTCATGACTTGGGGAGTATCGTCCGGCGTCACGATTCTCCTAGGCCAGTTCTTCGAAGGACAGATAAAGATCGGTTGGATCCTTCTCGCCGCGGTCCCATCCGCGATCGCTGTTATCCCCTTCACCTACATGCTAAAGGGCGACATGCAGATCTCTCTCGTCTCCTCCACGTTCCTATATGTTGTGGCTCTAGCGATTACGCCTCTCATGACACTTGTGTTCGTCGGAACGGCGATCAGTCCGATTACGATTCTGTGGTATGTCGCGGTTCTCATATTCCTTCCGATGGCCCTTTCAAGAGGAGTCAACAAGATCCCGTTGTCCGGTCAGTCTAGGACCATACTGATCAACATATTCTTCTTCGTGCTAACGTTCACCGTGACTGGAGCGAACAGGAACGCCTTCTTCGCTGATGGCCTCCTCGTCATGAGTCTGCTCCTAGTTGCTGTGATCAGGACCTTTGTATTGGGAACGGTGGTTGAGGTGATCGCACGAAAGCTCAAGGTGGATCGAAAGGAAAGGATCCCGATGGTGCTCTTCGCTACTTACAAGAACACTGGAATGGCCGCCGCACTCGCAGTCGCCCTCATAGGAAGCGAGGCCGCGATTCCTGCAACCATATGTATCGCCCTTGAGATAGTCTGGTTCCTGGGTCTTACTAGGCTTGTCTATCCACAACCTCGTTCCATTCAAACGACGCGTTGATTCACGGGTCAGAGGACCGAGTTCGATCACGAACGATTTGTTCACTGCGCTAGATTTAAATCCAAAAAGAAGCATATAAGAGTGCCGATTTCGGCAGGGATGGATGCGTTGTGCAGGTATCGCTATAGACAGAGCTATTGTGCACACAGACTGGTGGAAGGACAGGAGTGCGTCGGAGAGTCGAGTTGCCTTGTCAAGTCATCTCCGATGCGATATTGTCAGATGAATTCCGATTGCTCATTGGAGCAATGGCATGGACTTTATTGCACGAAGTACCAACGGTTCTACTGTTCCGGAATGGAGAACTGCAGTACGCCCGAGTCCTATATGTCCCACTTTGTCAGATTCAGAGAGACCGCGGGGAGGCGCTCCTAGTTGAACTGTATCTACCTGAGCAAGGATGGAAAGTGCAAGGGCGCGTATCGTGGGTTCGGATGTATAAAAGACAAGTGCAATTCAGCCCGAGATGCCCCATGTGAGTTCAACGAAAGAGGATTCTACTGCAGGAGATTCAGGAAGTTTGAGTGCATAGGGCCGGGCAACTGTGGAACGCTTGAGGAATACATGAGTTTCGTCAAGGAGAGAAGCAGGCGCGCTCACACTTCGAAATAGATGTCGGGTCTGATTCTGGGCACCATCGCGGCCAGAACAGCCTGTTCGCTGAGTCGCTCCCTGTCGAGAAGGCCTTTCGAGAGAAATCCTATCGCACCTTCTTCTCTCCCGGTGTCCTTCCTTCCATATAGTTCATGAAAAACCTTTGATACTGCGATGCCAGCTCTGATCCTCTCTTCGACTCCAGGAGGATATCTGAATGAAGAACTTCGACCCATGGTCACTACCCCCTCCTTATCAGCTATCGCGCAAGACTGGATTCCGTAGAGGCCATCGCTCATTTCGACTATGCCGGCCTCGATCCCAACCCCATAGTCTCCCTTTCCCATTGCTTTCTTAGCCCTCTCGATTGCGCCCCGGTCGATATCATCACCCCATGGTTGATCCCCCACCGACGCCTTGACGGGAACTCCTCGAATCTCCACATCTCTGTATATCGTGGCCGCCACCTTTCTCACTGCTTCGATCTTCACGGGATTGTCCGAGCCGACGTTTATGCGAAAAGGGCGCAGGAGCATTCCTTCCTGATCGATCTCTCCCTCGAGAACTCGTGTCGAAGTGATCGTGGCGCAATCCTCTCCGAGCACGTGCCTTATCTCGACAATGGTGAAAGCTTTGAGTCCTTTCAAAGTCCTGATCTCGTTTATCATCTTTGCAGTATCGGTGGTTCCTTGAGAGACGACCAGGATGTCGAGTCCCGTGTCCGAGGCTGCACTACCCATCGGGACCTGGAGAACCTCGATCTCCCATTTCTTCCCCTTCGAGCGAAGGTAATCCTTTAGCGTGCTCATTCGCCGCTCCAAAGGAATATGGAAATGCTTTCTTGAGGCGAGAGCATCGGAGGTTATGCCGACAACGACTTCGTCCCCCAGCTCGAAGGCCTTGTCAAGAAGAGTCCTATGTCCCCGATGGAGGACATTGAAAGTGCCAGCGACCCCAACCTTCGTCATAGGCTCATTGTGATAACGGCGACGCTGAGTATTAACATTGTGAGAACGTAAAGGATGATTAGCTGGCGCTTCCGTTTCTTCAAGATATCCTTGCTTTCACTTGTGCATTCAGATGAGCAGTGCTGCTCGCTCCCTATGAACGCCTTGCCGCATTGACGACAGTGTTTGTGCTGGGGTATCCTGTCTGCCATGTCTTCCTCATTAACGCATTCATGGTTAAAAGGTTATTGCAGAGGAGCGATTGACACGATCGTCCGCTCAGAGTCCTCTCCTGTCCAGCTCGTTGTTGACTACAGTGATGCAGTGATCGGCATGATAGCTGATAGGTCCCAAGCGAACCTTCTTCGGCCGGTATTCCATGAGCGTCTCTTCCTCCTCGGGAGTGAGGTCCTGATCGTCCCCTAAGACGAATGTGACGTCTCCAGAAAGATCGACCGTCCTGATATCTGCTCCATCTTCTTTCAGGTACACGACCTCCGTATCCTTAGACAGATTCGAGAACAGCTCCTTGTGAGACCTGTTGGAGACGTATATTCCTGGAGAGGATTTCTCCTCTTCCGTGATCTTCTGCATCAGCGCGTTCCGAACCAGAGCTCCAGTGCTTCGTTCGTCTGGATTAAGATATTTCAACTCATTTCCAACGAGTCGAATAGTCTTCGGCGGAGAAGGTTGACCTAGGAGCACAAGAAACACTTCGACGTCTCTTCTGATGGTATGAGATAAGAAGAAAGCGGAGTTTATGCAACGGAGCAAGACGTCCAGTCGGCCAGTTCCTCCACAGAGATCATCGAGCTTGAAACTCCCGGAGGTGGTGGCCCGGTGACCGATGACTATGTATCGTCTCACTCTGGCACCTCGAGTCCCCCGGCCTCCAACTGCTTGAGAAGCTGTCTCCTCAGCTTCCTGTTCCCGAGAAATCCTTTCACAGCTTTCTTTGAGATGTTGTATTGTCGAAGAAGCTCTCTGACGTCCTTTGGATCGACTCCGGAACCTCTCGCTATTCGCACGATCCTTGTCGACTTTATGATCCGAGGGTCCTCCATCTCCTCCTCGGTCATGGAGTCCATGATCACCTTGAACTTCCACAACCTCTGCTGCGACTCTTCCACATCGATCTTGTCGGTCAGCCCTGGCATCCCTGGCAACATTGAGATAAGCTTCTTGAGCGGTCCCATCTTAGTGAGCATCTCCATCTGGTCGTACATTTCCCTCAGAGTGAATCTACCCGACATGATCTTCTTCGTCGTTTCGAGAGCCTCTTCCTCTGTTAGGGATTCCTGAGCCTTCTCTAGCAGGGTCTGTATGTCTCCCATACCCAATAGGCGAGAGATGAAACGCGCAGGCTCGAAGGGCTCGATGTCCTCGAGATGCTCACCCGTACCGATGAAAACGATAGACGCCTTCGTCTGCGCCACGGCGCTCAGTGCGCCACCACCTTTCGCGGTTCCGTCCATCTTCGTTAGTATGACGCTAGTGACGCCAACGGCATCGTGGAACGCCTTTGCCTGGGGTCCCGCCTGCTGACCCGTTGCCGCGTCCAAGACGAGAATCCTTTCGTCAGATCTTGCCAGGTTGGCGACGTCCTTTATCTCCTGTATCAGGTCATCCTCGAGAGCATGTCGTCCGGAGGTGTCAATTATGATCACGTCCGTACCGCTAAACTGTTTCAGACCCTCTGAGACGATCCTCGTAGCATCCATCGCATCCCTATTGCCGTGGACAGGGATTCCAAGCTTGTCGCCGATTTGCTTCAGCTGGTCGTACGCTGCGGGTCTGTGAACATCTGCAGCGATCAACCCCACCTTCAATCCTTTCTTATGGAAGTATCTGCCGAGCTTGCCAGCGGTCGTAGTTTTCCCCTGGCCGTATAAACCGATCATCATGATGACCTGACGCGAGAGCGGGATGGTGCGCTGCTCCCCAAGGATCTTGACCAGTTCTTCATAGATGATCTTGATGACATGCTCCCTGGAGCTCATCCCGGCCGGGGGCTTCTCCGTCAGGGATCTCCGCTCGACCTCTTTCGTGAGCTCTAGAACGAGCTTCACGTTCACATCTGATTGAAGAAGGGCGCGTTGTATGTCCCTGGTCACTTCCTTGATCAGCTTCTCGTCTATGTGACCTGCGTTTGCGATCTTCTTCAGGACATCCCGCAGCGATCTGCCAAGCCCTTCGAGAACCGTCTTAAATCACCGCCGCCAAGAGTATTCCGCCGTCTATTAAACTTTACCGTCCAGTCGTAGATAAATAAAAAAGGGATGGGAAGGGCTAGCCTTGTCAGAAGGGATGGGATGCACTCTAACAACTAGCCCAGAACTTCCCGAGACAACTATAACTTTAATGCTATATAAATTTTTTGACAAATCGACCTTAAATCCTTCAATTTTTCCTATCCAGATGCATACAATTGTAGAAGAATAATTCCAGAAAGCATTATGCGATCAGAGATAACCAGACTTCTGAAGAGTCATGATGTCTTCGGTGCTCAGTTTGTCTCCCTTCTTGAATCGCTCGAATATCTGTTCCGCCTCTTGCATTGCCGATGACTCTTCCTTCTTCTTCTTGGCCCGTCGAGCCTTCTGTCTGAGACCCGTGATTATCTTATCGTAATCGTGCACCTGACGGATGCTCTCGATGTGCTTCCTGTGCTCTTCGTCAGCCTTCAATTTTGTCTCGATGAACTTCTCTTGAGAAGCGTCCGCCTCTTTCCTTAGGCTGTCCGCCTGTTCGTAGAGCTCGATCATCTTGTCGTGCTCAGTCTGTGCCTTCTCCGCGTTCTCGCTGACATTCCTGTGATGGGTCTCCGCTCTGTCCTTGGCCTCTCTGAGGTCCCTTATTGCATTTCGGATCTCCACGTTCTGCTCAAGGGCCTTCTCCCTTTCCTTTATCTGAGCCTGAAGGGCCGAGAGCATCTCTATTATGCCCCTTTCCTTCTCGGTGGACAGAACTGAGGTCATCTGTTTGAACTCGAGTGCCTTTAGTTCTTTCTTGAGCTTCGCGATCGGAGGACCCTCCCTGGGGAGGTTGTCCTTCTTGAGCATCAACATCTTATCGTTGGACTCGTTGACCTTCTGATTCCAAATGTCTCGCTGCTCTTTGTTCTCTCTGACCCGAACGTTTAGAGAATCGCGAGTCTCTCTGTGCCTCGCCGCTTCTTCGACCAGTTCCCTGACCTTGGCGTTGAGCTCGTCGCGCTTCATGACCCAATCTTTCGTCTGTTCGTTGAGCTCATCTCGGAGATGCCGGTGTTTCTCCGCGTCGGTGTTGCAGACCTGTCGCTTCTGTTCAAGTTCTTCCAGGAGTTCGGTCATTCATTCACACTCAACTGATTCAGCAGCAAGATTGAGACGGGATGGACATACTGACATTTGTTTATAATCCTTTCGATATCTGAAGGAAGTTTCCAACTGTCCAGGAAGTCGGATTGCTAAGCCCCGTCGTCCTCTCCAAACTCATCATCCTTCTTCTCTTTCTCGTCGGGATTGAGCTCTATGTCGTGCCACTCGTCCCCGTACTGGTCCGCGCCCCCCGTTTTGAGCTCGAACTTGACTCTCAGACGGCTTCCTTCGAAGAAGACGTATGCGTTCTTCACCGTCGAGAGATAGAAGGATACTCTTTTTCCTTCACGGGACAATCTCCGTTCTTTGCACTCGACCAGACCGACCTTCTGCAGGTCCCTTATCCTTCTATAGCAGGCCGCGATCGGGATGCCGAACCTCCGGGAGATCTCCTGAGCGGACCTCGGAGTTCTCACCGTCGCAACCAGAATCTTGACAGCATATTCGTCGGTCAAGAGCTGGGACGACTTGAGAATGTCTATCTCTTTTCCCCCTTCATCGAGGATTGAAGGGATGGATGGATATTAAAATCTTCCAAGATATGAGCGCTGGTCGTCAAGGCCGGATTTCTAGGCCTTTTCGCCTATCGGTTCAGGCATGACAAGGAACTCCTCTTCGGGGAGCCATTCGACCTCGATCCCGAACCGCCCTTCCACGAAAATGAACTTCAGGACCCTGACGGCGCATTGATAATACTTCACCTTCTTTCCTCTGAAGACCTCTTCTTGTCTGACGCACTTCAACAGGCCGACCTCTTCCATTCTCCCGACCCTTCTGTAAGCGACGGCGATCGGAATGCCGCAGATCTTGCTGAGATACTGGACCGAAAGCGGTCTCTTGTGGGTCGTGCTGAGTATTTTTCCAGCGTAATCGTCGGCCATCAGCTTAGAAATAGCATCTTCCCGATTAGTGGTGTCTTCCATGCAATGTTTCGATGACTGCTGATTCTTAAAGACTTTATCCTGCGGGTATCAATTCTGATATCAGAATGAGGGACGTTCAGAGCATCGGGATCAGTCTTGCACTCGGTCTTCCTTCCTCGAACTCGAACTCCAGGTGGTAATAGGGCGTGAAAGGCTTCTGTCCGCAAAGCACGACCGCTCCTTCTATGCTCTCAAGCTTCAGATGCATTTGGGCATGGTGAGCCAACTGTATCACCACGCCAGAGGCCTGCGTCGCCTCCGCCACGACTACTTGACCATCCCTTCGAGCTGAATCGATGTGTCCGAAAGAATCGGTCAACACGTCCCGTCCGTAACGCGCCTCCAAGGCGTCGTATCCCAACAGGGAAAGGTATGGTCGGGAAGACCCTGACAGCATGTACTTCAAGGGGTCCCATCTAAGATCGTGAGATGCTCTGCTCCCTTCGATCGTTGCGACGAACGTGTACGGAGAGTCTCCAGACCCTGAAGCGTCCAGGACGCGCATTCCCTTCGCCGCACCTTCTCTGGAGACGAGCATCGAGATCTGCCTGTCTAAAACAGGGTAGTCCAAGGAGTTCAACGGATACCAGACAACGCCACGCCTCTTCAAGAGGAAGTCCGATATCAATGATAGTTCGAGGCACCTGACGACCTCCTGCGGAACATCAGCCCCAATCTCCATCAGGGTCAATGCGCCAATGGGCAGACCTCCAACTACCCTGTCCAGGTTCCCGATTCCTGTGGATACCATCCCTTTCCCAGGATCGTCAACCGGGACGTGCCTCTTCATCGTCTCGGGCATTTTGATCCAAGTGGGCTTGAACACTCTTGTCCTTCCGTCGGCAAGTGTGAAAGTGTATCTCCATCTTTCAATCTGTGACCCTCTCAGCTTCTCGATGACGAGCATCCTGATTCTCCTTCCGTTCCTCTCCTCGCTGAGGAGAACGACGACCCCATCTCCGAGGAAGTCCATACTGGTGCGCCCGGACGTCTCGAGAAGATATACGATGTTCGTCCCGGAGTTCTCCACAAGGTCCTTCTGAAGAGTGTTCACGATGCGAGAAGCCGGGATACCGTATTTCTCCGACAACGAGTCCATACTGTCGATGACGACCAAGGTTTTCTTCGGGAGGTTCGTCTCAGCAAGGTCGTAGGCGAGCTCAAGCTCTGGAAGCATCACCCCCAGATCGAGGACGATGGAGCTGTCGGTGATCTCACCAGACCCGTACGCGCTCTCGTCCCCCCCAAGGTCTCCGGCCTCGATCTGTCCCTCCAATTTCAGAAGCTCAGATCTGACGATCCCAGAGACGCTCTCCGATCTCGCCAGAGCTCTCAAAAGCTCCCTGGCGGCCTTCAGTCTCGCCTCCGCCTGCATCTGCTCCCCGGTCTTCGTCTGCGGGGGCTTGGTCTCTCTCAAGAAGCTTTTCCCCGCTCTCAGTATGTTATTCCGTCTTGCACGGTCTTTGAGCCAGGGGAACTGACGGTAGAGGGCCTCGTCCGACACTCTGGAAGAAAGATAGTACTCGGCCTGCTCGTCCGCGAGTTCCTCGACTATCTGCAGGGCGAACGTCGTCTTGCCGGTTCCAGCTTCTCCTTTGACAACGAGCGAGTGTCCGCCAGCACTTCTCAGGAAATCCAGTATCTCCTGAGGTATCCTACCCCCTTTGGTGTCAGACTCCAATTCGAACGCCACGACAATATCCCTGAAAAGCCTCTTAATCCTTTTCTTCTTCTTTGAAGATGGGAATTCGATTTCTGGGACCATAACCTTAATGTCCAACGATTTTTATCTAAGGGAAGTGAGGAAATGCTTCTCTGCCCCCTAGACTACCGATACGGACGAGACGATATGAAAGCGGTTTTCAGCGAGGAGAACAAGTTGAGGACCCAGCTGCTTGTGGAGGCCGCTCTTGCCAGGGCCCACGCTGAGATGGGAACCATCACAAAGGCTGACGCCGCTAGAATCGCTTCGAAAGCGGATCTCGATCATGTCAAGCTCGAGATGGTCAAGGAGATCGAGAAGAAGACAAGGCATGACGTGATGGCGATGGTGAGAGCCCTGTCCGAACAGTCGGGGACGGCCGGGAAATACGTTCATCTTGGTGCGACATCGAACGACATCATCGATACAGCCACCGCGATCCAGATCCGCGGCGCCCTCGACATGCTCGAAGAAGATGTCAAGTCCCTCTTGAAGACCTTATCAAGGATGGCGAAGAAGCATCGGAGGACGATCATGGTCGGGCGGACGCACGGTCAGTTCGCGGTCCCAACGACATTCGGCTTCAAGATCGCTGGATATATCACAGAGTTGATGAGATATCTCGAGAGGATCTCAGAGGTGAGGAGGCGGATTTGCGTAGGGAAAATGTCCGGTGCCGTCGGTACCGGGGCTGCTTTCGGTGCGAAATCGATCGAGATACAGGATGTCGTCATGAGGGAGCTCGGTCTTGGTGCGGAGAAGGCTGCGACCCAGATCGTGTGCAGAGACAGGTATGCTGAGACAATATCCCTTCTCGCTCAGCTATGCACGTCTTGCGAGCGGTACGCGACCGAAGTAAGGAATCTTCAGAGATCGGAAATCCAGGAGGTCTCGGAAGCCTTCGATAGTAAGAACCAGGTCGGAAGCTCGACCATGGCGCAGAAGAAGAATCCGATAGTCTCAGAGAACATATGCGGACTGGCCAGGATCGTGAGGGCGTTCGTGATGCCGGCCATGGAGAACATGGTGCTGTGGCATGAGAGGGATCTGACGAACTCGAGTTCCGAGAGGTTCATCCTGCCTCATGTATTCGTGCTTACTGATGAGATCCTTGTCAAGACCAATGAGGTCTTCTCCGGCCTTGTGGTCAGGCCCGACAAGATGAGAGAGAACCTTGACAGGACCCGAGGGACCATCATGGCGGAACCGGTGATGATGGCGCTCGTCGAGAAAGGAATGGGTCGGCAAGAAGCTCACGAGCTTGTCAGGAAGATCAGCATCAAGGCGGAAGCGGAGGGAACGCTGCTGATCGACGTCCTTCGATCGTCTAAAAGAGTGAGGACATATCTCAGCAAGGTGGAGCTGAACAATGCGATGGATCCCGAAAGCTACATCGGGATCGCGCCACGCATCGTCGACGAGGTCGTCCAAGAAGCCAATGAAGTGATCACGAGAAAGGGTTAGTCCCACCAGTGATTCCATTCGAGAAAAGAGTTAAATCTGCCCTCCTGTTATCCATCCGCGGGCCGATAGATCAGTGGATGCGTCTTCAGTGACGCCACTAAAGATCGCCGCCTTCGCAAGGCGGAGGCCGCGGGTTCGAATCCCGCTCGGTCCACCATTCTCCAAATCGATAACGCTGGCATTTCTGACGGTTCTGACGGCAGATAGGGGAGGGCTTCTGCATATGCACTTTAGTGGTACGACAAGAAGCATCATTCCAAGGGGAGAAAATCTCCCGCCCGAGCAGGAGACATTATTAGTTGTGTGGCGCAATATTCGGTCCGGTCGATGACTATCAATGGAGAGAACGCAGGTTATCAATCTGATGAAGCCTCTGAGACTTCAGTCGCTTCGGGTAGAGTCGCCAGATATCTCTGGACTGCAGGAGGGACTTTCTTTCTTGCACTCGGTCTCTTTGGGATAGCTGTGCCTCTTCTGCCAACTACTCCATTTCTCTTGCTGGCAGCAGCTTGTTACCTCAGGGGATCGATAAAGATGCACAGATGGTTACTGACCAATAGGGTCATTGGACGATATCTAAAGGCCTATCGAGAGAAAAAGGGATTACCAATGAGAATCAAGATCGTGACGATCTGCCTGCTTTGGTTCACAATAGGAATCACAGCTCTCGTTGCCATCGACAACATCATCATCCAAGTTATCCTATTTGCTGTCGCTATTGGCGTAACCCTCCACTTACTAACGATAAAGACTGCGAAAGAGGAATCGGGTACTTCATGAGAGATCCGGAGGGATCTTAGTCAATGCATTCGGAGATAGCTTCTCAAGCGTTTTCTTTTTCCAACGCCGGCGGTGAAAATCCAAATCTGATTCCACTCCCTCGCTCCGACACTTCTGTCAGTTCTGACAACGGATCTCGTATCCTCTTGGAGGATACGCCCGAAGGAACATATCTCCGTTCATAGACGTATTCAAATCCCCTACGAGGGCATAGTATTCAACGAGGGGGATTGTCATTGATTCGTCGATCGACCCATCCTAGAATAATCGAAATGAACGAGATTAATGATGGACGAGTGGTTGTCACTATGGTATATGTCGTCAGTGAAGTAGTCGCCAGAATGATGGTGAAAGCAGAAGCGAGAAACGAGTTGCATGTTTGGGTACCATTGTCCTACTACGAGGAGTTCAAAAAGCAATCGAGACGGCGCAGGAAGGAATCGAAGAAACCGAGGAAAAAGGCGCGAAGGAAGGGGATTGTCACCGACCGATAGATCATCGATGGACGAATATGATCTGTCAAGAAGCCCAATATTGTTACGCATAGTGCCATACCAAGTTCTGAATGTCTTGGCAGATAGGGGTCGAGGACATTGAAATATAGAAAAAGAATCGAGGAGGTCCGACTCTCCTCTCGATGATCATGGAATACTTGTCACTGTTGTTCAATGGCTAGATGAACTATTCCCTTTTTCACGGCATGAAGCATCTCTGGAGTAAGTGGCATCCCGTTGGTGCCAAAGTCTCCCCACTCGACCTCCCGTATTATACAGTATACGAACGGAAGCATGTTCTCTTTGGGATCTGGGCGGCACTCGATTTCAGCCACAACCTCAGAAACACGCATCATCATTTCGTCCTTCTGCTCTTTGCTGAATACTCCTTTTATCACGTCAATTGTGACCACTGGCATTCTTTCAATCACCTCCCCCCCCCCCTCTCGAGGTCTTGAAACATGTCCAA
>Ga0315289_10005021_pt1 | contig 19645 bp, 17 predicted proteins | sample YL17G11_40_MG_FD_203452 | JGI IMG/M metagenome (GOLD analysis project Ga0315289, IMG submission 203452) | Sediment microbial communities from Yellowstone Lake, YNP, Wyoming, USA - YL17G11_40 | ecosystem: Environmental > Aquatic > Freshwater > Lake > Sediment | place: USA: Wyoming | collected...
AAATTTGACGATGGTCTTGTCTGGGTCCATCCAAATTGTGTTCGGGGTGGCAGTCAGTTTCTTGTTCAGGAACTCGTTCTGGTACCAGAAGGCAATGTCATCAGTGGTGTAGTCCGCCTTGCCATCCGACCACTTGAGTCCCTCGCGCAACTTGATGGTCCACACTTTCCCATCCGCGCTGACACTCCACGATTCGAGCATGCGTGGTATCAAGTTCAGGTTCTTGTCGAACCAACCCCACGCGCGGTCCACTAGCTTGGTCGGACCCCAGGCGTCGGATACCCCCTGGAACGCCCGGCGGTAATTGCCACCGTACTTGCCGGCACCCTCATACGATGCCACGACCCAGGGCTTTTTCGGCAGTCGCTGCGCCACGGGCGGCAGTTTGCCCGCCTTGACCAGATCGGCGAGCATGGGTGCTTCGCCGTACGGGATCGCCGTTGGTGCTGCGGTCGGTGCTGTCGTTGGTGCGACGGCAGCAGTAGTAGGCGGGGGTGCTGTGGTAGGTGCTGTGGTAGGTGCCGTGGTGGGTGCTGGTGGCTTCGTCGGTGGGACAGGTGTGGCAGTGGGCACCGGCGGCGCGCAGGCGGCGACCACGGCTCCCACTGCCGTTACTGCCGATAACCGCAGAAAATCACGGCGAGTAATCTCGCGTTTCATCTTTCTTTCCTCCTTTGAAAATCGTACTGGTTTTTTCACTCTTGACGCGCGGTTTTTCTACTTCGACTCGTTCGATACATACCTCCTTTCTTGTCGGCGTTGTTACGCCGATGGGGCTTGACCGAGGACACCCATCAGCCGCAATTCTTCGGCGCGATGGCAACTGACAAAATGATCGAGTGCGATTTCTCGCAATTTTGGCTCCTCGGTCGAACACAGGTCAATTCGATGTTGGCACCGGGGATGGAAATAACAGCCGCTGGGCGGGTTAGCCGGGTCGGCCACCTCACCTTGCAGCAGAATGGATTCAGTGCGCAGGCGCGGGTCGGGCTTGGGGACAGCCGAAAGCAGCGCTTCGGTGTACGGATGCTTGGGGTTGATGAATAACTCGTCCGTCAAGGTGTGTTCCACCAGCTTGCCGACATACATCACGGCGACACGGTCGCTGATATGCTCGACCACGCTCAGATCGTGCGAGATGAACAAATAGGTGAGACCAAACTGTTCCTGCAGTTCTTGAAGCAGGTTGAGGATTTGCGCCTGGACAGAAACGTCCAGCGCCGAGACCGGCTCATCGCAGACGACCAGTTGAGGATTGAGAGCAAGCGCGCGTGCCACACCGATGCGCTGGCGCTGTCCACCGCTGAACGCGTGCGGATAACGGCACATGTATTCCGGGCGCAAGCCGACCACTCGCAAGAGTTCAGCCACCCGGTCTTCTAACTTCTTGCCCTGCGCCACCTTGTTGACGTACAAGGGCTCGCCGACGATATCGAGCAGTGTCATGCGGGGATTGAGCGAGGAATACGGGTCTTGAAAGATCAACTGCATGTTCTGCCGCAACTGATTGAGTTGCTGTTTGTCCAGCGCGGGAACGTTGACCCGTCCCAGGTTGCGGTCGGTAAACCAAATCTCGCCCGCGGTGGGATCATAGGCGCGCAAGATCAACCGTCCAGCGGTTGTCTTGCCGCACCCGCTTTCACCAACCAACCCGAGCGTCTCCCCTTCGCGGATGTAGAAACTTACATCGTCCACCGCTTTGACGTAGCCGATGATCCGGGTGGAGAAAAAGCCGCGCTTGATGGGAAAGTGCATTTTGAGATTTTTGACTTCAAGCAGCAAATTGTTGCTCACCGCGTGTTCTGCCAAATTCTCTCCCCCTTTTGCCGTGACAGTCGCTTCGCGTGGTCTCACGTGCAACGTGCAACACGATCACAGAGACACTCTTTGAGATCGTTGATAGTCTGCCAGGTATCTCGGTACCAAACCTCTTGCATGCCAAGCGCCTGCGCGGCTTGCACATTCACCAGTTTGTCATCTACAAACACGCACGCCTCCGCCGGAAGTTTCAACTGCGCTAACGCTAACTGATAGATCCGCGGGTCCGGCTTGAGCAGTTTGACCTCGGCAGAATAGACCGCCAGATCCACCCAGGTGTTCAATTTGAACTGGGCATTGTGGAAAGAGCGCGCCTCTGACCAGGCGTTAGTCAGGATACCGACCTTGTAGCGCGGGCGCAAACTTTGGATGAACCGCGCGAGCGGAACGTCGAGTTGCTCACTCGACCAAAAGTCCCGCTGCAATTCCAAGACCTGCTCACCCGCGAGCCCAAGCCGATTGCCAACCCATTGCCACACGGCGCGTTCGGAGACTGCGCCCGAAGCCGCGCGCGCGGCAGGTTCCGAGTCGAGTACAAGGTGTGTCAATTGACCTTGGGGCAATCCTAGGCGCGCCTCCCACATGAATCGCTTGGTGTGATCCTTCTCATGCAGAATCACCCCGCCAACATCAAGAATAATTGCTCGAATCGGCACCCGGTTTCTCTCAGTCCGGCAGCGCAATCACAAGTTCGGAACAACGCGTTTACGACCTCACGACCTGTGTCAGGCCCAACCATGCCAATGCGTAATCATTCAGTCATGTTGCAGATATCCCAGTCTCTGCGCTTTTGCTTCGGCTTCAAGTGCGAGTTGTGAAGTCAGGAAACAATGGGCTTGGGGCATCGTGGTTTCTGTGCGATTCACAATATCGCTGAGCAGTTGCCGACCATAGGGCATATCCTGTTGACTGCAATCGAAATGACGAATTCCTTTTTGGTCCACCAGAAAGAGGTGATCCGTGCCGGGGCGTCCTGCAATATCAATATACTTCCGCAGTTCGATATAACCCTCCGTACCCAGGATCGTCAAGCGACCATCGCCCCATAGTCCCAGCCCCTGCGGCGTGTACCAGTCTACCCGAATATATCCCGTTCCGTTGTCGCTCCGCAGAAGCATGTCGCCAAAATCTTCCAGCTCCGGAAATTGCGGGTGTTTGAAATTTCCAACTTGAGAAGCAACCACCTCGGCTGTTGTAGAACCGGTGTAGAACAGGAACTGGTCAACTTGATGGGATGCAATGTCTGTGAGAATGCCACCGTACCTGCCGCGCTGATAGAACCAATCTGGGCGCGCAGGCGGATGCATGCGATGCGGACCCAATCCAACAGTCTGCACGACTTTGCCGATTGCGCCGGCTTGAATCAATTCACCGGCGCGTACCGCCGCTCCAACCTCAAACCGTTCGCTGAAACAGATCGAATAGATACGTCCGGTCTCGGCTTGCACGCGGCGCGCTTGTGCAAGTTGCTCCAGCGTCGTAAAGCCCGGCTTGTCGCTCATAAAATCCTTGCCGTGCTTCATCACTCGAATGCCCAACGGCGCACGCTCACACGGAATTGCCGCGCTGACGATGACTTGAATGGTTTCGTCTTCCAAGACTTGCTGCGTGCTGGAACTCAACCGCGCTTGCGGAAACGCGTTGGCAAACTCCGCAATCAGGTCTGGTTCAGTTGCATAGAACGAAACGAATTCTGCGCCCGCACGCAAAAGCAATCTGACCTGACCATAGATATGATTGTGATTGATCCCAATGACGGAAAAACGGACAATGGGTGAATGATTCATCGGCTAATCACCTTCGCATTTCAATGCGCAAGTAATGGGTTGATCCGACGCGACGGTATATCGAATCTCGAATAAACTCTCACAGGGTCGAGCATCCATCCATTCAGCATTTGTCTCGACGCGCACAGACAACTGGGGCAGATGCCAACAGTCAAGTTCGATCTGTTCGATGCGCACGCTGGGTGCGTGAACGAGAAAGGCAATTTCGCTGGTCGTCGCGATCTCCAAACGATTCCTACTCGCGCGCACATCAACCGGTTCAAGGTAGAATAACCGAACCCATCCGATCTGTTCTGCGTCAATGCGCCAATGCAAGGTGGCGGGGTAGAACTGGCCCGATGGCGGTGGGGTGCGACTCGTGAACTCTCCACCGAGCATCCGGTCTTTGCCGAGCCACGCTGTGGCAATGCGACGCGGCGAATCAGACAGGACACGCTCGATTTGCCGCTCGCCATGAAAAACAACGAATCGCTCAAGCGCGTCGGGCGGCACTTGCGCGCCGAGAAACGCGATCAACGGAACAAACCCAATATCGTGTTCATGCTCAAACGGGCGATCCGTATCCGGAAGTGGCGCGTGCGTTTTATCTGTCGCAAGGCGCATCCAAATTCCAATGACCGAGACATAGTGCCGCATGTCCATGCCGTAACAACGGTCGTAGGGACCTGCGAGATTTCTTAAATTGGCGTGGTAAAACTGCGCAATCTCTCGCCAGAGGAGCGTTTCCATCTCTCCGCCCAGCCGCGCCAAAAGCGGCGAGAGCGAAGGATACGATCGCCACAGTGCGAGCGCGTACATATCAACACCGTAATAGGTTGGCGAGTTGTATTCGGCAAAGGCATCGTGCTGTTTGAACAGACGATACACCTGGCCCGCCATCCGCTCGCCTTCTTCAAACCACGTCGGTTCGTCGAATCGTTTGCCGGCGAAACAAAGCATGAATGAATACATCAGCGCAATGTTGGTGTACGCTGCGCTCAATCCACGCGCCAGTGCGCCAGCGATGGCTTTGCGAATCGCGATGTCTATCTTTTGCGTCAGAGTTTCCGGCAATTCGTCCGCGTATTCGAGCAGAACCAGTGCGAATGCCGTGATAATGAATTCGCGCCAATTCGGATCGTAATCATGCCAGATCACGGCATTTGCCGGCGGGTACGGTTCCTCGGGCGCGCGGTAGAACGTGCCGTGAAAGGCACGCCCAGGTGCATCGAACTGGTAATTCAGAACCGTCTCAATCACTCCGACCGCGCGCGCGCGGTCGCCGGCGCGATTTTGCATCAGCAATCCAAAGGCGTACCACACACTGCCGCGAATCGTGTGCTGGGGCGCAGTGCGGTCAGAGTCGGTGGAATCCCACAACAAACCTCCCACTTCGTCCCAATGATTCTCCATCCAGCGCATCGAAGCGGCGAAAAGATCACGCGCGTTTGCGTCCAATGATTCGAAATGTTTTGCTGCGGTCTGCCCAACTGCGCTCGCTATTTCACCTCCAGGCCTGTACAGGATCCACGATCAATGAATCCTCGGTATTCTCAGCTTTCACAAAGGATGCCTCGGTGAGTCCAGGCCAACCGCAAGAACGGCGTACAACCAACGAAGGTTTAAGACGAATTTCTTGGGGAGGACGCTCCCGATCCGTCAGGCGCGCAAAGATGAGTTCCATGGCTTGGCGTCCTAGTTCTTGCGCTGGGTTTCCAACTGTCGTCAATGGCGGATCAATAAATTCACCCCACGTCACGTCGTCGAACATGGCAAATGCAATATCGGCAGGGATACGCAAGCCTTGGGCGCGCAGTGCAGCGATGGTTGCCAAGCCCGTGCCATAACCGGCGGCATACAGCGCCGTGGGGCGCGGCGAGAACGTGAGTGGGTGCGCCACACCTTCAACACCGGTGCCATGGCTCAGTTTAGTCGCGCACACCAAGTTCTCGTCGTACGGCAAATCGTTTGCGCGCAGAGCGTCCCTGTAGCCGCGCAACCGTTCGTGCTTGTGAAAGTCGTTTAGGGCTTGATCGTACACCATGGCAATCCGACGGTGTCCCACGCGGATGAGATGTTCGACCAGGTCACGCGAACCCCGGTAACTGTCTACCACCACTGCATCTACGAGGGGACCATAATTTCCAAGCGGACGATTCATCAAAACAATGGGGATCCCACTTTGGGTCAGCGCGCGAATCTCGTCTTCGGATTGACCGACCGTGTTGAGCAAAACACCGTCTACGCGCCGTTCACGCAACATGCGGAGATATTGCTTTTGGATTTGCGGATCGAAAAAAGTCGTGCAGAGGATGAGGGTGTAATTGTGCGCTAAAGCCATGGTGCTGGCTTCGCGCAGGGCAATGCCATGATGGGGGCTGGTATTGTCCGAGACGACGGCGGCGATCGTGTGCGTCACGCGCGTCCGCCAGCTGCGCGCCAAAAAGTCCGGCTCGAAACCCAGGGTTGCGATGGAGCGCTTGACGCGACGGACTGTTTTAGCGCTGACGTTGCCGTTGTCGTTGATGACTCGGGAAACGGTTGCGACAGATACGGCAGCGTGTTTTGCCACATCTCTAATAGTCGCCATTGTCTATTCTCTCGCGTACTCGAGCGGGAACATCGTTACGACAATGTAACACTTTTCCTATTGGATGGACGATTCAAAGGCAATATAATGTAACTGTTTACATTACCATCTTAGCACAAATCCACCGGGCTGTCAAAATTCTCCGGACTCTTGCCTTGCGGCAAATCTCTTTAGGACTTTCGCTCCGGTGTCATTTCGAGCGGTTTGCGCGAGAAATCTCGACCACAATCACGAGATTTCTCACTTCGTTCGAAATGACAAGTGAAAGTCCTGCTCTTGGAATTACTATTGGCGCTTGGCAACTAAAGTTGCCATCACGTCAAACTCGGGCCTGAGCGCAGAATAGAGTGCACGATACCGTGGGTAGTATTCCGCGTAGACTTGCTTGGCATCGCTCACAGTCGTTTCGCCTGTGATCTTGACCACGGCATCGCACGCCGATTCGATATCCCGGTACACGCCTGCTCCAACACCCGCGAGCAGTGCCGCACCGTACGCGGCCCCCTCAGTCACATTGACCGTCGCAATTGCGGTGTCGAACACATCCGCGAGAATTTGCCGCCAGAACGCGCTGCGCGCGCCGCCACCTGACGCGCGTACCTGCGTCAGTGGCATTCCCAGTGCGCGCATCAGTTGAAGCGAATCGCGCAAACCGAACGCCACGCCTTCCAACACCGCCCGCGTCATGTGCGCCTTGCCATGACGCACGGTGAGTCCAAAGAAGACACTGCGCGCGTTTGGATCGGGATAGGGTGTGCGTTCGCCTGTGAGATAGGGCAGGAAAAGCAAGCCCTCGCAACCGGCAGGCGCATGCGCGGCTTCAGCGGTCAGCACATCGTACACATCTTGCCCGGTCTGCGCGGCGATTTCTTGCTCACGCTGCCCTAGCGCGTCGCGATACCAACGGAAACTACCCCCGGCGGATAGCATCACACCCATCAAGTGCCATTTACCAGGCACGGCGTGGCAAAATGCATGCAAGCGACCTTGCGGTTCCACGCGGTACGAATTGGATTGTGCAAACATAACGCCAGATGTGCCGATGGTCAACGCGGTGATGCCTTCCCGCACGATGCCGGTGCCGACTGCTTGTGCCGCCTGGTCGCCGCCGCCACCCACCACGGGCGTACCTTCGAGCAAGCCGGTCACTCGCGCCGCGTCTGCGCTGATTCTTGCGCTGACGACCGGCGATTCCGTCACTTCGGGCAACCAGGCGCGTGGGATTTCAAGCGCACCGAGCATTTCATTTGACCATCGTCGCGCGGCGACGTCGAAGAGTGAGGTCCCTGATGCATCCGACACCTCGCTGAAGAATTCACCAGTGAGTTTGTAGCGCACATAGTCTTTCGGCAAGAGGATCTGTGCGGCGCGGTAATAGACATCCGGTTCGTTCTCGCGGACCCACAAAATTTTCGGTGCGGTAAAGCCAGTGAGGACCGGATTTCCGGTCAGCTGTAACACGCGCGCCTTGCCGACGCGCTGCGTGATTTCATCACACTGTTTTGATGTGCGTTGATCGTTCCACAAAATGCAGGGGCGCAACACATCCCCGTGCGCGCCGAGCACGATCAAACCGTGCATCTGCCCCGTTAAACCAACGGCAGCAATGCGCGCGGGATCGACTTGCGATTTTTCCAAGACCTGACGAATGCTCTGAACCGTGCCATTCCAAAACAGGGCGGGGTCTTGCTCGCTCCATAATGGCTGGGGCGTCTCGAACGGATATGCGGTGACCGCCACCGCGACCACCCGGCCTGGTTCGTCCACCAATAACGCTTTCGTCGCCGTCGTCGAAACATCAATGCCGATGCAGTAAGCCATTCTACGCTCCGTTCAACAGTCTCGAGTTTTAACGACTGTGGTAGACGCGTTCGATGAATTTCTGATCGAGTCCCAACGTGGCGAACACTGCCCGATACGCGCCGACCGCGTCCTTGTTTTGGCGCGCTTGCGCAAGTACTGCATCGTCAATCTTGGTTGCAAGTTCCCAGATGAATTCCCATTGCAACACACTCTGGTTCACCGCTTGGATCGGCTCCTCGGTGTACGGAAACAGATCGAAGCCGATGCGCTCGCCGTTCTTGCCATAGCCGAGTTGTTGCAACGTCTTGGCGATTTCGAGCGTGGTCATAAAGTACGTCGCGCCCACCATATTGTCGTCATCGAACATACCCCAGCCGCTGTTTGCGTGATGATGTCCCAATAATCCCAAGTCAGACAACAACATCGTGTACTCAGGGATGTGCTCGCCGTTCATAATGAGATGTTGCCAATCGAGATTGACTTTGACATTGGAGATGTCTACGCCCATCGCTTGCAAGCGATTGATCACAAACATTGTCATGCCGACGTCGCGCATGTGGATTTTCATGGCGGGTTCGGAATTTTTGTGCTCCAACAAGATCAGCACACCCTGCTTGCGCGCATGTTCGACGCACGCGCGAATTCCATCGAGAAACCAATTCCACGCAGCGCGATAATCGCATTGAAACGGATAGTTGTACCCTTCGATGCCGGGCCAAATGATAAAGTGCGCGTGCAAACTAGCGGCGAGATCAATCCCGGCTTGTGCAGTCGCGATTGCATCCGCGCGAGTTTTGGGATCGGGATTCGTGAACGCGCCGCGGGCGTGTTTCGAGTAGGTGTGTGCGCCACTCGCAATACAGTACACGCTGTGATCTTTGCCCAAGGTCTTGACGATAGCGTCAACATTCTTTTCGTTGATCTCGCCGGGGTAGTGGTACTCGTAGCCATCCACGAGCGCGCCGCATCCCTGCACGACCGCTTCGGTGCGCGCGATCATGTCCACACCCTTGTATTCAGGGTGATAACCCGCGCCGAGAAAACGCGTCGGCATTTCTTGAAACGCCCAGATGCCAACTGAATTTTTGATTCGCATCATCCCTCCTTGTTTTGCCTGCCCATCTCCGCCCAGATTTACGTGAAGCATGGCAGCGCAACTATTTGTTGATTATTCGGAACAGTATCTATCCTCTTGCCAAATTCGATCGACCGGCTCAATGTGGTTTGGCAAGCCGAATCACATTCCACGATGCCTGTGGAAATGACGCGCGCAGTATTCCCGCTTCGAGTCGCGCGTCTCCATTTCCTTGCGACGCGATGACGTTCGGGGATTCGGCGGTGTTGCGCGCGTGCAAATCGGGATGCGTTAGAGTGATATGCTCGACGACGCGATGACCCGAAAATCCTCGCTCATCCCCTTCGATGAAAAGCGCGGCGTCGGTGTTGCGATTGACGGCGAAGACGACGATATTCTCTTGCTCTTGATTCCAGGTTGCCACCGCTTCCAGACAAGGCACTTACCGTACTCTCGATCATCGTACATCGGCGAATGAATATTCAGATTCAATGCCACGCCGCGTCCAAATCGCGAAGCGTGCGCGAATGGATAATAAATGGACTGCCGCCAGCACGCGCCGGCATTGATCGTCATAATCGGCGCGATCACATTCACCAGTTGCGCGAGGCAGGCGATTTTGACGCGGTCGGCGTGTTTCAGCAGCGTGATGAGCATACAGCCGACGACGAGTGCGTCTTCCATCGTGTAAATGTCTTCCAGCAGCGGCACCACGCCACAAATTCGTTCGTGCCGACTTGATTCGTCTGGATGGACTGCCGCGCCAGTTCGAGCCGACGCGGATGCTGCTCTTTGGGTCCGATTCCATCTTCCCAGTTATAACCCGACACAAAGTTTCCGCCGGGATAACGCACAATCGGCACATTCAACTCCTTGACCAGGTTCAACACGTCCTGTCTGAAACCATCTCTGTCTGCCGACGGATGATTCGGTTCGTAAATGCCTCCATACACCGCGCGCCCCAGGTGTTCGATGAACGAACCGTAGAGACGCGGGTCAATCTCGCCGATCTGAAGTTCGGGGTGCAAGGTGAAACGGGCTGGTTGCGCTACCATTGGCTGTACCCTTCGCTCATCACCTCCAAACGATTCTTCGAGCGCGCGCGCGGGCAGAATCGAAGGCATCGAACGCGCGAGCAAGGTCTTACCCGCTCCTGGAGGACCCATCATCAAGACATTGTGCTGTCCCGCGGCGGCGACTTCAAGTGCGCGTTTGACGTGTTCTTGTCCACGAATCTCTGAGAAGTCGGTCGCGTAGGTGGGTGCAGTCTCGGGCGTGAAATCGTGCGCGGGACGGTACGGCGCGATCGGTTGCATCCCTTGCAGGTGCATGACGAGTGCGAACAGCGTTTCAATCGGGTATACATCGAGATCGGGAACGAGCGCGGCTTCGGGCGCGTCGCTCGCCGGCACGAACAGCGTTTTGAATCCTTGGGGGCGCGCGAGTGCCGCCATCGGCAAGACGCCGTTCGTGTGGCGCACGATGCCGTCAAGCGATAATTCGCCGATGATGAGTGCGCGCGAAAGATCGGCTTGGAGTTGCTCCGCCGCCATCAGCAAGCCGACGGCAATCGGCAAATCGTAGGCGGGACCTTCTTTGCGGAGATCGGCAGGCGCGAGGTTGACGGTGATGCGTTTGAGGGGATAGGCGAAACCGGAATTCTTGATCGCGGCGCGCACGCGTTCGCGCGATTCTTGCACGGCTGTGTCTGGCAGACCGACAATCGTAAAGCCGATTTGTCCGCCGGAGACATCTACTTCGACATCCACGAGCGCGCCGTCAAGACCGACGACCGCGCAACTGGTCACTTTGGCAAGCATGAAGGCATCTCCGTGAGAAAAAATTCGTCCTTGAACCGTTTCCATTCTATCGCGACGTTCATGGTACGTCAAACTGCGTGTGGCCGTGGCGGGTGGCGGGAATACGTTGGCTCCGAGTAGCCGATCGTCAAGCGCAAGAATCTAAGGACCAAGAATTGCTGCGTGTCCGAGGAATCTTCGGACACACAGCAGTCTTTTTGCAGGGCGTTCAGCCGACCGAGCAATCGGTTCGTGTTGGCCTTTGAACCGTTCACCTTTATGCTAACTTGAGCTCTGCGCGGTTTCGTTTCATCGGGGCACCTCAGGTCATGGGATGTCCCCATTATGCCACAAGTTGCCCCCCAAAGTGAATTACACCCAGGTGATTGGGCATAACGCAAAACTGTCGGGCGACATAATAAAAGCAATCCAACGGAGCGCATTTTCACGCTTGGCAGGAAAACTCACCGACACTTTTGCGGTATAACCCCAGGATCATCGAAACTTGACAAACCGAAAGAAACGTGATAGATTGCGAATTGGTGAGATATTTACTCATACTGATACGAAAAACGCAATATTTGTTAGTTGATATGGCGAATGTCTGACATTGATAACTTGGATCGAGAGATCATTGCTATCTTGCAGAAAGATGGCCGGATACCGTACCTTGAAATTGCAAGACAATTGGGTACGCCTGAGAGTACGGTACGTCGCCGCGCTGAACGCTTGGTGAAAGAGGGCTTTATCAAGATTGCGGCGGTTGCTAATCCTTTCAAAGTTGGATTGCCCATTGTCGTTCTCATTGGAGTAGATGTGGAGCTACATTCGCTCAAGGAAGTTGCTGACCACTTGGCGGCGATACCCGAAGTCCGATATGTCGGCTTCTCAACTGGAGCCCACGACCTCATCATCGAAGCACTCTTCCCATCCAATGAATCCCTGTACCTGTTTTTAACTGAGAAACTGGCGCAGGTGAAGGGAATACACAAAACCGAAACGTCCATACAGTTGCATATCGCCAAGCGCAGTTACGAGTGGCCTCTGCCGAGTCATGAGCAACTGCCAGAGCCAGAAGCCATTTAAGATCCGAACAATGCGACTGAGACAGAAATAGAACAATAGCCGGTGCCATAACATCGTCTTGTCGGAAAAGTATGTTCTGTCGAACTCGAGGCATACTTGAGAACGACAAGGAGGAAAAAGCAACAACCGAAAGCAACCAGTACACATCAAACAGAGCGGTTTATGGCGACGCGCCAAATTGGCGTCGTTATTTAGAACTTAAGGAGGAGAGGAATGAAAAGACTCATTTACCATCTGCCGAGGAATGTTCTCCTCGCAGTACTGGCTGGTTTTATTCTGAGCGGTTGTGTTCAGCAACCGCCCGCTCCCACGTCTGTCCCCACGCAACCCGCCGCGGCGCCAACCAAGGCACCCGTGATCCCACCCACGGCTCCCGCGGCGCCAACCAAGGCACCCGCGATCCCGCCCACGGCTCCCGCGGCGCAGGTCGCAACACCAGCGCCACAACCTACGGCGACGCAAGCCAAAGTCCAACCCAAGCGCGGTGGAACTCTCATCATCTCGCTGGGTACTGACATCCCCATCTTCGATTCTGCCAAAGCGACCGGTATCCCCAACCTTGGCATCATCCTACTGGTCAGTGAGACGCTCACCCGCATTGCACCAGAGGGAGGCGCCGTGCTGCCGAACCTGGCTGAGTCGTGGAAGCAATCTGAGGATGGCAGTTACTGGACCCTGAACCTGCGCAAGGGCGTCAAGTTCCACGACGGGACGCCTTTCAACGCCGAAGCGGTTAAATTCAACGTCGAGCGATTGTTCGACCCAGCCACCAAAGCCGCCGCGGCGGGCGCGTTTTCGATGATCAAGAAGGTCGAAGTCGTTGACGAATACACGGTGAAGATGATCACCGGCGACCCATTTGCTCCGCTGATGGCTACGCTGGCGTATGCCCCCATGGGCATCAACAGCCCAACACAGGTGAAGAAGTTGGGCAATGACAATTACTACACCGCACCCATGGGCACGGGGCCTTTCAAGTTTGTGTATCACAAGAAAGGCGAAGAGGCACGCCTGGAGGCGAACAAGGATTACTGGGGCGGCGCGCCTTACCTCGACGCCGTCGTGATGAAGCCAATTCCCGAGACTGCCGCACGCGTTATGGCGCTCGAGTCCGGTCAGGTTCATGCGATCTACCATGTTCCTCCGCGAGACGCCGAGCGACTCAAGACCGACAAACGCTTCGAGGTGTTGACGCCCAATCAGCAGCGCGCCATTCTGGCAGGGTTCAACGTCACCAAGAAACCTCTGGATAACGTGAAGGTGCGCCAAGCCCTAAACTACGCTGTGGACAAAAAGGCGATCAACGACCGGATCTTCATGGGCGTTGCCAAGATCGCCGACTCGCCCGTGCCGCAGACCGTATGGGGCTACGTCAAGACCAAGGATTACACTTACGATCCCGAAAAAGCAAAGCAGTTGCTGAAAGAAGCTGGTTACCCCGATGGCTTTGAAATAACATTCCATGCCTCACCCGGACGATACCTCATGGATGCTGAAGTCATCGAAGCCATCCAGTCCTATCTCCAGAAAGTCGGCGTGAAAGTCAATATCGTCAAATTGGAGTGGGCAGCGTTCCAGACCGCCCAGCGCAAGAAAGTCGAGGAGAGCCAGATTCAGATGTTCTTCATCGGCTGGGGCGTTCCCACGCTTGATGCCGACATCATCATCAAGAATTACTTGAAAGACAGTTGGGGCGAGCTCGGCTTGAACACGTTGTACTACACCAATCCCGAGGTGGAGAAACTCGTCCTCGCACAGCGAACGGCAAAGGACGACAAATCTCGGCTCGACGCATTGAAGAAGGCGCAAGAGATCATCATGGAAGATGCGCCACAGATCTTCCTCTACACCGAGCCGCAGATTCACGCCAAGAGCACCAAAGTGCAAAACCTGATCATCTCCGTCACTGAGATGGTTGACCAGATGCACCTGACCTGGTTATCTGATTAGCATCGCATGTGCGACGCACCGGGCCGGTGCGTCGCACATGTCCGGAGGGTTGAGCCATCCTCAGGTACATCGCGACCCGGCTGGTCTTACTCATCCCCACACTGTTGGGCGTTTCCATCATCGTCTTTTTCATCATTCGCATGATTCCCGGCGACCCAGCAGAGTTGATGGCACACGATTATGCCAGCAAGGAAGCCGTCGAGCGGCTGCGCCATGCCTGGGGGCTGGATCAGCCAGTGCCAATCCAGTACCTCGTGTTCATGGAGCATATCCTGCATGGCGACTTTGGAACGTCAACACTCAGTGGCTATCCGGTCATGGCAGAGATCATCGTGCGTTATCCCAACACGTTGCAGTTGGCAACCGTGAGCATGGTCCTGGGGATTCTCATCGGCGGGCTGGCGGGTATTATCTCCGCGCTCAAGCCATACACGATCTTCGACAATGTGGCGATGATCATTGCGCTCCTTGGAGTTTCAATGCCGGCGTTCTGGCTTGGATTAATGCTGATGCTGGTCTTTGCCGTCATGCTTGGCTGGTTGCCGGCGACTGGCATCGGCACGCCGCAGCATCTGGTGCTGCCGTCGCTCGTGCTCGGCTACACTGCGGCTGGCATCATCGCACGTCAGACGCGCTCCGCGATGTTGGACGTGATGCGGCAGGACTATATCACGACGGCGCGCGCCAAAGGATTGACCGAGCGTGTGGTTGCGTCCCGCCATGCACTCAAGAACGCGCTCATCCCGGTCGTGACCATTGTCGGCTTGATCTTCGGTACGATGCTCGGCGGTTCGGTCATCGTCGAAAGTGTGTTCAGTTGGCCTGGCATGGGCAAAATGTTAGTGGACTCGATCCTGGCGCGAGATTACCCGATGATCCAGGCGGCGGTCATGGTATTCGCAGTGAGTTTCGCGCTCGTCAACCTGGTTGTAGACGTTCTCTATGCCTTCCTCGATCCCCGCATCCACTATGACTGAATTCCAGAGTCAGCCGCGATCGCTTGCGCGCCGCTTCTGGCGCAGTCCTGCTGTGCGTCGTTTCCGTCGCAATCGCACCGCGATGCTGGGGCTGGCAATGGTCTCGTTGCTGATCCTGGTCGCGCTGGCAGCCCCGCTGCTCGCGCCCGCCGATCCGCTCGAAGCAGAATTGCAGAAGAGTTTGACTCTGCCTGGTGTGGACGGGTTTCTGCTCGGCAGCGACGAACTCGGACGTGATTTGTGGAGCCGCGTCGTGTATGGCTCGCGCATTTCGCTCACGCTCGGCTTGATCTCCGTCGGCATCGGCTTGCTCATCGGCATTCCGCTGCCCGCGCTCGCGGCATATCGCGGTGGCTGGGTGGACTCGCTCGCGATGCGATGCGTGGACATCCTTCTCTCTTTTCCCGCGATTCTGCTGGCGATCATTGTCGTCAGCGTCCTTGGTCCCAGTCTCAACAACGCCATGATTGCTGTTGGAGTAGCACAGGGACCGATCTACGCGCGCCTGGTGCGGGGTGTCATTCTCTCGTTGAAACAGCGCGAGTTCGTGGAAGCAGCTCGCGCGATTGGTGTGAACGACCGGGGCATTGTCTTCCGTCACATTCTGCCCAACTGCCTTTCGCCCATCATCATTCAGTCAACACTTCTCATCGCGTCGGCGATCTTGTCCGCGAGCGCGCTCAGTTTCCTGGGACTAGGCGCGCAGCCGCCCACTCCAGAGTGGGGAGCGATGTTGAGCAAGGGGCGGCTGTATCTGCGAACCGCACCTTTCCTCACGACCTTTCCAGGGCTTGCCATCGTGATTTCGGTTTTGGGTTTCAATCTGTTTGGCGATGGTTTGCGCGAGGCACTCGATCCGAGGATGGGGGGAAGGTGATCCATTATTGGAGGTTAGAAATTGGAGGCAAGGGGTTGGAGGCAAGGGGTTGGAGCATTTCCCCCCAATTGAACGTGCTTTTCGAATCTCCGACCTCGAACCTCTAACTTCCAACATCCAAACTCTAATTCAGACTGGAGGTGTAAGTGAAAGAATTCGAAACCAAAATTCTCTCTCAACTGCATTCAGATAAAGTCGTCGAATTGCTGCAACAACTGGTCAGGATTCGCAGCGACAATCCGCCGTGTCAACTTGGGCAGATTGCGTCGTTCGTCGCAGGATGCCTGCGCGCGTCAGGTTTGGATGCCCGACTTGAAGGGGACGCGGGAGATGGTTGGGAAAGGACGAACGTCGTCGGCACGCTGAAAGGCATGGGGGGAGGTCCGACACTGATTTTGGCGGCGCACACCGACGTCGTACCGCCCTACGATCTTTCGAAATGGACCGTGGACCCATTTGCGGCGGAAGTTGTGAACGGAGAAATCGTCGCGCGCGGAACTGCGGACACCAAAGGGAGTCTCGCCGCGATGATGTCAGCCGTCCAAGCGATTGCCGCTTCGGGCGTCAAGTTGAAGGGTGATCTGGTGTTGCTCGCGTGGGCTGGCGATGAAGCAACGCCTCCGAGCGCCAAATACTTCAACGGCATTGCATACCTCGCCTTCAACAATCGCCTGAAAGGCGATGCGATGATCTTGGGTGAGCCGTACGACCTGAAGGTAGTCTACATTTCACGCGGGCGCGTGTGGTTCGAAATTGAGATCGGCGGCGAAGCCACTCATTCCGCGACCGGCAAAGGCATCAACGCGATTCGCAAAGCGATGAATCTCATCGAGGAAATTTACACGATCAAGGTAGGCGAACACTCCGTTCTCGGCAAGGACTCGATCAATGTGGGGACGATCAAGGGGGGCACGCAGCCGAACATCGTTCCTGATAGTTGCACGTTTACCTTTGACATTCGCTTCGCTCCACCGCTGACGGTCGGTGAGGTGATGGGGATGGTCGAAGAGAAGATCAAGCAGAGGCAAGCCGCAGATCCCCAGTTCATCTTCAAATCAGTGAAGGTCACGGAAAAGCGCGAACCACTGGGGTTTGCCGCCGATCAGCCGCTGAATCTGGCTCTCCAGCGCGCGGGGAAGAGCGCGCTCAACGTTGATCTCGAACTGGGAGGGGCGCTATCATTTGGCGACACGGCAGATTGGAAAGACCGCGTGGGACTGCAGGAGGCGTGTTTGTTCGGGCCTGGCAAGACGAAAGAGGCGCACGCGATCAACGAACGTATCGCGATTGCCGATCTGGTTGCCGCCGCCAAAGTCTACGCACTGGTTGCATCCTACTACTGCGGAGTCGCGGAATGAGCAACCGCACACTTGCCCAGGTTTGCCAGAGAATCGTGAGAGAATGTCTCGCACTAAATCGGGATGAACGCTGTCTGTTGATCAAAGACCTGGAGCCATTTGAACTCGCCAGCAATCTAGAGACCGCGATTAACACGAGCGGCGGGATCGCACAGGTGCTGGAAATCCCCACCGAGGTTTACATGCACGAGCCGCTCCCCAAGAGCGTAGAACCAGCGATGACATCTGCCGACGTCGTCCTGCTGTGCACAAAAGAACTCTTCCCTCACAAGGCGCGGCGGCTTGCAGCAGAGGCAGGCGCGCGCGTGCTTTCGCTCGGTACCGTCACCAAAGAGATGGCGCTGCGCGCCCTGGATGTAGATTATGACGATCTCGCGCGCGTCACCAAATCTGTCGCTGATGCCTACGCGCGCGCTGAGGAAGTGCGCATGACGACTCGCACCGGGACAGACGTGCGCATGATGATCACAAGCCAGCCCGTGCACTCGTTCGATGGCTTGGCACGCGAGCGCGGCAAGACCTCTGCGCTGCCTGCGGGTGTGGTGGCTACGCTGCCACTGCCTGGAACAGCGGAAGGCATCGTCGTCTTGGACGGCAGCATCGCGTCCATCGGGCTATTGAAAAATCCGATTACTCTCACCGTGAAGGCAGGGCGTGTCACAGACATCCAGGGAGGCGAGGAAGCGGACAAATTGCTGCGAACCCTCAACGCTGCCGATGCGAACGCGCGCTGCGTCATCGAAGTTGGGATGGGTACGAATCCGCGCGCTGCTTATGTCGGCAATCTGGTGGAGGACGAACGCGTGCGCGGGTCGGGACACATCGGCTTGGGGCGAAATGTACAACTCGGCGGAACGATTGAAAGCAAGGTGCACCTTGACGCCACACTACGCGAGCCGAGCATCTACTTGGATGGCAAGGTGATTGTGAACGAGGGGAAATTGTTGATAGGAGGAAAATGATGATCCCAAGAGAACAGTACCTCCAACTACCCATGGAGGAACGCTTCATCAAGTTAAACCCAGAACAAGACGCGCGGGCGAAGGAATTGCACAAGAACGCTTTGGTGATCGACCTTCACACGCACATCTTGGAGGACCGCGAGGGCGAAACGTTCGAGGGCAACATCCCTCGCATCAAACGTTCCCAGGTGAATGTCTTCGTCGAGGCGGTCGCCAGGATTGACGAGGACTTTGACGCGTCCATGCGCCTTCTCGGCGAGTTGTCGTGCCGAGTCGAAAAGCACCCCGACTTTATGCCCGCTTTCTGTGCGCAAGATTTTCTCGACGCGAAAGCGCAGGGCAAGCAGGCGGTGATGTTCCAGTTGGAACCACAGACCTTTGGCAGAGACCCAAATCGGATCGAGATTGCCTATGGGCTGGGAATTCGCATGGCGCTGCTCACGTTCAACACGCGCACCTTCCTCGGCGATGGTTGCGGCGAGAGAATGGACGAAGGGCTGAGTTACCTCGGCTGCCAGATCGTCGAGCGGATGAACGAACTGGGAATGTTGATTGACCTGTCGCACTGCGGCGCGCAGACGACGCTGGATGCGATTCGGTTGTCGAAGGTGCCCGTGATGTGCAACCACGTCGGCGCGCGCGCGCTGTATCCGCAGTTGAAACGACTCAAGACGGACGAGGCGCTCAAGTTGCTCGCCGACAAGGGAGGGATCGCGGGTGTTTCGGCGATTCCGAACCAGTTGAGCCGCAATGCGGAGCAAGGCATCGAAGACATGCTGAACCACATTGACCACATGGTCAACCTGATGGGCATAGATCGAGTCGCAATTGGCTTGGACAATGTGTTCGGTGATCACGTCGGGTTCCATCGCAAAGCCGCGCAGACGATCTTCAAACTGTCGTACATCGGGCAGGAGTTGAACGCGCCGTACCTATACGGCATCGAAAGCCCCGAAGAATGGCCCAACATCACGCGCGGTCTGGTCGCGCGCGGCTATTCCGACGAAGCCATCAAGAAGATGATCGGCGGCAATGCGCTGCGCGTCATCAAGCAAGTAGTGGGGTAACTGAAAAGGAGACAACCATGCTTTCACGAGACGAATATCTCAAACTACCTTTGGAACAGCGTTTCATGCCGCTGGACGAGGCGAAAGCCGCGCGCGCAAATCGGCTCTTCGACGATCTGCCCACCGTGGATTTGCACACGCACATCTTCGGCTCACTGCATTTTTCGTTCGACTACAATCAGGTTCGTCAAATCGGCGTGACAGGACTCTTTGAAGCGGTCCCTGCCGTGTCTGAGGATTTCGACGAGTCCATGCGTTTGCTCGGCACCTACAAAAACCTCGTTGCGCACCAATCCGGGCTGATCTCGGCGACACGCGCCGAAGACATCCGCCGAGCCAAGCGCGCGGGGAAACAGGCAGTCCTGTTTCAACTCGAGCCGCAGACCGTGGGGCGCGATCCGAATCGGATTGACGTCGCCTACGGTTTGGGCATTCGTATGATGCTCATGACGTTCAACACCAAGAACTACCTCGGCGACGGTTGCTCGGAACGAACCGACTGCGGTTTGAGTTACCT
>Ga0315289_10005022_pt1 | contig 19643 bp, 11 predicted proteins | sample YL17G11_40_MG_FD_203452 | JGI IMG/M metagenome (GOLD analysis project Ga0315289, IMG submission 203452) | Sediment microbial communities from Yellowstone Lake, YNP, Wyoming, USA - YL17G11_40 | ecosystem: Environmental > Aquatic > Freshwater > Lake > Sediment | place: USA: Wyoming | collected...
AGTTGTCAGTAGGGTGCTATACTGGTATCTGAGGAGGAGGTGAAAGAAATGCCAGGTGGTCGCAGATGGCGTGGTGGCAAGCATTGTCCTGGCCGGGCGGTGCGCATGCTGGAGCCGGTATTGCTCCTGTTGCTCCACCATGGGCCGGCCCATGGCTACACGTTGCTGGAACGGCTGGATGAATTCGGCCTGGGAGGGCCTGACCCGAGCGTCGTCTACCGGGCGCTACGGGACATGGAAGACGCGGAATGGGTAACTTCCGCCTGGGACGAGAAGGAAACCCAGGGGCCTCCCCGGCGTGTGTATCACCTCACCGTACTGGGCGACGAGGCATTGAGTGCGTGGGTGCGTAACCTGGAAGAGACCCGCGGAGCGATTGACCATCTATTGGACGCATACAGCCGCCACATGGAAGAGGGTCAAGGTGAGCACCACAAAAAAGGAGAGGGGCGATGAAAATAGCCGTAGCGTCTATGGGAACGCTGCCCGAAGCGTGGGTGGGCATACAAACGGGGCTGTGTTCGCAGTTCCTGGTGTTTGACCTGGAGACGATGGAATACGTGGTGGTCAGCGTGCCGCCCAATCCGGAACAGCCGGAGCGGGTAAGCCTGGCCGCACTCCGGGCGATCGTGGAGCAGGACGTGGCGGCGGTCATCACGGGACGCATTCGGGAGGCCTGCCGCGAGACCTTGCAGACGCTGGGGGTCGAGGTGATTGACAGCGTGGAGGGCATGACGGTGGAGGATGCCATCCGGCTCTACAAAGCGACCGGCCTGAGAACGCCCGCAGAACGCCAGGGACCCGCCAATCGCGTGGCCGTCGCCGCCCACGACGGCGGGCTGGAGTCTCCTCTGGAACGCCATTTTGGCGTGTGCACTTCCTTCATCGTCGTAGACCCCCAGACCATGCAATGGACGATGGTCAAGGTGGAGCCGGATGGTCCGGCACGCGAAGGGAGTTTGAACGCGGTGCGGGCTGTGGTGCGGAGCGGGGCCAACGTGCTCATCACGCCCCACATCCACCCCACGTGCTGCACGGCCCTGCAAGCCCTGGCGGTGACGGTCTACGCTGCACCCGAAGGCATCACGGTGGGCGAAGCCGTCGCGCGCTACCGGCGGGGAGAGTTGGAAGAGTCGCCCATCCGGCCGTAGCGACTTGTCTTGCTCCAGTCAGTACCTCGGCTCGTGCGCCGCCGTGATCAGCGCCAGGTTGATCACCTGCGCGGCCTAGCTCAGATGCCGGGCGTCAAGGCGATCCGGCGTGTCGCCCTCCAGCGCAGGCGGTGGGTTGCCCCAGGTGACGACGAGTGTGCCGTTCTGACCCTTGAGCAATCGCTGATAGTGGTGGAGCAGCACCGGGCCGCGGGTGACCTCCACGTTCAGCCGTCCGGCGCTGGCGACCAGCAGGTCGAACAGGCTGTCCCCCCCACTGACCTGCTGGACCACCAGCCCGCTACCCGTCGCGCTGCCCAGCCGGTCCACGTGTACTACCGCGGCCACGTCGTAGCGGTGGATGAAGCCGGCGGGCTGGTCGTGGAAACTGCCGCGTTCAGAAACGGCAACAAGACCGCTGCCGCCAGCACCGCCCCAACAGGCTCCGCGATACCGGACAACACGGACCACAAGAGCGCCTTGCCCCGGCTGCCGGTGGCCGCATAAACCGGCGCCGACACGGCGATCCCCTCTGGGATGTTGTGCAGCATGATGGCAATGGCAATGGCGATACCCAGGGTGGGGTCCTGGACTGCGCCCACGAACGTGGTGATGCCTTCGGGAAAATTGTGGACGCCGATGCCCAGCGCCACCAGCAAGCCCGTCTTGAGCAGCCGGCCTGCGGGAACCTCGTTTGGCCAGCCATTCCGGTGACGGCGTCCATGCAGGCCACGCCGCTGCCCCGGTTCAGGCAACGGGGAGGCGCGCGCCTCAGCCCCGGCGTCGTGGCGCTCACCCATGTGGATGTGCGGGATAAGCATATCAATCAGGAACATGACCGCCATCCCGCCAAAGAACGCCAGGTAGGCCAGCGGGAAGCCCGTTTCCTCGATTCCTCCCGGCAGCAACTCACCGAACGAGACCAGGATCATCACCCCGGCAGAGAAACCCAGCATCAGCGACGTGAAGCGCGGGCCGGGTTGGCGTACAACGGTGCTCAGCAGGCCGCCCAACGTGGTGGACAAGCCAGCCAGGGTCGAGAGCAACAGCGCAAAACCGACTGCACTATTCATCCTATCTCCCCCTTGCCTGATTTTGGATGTGATTGGGTATTATTGATAATAATTCGCATTTACAATTATACACGCATGGCGCGACCTGTCAAGTTGGGGACACGGATGCCACGGATGCGGCGGATGCACAGAAAATAAGAAACCTGGCACCCTTGGTGTCTTTGCGCCTTCGTGTGAGGCCTGCTTGACTTTCCCACCACCTTGCGGGCGCAATTGGACTCACACAAAGCCACCAAGCCACCAAGTTTTCTTCAAGGAACCTGGCGCCCTTGGTGTCTTTGCGCCTTTGTGTGAGGCCTGCTTCACTTTCCCACCGCCTTGCGGGCGCAATTGGACTCACACAAAGCCACAAAGCCACCAAGTTTTCTTCTCTGTGTCCTTGGCAGTGAGGAACTTCCAGCGATACTCAACGGGGAGACTGGCCAATTTGCGGCAGGATCTCGGTCGCAAAGTGTTGACTTCTGTGCAAACTTGCACTATACTATGAGTGCAATGCAACAAGGAAGCCTCGCGGCTCTAGTCAGCCCGAGGCAGTGACCAGGACGAAGGAAAACTCAAGATGCTTCGCCTGACCAGAATCGACGAGGGAGCCTGTTACTTTGATGACACGACAAACCTGTACGTTGCCTGGTCAATGCTGGGCTACTCGTCCCAGCTGTTCTGGGGCTGTGAAACGATCAAGAAGTTGGATCAGGTCAAATCCCTGTCTGATCGGTTTTTCGGACAGCCTAACCCCGCAACGTTCTCGGAGCTTCTTGAGCTGTATCAGAGCATGGAAAATCCGGTGCTAGACGCAGTCAGAATCGTTACATGTTTCGAAAACTACTTCAAAGCCAGGCTGCTGTCGGACAGCTACGTAATTCATCAAATGGATCTGAATGTTTGTCGGGAGCACTATCCGCAGTTCGTGACGGGCAAGGCAAGACAGAGACTCTTGCAGAAAACAACTCCGATTTCGATAGGCGAGGTCAAGCGAGCTGAGAAACACCAGGACTACAGTGTTCAACCTCTTCTAACACTCACCAAACGAACGATCGGGATGGATACACTCCTCGGCCAACCCAGCTACCGCGCAGTCTATTCGAGAGATCAGGCACCAGACGATCGGAATCTGTTCTCTGTCATAAAGAAACTGAATGAGACTCGCAATACTCTGCACTTCCTAAACGTACAGTACATCGCATCGGGAGGAATGCCCGTCGACGACTTCGTGTTCTTGCGCGACTACGTCTCTGGTCACATAGATGCCCTCGCTGACAGCATATCGAATGAGAGTGAGTCAAAACTGAAATTTGGAGAGGAACAGGTTCATAGCTCTCTCCCAGCCAGTGAATGCTGGGAAGACTGGATTGGGGAGGGGAGCTGAGCGCCAGTGAGACGATCGGAGACAAGCGGGCAGCGCTTTGGATGAGCGAGAACTGAGCACGAGCATCGTGACAGTAAGGGGCGACGGCCCCTCGTATAGGAGACCAACGTATGTCAGTGTGGTTCGCCGAGAGCGAGTCTGACCTTGCCTCTCTTCGCCGTCAATTGGCCGAGGACCGCGAGAACCTGCGGCTGATCCAGGAGCGCAAGTCCGAGTTTGTGATGGGGACTGACATTCCGCTCCAGTTAGTGAAGGAGGAGCGGCAACTACTGGAGCGGATTGAAGAGTTAGAGCAGCGTGTCGAGAGATCAGAAGGAACATCTGAGCAGGCGGCATGGTTCGCCACTCCTACGCAGACATCGCGGCAGCTAAAGGTCTTTCTTTGCCACGCTTCCGGCGACAAGCCTGCAGTGCGCGACCTCTACCGCCGCCTGCGCTCCGATGGTATTGCCCCCTGGCTGGACGAGGAAGACCTGCTGCCTGGACAAGACTGGCAACTAGAGATACCGAAGGCCGTGCGGTCTTCAGATGCCGTTATCATCTGCCTGTCGAGTCGGGCGATCACGAAAGCCGGCTACGTCCAGAAAGAGATCAAGGACGCTCTGGATGTGGCTGACGAACAACCCGAGGGTGCTATCTTCTTGATCCCTCTCCGCCTGGAAGAGTGTGAGGCTCCTGAGCGTCTCAGGCGCTGGCAGTGGGTTGACCTTTTTCGGGAGACGGGGTATGAGCGCCTGCTCCGTGCACTACGAGCACGGGCTGAACATCTTCGTTTGACCGCACCCAGCACAAGTCAAGAGGGAGAAAATATCAGCAGGCATCCCGGGGAGCCGGAGATGATTCTCATCCCCGCTGGTGAGTTCCTGATGGGCAGCGATCCCGCGAAGGATAGGCACGCCGATGACAATGAGCTGCCCCAGCACACCATATGCCTGCCCGATTACTACATCGCCAAGACGCCGGTGACCAATGCCCAGTACGCGGCCTTTGTGCAGGCTACCGGCCAGGACCCGCCGGGGTATTGGACACACGGGAAACCCCCAAAGGGTCTAGAAGATCATCCTGTGGTCTACATCTCTTGGTACGATGCGGTGGCCTACTGCAACTGGCTGTCCCAGGTGACCGAAGAGCTCTACCGCCTACCAAGCGAGGCAGAGTGGGAGAAGGCAGCGCGGGGGAGAGATGGTAGTATATATCCGTGGAGTAATGAGTCACCCCGTCATGATCGGCTCAATTTTGGTGGATATGTTGGTCATACCACGCCAGTTGGAGAATACTCGCCACAGGGAGATAGTCCCTATAGAGCTACCGACATGAGTGGCAACGTATGGGAATGGACTCGCAGTCTATGGGGAGTGAACTGGCAAGAACCTGACTTTGGCTATCCATACGACCCTACAGATGGCCGTGAAGCGGTACATGCATCTGTACACTTCGACCGCGTGTTGCGTGGTGGGGGTTACGAAGCTGGAGAAGAATACGTCCGTTGTGCTGCGCGCGACCGTGAACACCCGAGCTACAGCGACGAGTATGTCGGATTTCGTGTGGTTCTAACTATTGAGGCACAGAGGGAAACTGATGGCGAAGAGGCTTTAGGGCGAGCAGGGCCACCACCTGAAGCATAGCCTGCTGGGCTAGTGGCTTGCTCTCATTGCTGGCGTAGGACAATTCTGCTAGTACATTGTGATCTGGGTCGTGAGGGATCTCGGCCACAATGGATGGGAGCCGTTTTCAGGCGAGCCTGGTCCTGGTTCTAGTGTCGCCCTTAGGCTAAGATACGACTAACACGCCAGTGGCCGGCAGGCAGTGCTATGGACAAGTGAGAACTGAGCGGCACTGGGGCTGCCCAGGAAGGAACAGAACTTGACTCAGGAAGGCGCGACTGAACTGCTGGAGCGCTTGAAGCGGCTCCTGGCAGAAGACCCTACCCTCGCCGCCCGGCTGACGGCCATCACCGGTGACGGCGACGTGGTCGGCGACCACAACGTGGCCACTGTCACCAAGCAGTCGGCGGGTGACTATGCCATCCAGATTGGGCAACTCTACGTCACACTGTCCCCCGACCAACTGCGTGCCCTGCTCGGGCCTGCGTACCCTCCTCACCCCCACCAACTCCCCGCCGACCTGGCGGACTTCACGGGACGGGAGGGGGAAGTGCGCGAGCTGGTGGCGCTGCTGGGTGAGGGAACAGGAGGGGCGACGATCTCGGCCATCGGGGGGATGGGGGGCGTGGGTAAGACGGCGCTGGCCGTCCACGTGGCCCACCAAGTGGTGGAGCGCTACCCCGACGGGCAGATCGTGGTGGAGATGGGGGGCACTTCCGAGCGGCCGCTCACGCCGGTGGAGGCGATGGGCCGGGTGGTCCACGCTTTCAAGCCCGAGCTGCGGCTGCCGGACGACGCCAACGAGGTGACTGCCTTGTACCGGACGACCCTGGAGAGCCGGAAAGTGTTGCTGCTCCTGGACAACGCGGCCAACTCGGCCCAGGTGCGGCCGCTGGTACCCCCGGCGGGCTGCGGGCTGGTGGTGACCTCGCGGCACAACATCTCGCTGCCGGGGCTACGGCACTTTGACCTGGACGCCTTGCCGGAGAAGAAAGCGCGCAAGTTGCTGCGCACGATCGTAGGCAGGCGACGGGCGACGAATAAGGAACTGGACGCGATTGTGGGGTTGTGCGGTCGGCTGCCGCTGGCGCTGCGGGTGGCGGGCGACTTTCTGGTCGTGCACCCGGACTGGAGCGCGGGAGAGTACGCCCGGGCGTTGGCGGACGAGCGGGAGCGGCTGGCGCGACTGAGGCACGAGGACCTGGACGTCGGGGCAGCGCTGGGCTTGAGCGCGGCGCAACTGGTGCGGGAGCGAGCGGACCTGGCGGTACGCTGGCAGATGCTGTCCGTGTTCCCGGCCCCGTTCGAGCGCTCCGCCGCGGCGGCGGTGTGGGGAGTGGAGGAAGAAGAGGCCAGGGACGGCCTGAGCGAGTTGGCGGCACGCAGCCTGGTGCTGTACGAGCGGGAGGGTGGGCTGTACCGGCTGCACGACCTGATGCGGCTGGTGGCGGAGGATGCGTTCGGCTTCGGAGGTGGGGAACGGGACGTGGAGGAGGAGCGGGCGCGGTTGGGGGAGGCGGCGATGCGCCACGCGGCGTATTACCTGGAGGTAGGGAGCAGGGCCGATGCTCTGTATGAGCAGGGGGGGGAGTACGTTCTGGAGGGGCTGCGGCAATTCGCCGCAGCCTGGCCGCACCTGTGGGCGGCGTACGGGCGGATGCGGGAGCGGAGGGACAAAGCGGCCGCGCAGTGGATCAGCGCCTTTCCTGACCGGGTGTTGTACGCATGGGATCTGCGGCTGTCGCCTAGGGATAGGATCCCCATCCTGGAAGCGGCAGCAGCGGCGGCCCGTCAGATCGGGGACCGGGGCGCGGAGGGGGCGCACCTGGGCAACCTGGGTGAGGCCCACAGGAACCTGGGAGAGGTACAGCGGGCGATCGAGTACTATGAACAGGCGCTGGCGATTGCCCGCGAGACTGGGGACCGGCACGCGGAGGGTGCGGACCTGGGCAACTTGGGGAATGCCTACTACAGCCTGGGAGAGATGCAGCGGGTGATCGAGTACCACGAGCAGGCGCTCGCCATTGCCCGTGAAATCGGGGACCGGCGCGGGGAGGAAAATCGCCTGGGCAACCTGGGGAATGCCTATCTCGCCCTGGAGGAGGTGCGGCGGGCGATCGAGTATTATGGGCAGGCGCTGGAGATTGCCCGCGAGATCGGGGACCGGCGCGGGGAGGGGAATGCCCTGGGCAACCTGGGGAATGCCTACGCGGACCTGGGGGATGCACGGCGAGCGATCGAGTACCACGAGCAGGCGCTGGTCATCTCCCGCGAGATCGGGGACCGGCGGGGGGAGGGGAATGACCTGGGCAACCTGGGGAATGCCTACAAGAACTTGGGGGATGTGCGGCGGGCAATCGAGTACTACGAGCAGGCGCTGGAGATTCGGCGCGAGATCGGGGACCGGCGGGGGGAGGGGAATGACCTGGGCAGCCTGGGGATTGTTTACAAGAACCTGGGGGAGGTGCAGCGGGCGATCGAGTACTACGAACAGGCGCTGGAGATTGCCCGCGAGATCGGGGACCGGTCTGGGGAGGCTATCCACTGCTGGAATTTGGGCTTGGTGTACGAGGACAGCGATCCGGTCCGCGCGGCGGAACTGATGCAGGTCCTGGTGGAGTACGAGCGCGAGATTGGCCACCCCTATGCAGAGGCCGACGCGCAACGCGTGCGGGGATTGTTGGGCAAGGCGGGCGAGGGAAGGTAGACGACAGACAGTAGATGGGGGAAAGATGAGCGAGACCGATCTGCAAATTGGCGGTGGTTACGTCTACCAGTGGGAGTGTGCGCTCCTGCTGGCGCTCAACCACTTCTTCGAGCCGGTGCGCTACGACCCCACCCTGTTCGACCTGATCCAGGACTTTTTGGGCAAAGTGGCCGAGATGCAGTTGGAGGGAGAGGACCGGGAGAATGGCGTCGAGTTGGAGGACATCAACCTGATCAACGGCGACCGCCGCATCCTGATCCAGGTCAAGACGAAGCAGGCGGAGGGGGAGCGCTGGACGCCCACTGACCCCCTGCTTCTCAAGGCACTCTACCGCTTCTACGAGAGCCGCTTCTCTGCCGAGGGGCCGGACAAGGGCCGCTTCGTGTTCCTCACCAATCGCCCGTTCAGCCCGGACCTGGTGCGGGTCAAGTCCGCGATCAAGGATGGCACTGTGGGGCAGTGCGCCCAGGCAACCACGCTCTGCCAGCACCTCGCCCGCTATGCCCTGAAGGAGGAGAAGCCATCCGTGGATGCGGGCCGCTTCTACGAGGTGCTGGGGCGGACGGCGCTGGTGGAGTACCTGTCGGTGGACGCGGTGAAGGCGAACGTGCAGGCCAAGCTGCAGGCCTACGGCCGGCCCGACTGGAAGGAGGCGCACGCGCTCCTACTTGAGTACTTTATGCGGCAGTCCACGCACGTGGGTGAAGGTGTGGTGACTCGCGCGTCGGTCGTCGAGGCCCTGGGGCCGCCGCGCCCTCCTGTGGCTGCGGTCAGCTCGCTGCACCAACTCCCCGCCGACCTGGCAGACTTTACGGGACGGGAGAAGGAAGTGCGCGAGTTGGTGGCGCTGCTGGGTGAGGGGGCAGCGGGAGCGACGATCTCTGCCATCGGCGGTATGGGCGGCGTGGGCAAGACGGCGCTGGCCGTGCACGTGGCCCACCAGGTGGCTGCGCAGTACCCCGATGGGCAGATCGTGGTAGAGATGGGGGGCACCTCCGAGCGGCCGCTCACCCCGGTCGAGGCGATGGGCCGCGTAATCCACGCTTTCCAGCCCGAGTTGCGGCTGCCGGACGACCCCAACGAGGTGACGGCCCTGTACCGGACGACCCTGGAGAGCCGCAAGGTGCTGCTGCTCCTGGACAACGCGGCCAACTCGGCCCAGGTGCGGCCGCTGGTACCTCCGGCCGGCTGCGGGCTGGTGGTCACCTCGCGGCACAACATCTCGCTGCGCGGGCTGCAGCACTTCGACCTGGATGCCCTGCCGATGGAGGAGGCGTGCGCGCTCCTGCAGACGATTGTAGGGGAGGGGCGGGCCACGGGCGAGGAACTGGTCACGATCGTGGGGTTGTGCGGGTGGCTGCCGCTGGCGCTGCGGGTGGCGGGTGACCTCCTGGTGGTGCACCCGGACTGGAGCGCGGCAGAGTATGCGCAGGCCTTGGCGGACGAGCGGGAGCGGCTCAGGCGCCTGAAGCACGAGGACCTGGACGTGGGGGCGGCGCTGGGCTTGAGCGCGGCGCAACTGGTGCGGGAGCGAGCGGACCTGGCAGCGCGCTGGCAGATGCTGTCGGTGTTCCCGGCCCCGTTCGAGCGGGCCGCCGTGGCGGCGGTGTGGGGGGTAGAAGAAGAAGAGGCCCGCGACGGCCTGAGCGACCTGGCGGCCGGCAGCCTGGTGCTGTATGAGCGGGAGGGGGGAATGTACCGGCTGCACGACCTGATGCGGCTGGTGGCGGAGGATGCGTTCGGCTACGGGGGCGGGGAGCGGGAGGCGGAGGCGGAGCGGGCACGGCTGGGGGAGGCGGCGATGCGCCACGCGGTGTACTACCTGGAGGTGGGGAGGCGGGCCAATGCTCTGTACATGCAGGGCGCGGAGCACGTACTGGAAGGGCTGCGGCTGTTCGGCGGGGCGTGGCCGCACCTGTGGGCAGCGTACGGGCGGATGCGGGAGCAGGAGGATGAAGCGGCTGCGCAGTGGATCAGCGCCTTCCCCGGCCGGGTGGCGTACGTGTTGGACCTGCGGCTGCTGCCAAGGGACAAGATCCCGATCCTGGAAGCGGCGGCAGCGGCCGCCCGCGAGATCGGGGACCGGCGCAATGAGGGGGCGCACCTGGGCAACCTGGGGCTGGCCTACCGCGACCTGGGGGAGACGCGGCGGGCGATCGCGCATTACGAGCAGGCGCTGAAGATTGCCCGCGAGATCGGGGACCGGCGCGGGGAAGGGGCTGACCTGGGCAACCTGGGGCTGGCCTACGCCGACCTGGGGGAGGTGCGGCGGGCGATCGAGTACCACGAGCAGGCGCTGGCAATTCGGCGCGAGATCGGGGACCGGCGAATGGAGGGGAATGCCCTGGGCAACCTGGGGATTGCCTACGCCGCCCTGGGGGAGACGCGGCGGGCGATCGAGTACTACGAGCAGGCGCTCACCGTAGCCCGCGAGATCGGGGACCGGCGCGGGGAGGGGAACGACCTGGGCAACCTGGGGAGTGCCTACTACAGGCTGGGGGAGGTGCGGCGGGCGATCGAGTACTACGAGCAGGCGCTCACCGTAGCCCGCGAGATCGGGGACCGGCGCGGGGAGGGCAATCAACTGGGCAACCTGGGGAATGCCTACGCCGACCTGGGGGAGGTGCGGCGGGCGGTCGAGTACTATGAGCAGGCGCTGGCAATTCGGCGCGAGATCGGAGACCGGCGCGGGGAGGGCAATCAACTGGGCAACCTGGGGAATGCCTACGCCGACCTGGGGGAGGTGCGGCGGGCGATCGAGTGCTACGAGCAGGCGCTGGCCATCTCCCGCGAGATCGGGGACCGGCGCGGGGAGGGGAATCAGCTGGGCAACCTGGGGCTGGCCTACGCCGACCTGGGGGAGGTGCGGCGGGCGATCGAGTATTCCGAGCAGGCGCTGGAGATTGCCCGCGCGATCGGGGACCGGCGCAATGAGGGGGCCTGGCTGGGCAACCTGGGGAGTGCCTACTTCACCCTGGGGGAGACGCGGCGGGCGATCGAGCACTACGAGCAGGCGCTGGCCATCTCCCGCGAGATCGGGGACCGGCGCAATGAGGGGACCTGGCTGGGCAACCTGGGGAGTGCCTACAAGAACCTGGGGGAGGTGCGGCGGGCGATCGAGTACCACGAGCAGGCGCTGGCCATCTCCCGCGAGATCGGGGACCGGCGCGGGGAGGGGAATGACCTGGGCAACCTGGGGAATGCCTACAAGAACCTGGGGGAGGTGCGGCGGGCCATCGGGTACTACGAGCAGGCGCTGGTGATTGCCCGCGAGATCGGGGACCGGCGCGGGGAGGCTTTCCTTTGCTGGAACCTGGGGCTCCTGTACGAGGACAGCGATCCGGCCCGCGCGGCGGAACTGATGCGGGTGTGCGTGGAGTACGAGCGTGAGATCGGCCACCCCGGTGCAGAGGCAGACGCCCAACGCGTTCAGGGCTTGTTGGACAAGGTGGCGAAGGGCAAGTAGACGGCAGACAGGAGATGGGGAAAAGATGAGCGAGACCGATCTGCAGGTTGGTGGCGGGTACGTATACCAGTGGGAATGCGCGCTCTTGCTGGCGCTCAACCACTTCTTCGAGCCGGTGCGCTACGACCCCACCCTGTTCGACCTGATCCAGGGCTTCCTGGGCGAAGTGGCGGAGATGCAGTTGGAGGGGGAGGACCGGCAGAACGGCGTGGAACTGGAGGACATCAACCTGATCAACGGCGATCGGCGCATCCTGATCCAGGTCAAGACGAAGCAGGCGGAGGGGGAACCGTGGACGCCGGGCGATCCCCTGCTCCTCAAGGCGCTGTACCGCTTCTACGCGAGCCGCTTGTCTGTCGAGGGGCCGGACAATGTGCGCTTCGTGTTCCTCACGAATCGCCCGTTCAACCGCGACCTGGTGCGGGTCAAGTCCGCGATCAAGGATGGCACTGTGGGGCAGTGCGCCCAGGCAACCACGCTCTGCCAGCACCTCGCCCGCTATGCCCAGAAGGAGAAGAAGGCGTCCGTGGATGCGGGCCGCTTCCACGAGGTGTTAGGGCGGACGGCACTGGTGGAGTACCTGTCGGTGGACACAGTGAAGGCCAATGTACAGGCCAAGCTGCAGGCGTACGGCCGGGCCGACTGGGAAGCGGCGTACGCGGTCTTGCTCGAGTACTTTGTGCGCCAGTCCACCCGCGTGGGTGGAGGTGTGGTGACCCGGGACTCGGTCGCTAAGGCCCTGGGGCCGCCGCATCGTCCAGTGGAAGCGATCAGCCCACCGCACCAACTGCCTGCCGACCTGGCAGACTTTACCAGCCGGGAGGGCGAAGTGGGCGAATTGGTGGCGCTGTTGGGTGGCGGCGCAGCGGGAGCCACGATCTCCGCCATCGGCGGTATGGGCGGCGTGGGCAAGACCGCGCTGGCCGTGCACGTGGCCCACAAAGTGGCCGCGCAGTACCCCGACGGCCAGATCGTGGTGGAGATGGGGGGTACTTCGGAGCGGCCGCTCACACCGGCCGAGGCAATGGGCCGGGTGATCCACGCTTTCCAGCCCGAGTTGCGGCTGCCGGACGACCCCAACGACGTGACCTCCCTGTATCGGACGACCCTGGAGGGCCGGAAGGTACTGCTGCTCCTGGACAACGCGGCCGACTCGGCCCAGGTGCGGCCGCTGGTACCGCCGGCAGGATGCGGGCTGGTGGTGACCTCGCGGCACAATATCTCGCTGCCGGGGCTGCGACACTTTAACCTGGACGCCTTGCCGGAGAAGAAAGCGCGCAAGTTGCTGCGCACAATCGTGGGTAGGCGACGGGCGACGGTGGAGGAACTGGACGAGATTGCGCGGCTGTGCGGGCGGCTGCCGCTGGCACTGCGGGTGGCAGGCGACTTTCTGGTGGTGCACCCGGACTGGAGCGCAGGGGAGTACGCCCAGGCGTTGGCAAACGAGCGGGAACGGCTGGCGCGGCTGAAACACGAGGACCTGGACGTGGGGGCGGCGCTGGGGCTGAGCGCGGCGCAACTGGTGCAAGAGCGAGCGGACCTCGCGGCGCGCTGGCAGATGCTGTCGGTGTTCCCGGCGCCGTTCGAGCGCCCTGCCGTGGCGGCGGTGTGGGGAGTGCAGGAGGTGGAAGCGCGCGATGGGCTGAGCGAGTTGGCGGCGCGCAGCCTGGTACTGTACGAGCAGAAGAGTGGGTTATACCGGCTGCACGACCTGATGCGGCTGGTGGCGGAGGATGCGTTCGGCTACGGGGGCGGGGAGCGGGACGAGGAGAGGGAGCAGGCACGACTGGGGAAGGCGACCGTCCGCCACGCGGCGTACTACCTGGAGGTGGGAAGCCGGGCCAATGCTCTGTACATGCAAGGCGGGGACCACGTGCTGGAGGGGCTACAGTTATTCGACAGGGCCTGGCCGCACCTGTGGGCAGCGTACGGGCGGATGCGCGAGCGGGGGGACGAGGTAGCCGCACAGTGGACCAGCGAGTTTCCTGGCCGGGTGCCGTTCGTGTTGGACCTGCGGCTGCTGCCAAGGGACAAGATCCCGATCCTGCAAGCAGCGGTGGCGGCCGCCCGCCAGATTGGGGACCGAGGGCTGGAGGGCAATCACCTGGGCAACCTGGGGCTGGTCTACGCCGCCCTGGGGGAGACACAGCGGGCGATCGAGTACTACGAGCAGGCGCTGGCGATTGCCCGCGACATCGGGGACCGGCGCGGGGAGGGAAATGCCCTGGGCAACCTGGGGATTGCCTACAAGAATTTGGGGGAGGTGCGTCAGGCAATCGAGTACCATGAGCAGGCGCTCACAGCGGCCCGCGAGATCGGGGACCGGCGCGGGGAGGGGGCGGACCTGGGCAACCTGGGGCTGGCCTACGCCCTCCTGGGGCAGGTACGGCGGGCAATCGAGTACTACGAGCAGGCGCTGGAGATTGCCCGCGAGATCGGGGACCGGCGCGCGGAGGAGAATACCCTGGACAACCTGGGGAGTGCCTACTGTAGCCTGGGGGAGGTGCGGCGGGCGATCGAGTACTATGAGCAGGCACTCACAGCGGCCCGCGAGATCGGGGACCGGCCTGGCGAGGAAGCGCACCTGGGCAACCTGGGGAGTGCCTACCGTGACCTGGGGGAGGTGCGGCGGGCAATCGAGTACTACCAGCAGGCGCTGGAGATTGCCCGCGAGATCGGCGACCGGCGCGGGGAGGGAAATGCCCTGGGCAACCTGGGGCTGACCTACACCGACCTGGGGGAAAGGCGGCAGGCGATTGAGCACCATGAGCAGGCGTTGGCGATTGCCCGCGAGATTGGGGACCGGCGTGCGGAGGGGAATCACCTGAACAGCCTGGGGCTGGCCTATGCTGTCCTGGGGGAGACGCGGCGGGCGATCGAGTACTGCGAACAGGCGCTGGTCATTGCCCGCGAGATCGGAGACCAACGGGGAGAGGGGAATCGGCTGGGCAATCTGGGCAGTGCCTACGCCGCCCTGGGGGCAGTGTGGTGGGCGATTGAGTACTATGAGCAGGCGCTCACGATTGCCCGGGAGATCGGGGACCGACGGGGGGAGGGACAGCGGCTGGGCAACCTGGGCCTGGCCTACAAGAGCCTGGGAGACTTGGCCCATGCCCGCAAACTGTGGGAGCAAGCATTGGCGATCTACGAGGCCATCGAGGACCCCAATGCAGAGCAGGTGCGTGGCTGGCTGGACGAGTTGGCCGGAGCAAGCGCACCGTAGATATGCCGCCGGCGTGAACCTTGCCGCCGGCGGGCACCGCCAGCCCTCAGATGGGCCAGCCCTCTGCATCCCACGTTTCACGTTTCACGTTTCACGCCTCATGTTTCACGTTTCACGTTTCACGCCTCAGTATCTCGGTTCGTGCGCGGCCGTGATCAGCGCCAGGTTGATGGCCTGCGCAGCCCGGCTCAGGTGGCGGGCGTCAATGCCATCCGGCGTGTCGCCCTCCAGGGCAGGCGGCGGGTTGCCCCAGGTGACGACCAGTGTGCCGTTCTGACCCTTGAACAATCGCTGATAGCCGTGGAGCAGCGCCGGGCCGCGGGTGACCTCCACGTTCAACCGTCCCGCGCTGGCCACCAGCAGGTCGAACAATTTGTCCCCCCCACTCACCTGCTGGACCACCAGCCCGCTGCCCGTCGCGCTGCCCAGCCGGTCCAGGTGTACTACCGCGGCCACGTCGTAGCGGTGGATGAAGCCGGCCGGCTGGTCGTGGAAGTAGTGGGCGCCCGAGTAGGGCAGTTCGCCACCGGCCCACAGCGCAAAGAGCACCGAGCGGCGCGGCTGGAACCCCTGCGCCTGCCATAGGCGAGCGATCTCGAGCATGGCGGCCACGCCGGAACCGTCCCCGTTGGCCCCGGGATAGAGCGTGCCGCTGGACTCTGGCAAGCCGGCCTGGACCGGCGCACGTCCCAGCCCGTCGTAGTGGCAGGAGACGATGACGAGCTCGTCCACCAGCGTGGCATCGGAACCGTCCAGCAGCCACAAGACGTTGTAGGCAGTGACGGCCTCCGGCGGCCGGAGTTGAACCCGCATGCGCACGCGCGCGTTCAGTGCGCGGGTGACCCAGGTGGCCACGTTCGGGTCCAGCGCGTGGCTGGCCTCGCGCAGCGCTGCCACGTCCAGCCCGTCACCCGCCAGGATGGCGTCGGCAGTGGCGGGCGTGATGCGCAAGACCGGCAGCGCGGGGCGCTCCAGATAGTCGCTGGAGAGGACCTGGTTGCGCGGCGTCACGTCGTCGGAGGCGATCAGCACCCCCAGCGCGCCCCGGATGAGCGCCTCGGTGGCGAAATCGTCCGGCGCGTTGCCGGCGATGACCAGCGCGATGTGCTCCCGCAGGTCCAGCCCCTTGAAGCGGGCATAGGCCTCCTCCGGCGGACGCCGCACGATATCCTCGGCGGGGGCGAACAGCACGAGCGTGACGGGGGCCTCGGCCTGCCCGCTGCCACCGTGATGCTCGATGGACTCGCCGTAATCGGCCAGGCGGGTGAAGGTGGTCAGCGCGCGCCCTGCCGCGTCCACCAGCGCCAGTTCCGGCGGCTCGGCCGGGCGGGCCAGCGTGAGCGGCACCTCGCGCAGCCAGCCGCCGGGTGGTGCACTGATGCCGTAGCCCTCCAGTTCCTGCGCGATGTACTCGGCCGCCCGCCGTGCGTCGGGGCTGCCGGGGCCACGCCCGTTCAGGCCGGGGTCGCTCAAGAATGCGACGTGGCGCATCAGGTTGGCCTCGCTGACCTGCTCGGCCAGATGCCGGTAGGAGGGAGCCGGCCCCAACGTGAGGATCACGTAGACGCTGGCGGCGGTAATGAGCGCGCTGGCGGCGACCCCCCGCCAACTGAGCAGCACACCCGTATTGAACAACCCCTGGTCAATCAGCCGCCGCAGTCCCTCGCCCAGCAGGTTGAAGCCGACGACCGCAGCAAAGAAGGCGATGGCGGGCGACAGTACCATCCAGGGGTAAGCCCGCGCCCAGGCCCGTGAGCCGGCCATCATGGCCCCCCACTCGGGCATGGCGAAATACTGCTGCCGGGTAAACTCGTCCATCTGGACCGCCGTGCCGCCGCCGATGTAGACGCCGACGAAGCCCAGTTCGCCCAGGATCATCAGCACGGCCCCCATCTCCAACAGCGTGATGACAATCAGCGCCGGCAGGAGGTTGGGCAGGACGTGGCGGACGGCCAACTGCAGCCCATTCAAGCCGATCGCCCTGCCACTGTCCAGGAACGGCTCTTTCTTGAGCCGGATGAACTCGGCGCGGGTGTACTGGGCAATCTCTCCCCAGCCGATGGCGCACAGGGCGACGATAAAGACCGGCAGGCCGCGCCGGATGTCCAGCGCCAGGATGAGAACCATCGCCACCAGCAGCATCGGCAGCGAGATCAGCATCTGGATCAGGCCCATGACTGCCTGGTCCAACAGCCGCCCCTGGTTCCAGCCGGCCAGGCCGCCCAGGGCCACTCCTAAGACCAGGCGCGCCATGGCGATGAAGGCGGCGGCCACCAGCGTGTTGCGCGTGCCATAGAGCAGCATGCTCAGCGTGTCCCGCCCCAGTTCGTCGGTACCGAACGGATACTCGGCCGAAGGAGGAAAGGGCGGGGAGTGGAGCGTGCCATCCACGTATTCGATGGAGCGGCGGCCGCCCAGGTAGGGGTTCTGGGGAGCCAGGAGCGGGCCGAACAGGACGCCCACGAACAGCGCCAGCACAATCAGCCCGCCGGCCGACAAAGGGACGTTGATTAGGACGTGGCGAGGGCGGAGGCGGCGTCGCCGCACTTCGCCATCCATTTTGGCAGGCTGGGAAGCCTGCCCTACAATGTGGGGCAGCCGGGACAGGTCGGCGCGAGGATTCAGCAGGCGCGCGAGATGTTCCCCCAGCCTCACGCGCCCTCCCCTTCTGTTCCCCCACGCAGGCGCGGGTCTATCAGGCGGTAGAGCAGGTCTACGGCCAGGTTGATCAGGAGAAAGGTCACCCCCAGGCTCAGCGCCAGGGCGGCCAGGACGTGGGCATCCCGGGCATAGATGGCGTTCAGCATGGTGACGCCCAGGCCGGGCCAGTTGAAAAAGATCTCGGCCACCGGCAGGCTGCCCAGCGCAAAGCGGAACGAGACGACGACCCCGGTCAGAATGCTGACGCTGGCATTGCGCAGCGCGTGCCGCTGGAAGACGGTGCGCCGGTGCAAGCCCTTGGCGCGGGCAGTGCGGATATAGTCCCGGTCGAGGATCTCGGACAGGGAGATGAAGGTGATGCGGGTGATGTAGGCCAGCGGGCGCGCGGCCAGCACCAGGGCGGGCGGGACAATGTGGGGCATCAGGCTGCGGCGGTATCCGCCCAGGCCGAGGATCGGGAAGAGGCCAGTGCCGGTGCGTTGGTAGAATTTGATGTCGGCCACCTGGAGCAGCAGGGCGAGGAAGAAACTGGGGATCGAGACACCGATCACCGTCAGGGTGAGCATGGGCAGGGACAGCAGAGAGTGGCGCCGGGCAGCGGCCAGCCCACCGGCGGCCACGCCGATCACGGTGGACAGGGCGATGGACAGCGCCAGCAGCGTGGCGCTGCTGGTGAAGGTCTCGGCCAGCAATTGCGTCACCGGCATCCAGGTGCGCTGGGTGATGCCTTCCCCGGCCACGCGGCCGAGGTCACCGCGCAAGGCCCCGGCGAAAAAGTCAACCGTCTCCTCAAATGCCGGCCCGGCCAGTTTCCACACGCTCTGCGGCCGGCCCAGCGCGGCCGAGTTGAGGCTGAGGCGCACGCCGAGCACGCAAAAGTACACGATGGCAACGGCGACGACGAGGATGAACAAGAGGCGGCGCAACACGAAGGGGAGCCAGAGGGGATACGAGCCCGCCCTTTGCTGTTCTGCCGCCACTTCCGGCTGGTCCGTGACAGAGCGCATCCTTTGAGTATATCACAAGGTTCTGGCGAGGGCAAAGGACATTTGGACCACGAAAGGCGCGAAATCTCGCGAAAAACACGAAACCGGCCACCTGCAATATGCAAGGACTTGACGGGCACTCTGGTGCGTGGGTCGTGGGGCGTGAAACGTGAAACGTGATGCGTGATGCGTGATGCGTAATTCGTAATGCGTAATTCGTAATGCGTAATGCGGGTTCCGTGCGGGGTGCGCTAGCCGAGGTCTTGGGAGGCCTGGATTATGGGTTGGTGGGCGGCGTGGAGGGCGGGGGCGATGGCGCCGGCTATGGTCAGGAGCGGCCAGAGGAGCAGACCCGCTGCACTGGCGATGAGGAGTGGGAGCCACGCGGCCAGCGAGGAGGTGGTGGACGGGGATGCCGGGTGGACGGTCAGACCCAGGTAGGTGCGGGCCAGCGCCAGGAAGAGCAGGGTCACGGCCCAGCCCAAGATGGTACCGATCAGCGCGGCTGCTGTGCCCACCAGGGCGGCCTCGGCCAGCACCAGCCGGGCGATCTGCCGCCGGGTGGCGCCCACCGCGCGCAACAGCCCGATCTCCCAGCGCCGCTCGGCCACGCTGGCCAACATGGCGTTGAGGGCGCCAAGTGCGGCCACCAGTCCGCTGATGCCGATCAGCAGGCCGATGGACAGGCGGGCCTGGTGGAACACCTGGCGCACTTGCGCCGTGGCCTGGCTGAGCGAGAGGAGCGTGCCGCCGTGGGTCTGCACGGCGTCCAGCAGCGCCCGCCGCACCGCTTCCATGTCGGCGCCCGGGCGCACCTGCACCTCCACCCCATTGACCTCGTTGGCCCCGAAATAGGTCGCGCCGTCGGCCAGGTCCAGGATGCAGGTGGTGAACTCGCTCTCGCCGATGCCCGCCACGCGGAAATCCACCGGCCCGCGCGGCGTGTCCAACCGCACCTGCTCGCCTAACCCCACGTTCAAGCGGCGGGCCACGATGGGCGTCAGCAGGACCGCTGGCCCCTGGCGGAAAGCCGCCAGCGCCCGGGGCCAATCCCCCGCCTGGAAGCGAAAACCCCCCATCCGCGCATACCCTTCGACGTCCAGGAGGAGCGTCGGATGACCCGGGAAGACCTGCAGCGCCGCCACGTCGGCGGTGGTGCCGCGCATGAGCCACACCTCACCCGACAGCCCCTCCAACGCTACCAGCAGCCTGGCATCCAGCGGCGGCACGTCCGACGTGTCTTGCCCGGCCAGTTCGCGCAGCGAGATGGTCGCCAGGCCCGGGAGAACCAGGTAATCCCCGCCGGCCAGGCGGCCAAAGGTGGTGGCCAGTTCGTCCCCCAGCAGCGAGAGCACCCCCACGTTCCCCAGCGCCATGCCGAGGACCAGCGCCAGCGCGCCGGCCAT
>Ga0315289_10005024_pt1 | contig 19640 bp, 17 predicted proteins | sample YL17G11_40_MG_FD_203452 | JGI IMG/M metagenome (GOLD analysis project Ga0315289, IMG submission 203452) | Sediment microbial communities from Yellowstone Lake, YNP, Wyoming, USA - YL17G11_40 | ecosystem: Environmental > Aquatic > Freshwater > Lake > Sediment | place: USA: Wyoming | collected...
TCTGCCGCAGCTTAACCGCCACGGCTTCTGCTTTTAAAGTTCAGCGAAAGGTTACGCTGCTTTTTTGCCAATTTCCACACCTTTTGAAATTAACTCTCCGGACTTGATGGCTATTGCAATGTAGCGCCGCCTATTGCGACGGCTCGTGCTCCTTGCCGTCGCCTTTCGTTTTCCCGCCCAAATCGTGTTCCCGCCTGACATGCAGAGTCCTCTGCGGAAACGGTATCTCTATTCCCAGCCTGTCGAACTCGTTCTTGACACGCCTCCTGAACTCCCGGGCCACATCCCACTGTTTCAAGGGGATCGTATTGAAAAGCATCCTGATAGTTACCCCAGAATCCCCCAGGGAATCGACTCCCAATATCGTCGGTTCTTCAGTAATGACGCCCTTGAATCGTTCGTCTTCGCAAAGTCCCTTCCCCAGCTCTTTCAATACCGAGGTCACGCGGTCGACATTTTCCTTATAGGCGACCGCGATATCGAGCACGGCCCGCGACCAGCCGTACGTCATATTGCTCAAGATCTTTATTTCTCCGTTGGGAATTACATGTACTATTCCTTCGAGATCCCGAAGAACGACGATTCTCAATGTTATCCTCTCGACCATCCCCGAGACATTACCGATCCTGACGACGTCGCCGACCCTGATCTGATTTTCCATAATCAGGAAAAATCCGCTGACGACGTCCTTGACCAGCGATTGCGACCCGAACCCGATCGCCAGCCCGATGATGCCGGCGCCCGCCAGCACCGGCCCGATGTCGAAGCCGAGCTCCTTGATAATGCTTATGGAACCGAAAATGATCACCACCGTTCTGACTGTAAGGTTGAATATCTGAACCAGGGTTCTGGCGCGCCTCTCGCGCTCATTTTCGGTGGTGGGGTCATCGTCCGAGGTGATGCGGATGATGCGCTTGCCGATCATCTTGGCGATCAACATCAGCACCCACATCCCCAGGAGTATAAGCAGTATCTTGATCCCGTGGGTCAGCGCCCAGCCGACCGCGTATTTGGCCAGCTTCGGCGATTCTTGCGGAAGCATGTTCAGATTATCGATGAATTTTTGAAGCGTGTCTTGCATTGGATATTTCCCTTAGATCTATCGAGCTTTCTATAGAATATCTCCTTCCGGATATCAAGGCTTTTATCCGTGGCCTAAGCGATTAGAATTCCGGAAATCGCTATTGCAGACAGAGTTTGATTTTTCGGGCCTTTGGCACTATATTTTCGTCCATGCTGGCCAGGATCACATCCGCCGCCGTTTTCGGAATCGATTCCTACCTGGTTGAAGTCGAAGTCGATGTGGCCAAATCCCAGCTTCCCGCCTTCGCCACTGTCGGCCTGCCCGAGGCGGCCGTCAAGGAATCCAAAGATAGGGTCAGCGCCGCTATAAAGAACTCCGGCTTCATGTTCCCCATCAGGCGTATCACCGTCAACCTTGCTCCGGCGGATATCAGAAAAGGGGGCACCGCTTTCGATCTGCCGATGGCCATCGGCATACTCGCCGCCACAGGCCAGATCGCCCGCGCCGATTTCAACGATATCATCATTCTCGGCGAGCTTTCGCTCGATGGCACGATTCGGCCGGTGCCGGGTGTCCTTTCCATGGCCGTGGGAGCGCTTAAGAAGAAAATCAAGTCTATGCTGGTGCCCGAGGAAAACGCCTCCGAGGCCGCTATGGCCGGCGGCCTCGATATTTTCTCCGTCAAAGACCTCGCCGCAGCCGTGCAGTTCCTGGAAACCGGCGACGGCTTATCTCCGCATAAGGTAAATATCCGCGACGTCTTCGAGCAGCATCGCCGCACCGATATCGATTTCGCCGATGTCAAAGGGCAGGAACATGCCAAACGCGCCCTCGAGGTCGCGGCCGCAGGGGGCCATAATATCGTCATGCTCGGCCCGCCTGGCTCCGGCAAGTCCATGCTTGCCAGGCGCCTGCCGACAATCCTTCCCGATTTGACTCTTGGCGAGGCCCTGGCAACGACCAAGATTTATTCCGTCGGCGGCCATCTTGCCCCCAATCAAGCGCTGGTCGCCGTCAGGCCGTTCCGGTCGCCGCATCATACTATTTCCGATGTCGGTCTTACCGGTGGCACGGGCCATCTGCTTCCGGGCGAGGTCAGCCTCTCGCACAACGGTGTTCTGTTTCTGGATGAACTGCCCGAATTCAACAAATCGGCCCTGGAATCGCTCCGCCAGCCGCTCGAAAACGGCTGGGTGACTATCACCAGGGCCACGGGATCGGTCACCTATCCGGCCAGCTTCATGCTGGCCGCCGCTCTCAACCCTTGTCCCTGCGGCTATTTCGGGGACCCCTCTCATAACTGCAACTGCGCCCCCTCCAGTATCCAGAAATATATCTCCAGAATCTCCGGGCCTCTCCTCGATAGAATCGATATTCATATTGAGGTGCCGGCCGTCAAGTTCAAGGAGCTCTCATCCGAGTGCATCGGGGAACCATCGGAGAATATCAGGAAGCGGGTCAATGCCGCCCGCGAAATCCAGCTCGCGCGATTCCAGGAGCTGGAAGGAGTCTATTGCAACGCCCTGATGGAGACCAGGCTCATACGAAGTATCTGCAAGATAGACAACGACTCTCTGGCTCTCCTCAAGACCGCCATCACTCGCCTGGGCCTCTCCGCCCGGGCATATGACAGAATCCTGAAAGTCTCCCGTACCATTGCCGACCTGGAGGGGGCCAAGGATATCACATCAGCCCATATCTCGGAAGCCATCGGTTATCGTAACCTCGATAGAAGCTACTGGCAGTAGGGGCATATTCCGGGAATTGGCTGAGAAAGCCTAATGTTACACCTCCTTTGGTTGTTCTTATAACTAATTGTTTTTAAATGAGTTATATATTTATATTACCAGATTCGGAAATTTGTTAATTTTTTACTTGACAATACACGTAAAATAACTATAATGACGATGCATGGAGTTTGAAATAGCCGATTCTGAGCTGGAGGATATGGCTTATAATGGCAACTATAAAGGCCGGTGGCCTGATTCGATCGTCAGAACCTACAGAAAGAGAGTGACAATAATAAAGCAGGCCAAAAATCGAATGGACTTGTATGCTCTGCGTTCTCTTTGCTTGGAAAAACTAAAGGGCAAGAGGCAGCATGAGCATTCAATGTGTCTCAACGACAAGTATCGGCTTGTGCTGGAGTTCGCAAAAAGAAACGAAAAGGAAATAATAATAATCAAAAAAATAGAGGATTATCATTGAAATTGATTGAGAAGAAGATACCTGAGGCCTTCCTTCCGGGTGAGTTCATACGAGAGGAATTGGAGGCACGTGAATGGGGGCAAATTGATTTGGCTGCAATATTGGGCCGTTCGCCCAATATCATCAGCGATATTATTAGTGGTAAGCGCTCAATTTCGCCTGATATTGCCCAGGAGCTTGCTAGTGCTTTTGGCACTTCCGCTGAGCTCTGGCTAAACCTGCAAACAGCGCATGATCTTGCGATGGCAGAACGTTCAAATCACGCTGTAGCCCGGCGTGCGGTGATATATGACCGCGTCCCCATCAGGGAAATGCTAAAGCGCGGCTGGATTGGGGAATCTTCCAATGTCGATGTGTTGGAATCGCGTGTTTGCCAGTTCCTTGAAATAAGTGATCTGAGAAGCGAAGCAAGCTTTGCTCACGCCGCAAGAAAGTCCGATGATTATGGAAAAATCACCACCGCACAATTGGCGTGGCTGATGAGAGCCAAGAAATTGGCTCAGGCATTGAAGGCAGAGGCGAAATACTTGGACGACAGGTTTGATCTAATGATGACTGAGCTCGCGAGTCTTCTTTCAGAACCTGAAAGTATTCGCACTATACCTAGAATTTTGTCGAAATATGGCCTGCGATTCATAGTAGTTGAGCATTTGCCTAAAACAAAAGTCGACGGAGCGTGTTTCGGGCTCGATGAGCATTCGCCCGTTGTCGTGCTTTCATTAAGATATGATCGGATCGACTGGTTCTGGCACACGCTTTGCCATGAATTAAAGCATGTCAGGGAGCGCGATTGGGAAAGAGCTCCCTTGGTCGAAACTAAGGTTATGGGCGAGGATGCCCAACCCACAGATGAAAAGCCAGACGAAGAAAAGAAGGCCGATAAATTCGCTTCAGAGTTTCTTGTCGATCAGCCTAGATTAGATGATTTTGTAGCTCGCCATCATCCTTTTTACTCGCAGAAGAGCATAATCGCATTTTCTAAACTTATCCCGGTTCATCCAGGAATAGTCATTGGCCAATTGCAGTTTAAAGGAGTGATGCGATATTCAAATCTGCGCGGTCTTTTAGTCAGAGTACGGGATATAATAACCAGCACGGCCATCACTGACGGGTGGGGCAGAACAATCGTAATATAGTAGAAGGGTATGATGGCTTCTTACAAAGAAAATCTTCAGAGAATTGCGAACGAGTACGTTGCGTCAACTGGTAATGATGCATTTACTACCCGAGAAATAGCCGAGTGGGCAATTAATAATGGGCTCTGGAAGCCTCATCCCGGCAAGCTAATCAACCAATGCTCCGAGGATATCGCAAGAGCCTTACGCGAAGAGTTTTTTACGGACCCACAGGGTCGCAGAGTTCGAGTCAAACATGTTGTGACGAGGCGGCGCAACGGTCAACATACCTGTCTGTGGACGGACATCAAGTCAGCGAGTCGGGAACATATGGAAATCTCTTTCAAGCAGAGGCGTAGGCAGATAGTCGAGGATTGCATTCATCTCGATATTGATAAAGATAGTTTCAATGAAAATTATAATAATGGCGAACCAAATCAGATAACTTTTGATTTCACGAATGACATTGCTGAGGATAGAATAATGCGGCCATCTCCCCAGAAATCGACTGAGGAATCGCAGTGTTCGAGTGAGGCTTGCGCCCCCTAGAGGAAGTCGCCATTGCCAGCAGTGCTTGCCGGAATTTGAGAATTCAGAGTACTGTCGTTTGCTTTCGTTGCGTTTAGGGCTTGACATCCTGGGGCCTGTTAATCTTACTTATTGGCTATGCTTTGGACCAATAAGCCAGCTTTCATGGGGTTTTGCGCCGTGATGATGGCGGCGACCGCCTCCTGCGATAACCGTTCCACGGACAACTCCGGCCAGTTCGATGTCTACGGCCGCATCGTCTATATACCCCTGATCACCGAATCCTCTTTCACCGAGTTTTACATTTTTCATTCAGGCCGACCCGTCATCAATGCCCAGATAAGCGTCGCAACTCATTCCGTTCCGCTTGTCGACCAGGCCAACGGCCGCTATCGGTTCGAATTCGATTTCGGAATCGGCGATACCCTGGCATACTCGATCGACTCGGAGTACGGCTCCTCCCAGGGAAACGTCATAATTCCCGATACCGTCTCCATCATCAGGCCTCTTCCTCTCGATACCATCCCCAATGGCGCCGATTACAGTGTCGTCTGGCATAGAAAAATCGGTGTCGACGGCTATTTCGTATATCTCCAGAACCAGAACGGATACGCCACCGCCCTGACCGAATCGGATATAGACACGACCGTTGTTCTGGATGGGCATAATATCTTCAATCCTGGAAACGATAGGCTCTGGGTTGAAGCTCTTTTTGGTGTTTTTTCCAGCACGGCCGCCCCCAACGGCATGAATCTCCCCCGCGGCGTTGTCGGCGCAGCCGGTAACTATAGAGAAGTTTACGTGAGTTTTGCTCCCTGACAACTTGAGGATTTGAAAGCGGCAGATAACCCCAGGACGAAATGATGAATAATTTGCAGAGGACCATAAAGAAGCCCGCAAGCTTTTCGGGAATCGGCCTGCATACGGCGGGCAAATCGACCATCACCTTCAAGCCGGCGCCGATTAACCACGGCATTACATTCGTCCGCGCCGATCTCGAAAACTGCCCCGAGATACCTGCCGATATCGATCATGTCGTCGACCTGAAGCGAGGCACCACCCTGGGTATCGGCAATGTGAAGGTTCACACGGTGGAACATGTTCTGGCCGCCCTGGCTGGTTTACAAATAGACAACATGAAAGTCGAACTGTCCAACTCTGAGCCGCCAGTGGGTGATGGTTCGGCCTGGCCTTATGTACAGGCCATCACCGAGGCCGGCATAGCCGAGCAGGACGCCCCCAAGCAATTCCTCGAAATCGAGCACCCCATCGCCTATTCCGAAAAAGAACGCGGCGTCGATCTGGTAGTCGTCCCCTCTGATAGAATCCGCATAACTTTCATGGTCGATTACAAAAATCCCGCTCTCGGCACGCAATACACTTCGCTGGTCGATCTCGACGAGGAATTCATCGAGGAATTTTCCAAAGCCAGGACTTTCTGCTTCTTGACGGAGGTGGAATCGCTCCTTGACGCCGGCTTGATCAAGGGCGGAAGCATCGATAACGCCATCGTCATAATGGACGAGGAGCTTACCGAGGCAAAAGCCAACAGGCTTAAGAATGCCTTCGCCGAAAAACGTCCCATTGTTGCCGGCAAAACGGGGATACTCAACGATTCTCCGTTGCGCTATTACAACGAGCCGGTGAGGCACAAGGCCCTCGACCTCCTCGGCGACCTTTTCCTGATAGGCGTGCCTCTCAAAGCCCATATCCTGGCCGCCCGGTCAGGCCACGCCGCCAATGTCGCCCTGGCTCGCAAAATCCGTTCGATCTATCAGAAGCAGATGCTTTCGAATAAGTATAGCACAGGTAAGCCCGGCGGCGAATTCTTGCTGGATATCAACGCCATACTAAAGATGATGCCGCATCGATATCCCTTCCTTATGATCGATCGCGTGCTTGATATGGATGGCAACAAGAAGATCGTGGCCATTAAGAACGTCACCATCAACGAGCCTTATTTCGTGGGGCATTTTCCCGGAAAGCCGGTCATGCCGGGCGTCATGATAATCGAGGCCATGGCCCAGGCCGGGGGGCTGCTGCTACTCAACTCCATCGAAACCGCCGACAGCAAGCTGGCTTTTTTCATGGGAATAGATGAAGTGAAATTCCGCAAGCCGGTTGTCCCCGGAGATCAACTCCGCATGGAGGTGGAGATGCTTAATTTCAAGCGCTCCCTGATAAAGTTTGCGGGCAAAGCGTTTGTCGATGGCAAGCTGGTGGCGGAGGGCACGTTTACCGCTGTCGTAGTCGATAAGGATGGTTAGGAGATTTTGACAATGCAGCAGCATCCCACAGCCATCATTTCGGGGAAGGCGGAGCTTGGCGAAAACGTTGGGGTTGGGGCATATTGCGTAATCGAAGACGATGTGGTTATTGGCGACGGCTGCCTAATAGATACTCATGTTTCCATAAAATCGGGGGCCAGGCTCGGAAAAAACGTCAAAGTTTTTTATGGCGCGGCCGTCGGCGGACCGCCACAGGACCTAAAATATGCCGGTGAGAAAACTGAGCTGTATGTAGGCGATAATACTGTTATCCGCGAATTCGTGACCTTAAACCGCGGCACAGTGGCGCACGGCAGAACCGAGATCGGAAGCGATTGCCTCCTCATGGCTTACTCCCATGCGGCTCACGACTGCATCATCGGTGACCATGTGATTCTCGCGAACTCGGTCCAGATGGGCGGTCACGTCGTAATCGGCGATTGGGCCGTTATTGGCGGAGCCACCGTCGTGCACCAATTCTGCCACGTCGGGGAACACTGCATGATTGGCGGCGGCTTCAGAGCTACACGGGATGTCATGCCGTTCACTATGGTGGCCGGCTACCCGGCGAAATACATGGGCGTCAACTCCATTGGCCTGAAACGTCGGGGATTTTCCGATGACACCATCAATACGCTCAAAACCCTCTTTCGTTATCTGACTTCGAAGAAGCTCACTACGGCTCAAGCCATGGAGAAAATCGATAGGCAAATTGAAAAGATTCCCGAGGTGCTGAGAGTTCTCGAATTCGTCGGCAAGAGCGAACGCGGGGTAATAAAATAACGGTGGATAAGGTGCGAATAGGGCTGGTGGGCTGCGGACACATGGGCCGCTTCCACGCCGCTCGTCTCTGCGAAATAAAATCGGCCCAGTTCATCGGCTGCTGTGATATCGATAATGCCAAGGCCGCCCATATCGCCGCAGAGCATAAGGTACGATGCTTTGACAGCATAGAAACGATGATTCCCGAGATCGACGCCGTCAGTGTGGCTGTCCCCACGACATCGCACTTTGATGTCGCCTCCCGGTTCATCGAGGCGGGCAAAGCCGTTCTCCTCGAAAAGCCGATCGCCTCCGATCTCGATCAGGCGGGGCAATTGGTGGCGCTGTCGGATTCAAACGAAACTTTATTGCAGATAGGTCACTCGGAACGCTTCAATCCCGCTTTTCTGGCGGTTGAAAAAGGAATCACCGATCCCAAATTTATCGAGACGCATCGCCTGGCGCCGTTCAAAGGGCGCGGCGCCGATGTGCCCGTGATCTTCGATCTGATGGTTCACGACCTGGACCTGATCATGTCGATGACGAAATCGACACCGTCCAAAATCGAAGCCGCCGGGGTCGCAGTCATGACCGATACCGTCGATATCGCCAACGCCAGGCTGGAGTTTCCCAACGGTTGCGTGGCTAATGTCACCGCCAGCCGCATCTCTGTTAAGGAGATGCGTAAACTTCGTGTCTTCCAAAAATCCGGCTATACATCGATCGACCTGGCGAACCGCGAGGCTGAGCAGTATACCGTAGCCTCGCAAGCCGAGGATGAATATCGCACGGCCTCTATTTTCGGGCGGCTCAGTTTGCCGGACGGCAGGGCCGTGATCCGCCGCAAAGTGAATATTCCATCCGGCGACAACCTCGTGTATGAGATCATGTCTTTCATTGAGGCCGTCCAGGGAAAGCACCCGCCCGTCGTCTCCGGCCGTGATGGGTACAATGTCCTTAAGGTCTCTAATGAGATAGATGCGCTCTGCCGCGAGTATCTCGGGAAATTATGATGCTCTGCTGCGAGGTCGAGACGGCAATAGAACCCGATAGCGCAAGGGCATGACAAACTCCAAATCCATCCTCATGGTTGCCGGCGAAGCATCAGGGGATAATATCGGTGGTCTCCTGAGCGCGGAATTGAGGCTTTTGAGGCCCGATATCGGGCTCTTCGGCCTTGGCGGCGATCGCATGGATACAAGCGGTGTGGAGCTGCTGTACCATGTCAGCCAGCTTTCATTTCTCGGATTCTGGGAAGTTCTGAAACAACTGCCATTTATCAGGAAAGTGGAGAATCGACTCAGCGATGAGATCAGACTCAGAAAGCCGTCCCTGGCGATACTGATTGACTACCCGGGATTCAATCTGCGCCTGGCTGGGAAATTGCGCCAGATGGGCATCCCCGTCATGTATTATATCAGCCCTCAGGTTTGGGCTTGGGGGAAAGGGCGAATCGAGAAAATCAAGCGCCTCGTAAATAGGATGATTGTCGCATTTGAATTTGAACAAAAGCTTTACCGGCAAAATGGTGTATCCGCTGAATGGTTCGGCCACCCGCTGCTTGAAATCGTCAAGCCGAAATACGGCAGAGCGGAGTTTCTGGAAAAGATAGGCTTTCAGCCGGACGAGAAGTATATAGGTTTGTTCCCGGGTTCACGAAAACAAGAAATCGAGAAAATCCTTCCTGTGATGCTCGAGACTTTGAACGCCTTGCGAGAAAATAAGTACATGCTCAAGTCCATTGTCGGCTGCGCCTCCGGTGTCGACGATTCAGTCTATCAGATTTATGCGGGTTCCCAGGCGATATTCACCCGCTCCTTGACATATGACCTCATGACGCACTCCGAACTGAACCTGGTGGCGTCCGGCACCGCCACTTTGGAATGCGCTATCCTGGGGCGCCCTCAGGTTGTGCTCTACAAGACCTCTCCGATTACATACCTGATCGGCCGCAGCCTGGTGCGAATACCCTATATAGGGCTCGTCAACGTCGTGGCTGAGAAGAAGATCGTTCCCGAATTCATTCAAGGTAACTGCCGTCCGCGAAAAATCGTTGCTGAAATCCGTCGGCTGCTTTCCGATTTGTCGTACATGAATTCGATGCTTGCCGAACTCGCAGGCCTGAGAGGCAAGCTTGGGAATCCCGGGGCATCTGAGAAAGTGGCCCGGGCCGCTCTGGAAATGGTGGAATCGGCACCCTGATTGACTTTGTAGTTCGATTGAACTAATATCTACTTATGGAGGCTCAGTTTACATTGAAGCAGCGTATACTGCTTTTCATGGCTTCTCTAATCGGTCCGCTACTGCTACGCCTCTATGGCAAGACATGGAAGATGCGCTGGGATGGTCAGGATAATCTTCAAGTTGCCCGGAACATTCGGGGAAAAGTTCTCTTCTGCTTCTGGCATTCAAGACTTCTCGGACTATGCTATACTCATCGCTTCCGGGGTATCGGCATTATGGTATCGAAGTCTTTTGATGGCGAATGGATCGCCAGGATTGTGACGAAACTGGGATATCGGGTATTCAGGGGATCGGCAGCGCGTGATGGTGCTGCCGCCTTAGTGGAGATGCTCAAGAGCGATGGAGGCGACTTGGCCCTCACGGTAGATGGACCTCGCGGACCCGCGGAAGTGGCCAAGCCCGGGGCCATCACCTTAGCATCGCATTCCGGCCTGCCGGTTGTGCCGATAACCTGCGTCGCGGACAGCGCCTGGCGTCTGAAGTCTTGGGACGCTTTCATTATTCCCAAGCCGTTTTCGGTTGTCACGGTCAGATATGGGGAGGGTATCAGGATAGCGGAAGAAATGGGTTCCGTCGATATCCAGGAATTGGCCGTCGAAATCGGGAAGCAAATTAGCCGGATAGGGTAAATTGCTGTTCATCTATAGAATGATATTCATTATCGCGGTCATCGTAGGCTCGCCTTATCTGATTATTAAGGCGATCTGGGGTAATCATGGGATCAAGGAGAGGCTTGGTTTTATCCGGCCGCGAGCATCGGGAGGGCGGCTTTTCTGGTTCCATGCGGCCTCGGTCGGTGAATTAAAAGTGCTTTCGGCGGTCATTCCCGAAATTCGTAGAATTCTGCCCGATATTGAAATCGCCATCTCGACCACTACGGCCAGCGGCAAGAAACGAGCCCTGGACTTGTTTGGGCCGAATACGATTGTTTTTCTTCAGCCGCTGGAGATTAATTCGGCAATTTTGCGGGCCATAGAGAACCTAAGACCGGAAAAACTGGTCCTGATCGAAACGGAAATCTGGCCGTTGCTCATCTGGACAGCCGCCGACTGCAATGTCAAGCCGTACCTTATAAACGCCCGCATGAGCGAGAGGTCTTTCAAAACATATCGCTGGTTCAGGTCGATCGTGGGAATGGTTCTCGGAAGGCTGCGTTTGGTTTTGGCTCAGACCGAAGCCGACGCCAAGCGCTTTGCGGCGCTTGGTGCGCCTGCACCGCAGGTGGTTGGCAATACCAAGTTCGACCAAGTATTTCTGGAAACGGCCAGTCCCAAGCAGGCGCTGTCGTCGGGCGGCAATTCCTTAATCTTCGTGGCTGGTTCTATCAGGCGCGGGGAAGATCGGATTTTCGCCGAGATAATAGCGCGGTCTCAGAAAAGTGACTGGCCGGTCTTCTTCGTGCTGGTGCCACGGCACATGAAAGATGTCGACGAGCTTAAGGCAAAGCTGAGGACCAGGGGAGTGGATTTCGCATTGTGGTCTGATGCCACGAAATCCGGATTCGATAGCGAAGAAGTGCTTGTCGTCGATACGATGGGCGAGCTGACGAGCTTTTACCGCTCGGCCGACCTGGCTTTCGTGGGCGGGTCATTGGTGCCTATCGGCGGCCATGACCCGGCAGAACCGGCGGCGCTTGGCAAGCCTGTGATATTTGGCCCGCATATGGAAAACGCCGGCATGGCTGCTGATCTTCTGCTTAGGTCGGGCGGAGCAGAGGTTGTGAGGGATGCCGATGCTATCATTAAGGCGCTGGAAATCGGGCTGAAAAACCGGCCTGGTCTGGTCGATAAGGGGAGGCGCTGCCGTGATGCCATCCTCGCAGTTGCCGGCGTGTCTCGAAAGATCGCCCGGATCTTGGCGGAGGACCTATGATAAGGGCGATCCTGCTTCTGCCGTTTACGGCGGTCTATTATATAGTCTGCACTATCTGGGGCGCCTATTGGAAACGAAAGCCTTCTGCTAAGATTGACTCCAAGGTGATTTCGGTCGGCAATATCACGGCCGGTGGTTCCGGCAAGACGACTCTGGCCGGTTATATTTGTCGTCATCTTCTGGAGAGGGGTAGAAGGACAGCCATGGTGGCTCGCGGGTATGGTAGACCAGAACCAGCTTCCGGCATTTGCGGTGATGCTGAAAACGTCTCTTGGGAGAGATGCGGCGATGAGCCTGCGGCGCTGGCGAAATCGGTCCCTGGTCTTAAAATCTATGTCGATTCCGACAAGACCAAAGCGGCCGAGAGAGCCGCTTCTGACGGCATAGAGTATGTCGTAGTCGACGATGGCTTTCAGCATCGGGGCCTCTTCCGTGATTGCGACATCGTTTGTCTCGATGCTCGCAGACCGTACGGCAACGGCCTGCTGCTGCCATCGGGGAGACTGCGCGAGCCTCGCCGCTCATTGAAGCGAGCCGATGTTATCGTCGTTATCGATGGTTTGTCCCGCAACAGGCCGCCGATAGGCAATCTTAAGGCACCGGTGTTTATCGGGAAGAAAATTCTGAAGGGCGCGCGCTCTCAGAACGGCAATCCTGCCAATATTCACGGCAGTCGGTTGATAGCCTTTTGCGGCCTGGCCAACCCCGAATCGTTCCTCGGGACTTTGATGGATGCCGAATACCAGGTCGTCGATTTCGTGAAATTTCGCGATCACCACATCTATACTGAAGGGGACGTACGCAGAATCGAGATTGCCGCGGAGCGCACGCATTGCGACGCCGCCGTTACCACGCTTAAGGATGCCGTGAAGCTGGAAAGAACATGGACATCTCGCTTGCCGCTTTACCATCTCGAAATCGCATTGGAGCTTGAAAATGAGAATGAGTTTCTTAAATTGATCGGAATATGATTTACGACTGCGACATACTTGTTATTGGCTCGGGCATAGGAGGGCTTTATTTCGCCCTTAAAGCTGCCGGGCTCGGCAAGGTGATTGTGGTCACCAAGAAGGCCCGCTGGGATACCACCACCAACCTGGCGCAGGGTGGTATAGCCTCGGTCATGTCGCCAAGCGACAGCTACGATGCCCATATCAAGGATACTCTGAACGCCGGTGCGGGACTCTGTAACCCGTATATTGTGGAAAAGGTCGTCAAGGCCGGACCCTCATGCATCAACGATCTCTCGACGATCGGCGTCGAATTCACGGGCGATATCGGCTCCAATTCGTTGGCTCTCGGCCGGGAGGGTGGTCATTCGCACAAGCGGGTCGTCCACGCCGCCGACTTCACCGGAAGAGCGATCGAACAGGCGCTAATCTACGCCACCCGCTCCCATGAGAATATTCAGATTTTCGAGCATCATTATTGCGTTGACCTCATCACGCAGCATCACCTGAAAGCAGGCTTATCGGACCTGGAGAAGCCGCGCTGTTTTGGGGCTTATGTTTTTGACAGGGAAGAGGGACGCGTCAAAACGTTCCGCGCCAGAATAGTCATGCTCGCATCCGGCGGCGGGGGACGGATATATTTTCATACGACTAATCCGGAAATAGCCACCGCCGATGGTGTCGCCATGGCATATCTTGCGGGCGCCAGCATCGGCAACCTCGAATTCGTGCAGTTCCATCCCACCACCCTTTATCACCCGCAATCCCAGTCGTTTCTCATCTCCGAGGCGGTCAGAGGAGAGGGAGGAAAGCTGATTCTTCGTTCTGGCGAGCCTTTCATGAAGAAGTACCATCCCCAGGGAGAGCTTGCGCCCCGCGACGTGGTTGCCCGCGCCATCGATTCCGAGCTCAAGCGAACCGGCGAGCAATGCGTTTATCTCGATGTCAGTCACCTGGGGCGCGATTTCCTGGAAAAACGCTTTCCCACCATTTACAACAAGTGTCGGGAGCTGGGAATCGATATCGCCACCGAGCCGATACCCGTGGTGCCGGCGGCGCATTATTTCTGTGGAGGAGTTGTCACCGACGAAGATGGCAGGACCGATATCGAGAATCTCTATGCTTGCGGCGAGGTTGCCATGACCGGCATGCACGGCGCCAACCGACTGGCTTCGAATTCGCTCCTCGAGGCGGTGGCTTTCGCCAAGTTCGCCATCCAAAGAGTAGGGGATGAGCTTCCGCGGATCTCCGAGCCTCCGGTTATTCCTGCCTGGGACGAATCCGGCGTTTTCGATTCCGAGGAATGGGTCATCGTTTCGCACGACAGAAATACTCTGACCAGGATGATGTGGGACTACGTCGGCATCGTCCGCTCCAACAATCGTCTGCGCAAGGCCTGGGAACGGTGCCACCTGATGACCCGTGACATTCGCGAGTTTTACCGCCGCAACCCGGTGCGCTCCGACGTTGTCGAATTGCGGAATATGGCGACCGCAGCCCAGCTGCTGATTGAGTCGGCAATGATGCGCAAGGAATCGCGCGGCCTGCATTTCAACATCGATTACCCCGATCGCGATGATCGGAATTTCAAGCGCGACACGATTATCAAGAAGGAACCCGATTGAAACGCCACTAAAAAATATGAGGCTGGTGTCGGGTCCCCCGCCCTTACGGGCGTCCGTATGGACGAACCCGACACGATTTATGAGCCGTCAGGTTCGGGGACCTGACGGCACGGAGATGGAATGAAACGTCACGAAAAAATAATGATAATAGATTACGGCTCACAGTATACGCAGCTTATAGCACGGCGCATTCGCGAGGTTAGAGTATTTTCCGAGATCGTCAGTTGCCGTCAAAACCTGAGAGACTATGACTTCGGCTCTGTGGCCGGAATCATTCTTTCCGGCGGCCCGTCGTCCGTGCACGATAAGGATGCACCGGGGCTCGACCCGCGAATACTCAGAACCGGTCTGCCTGTTCTTGGTGTCTGCTACGGCCTGCAGCTTCTGGCGCACAGCATGGGGGGTGATGTCACCCGCTCCGACAAGCGCGAATACGGGCGCGCCTGGATGACCATCATCGGCGAATCCAAGCTGTTCCTCGATCTACCGTCCGAAGGACAGGTCTGGATGAGCCACGGTGACCACGTGGGCAAGCTGCCGCCTGGTTTCGGAATAATAGGCTCAACCGACAGCGTCAATGCCGCCGCCATAGCCGATCCCGAAAGAAAAATATACGGCGTGCAATTTCATCCCGAGGTTTCTCATACCGAGCACGGCATGAATATCCTGGAAAACTTCCTTTTTGAAATCTGCGGCTGTCGTGGCGATTGGACCCCGGCCTCTTTCATCGATGACACCGTCGAACGGATAGGGAAAACTGTCGGCGGCGGCAAAGTAATATGCGCCCTTTCCGGCGGAGTCGATTCGGCTGTTGTGGCGGCGCTTCTGAACAAAGCTATCGGCAAGCGATCCACGCCTGTCTTCATCGATAACGGACTTCTGCGCAAGAACGAGGCCAGGCAAGTTGTCGAGGCCTTCAAGAATATCGGCGTCGGTATCAAGCGTATCGATGCTTCCGAGCTTTTCCTGCGTCGCCTCAAAGGTGTGGCTGATCCAGAGACCAAAAGGGCAAAAATTGGGCGAGCCTTCATAGAAGTATTCTCTGATGTCGCCGCAAAAATGGGTAAGGTTGATTTCCTGGCCCAGGGGACACTTTATCCCGACCTCATCGAATCGCAATCTTTCCGGGGCCCATCGGCGACTATCAAGACGCATCACAATGTCGGCGGGCTGCCCAAACGCATGCGGCTGAAACTTGTGGAGCCGCTCAAGGAGCTGTTTAAAGATGAGGTCCGTGTCGTTGGGAAAGAGCTTGGCCTGCCGCCGGAGTTTCTCGAACGCCACCCATTCCCCGGGCCGGGTCTGGGGGTGCGCATTCTTGGCGCCATTACGCCCGAGCGCCTGGCAATCCTGCGCGAGGCTGACGACATCTTCATCTCAGAGCTTCGTGCCAAGGGGCTTTACGACAAAGTCTGGCAGGCGCTGGCGGTGCTTCTGCCGGTGCGTTCCGTGGGTGTCATGGGTGACGAGCGGACGTATGAAAACGTGGTGGCCCTGCGAGCCGTAACCAGTCTCGATGCCATGACCGCCGACTGGGCCCGTCTACCGGACGATTTCCTGTCGCACGTCTCCAACCGCATCATTAACGAGGTCAAGGGGATCAACCGCGTTGTCTACGACGTCTCCTCCAAACCCCCGGCAACGATTGAGTGGGAGTGAGTCTGATTCTGTAGGGGCGGAGCTTGCTGTGCCCATATTCAAGCCAACGGGCAGACGCGGACCTGTCGTGCAAGTAATATTATCAGCCTGATTATCTTGGGATATTCCCTGATTAAATTATCTTGCAGTTCTTTCAATCAGCTTGTATAGGCCATTGTCGATAATGAAATACGGGGCTGAGCCGCCTCCATGTTCAATAAAGAATAAATGCTGTGGAATCATCGATATCGCCCTGAAGTCGCCGTCATCTGCGCGCCTGAAAACGGTCAGCGCGGAATAGTCGAAAATGTATCTGCCCACGGCAATCGAATCATTTGAGATTTCTTCGATAATGCCGTCAGCCGAGAATGAATAAGAGGTCTGGGGATGAACCGGATCGGTTAAATCCATCATTAGATAATTGTATACGCCCAAGTTCTCATCGGCGACATTGGAAATCAGGACAGCGGAATCTCCATGAATAAACCCGCCTCTATATTCGCCAAAGGACTCGTCATAAACAAGAACGATGTCGTTTGGATTGCCGATATCATAGACTTTCAGAGGAGTTGTTGAGTAGGTATCCAAAGTTACAAGGTAGCCGGACATGAAAGCAACGTCACCCACTATTGGGTCGTTTATGGTATCCAACAATGTGGCGGAGCCATCTTGAGAGTACGAAAATAACCTCAAGTTTTCATAAGCCACGGCAATCAGAGTATCCATTCTGGCAAAATGCAAGAGGTAGCCCCCGATTCCCAAACGAAATAAGGGCCGAGGAGCGAATGGATCATCCAAGAGATAAGCGAGTACGCCATTCTCGTGGGTCGTATACCATATCGTGTCACCAAACAATTCGAATTCCTTTACTTGATCCTGTAAGTCAACTGCCGCCAGTTCCGTTAGGCCCGTTTCGCCGATTTCATAAAGACGATACCCTGCCTGGTAAGTAACTGTTGAAACCCGATTGCCGGAAAACTTTATTGCTCTAGCTCTCTCCCCGCCGTCAATTTCGCCAATTTTAGCGAGCTCGTACGGTGTCTTGTAGATTATATATTCCCCCGAATGAACATCGTTAACGCGTTTGGAGAAAAAGTTATTTTTATAAATCATCACCTGCCCGTGAAAGACATGGTCGGGCAGCCATGCCATGCCATTTTGATCGGTTACTTCATCAAAATCAGTCCAATCGAAGCCGCCGTGAATATGGGCGCCAAATACCGGCTGGCGCCCCTCCTCAACTACTTTTATGGGGAATCTGCCGCCCGGGGATAAGGCGTTTTCGTCGCACGCAAATATTGGCAGGCAAACGTAAAGGATTCTTGTGAGCTTTCGCATTTTTGCCTCATGATAGAAATATTATATGTATAATAAAAACATAGGTACCCCGCTGAGCAAGTCCTTTTTTACCATTAACTCGGTAATGTCGCATGGAACTGATAAGGCGTCATCCTTTTCTAACACCACATAAACGAGCTCAAGGTCGACCTAACCGGCTGTTGACAAGGGCCTTCCGATGTGATATACGTGAAGCATTTGCGGTCGGTTTCAACCGGCAGTTTCCTTATACTCGTTGGGCGGCAGATGTCCTCGTCTGCCCCTTGAACTGATGTCTTAGGGAATTCCACAGATGAACCAACTACCCAAACATATCATCCTCGGCGCTAGCGGCGCTATTGGTAACGTGCTGACAGAGGAACTCCTCTCCAAAAATGAGACTGTGAAGCTGGTGTCGCGCGCAGGATATACCATGCCAGGAGCAGAATCGGCCAAAGCCGATTTGACTAATTCAGAGGAAACAAGCCGGGTTATCGAGGAATCTTCCATAGTTTATCTTGTCGCGGGGCTTCCTTATGATGCCGCCATCTGGGAGGCGCAATGGCCGAGGATAATGCAGAATACCGTCGAGGCCTGCAAGGCAAAGAATGCCCGATTGATATTCTTCGATAACGTCTATCTATATGGCAAAGTCAGCGGCCCCATGACGGAGGACACTCGGGCAAATCCCTGCAGCAGGAAGGGAGAGGTCAGAGCCAGAATTGCCGATTATCTCATGTCGCAAATCAGAAGCGGCAACATAGTTGCCACTATTGCCCGCTCGGCTGATTTCTACGGCCCCTTTTCAGAAAAAGGGAGCGTGCCGTTTATTTTGGTGATCGACAATTTGGCAAAGGGCAAAAAAGCCCTGTGGCTGGTGAACCCAAAGGCAAAACATTCCTATACATATACCGGCGATTGTGGAAAAGCTCTATACCTGCTGGCCAAAACGGATGATACCTATAACCAGGTGTGGCATCTGCCGACCGCCAGTCCGCCACTCACAGGAGAAGAGTTCATCAAAATCGTCGCCGGAAAATTGAATGTAGAGCCATCATACAAAATCCTGCGCAAGTGGATGCTGAAACTTGCTGGTATAACTGATAAGACGATTCGAGAATCTTACGAGATGTTATATCAAAGCCAGTCCGATTATCTATTCGATTCCTCGAAATTCGAAAAGCGATTCGACTTCAAACCCACGCCATATGAAAAGGGAATCGAAGAAACGATAACTCATTTCAGGCGACGCGGATTAATACCCTGAGTGGCGGCGGGTCGCCTGGCCCGGCATCTTAATACGCACTTGCATGATGAAATCAAACAGAACGGATGAGTCGATCAGCATTGTGTCTTTGCCTATTTGTCAACAATCTGCGGCGCACAGAGCGCACCATACAGAGTAATATTGGCGGCCGAATTTAAGGACTGGGACGTCGGTTCTCTATACCCGGCGTCTTTATTTGCGTGCCTATGCCTGCGCAGCGTTTCTTAATCTTCCCCACTGTGTGCCCGCCAGTATGAAACCCCTTGCGCAACGCATGAGAGTACAGCAACTTAGCCCGAAACAATAACGACTTCTGAAGCCAAAATGTTCATATCAAACCGTATTATTGCCGCTTCCAAATCCCCGGGGAACGCCTGGCTAAAATATTATTGACAATCCATTTCGGAGCCTGTATCATTTTTACGGCGTATCCCTCGTAATTTGACAACCTGTGATTTTCGGTGAAATCGAGCTTTGCCAAGGTGGCAGAGGAGGTGCTCTATGAAAAGAATAGTGTCACTCTTCAGGACAAGCTTCATTGCAGTCTGCGCGGTTATGGCATGGTTTGGTCGCCCTGCAGCTGAGAATTTGATTTATGTAGGCTCCTATGATTCCCTTTCCAATGCCAGAGCCGTGGCCTTGGAAGGCAGGGTATGGGATGACAACTACGCCTACGTCGCCGACCAGGGAATGGGCCTGGTTATACTCGCCGTATCTCAATCTGCAAATCCGTACATGCTTGGGATCTTCCATCCGACGATGGGCCAGTGGGCATTCGATATCGATGTTAGCGGTGATACCGCCTACCTGGCCGCGGGAACCG